>OGCI01000612.1_pt1 | contig 38164 bp, 34 predicted proteins | sample 1570021 | NCBI WGS metagenome assembly OGCI01 (sample SAMN06264664, study PRJEB24512) | hot springs metagenome | isolation source: Hot spring water | place: South Africa: Tshipise | collected 2015-06-21 | reverse complement strand
TCCTTCTCTTTTTCCTTCTCTTTTTCCTCCGCTTGTTCTACCTTTTTGATTGTGGCCTCTTTTTTTACCTTAACCTCTTTTGCCTTTTGTTTTTTTATGGTTTTTTTTTGAGGAACTTCTTCCATTTGAGTTTGAATTGAAGAGGAAATTTCTTTTTCCTCTTTTACCGTACTTTCTCTTGGCTCCTGGCCTACTTTTGTAACTTGTGTAAAAAGGTCCAGCTTTTTTTTCATTTGAATTAATAAATCTAAAGTAGTCGTCATAAATTTCATCTTTTCACAATCTTCTTCATCAATTGCCTTGATAACCTCGTTCTTAATAAATCGCTTAAAAGAATCATACTCTTTTATATTTCTAAGATCCTCATCTAAATCCCGTTTCATTGTCAAATCTCCTATATTATGATATTATTATTGTTTTACGCCTTTATAGCCAAAATTTAATCTTCATTCTCTAATCTCGCCCTTATTAAAAACCACATTAAAAATATTTCTTTGTTAAAATCAAAATTGGTTTGCATATTTCTATTATGCACAGTTATTATTGTAAAATAAAATACATGTTTGCAAAAAAAGGAATCAAACAAAAATTATGTTACTACAAACAACACGATTCGGTGAAATAGAAGTTATCGAAAATCAGGTACTTACATTTATCAAACCGATTTTAGGTTTCCAGAATCTTCAAAAATTTACCTTATTACCCGGACCTAAAGATAGCCCACTATGGTGGCTCCAGTCTATAGAGAATGGGTCTTTAGCCTTTTTATTGTTAGAAACTCTACAAATTCTACCCGACTATCAGGTTCCGTTCACCCCACAGGACCTACACGAACTACAAGTCTCTTCTCCTCAGGAGATTTCTATATATACCTTACTCGTGGTCCCAGAAGACCCTACAAAAATACGAACGAACTTACGAGCCCCAATTGTGATAAACCCCAAAACAAGGTTAGCAAAGCAAATGGTGTTGGACAGAACGGATTATCCTGTCCAATGGTTCCTTGCGCAACCCCAAAATGAACATCCAACCGATAGACAGGAGGTCTAATATGCTTGTGCTTACGCGTAAGGAAGATGAAAGCATAATGATTGGAGATAATATCGAAATCAAAGTGCTTGAACTACGGGAAAATCAGGTTAAGATAGGAATAGAAGCCCCCCGGTCTATTCCTGTTCACAGGAAAGAGGTATATCTTTCTATTAAAGCAGAAAATGAAGAAGCGGCTAAGACAGAGGTTCCAAAAGAGATTTCTGTTTTTCAACCTAATAAAGGAGACCAAGAGAATGGAAGTGCTCATTGATGGAATAAAGGGATTTGATTTCACGATACCTCCGGATACGCTTCAAACTGCTCTAAATGAAATTATAAACTACCTCAGTAATAAACAATTGGCAATGGTAAAGTTAAAGGTAAATGACCAGGAGGTATACCCTGGAAAATCATTAGAATCTATTCAGGAAATGAATATATCGAACATACGAGTATTAGAAATTAACACCTATCCAATTCACCAGTTAGTAAATGAAAGTATTGATGATTTGGAACTATATTCACCGGAATTAAGTGGGTTGTGTCGTGAAATAGCCCAGATCTTTCAGAGTGAAAACCCGGAGGAAGGCTTTGAACCCTTTCAAAAACTTTCAGCGATCTGGAGTGAAATAAAAAAACGAGAAGCACTTATAATTAATATTTTAAGTGCTCATTTAAAAGAAAGTCCTGCAATCCAGACAATAAAAGAACATCATGATGAATTGAATAAAGTGCTTGAAAATGCGTATCAGTCCCTTGAAAATAACGACTGTATCGGTCTTGGTGATTTATTAGAATATGAGTTAGCTCCCCTTGCAGAAAAGGAACCTGAAATCGTTGGTCAATTAAAACACCTTGTATCCCAACATATTTTGAATTAATCAAACATGTCTTATTACAGAGTCTACAAATAGAAAGGGAACATGGGACAACTGAAAATACTAACCTTCAATTTTCATGAACCCTATATGTGTTTAATGGCTAAAACGGGGTTAGAAATGGACTTAGGGCTATACAATGAAGGGTTACTGGCCCGAAAATGGAAAGCAGAATTCCGTCCATTACCAGAAAATCTACATGAAATTCCAGAAAATGAGTGGAGAGAGCGATTATTTAATCAATACTATGATATTGTCATTGCCCATAATGAAACCAATGCATGGGATATTCGTGAAGCAACATGCCCAAAAATACTCGTATGCCATAATAGAAAGACTTATTTAAAAACAACCTTACCTAAAAACGATTTTTCTGCCGTAGAAAATTTTGAGAGTGTAGTAAGGTCCTTATCAAAACTATTTACTTTTGTATATATTTCCCCCTCTAAAAGAGATGATTATGGTTATCCCGGTTATGTGGTTCCACCCGGAATTGACATAGATGAATATGGGGGGTATCAGGGGAGTAAAGAAGTCATTTTACGAGTAGGAAACTACATGAAGGTGCGTAACTGGATGTTTGATTTTTCTTTACAGGAAGAACTATGCAAAGGATTACCTTATACTATTGTAGGTGAAAATCCGGGAGTGGATAATTCAAAACCTTCCCGTAGTTTTGAAGAACTGTTAACCGCTTATCGTCTGAATCGCTGTCTTCTACACATCACACGGCAGGAATTCGAAGACGGGTATAATCTTTCTACATTAGAAGCAATGGCCTGTGGTATGCCCGTTGTTACCTTAAGTAACCGGACTTCCCCAATAACCAACGGGATAAACGGTCTTGCATCTTTTGATCCAGCGCAACTAAGAAAGTACCTTGAATTGCTTTTAGAGAATCATCATTTAGCTAAAGAAATAGGGGAAAAAGGTAGGGATACGGTTCGACAAAAGTTTCCTATAAACTGTTTTATTGATAACTGGCAAAAAATAATCCTAAAACACAGTGGAAAAGAAAAAGTATCAATAAATATCACAAAGCCTGAAACAACTCAAAAACACTACCATATACTACTGGATTATGTTACCTCTCCTCATACAACCGCACGATACTTTGAATTTGCTTTTGAAAAAGACCACCAGGTTTTGACTTCAGGGTTTCGTTGCCCTGAAGAATTATTATACAAGTGGGGATTTGAAAATCCCCCACCTTATCCCCTACAAAGGATACCTACCTCTTTTGACGAAAAAAGGATAGAAGATATGTTATCAGGTATACCCACTGGGTATTCTTTTGATTTTTACATATATATTGACTCAGGTCTTAAAACCATAGACCCTTTGATTCATCTTATCAATATTCCTCGAATTGCTTATTTTATAGATACACATCTCGATTTCCAAACACGATTGGAAATGGCAAAATATTTTGATATTGTATTTTTAGCTCAAAAGAGTCATGTTAATCTATTCAAAGAAAAGGGTATCCGTTATGCTTTCTGGTTACCCCTTGCATGCCATCCAGAGTTATATCCCGCAAAAGAATTGTCCCGTGATATTGATATATCCTACATAGGAAGTTTATCTCCCGACGAGGGAGACAAAAGAAGAAAATTACTGACAAAAATTGGAGAAACATTTCCCAATAATTGTATTGGCAAAAAATGGCCCCTTGAAATGGGGGATATTTATGCAAGAAGTAAAATTGTTGTCAATTCTGCAATTAATTATGATTTAAACATGCGTGTCTTTGAAGGGATGGCAGGTGGGGCTTTGCTTATTACAGACCCTGCAGACAGCATTCAAGAATTGTTCGAAGAGGGCAAAGACCTTATTATTTATAGAGATGAAGGAGATCTAATAGATAAAATTCGTTATTATCTCGAACACGAGCGGGAAAGAAAAGAAATTGCAAAGCGAGGGCAAAAAAAGGTCCTACAAGAACATACCTACTATCATCGATGTAAACAAATAGTTGAAAAACTCGAAAAATTGTTTAAAATTAGTTCCACACAGGCAAAACGATTAGAGATAAAACCTATAAATTATTATTCATCGGAACGGAGGGAGGTGTTGAGGCTTATACCACAAGGAGTGAAAAAGGTCCTTGACATCGGTTGTGCTACAGGCAGTTTTGGCCATGCTATGAAAAAAGAATTAGGTGTAGAAGAGGTTGTTGGGATAGAAATTGTCCCTGAAATAGCCGAAATTGCCAAAAAAAATCTGGACAAAGTATTTGTGGGAAACTTGGAAACTGACAATTTCCCATTAGAAGAAAACTACTTTGATGCTATAACTTGTTGTGATGTATTAGAGCATATGGAGCATCCTGAAAAAGTTTTAAATAAATTAACCCGCTATTTGAAACCTTATGGACATGTGATTATTAGCATACCTAATATCCAATATTGGGGCATCCTTTATGGATTGTCCATAGGTAGATGGGATTATCGCGATTCTGGTATTCAAGATATAACCCACTTAAAGTTTTACACAAAAGAAACATTAAAAGAGTTCGTTCGAAGCGCAGGTTTACTCACAAACATTATATCGCCCCTTACTATTGCACCGGAAAATATCATTCCCCAAGACGAAAATGGGAATTTACAAATAGGTAAAATATTAATTGAAAAGGTCTCGAGTGAAGAATATGAGACCTTCCGCACTTTCCAACATGTTGTTATTGCACAAAAAATACCTTTAGATATACCTGAAATTAATGAGCAGGTTCGCAGGATACTTGAAGCAGGAAATATAGATTTATTGTTCGAAATTACAAAGATTAACAGTAACTTACCTTTATGGAAACGCTTAAGTATTGAGGGAAAAGCATACGCCCACTCTGGAAATCTTGCAAAAGCACATGAGTGCTATACAAAAGCAATCAAAGTAGAAGAAAACAATGAACTATTAATTGAATACGGGATACTCCTACTTGCTATAAATCAACCTCAGAAGGCAATAGAGATTTTGAACCGAGCATATATCAATGAACCGGAGAACATCCGATTAAATCTTGCCCTGGGACAGGGTTATTTGCAATTAGGGGATATTCAAAAATCGTATCAATATTTTAATTATGCTTATGAAAATAGTTATGATTATCCCGAGATACTGGATATATACATACATGTGTGTGAACAATTAGGACATACCGATAAGGCAGAGGAAGTCCTCAAAGGATTTGTTGATTTTTATCCCAGTGATTTTAAACTTACTCTCAAATTTTCAAATTTTTTGTCTTACCATCAGAGAACACAAGAAGCCCTGAAAATTATACAGGATTACAAAGAATTATTTGGGACAAACAACGAATTGGAAAATGCATTAAGACAATTAAAAGATAAAAGCGATATGTAATTTGTTTTAAGAGGCAATCGTATGAGCATTCTTAAATCTGTTGCTGAATGGAGAAAAGAAATCCCAGAAAATTTTAAAAGTGAACGAATTGAACTTATTGAAAAACGAAAAGGGCTAAAGACAATCCGGATTGAGGGGCTGCTATATCACAGTCAATATAACCCTATAGAGGAAGCAAAAAAACTTATTGACTCGTCTGCATTGGATAAAAAACGACCTGTTATCGTGGTAGGATTGGGATTAGGGTATCACATTCAAGAATTAATCAATAAAAATTATGACATTATTATAATTGAACCTGACAAAGACATTGCTTTCACAGCAATCCAGAATAATTTTTTACCCGACAGTATGATGCTTTCTATTCCGGATAATCTTGATCTTCTTTTTGAAGATCCTTTCTTTAAGAATTACCTGGATAAAGTTCCCCAACCTTTTTTCCACCCTGTAGTAAGTCGAATCCATTCAGAATTTTGTGAAGCACTGATTAAACGAATATCAAAATCTTGCCTGGACAGACAACATTTCAACATTGCAATAGTCGGTCCTATGTATGGTGGTTCTCTTCCGATTACCCGTTATATAAATAATGCTTTCCGAAAATTAGGACATCAAACCCTCCTCATAGATAATGAAATAGCATGGAATGTTTTTACATCTATTGGAAAGTCTCTTAAAACAGTAAATCTGTCCAAATCACTGGAAGATTTTTTTACCAGATTTCTTTCTGAATGGTGTCTGGCTCAAGTAGTGGAATTTCAACCTGAGATATGTATTGTTATGGCTCAAGCACCCATTACAAACTTATTTGTCTCACGATTAAACGAACGAGGAATTGTAACCGCATTCTGGTTTGTGGAAAACTGGAGACACCTGAGTTATTGGAGAGAGATAGCCCCTCTCTACAATCTCTTTTTTCATATACAACCCGGAGAATTTGACAACAAATTAGACGCCATTGGCTGTAAATGTCATTTTCCTGTATTAACAGGGTGTGACCCAGTAATTCATGCCCCTGTTTCTTTGACCTCTGAAGAAGAAAAAAGATACAAATGTGACCTTTCTTTTGCTGGGGCCGGCTATTATAACCGTATCAAAATGCTAAAAGGACTTACTGATTATAGTTTAAAAATCTGGGGTGTAAACTGGAACGAACCCGAACTGCTTCCTCATGTAGTAGAAGGAAATAAAGGTTTTGATACAGAGGAATATATGAAGATTGTCGCGGGATCAAAAATTAATTTAAATCTCCATTCGAGTGTTATAAATGAGGGGGTTGACCCGGATGCAGATGCTATCAATCCAAGAGTATTTGAAATAGCCTCTGCAGGGGGTTTTCAACTTTGCGACCCTTGTAAAGGGTTAGAAAATTTGTTTGACACTCAAAACGAGATTCCTACTTATACCGATTTAAAAACATTAAGAGACAAAATTGATTATTTCTTAAAGAATGATGGGGAGAGAAAACAAATAGCAAAAAATGCCCGGGAACGAGCTATTAGAGAACATACTTACGAACATCGTGCCAATCAGATGTTGGATTATATTAAAGAATACTACGGGGGAAAAATAATGAGGAAAGGGATGCGACTACAAAGAACTGTGGGAGAAATAATTGAACGATATGGAAAAGATACCCTTCTAGGACAATGGCTTTCCACCATACCTCACGATACACCATTTTTACAGGAGGAAATTAATAAACATTTACCTTTATTGAACGACGATACACCTTTGCCTGTCCAAGTTTTCTGGTATTTAAACGAAGTTCGAGTTTTTGGGGAACATTTATTAAGGGAAAGATAAGAATGAATATACTTGTTTTACAAACAGCAAGAATTGGAGACACGATTCAAAGTACCCCCCTGATTCACCAAATTCGTTTGAAATATCCTGATGCCCATATCACAGTTATGATACGCCTGATGAGCGAGGAAGTCATCAAAGCCAATCCAGATGTTAATAATTATATCATTTATCATGAAGACCCTATCTTTTCAGACATGGTGGCTCGAGATTCCGAACGCTATCTTAATGCATACAAAGAAGCAGAGAAATTAATTCTTGATTTGAGGGAACGAAACTTTGATATTGCCTACAATATAACACATAGTACTTCTTCTGCCTTATTACTCAAATTGGCACAAATCCCTAAAGTTGTGGGAGCTCATTTATCGGAGGATTGGCAATTTACATTAAGAGGGCCCTGGACTGTTTATTTCTTTACAAGTGTTCTTTCACGAGATTACAACGACTTAAATCTATGTGACATATTCAAACTTTACGAACCATTAGAAGAACCTGTAAAAGAACTCTTTTTCGAAGTGAGCCCTGATGCAATAGAGTTTACTGATCATTTGTTTGCAGAATACCATATCACGCCTGAAGATTTCGTAGTATGTATGCAATTAGGAGCAAGCGAAACCAATAAACGCTGGCCTGCAGAATATTTTTCACAATTAGGAAAAAAATTGCATGAGAAATACAATGCGAGAATATTTCTTGTAGGAGTTCCTTCGGAGGCAGAATTAGGCCAAAAATTCCAGAAGGAAGTTCCTGGATTGGCGATACCCTTATTTGGGAAAACAACAATTCCACAGTTAGCAGGATTATTGAAGCGTTCTAATCTATTGGTTACAAACGATACGGGAACCATGCATCTTGCTTCTGCGGTAAAGTGCCCTGTAATGCTGGTCTCTGTTGGCTATGTACATTTTCGGGAAACAGGTCCTTATGGGATAGGAAATTGTGCTATTGAACTGAGAGAACGCTCTTTTAAAATGGATATATCATCAAAATCTTCGGAAATTCATCCTTTAGATAGGATACAACCCGAACAAGTGTTGAAAGCCATTGATTGGCTTCTTTCCATGCGTGAGAAGAAACAACTTGTTCAGCATGAACTTACTCCGGACATGGATAATGTGAATGTACACATCTCCGAATTTGCTCCAGATGGTTGTTTACAGTTTTATCCTATTATCCGACGGCATATTGATGAAAAAGATTTCTTGAGGTTTGCTTATCGGTTAATGTGGCTGGAACATCTTAATGTAAATCCAAACAAACAGACAGAAAACGAAAACCTCCAAACATTTTTCAAATTTTTTGTTGTACCGGAAACAAAAATACTTACTGCATGGAATAAGGAATTTAAAAATTCCTTTGAAGAATTGGCAGGTAAATATAAACAGGGAATTCATATTACAGAACAGCTGAAAAGCACAATCTCAGATAATAAAATTATAAAAGCCCGTGAACAGGTCAAGTTATTAACTGAAATCGATGAGCAAATACGAATATATGGAGAACTGAATCCTTATCTCAAACCCATAACACTTGTAACTAAATTTGAAAGGGATAATTTAGAAGGAAGCAACCCTCTGGATTTAGCAAAACAGACTTTAAGTATCTACCGTGGAGGATATGAGCGTTCTTCACTAATGACAAAGAAAATAAAAAAATGTTGCGACTACCTTCAAAATTCCCAAAACAAATAGAATAAAAGTATATTTTTCTTTGTTAAAAAAACCTATAAAGAGTAACAATACTACTCAATAAAGGAGCGAAACTATGGATGTTTTTGAATCAGTTGAACAAAGAAGAGCCGTAAAACATTTTGACCCTAATCATAAAATGACGGAAGAAGAGATAAAAAAATTAATGTCGATGGTCCTATTATCTCCTACCTCTTTTAATATTCAGAATTGGCGTTTTGTATTGGTACAAGACCCCGAATTACGGAATAAAATCCGTGAGGTTGCATGGAATCAATCACAGGTCACGGAGGCCTCTTTACTTGTAGTGTTATGTGCAGATGTAAAGTCATGGGAAAAACAACCGGAACGATATTGGCGAAATGCCCCTGAAGAAATTCGTAGTTTTGTTGTTCCTGCAATTGACCAATATTATCGTGGACGGGAATCTGTCCAGAGAGACGAAGCCATGCGTTCGTGTGGGATAGCAGGACAAACTTTGATGTTGTGTGCCAAAGCAATGGGATATGACACCTGCCCTATGGTAGGTTTTGATTTTGATGCTGTGGGCAAATTAATCAATCTTCCTTCTGACCATGTTATATCCATGATGATTGCAGTAGGAAAAGCATTAAAACCTGCATGGCCTCGTGCTGGACAACTCCCTTATGAAGAAGTGGTCATTATAAATAAGTTTCAATAATTCAATTTTTCAAAAATAATTTAAAATTCTATCGTCGTGGACAGATAGAAGAAATCGGTATCATCGTCATTAAGAGTAGACACAAAAGAAGTGGCATAGTTATCTAAAAAGGCTCCTTTAACCAGTCCATCGCCGACAAAAAAATGGGACCAGCCTGTTGAAAAACTTAAATCTTCACTATACTGATAAGAAAACGATAACAAGGTCTGCCAGCCAAGGTCCTTACGGGTCGATTCCGTAATAAACGGAAATATACTCAATGGATAAAATTCATATTTACCTATGGAAAAAGAATAGGGTCTATCAAAGGCTTCTACGGCTTGCATATAACAAACTTCAAAACCTACTTCTACCTTATCCACCGGTGTAACCGTTACTCCCGAATTCAATTGCCAGAAGTTGGTCATCCCTGAAAGGTCAATAAAACTATCCTCTCTGTACGCAGTAAACAAACGATTAAAGGAGGGACTTGCCTTAGCACCATTCAAATCTGTCAACCATTCTATAAAAGATAGAGAACGATTATCTTCTGCTCCATAGTAACAACCTCCAACATAAAGCCGTGGATTCCATTTCATCCCTTCAAAAGTATAACCTACCTCGAAGTGTCCAGCAGGCAATGTCCATTCTGCATCACTATCCCCATAAATTCCTCCAACAGGGATAAATAAATTTCCAAATGCGGAACTCTCTCCCCATTGATATGCAAACTCTAATTCATAATCTAATTGCTGATATGCTCCGTAAAACCTTGCTCCAATCGTATGAATATAAGTCGTTGATGGTTGATCACGGTTAAAAATATCTTCAAAGGTTTCCAATAAAATGTCCCCATCAGTAACTTCAGTTTTTTGATTGTCCCTCAACAAAAAATAATATAGGTCAAGACTATTTCCCTCAACAATCTCCTTCCATGTAAAGTAAATTCCACCAAAATCAACATCATCGTGATTGAACGAGCCCATATTTTCGAGAAGTTTGGCATAAAACAAATCTAACATGTAAGCATTTTGTTCATATTGCAATCGAATGGCATCAAAACTTAAACCGACATAGGGATTGGGACCCGGGTCAGAACCCACAAGCCAACCTGAACCCAGGTCAATCGCCTGTCTACCCACAGTCAGGGTTAAGCCCTCTGTCCCTATATCTTTGCATTGTATATATGCTTGGAACAATTCAACATCATCAATAGTATTTCCTCTTGCATCCTTTCCTGTTAAATAATCCTGTGAACGGAAATCCTCTCCCCATATGTCGATTGAATCTATCTCTATAAAAGCCGTAATATTATCGGTCATAACAGCACGGGTATGGAGCCGTGTTCGTTGCTCAACATACGCACTTCCTGTCGAGCCACTTCCCGTCCTATATATAGAGTAGGTACCATCCGGACCTATACTTCTTCCCAATAATGCCCATGAAGGTATTCTATTCTGTTCTGAAGTCTCAACAAAACCACGATAGTACAAGCCATAGATTTCAAGTTTTCCACCGACTTCAACAGAAACCAATTCAGCGTATGTAAAAACATACATAAATGAAAAAATTAATAACATGATGATGGTTTTTTTCAACATTTTTCTAATTCCTTTTATTTTTTGTTTATTTTAGATTTAAAACCTAAACAAACATTATCAAAAACCATGCCAATCCGAAAAGATACTCTAAAAACATATAAAATCATGGCATACTTATAAAAAAATAATCTGAAAAACAAATATTTGTTACCAACAATTTACATTTTAGTAATCAAAGAGAATAAAAAACAAACATTTTTGTAATGAATCATTTAGTTTTTTCTAATTTTTTAATCAGAATCCAGTACAGACATTCTATAAGGAAGGAGATGCATGGAAATGTAATTACAGGATATAGATTAATGCCAAAATAACCTGCTGACCAGTGATGAAATAACCAATCCCAGTTAGGAACCCACCTCCCTTCATTGCCAATTAAAACTTGAACAAACTCCTCTAACATACTTAATCCAAAAGCCCACCATACCCAGGGGAAACACACAACAAGCATAATCACCGCAATTGCAAAATTCCCCAGACCTGCTTTTGTGGCCCCCGGCGCTGTCGGAGTAGTCCATGCAGCTTCCAGTAAACCCAAATGAATTGCAACAATAACGGCCAATAAAAATTTTACAAGCCTCTTATGTTTGTAAGAGAATTCGTTAAGTTTGCTTATCATTGGAATTATTTTTTTACAGATTTCATAGGTCCAAAATTACGAAATAGAAAAACTCCTTCTTTCCCGGGAGCAACAATATCTTTCCAGCCGTTTTTGTCAATATCATCCACCCAGAAATAAATCCCAACACCACTGGCTTTCCCCGCGGGTCCGTAATCTATTGTATAGCGATGAAACCCGCCGTTAACTATTTTGAAGTAATATACCCCCAAGGGGTCTTTGGAACCGGGGTCATGAAATGCATGGGCACGATAGCGTTTTCCTGTAAGTAATTCCAATGCACCATCATTGTCAATATCATGTAATTGAATATCATGATACTGTGAACGGTATTCATCAATGATATGTTTTTCCCATGTCCTTTTACCGTCTGCAGAAATTTTTTGCTCATACCAGAACAAACCATAATCGTGGGCAGAACCCACTAAAATATCATTTCTCCCGTCTTTATTCACATCATAAGTTAAAATGGGAACACTTGCAGAGCCCAAACTCCATTCAGGGAACCATTTCCAATTCTCTACATCGAAGGGGTCTGTCGGTGACCTTAACCATCCCCCTGAAAATAAAAGGTCTATATTCCCATCACCATCGATATCACCATAACCCGCACCGTGTCCTCCTGCTCCTTCTGTTTTTATTTCGTATTTAACAAATTCTCCCGATGACTTACCTTCATTAGAAAGTTTTAATTTAAAGATGTACACAGGTTTTGTAACAGGAATGATCTCGACAATCCCATCCTTATCCAAATCACAGAAAATTGGTCGTTCAATATTTCCTACCTCTGCTATATCGTGTGTTACCCAGAGTTCGTCCTTCCCTTTTGGATTTTCGCGCCAACACAAAGTCTTTCCCCACCATCCACCTGTTATTACATCCTGATACCCATCTCCATTTACATCTAAGGGATAGTTTGAAAAATCATCATAGTAGTCATCCATCGGTTGCATAACACATACACGGTGTGCCTGTTTAAAGTCAGGACCTTCATACCAAAACTCACCTGAATAAATATCCAGAATACCATCATTATTTACATCAAAAATAGATGCAGACTCGTATATTCCCTCCCCAATTCGTTCCCGTTGAAAAAATAGATAATCCTCTGCATCAACAATGGATACAGATTCATTAACTACAAGGAACAACATCACATATAACATTTCTTTTCTCCTATAAAGGTTTTACATTAAAAACAAGGGGTTTCCCTGAAACATCTGTTAGTCTGAAGCAAAAATTCCACCCCCCTCTTAACTGTGTTATTTGAAGTAATATATCGTTTTCACCTTTTTTCAAATACACTTCGACCTTATCTTCATCTACTTTCATACCACGATCAACATGTTTTTTAGACATTTCTTCCTGATTGACCCATAAACGAAAACCGTCGTCGGAACCAATATAAGCCAAAGCAGTTGTATCCTCCGGAACTTCAATTTTTGCATACGCAAAAGCACATACATTTTCACAATCTGTAGAAATCTGGGTGCACAAACCTGTTAATCCTATATAACCCCAACCTTCTAAGGGGATATTCTTCTTCCATGTATATTCTTGTCCCTCGTATTTGTAGGGGACATCCATTGAGATGGATTGAGGAAAACCATAATTTTCAGTAAATGGTTCATTGCTATCCCATTTGAACGGTCCTAATAAATTCCATTTCTCTACAAATCCAGCTAATGTGTAAAACGAATGGATATTCTTGGAACTGGCAATTCCTCCAATAATCTTTTCCAAAGACGGGGTAGATGCTAATTGTTCCCGAAGTGTTTCAAAAATTTGTGACCGTTTCTCTTTATTTTCATCTGTTAGCACATTATATAATTCGAAAAGCAGAAGGAATGGCAAGTTTTTAGGCTCTTGTTTTCCCAATTCTGGGAGTAAAACATCTACTGTTTCCGGCACTGGGAATTTCTTTATCCCTTCTAAGACAATTTGTTGTTCTTCAATAGGACATAACTTGAAGAGGTATAGATAGGCTCTTCCCATCCATTGTTTTTCAGATTCCTCTATCTCATGATAGCAGGCCATCATACGCCAGAGACACTCAGCTAATTTCTGCTTTTCTGCTTCTTCAAGTGTATCCATAATAGAAGGGATATACTCTACATACAATAAGGATGGAGTCTCATAAAAAGAATTTAGAAATATTCGTTTACCATTTGTTCCTGTTTCTCTCAGCAGATTGTTCACAATTTCCTTGCCCTTTTCATTACTTCGCTGAATCAAGAACGGTACCAGGTACACTTGTTTTTCTTTTGGAAGTTTTGAACATAGTTCCAGCACAGGTTTTGTTCCTGCGGGGATATTTAGCATTTTTAGTGCATAAAATACAGAAATGTGAAACTCTTCTTTTTCATGATCCAAAAGAATTGCCTCTACATCAGGAATAATTGTCTCATCTCCAAACCGTCCTAAACCTATAATAGCCGATTCCACAATCTCAGGTATTTTACAGTTAGCAATTACATTCCGATACATGGACATCACATAATCCCAATTCCCTCCATTTAGTACCGATTTCTCAGCCAGACGGATATAGGCATCCCATAACTCCTGGTGCAAAGGTTCTGTTTCGGGAGTAGATTTACAAATATTAAACAATTTAGATGCATACAACACAGACCCTGTATTTGCAATTACCCGGGCAGAAGCAGTTTTCACAGACATTAAAGAATTATCCAAAAGTAAATTCACCTCTTCAATACAAGGCACTTCCGACATCTGAAAGAGACCCAATAATATAGGTACTTTTTCTTCATCTGACACATGTTTTAAACTATCACACAGGATTTTTGCAGATAGGACAGTCCCATTCTCAACAAGTGCGGTTCTTACTTTTTCTCTCCACACGGGGTCTAAAAGAAAATTTTGCAAAATCTCAGGATTGGTTGCTTCATCTATAATAAATGACAACGCCTTTAAGATATGTTCTCGTGCTATATCTTTCAAGGTTGCGTCTGAAAAATAAACCAACAGAGAATTTATATATTGTGATTTATCCTTTTGTCCCGATTGGGTCATCCGGTTGGTGATATCAAACAAAATATTCCTTGCGGTTCCATTCACATCGGGGTTATCAGACCCTAATGCGGGTATAATTTTCGGCAAAACCTCCATAGGCGATTTAAAAGGTAACAACTGTCTCGCTATTGCATGGTCCTGAAGATTATCCGAATTTAACTTGCCTATCAATTGTTCTATAGATAAGGCACTATCAAAATCAGATGGGGCTAAAATCACAGAAACTACAAGAAAACCCGTTAGTATAGGTATTAACATATTAATATTCCTTTCATATCCTATTTATTATAAATGCCAAGGGGGCCGGTAGGTTCGGACAAGATAACGATTTGCTTCTTTATCATCTATAAATTCTTCTTTTTTTGCGTCCCAAATCAATTTCCTACCACATCGCAAAGCAATGCCTGCAAGAAGTACGGTTGTTGTGGAACGGAACCCCTGCTCTATGTCCGCATGAGGCTTACATCGGGTACGAACACAATCAAAGAAATTATTGTGATGGTCTGTATTGGCCCAACTTCGCTCGGGTTCACCAATAAATTCCGGAGCCTTTGAACCATCATTATACCGAATGAGAAAAGAAGTTCTATCCACAAACAAAGCCGCTTTTGTTCCATAAAAAGCAATTCCATATCCTTTGTTCTCATGCACATTGGCATGTCTTTGTTCCCATGTTACAAGACAGCCCGGAAACTCTATCACGGTTTCGATTGTCTCGTAATTATCTGCACCGGCACCCTCTCTGTAACTCCCACCCCCAGACTGAATCGTTAGGGGCGTAGACTGTTGGATTCCCCAATGAACAATGTCCATAAGATGTATTCCCCAATTAGTCAACTGCCCTCCCCTTGCATAATCAAAAAATCCCATAAAACCACCGAATCGCTCTCTTGAAAAAGGAACATACGGAGCAGGCCCCAACCACAGGTCCCAATCCAATCCCTTAGGAATAGGCTCTACTTTTTCGCCAGGTATCCATTCGTTTACACCGACCCATGCTCGAGCTGAGGTTACAGTTCCCAACCCACCGGAATGGATAATATGCATGGCTCTCTGAAACACAGGCATAGACCGCTGTTGAGTTCCCGCCTGAACAATACATCCATATCGACGGGCAGTATCTACCATAGCACGCCCTTCCTGGACCGTAGTGCACACAGGTTTTTCCACATAAACATCCTTCCCCGCTCTACAAAACATAATGGTTAGTAAAGCATGCCAATGGTCGGGTGTTGCAACAAAAACGGCATCAATATCATCCCGGTCCAGTAGATAACGAAAATCCTGGAAACCTTCAGGTTGTTTACCACACAATTTTTTTACCAAGTCCATAGCATTGTAATACCGGCTCTTGGCAACATCACATAATGCTACCAAATGACAATTGGGATTTACAGATAGTGCTTCTATGTGCCTTGTCCCCATACCCCCATTACCAATAATGGCAATCCGAACTACATCGGATAGACTTACATTTCCCGCAAATGCTCTTGAAAAATATGTAGTACTTCCCAATAAAGCAAGGCTGAATATCTTATCGAGGAATGCTCTTCTACTCATTCCTTTACTTTTTTGATTTCTTAACATACTTTATAACTCCTGCCTCTTTTTATGTCGTGGTTTTACTTGCTTTATCTGCTAATTCACCGAAACGATGTACCACTGCTAAGGCCGGATCTAAGGGAACTTTTGCTCGTTGCACATCCTTTGGAATAGATATTACTGGTGTGGGTTTCAATGATTTGCCCGCAAACTGAGGTAACCACGATTGCTCGGCTTCTAACATTTCTGCAACCAGGTCGCGAACTTCTTTTAACGATAAACAAGCAGAGGTGAGTGGGTCTAAGGCACAGGCAGAAACAACCAGCTCTGGGTCTCCCTGAATGGCCGCTTCAACAGTTAGTCCCTGTACATTAACATTTGTCAAATTCAACCCCGCACACTGGGGAGGTAATGCCCCAATATGAATCGGATGAAGTCCTATCTTATCTGCAAAAACAGGTATTTCTACACAACAACCATCCGGCAAATTGGTAATATAATGGTCGTTCCGGACATTTCCCTGAAACTTAAATGTCTTACCTGTTTGTAGTGCTTCTAATATGTAGGAACAGTATTCAACACTTCTATGTGTTACTTTTGTAGGTTCGGCCTCCAACAAATCTTCATTTTCCAGGCGCTCTGCTATCAATTTACACCATTTATAATAAGCACCGGATTCCCCACCAAAAGAAGGTTCATCACAATAGGTTTGTAGTGTTCTTTCATGACTACGAAACCAGGGGATATATTCGGATAAATGCCCTGTACTCTCAGTCATAAAATAACCGAAATGCCTCATAACCTCAATACGAACTTTTTCATTAACATAATACTCCGGTTGCTCACAGCGTAATCTAAATAGTGGATATAAATCTCTCCCCTTATGTTCAATTCGAAGAAACCAAGCCATGTGGTTAATACCTGCGACAAGATAATCGATTTCATTTTTGGGAACTTCTACATACCCCGAAATCAAGTCAAGTGTTGTTTGAACTCCATGACAAAGACCTACAAATTTCAACTCCGGAACTTTACCCAAAGCCCAGCATACCATTGCCATAGGATTAACATAATTCAAAAGATATGCATGAGGACAAAGTTCCTTCATATCGCGAGCAAGGTCCATCATTACCGGTATGGTTCGGAGGGCTCGGAAAATCCCTCCAGGACCCATTGTATCACCAATACATTGGTCTACCCCGTATTTTAAAGGTATTTCATAATCATATTTAAAAGCATTTACTCCACCTATTTGAAGCATTGCAATAACATAATCTGCCTGATTCAATGCTTCTCTACGGTCCTGGGTAATATAATTCTTCACTTTTAAGCCATTATCTTTAACCACGCGGTCCGCAAAGGATTTAATCCGTTCTAATTTTTTTCGGGTAGGACTCATAAACCAGAATTCCGCTTCCTGAAAAGCAGGCACTGCTACAAGGTCCATAAACAAAGTTTTACAGAATACAATGCTTCCGGCTCCTATCATTGCAATTTTAGTCATGGGAATCTCCTTTATAAATAAGTTAAGATAATAGAAAAATATATATGGGTTATTATACATAAATATTTCTGGGAAAAAATATCATTTACAAATGACAAATACATAATAGATATAATTTCTTTAACTGAAAAAGATATATAATAAAGGTCAAAACATAAACTTAACAGAAGTCCTATCTGCAATGTTGTCAACATATATAAAAAAGTTTTTAAAACTATGGACAAAAGAAACTGTATCAGAAGAAATACCTATAGACCCTGATATTAATATTATCACCTCTATCGAGAGTTTATCCCTATTCCTCAGATACCTAACTTTAATTATCGTCCTCGTAGGTTATACTTTAGATGTCTTTTCACAAAGGTATTTTTTACCCATTTTCCTGGGGTGCAACATTTCACATATTATTCTGACACACATTGTTTTCTATATTAAAAAATATTCCTTATTTTGTAATCCCATAAACTTTTTCTTTTATCTACTTACAATAACCACAGCGGTTATAGTTACAGAAAAAGAATACAGTCCATTGATATTATTCTATCCGCTCCTTATTTTTGGAAATCTGATTTACACAAGAAACAAACCCCATCCATTCATAATTACACTTTTAATTGTTATTGCATTAAACTTTACAATAATTGGAATTTGGTTGTGGGAGGGGATTAATTTTGCAACCTACTATCTTTTCTGGAAAAACTTCATTATTATCTCATCAGGCATCTTCGGTTACTTTTTAATGAATCACATAAACCATATACAAAGAAGATTTTACAACACACAACAGGAACTCTTATATACACAAGGAATTATAAAGTCTATTCTGGATAGCATTCAAAACCCCATTCTAATATTTGATGAAAGGGAAATCATAATAGATTCAAATATTTATGCTTCTCAATTCTTTTTAATGAATCCATCAGAACTCATTGGACAGAGAATCCGAAGCTTGTTTTTTGATGATACACTCATTGGAGAATACCTCCTTTCCTTAAAAGCAAGGGATAACTTATCCACCAGTGCACTTGCTATTGTTTCTACAGGAGAAGAGATCCCTGTTGATTTTGTTGTTCAGGTTTTTTATCAAAATCGGAAAAAAAACTTTTTCGGAATTTTGATTGACAAACGGGAACATAAGAAATTGGAAGAGATTTCTCAATTACTTCATAAACGGGAGGAAGAAATTGACAAAAAAATCAATCTATTAAAGAAAATACAGGAGGATTTGTCATTAGAACATAGCGCGCAAATTTTCTCTCATCTTACAACTATAAAAAATATTATACACTTAATAACGAATGAAAAATTAGGAATAATTACAGAGCAACAAAAAAATGCATTAGAAATCGGTATTCGGGCAGTGGAAAAATTAGAAACCGAAATACTAAAAGGGAATGAACTGATTGGGCTTTCTAATGCAAAAAATAATTCCTAATTCTCTTTGTATTTTCTATTTAAATCATGGCATAATATAAACCTATTCTTTTGTAGCCAAAATAACATAACAAAATATTATAGATAGGAGAACTTCTATGTCAACATTAAAGGGTAATCTGCTTGTAGCACAAGGTGGTGGTCCCACTGTGGTTATTAACCAGAGTTTAGTTGGCGTTATCACAGAAGCAAAAAAATATTCACAAATTACTCATATATTTGGTGCAAAACATGGTGTTCAGGGGATTGTTGATGAAAATCTATTAGACTTAACGGATTTGCCTTCCTATCATTTAGAAATGGTAGCACAAACCCCATCTTCTGCACTGCTGTCAACACGAAAAAAACCCGATGCGGAATTCTGTAAGAAAATTTTTAATATATTTAAAAAATATAATATCCGCTATTTTTGCTATATTGGTGGAAATGATAGTTCTGAGACATGTAGAATTATTGACGAATCTGCAAAAAGTGAAAATTATGACCTAAGACTGATTCATGTTCCGAAAACAATAGATAATGACCTTGTTCTAAATGACCATTGTCCTGGTTTTCCCTCAGCAGCAAAGTATGTTGCCCAGGCATTTGCAGGTATTAATTTGGACAACAAAGCTTTACCCGGGATCCATATTGTTGTAGTTATGGGACGCCATTCAGGATTTTTAACCGCGGCGTCTGCCTATGCGAAGAAATATGATGATGATGGTCCTCATTTAGTTTATCTACCCGAAAGACCGTTAAATCTTGACCAATTCTTTAATGATGTAAAGAAAGTATATGAGCGTTTGGGGCGTTGCCTTGTTGCAGTTTCGGAGGGAGTTCATGATGAAAGTGGCACAACAATTGCAGAACGATTCACAAAAGGCGAGGTTGATTCTTTCGGGCATGTTCAGTTATCAGGGACAGGAGCACTGGGCGACGATTTGGTGAATTACCTAAAAGAAAGTTTTAAAGAACTTAAAATAGAAAAAATCAGAGCCCGTGCAGATACATTAGGTTATCCTCAAAGAAGCTTTTTGGGTTGTGTGAGTGAAGTGGACCAGAGAGAAGCCCGAGAAGTAGGTGAAAAAGCGGTACAATTTTCGGCAGGACAAAATCAAACAGGTTCTGTCACTATTCAAAGAATTGCGGATTATGCAGTTCGCTACGAACTAAAAGCACTTGAAGAAATTGCCAATAAGACAAAATATATGAGTGATTCCTTCATAAACGAAGAAGGGAATGGGGTTACTGCAGATTATATAAACTACCTACGTCCTTTAATAGGACCCTTACCTATTTATGAGCAATTAGACGCCCCTAAAATAGATTTAAATAAACTACAAATTTAAAATACTTGACAAATGTGTAAAAATGGACTATAATACATCTCTTATCAAACAAATAAAACATTAAAAATCAGGATATGAGATGTGGATAATTTAAGTGAACAATTTTTTCGGTCTCTTGAACAACATCAAGTTGAAGGGACCGATTTAAAATGGCCATCTCATTCTTTTACTGAACTTAAGATGAGTATCGCTGGAGTGCAGGCAGGTAAAAGTATTTCTTTTATCCTACCATGCAACCCTAAATTTCAAGACAGTATGGGCTTTTTACATCCGGGCTACTTATCCTTTGCTTTTAACGAAGCCTTCTATTGTTTCGCTTTTTCTCTGGCAAATCGCCCATGTATACCTATTCAAATAAATTTTTCATTAGTAACACCTGTCCCTATAAATTCTTCTGCACTTACACTTGAAATTTCTATCTCCGCGAAAAGTAGAAAACTATTATTACTAAATGGAAAAGCAAAAAATTACCGTGAAAGGGTCCATGCACTTGCAAATGCAATTGTAACTCCTTATTCTTTATCAAACTCATCTGAATAGCAAAAAAAATCAATTATGTACAAAAGATTTTCAATTTATTGCTACATTATTTTCTTTCTTACTTTTCCATTAAAAATCTACACAGATGAACATGTTGTTCCTTTAACTCGAGCCCACTCCCATAACGACTATCTCCGACAGCAACCCCTTTCAGAAGCATTAAAAAATGGTTTTTGTAGTGTCGAGGCTGATATACATATTGTCAATAATGATTTATTAGTCGCCCATGATCTGGACAAATGCAAAGATGAAAAAAACCTTGTTAATATGTATTTAAAACCCATCTTTGATCGTGTTCAGAAAAATAAAGGTCACATTTATACCATCCCTTCAGAGTTTTGGTTATTGATAGATATAAAAAGTGAACCCGAAACGACTTTTTCCCTTTTAAAGAAACAGTTGGCTCCATATAAAGACTTTCTTACTCAAATAGACAACGGAAAAAAAAGGGACAGAGCGGTAACTGTGGTTATCTCTGGAGCAGTCCCCCGAGAGACAATAGAAAATGAAAAAGACCGATATGTATTTGTAGATGGGAGATTGCAAGATTTGGAAACAAATCCTTCACCAGAACTCGTCCCATGGATCAGCAATTCATGGTCATCTATCTTTTCATGGAAGGGTAAAGGTAAAATTCCTGAACAAGAATTAAACAAACTAAAAGATATTGTGTCCAGAGCCCACGAACAAGGAAGAAAAGTCCGTTTCTGGGGGGCCCCTCAGACTCAAGAATGTTGGGAAGTGTTATATAATGAAGGGGTAGACTTTATAAACACAGATTTTCCCAGCCGATTATCTGAATTTTTAAAGAGCAAAATGAAATAGATTCAGGGAGAAAAATTAAGGTATGTCACAACTGCGAATTGGCTTTGTGGGTTTAGGAAATATATGTAAAGAACGACATATCCCCGGATTGAAGAAATTATCTAATGTTCAAATAACAGGCGTTGTCAACCGCACAAAACAATCGAGCGAAAAAATTGCAATAGAATATAAAATCCCTCGAGTATACACATCATGGGAAGAGTTAGTTAACGATAGCAATATAGATATTGTATGGATTGGTACATGGCCCTATATGCACGCACCTGTGAGCATCTCTGCATTGAAAACAGGGAAACATGTGTTTTGCCAGGCACGTATGTCCATGAATCTTTTAGAAGCAGAAATAATGTATGAAACCGTCTGCAGGACAGGTAAAGTAGCCGGGCTATGTCCTGTTCCCTTTGGTATGGCTTTTGATAAGACTATCGCCCGCATGAGGAGAGAAGGAACTATCGGAGAGATATACTATATAAAAGTAACCAGTTTGAACGATTTTAACCTTGACCCAAACAAACCTGTTCACTGGCGTAAAGATCATCGGTTATCTGGACAAAATGTGTTAACATTAGGAATGTATATTGAGTTGATACATCGATGGTTTGGATGGACAAAAAGTGTTTGGGGAAGTTATCAAATTTTTACTCCGACACGGAAAACCCTGGATGGTGAAATTATTGAAATACAAATTCCCGACCAGGTACAGGTTCAATTAGAACTTGTTTGTGGTGCAGTAGTTCAAATGAACATCTCCGGAATGTCGAACTATTTACGGGAAAGTGTAGAAATCCACGCTGAAAAGAAAACTCTCTACTATGATGTAATTGAAGATAAACTTTATGAATTAAAGAAAAATGGAGAACGAGAACCGATAATCCCACAAAAAGAAGATTTTTACGATATAAAAAACTGGTCTGTGGAAAAAGACTATATTGAAGCTGTGTCTTCGGGTAAGGAATATCATCCTAACTTTGAAGATGGATTAAAATACATGCAGGTCTTAGATGCTATTTATAAATCTGCACATTCTAATCAAAAAATTCTTATTTGTTAGTCAGTCCTGTGAGTAGTTTTTCTAATTGAATACCACAATGGTCCCATGTTGGAAGGGTATTGTTATTATTAGAAAAATTTATCATATTTTGTTCCAACATTAAACTGTCGATTGAGTCAATTATATCCATTGGCTCGTTATAAAAAGACATTCTTTCCCACTTCCCCACAAATGGAATTTCAGCCCCCGGTAGAAAAACTGTTCCGCCTTGTGATAAAAATTCCATCCCAAGATGGTACAAGCCTTTACTTAATATAAAAATATTTTGTCCCTCTTCAAAAGTCTTCCGAACCCAACTATAAAAGTCTCCCGATGAGACATCAGGAAAAATTTTACTGTTCAGATATATAACTTCAAAATCAGATCTCTTTTTTCTTAGCCATTCTACAAGCGGTTTTAATTCTCGTTTCTTATCAATAATAAATATTTTCTTTTTTCGATAATCTTTATTATATGCGGGAAATTCCATCTTCGGATATACTCCTGAGGGAATATAATTTAAATACTGTTCTGGTACTCCCCGGAAGATCAAATCATTAAATATTTCTTTATCAGGAATTATAACAGGACCCGGAAAATCATCCGAGGCAAGCCATTGTTTTTTCATGGAAAAGACAAGAGGGATGTTCAGGAATGTTTCATCCAAATCCAGTTCAAAAGGGTCTCCATCCACAATTTCTATTACCATAAAGGGTTTTATATCCTTACTTGCTTGTTTCAACCTCGACAAGAAAAAGGGCATCAACCATCGGTAGGTAATAAAATTCCCTATGTTAATAACAAAAAAGTTCCTCCAATGTGTCAGAGAAGGAAACAACTTTAAACCCAGGACTCCCCTGCCGGGTTGAATCCAATTTATGATATAACCTTTTCGGGATAATGCTGAAAAGAGTTCCACACAGTAATATACTTTGCTATTCCATGGGTATTGCAACAAATGAAATGGACTAATGATATATATTCTTTTCTTCACTCAGGAATACACCTTATTAAAACAAAACTCATATCCCTACTTGCTAATTTTAAATGCATAATTAAAATAATTAATAATTTCACATTTGTAAAAATTGTATAATTATTATTCACACACATACAAAGCAGTTTTTATAATAACAAATATCCAACTTCATGAGAAGAGTCCTCTATGTCTGATACCATAACATCCACTATGATAAAGAATAATTTGCCTCAACACCTGTTTAACTCTAATAATATAGGGTTTTGTAGAGTCCCGGGAAGGGTAAACTTAATAGGTGAACATACGGATTATAATGGTTTTTCTGTGCTCCCTATGACCATTAAAAAAGAGATTTTTTGTGCCTTTTCTAAACGAAATGATAACGAAGTTCATCTTTTTAACGAAGACCTGCGTTTTCAACCTTTGTCCTTTTTAAATGGAAATGAAATAATACCTTCCCCCACAGGTTCATGGGATAACTACATTAAAGCAGGTGTTGTTGCTTTAAATAAGAAGTTTAAAGTAAAAACATTTCCAGGTTTTAATATATATATTAAGAGTACTCTGCCTATTGCTACAGGTTTAAGTTCTTCATCCGCACTTGTTATTACCGCTTCACTTGTATATTTAAAAGTATTGGGTAAAAAATTAGGGCATGATATTTCCCGATTGGAATTAGCTGAGCTGATGGCAGAAGGAGAACACTTTGTAGGGACAAAAGGAGGAGGAATGGACCAAACTGTTATCCTAAACGGAGGAAAAGGGCGGGCTTGTAAGATTGATTTTTTCCCAATTCGTACAACCCTTCTTCCCCTTTTTGAAGATTATGTCTTTGTTGTTTGTGACTCTACCATTCGTGCACAAAAAACAGGAGCCTGTTTACAGCGATATAATGCCGGACCGCGTATATGCTCTCTTGTATGTACGATTTTACAACGATATTTACAAAAAGAATTGGGCGATCATTTTCACATCAAAAGATTGGGTGATTTATGGAGTGGGGACCTTTGCTTGAATCATCAAGAAATTCTTGATTATGTAGAACAGATTATTCCAACAGGAAATCTCTCATTAAAAGAAATTGCTTATCTCCTGGATGTATCTCCTCAGACGGTACGGGAATCGTGGCTTGGGGATATCGAAGAACCCGAGAAAGGTTTTCCTTTACGGGCTCGCATTCAACATGTTATAACCGAACACAGACGGGTCGAATTATCCCGTGATGCATTATTAGCCAACGACGCATATACTTTTGGCAAGTTGATGAATGAATCACATCAAAGTTGTGCCCAGAATTATGCGATTAGTATTCCTGAATTGGACACACTTACTCAAATTGCTCGCAAATATGGAGCAATCGGTTCACGGCTAACAGGGGCGGGTTTTGGAGGTTGCACAGTAAGTCTCGTTCCAAAAGAAAAATTAGATTATTTTATGGAAAATGTAGAAAAGCAGTATTATCAAAGATATTTAGGACTCCCTTATGCGCAGAATATGTTCATTGCAGAAACATCTGATTCTGCCTCCTATATTAACTAAATTTACAAAAAAATAAAAAATATGACCCATCTTTTCCGAGAACTATATGAATCAAAAGAAAAAGAGTGGTTATCACCACTTGCATGCCCTGCTGTAAACTCAAAAGGTAGACAAATTCCCGAAGAGGAAGACCCTTTTCGAACATGTTTTCAGAGGGATCGGGACCGTATTATTCATTCCAAAGCATTTCGTAGATTAAAGCGGAAAACACAGGTTTTCCTTGCTCCACTGGGAGACCATTACCGAACACGGCTCACGCACACTCTCGAGGTAGTACAAATTGCACGTACAATATCCCGCGTATTACGGTTGAATGAGGATTTAACCGAAGCAATCGCTCTGGGACATGATCTAGGGCATACACCTTTTGGACATGCTGGTGAAAGGGCATTAAATGAATTGTCTTCTTCCGGTTTTAACCACGCAGAACAAAGTTTACGCGTAGTAGATTTTCTTGAACAAAGGCGTGAAAATAAAGGATTAAATCTCACTTATGAAGTCCGTGAAGGTATTAAAAATCACTCCCGAGGAAAATGTATCCTTTTCGGACAACCCTGTCCTGAAGGTATTAGTTGTGAAGCTCTTATTGTCAGTTTAAGCGATGTTATTGCTTACATAACACATGACATTGATGATGCTATTCGTGCAGGCATATTATCAATTGACCGATTACCTTCAAAAGCCATTTCTGTTCTTGGAAAAACTGCATCAGAACAGATTGATACGATGGTCCGCGGTGTTATCGAAGGTTCAAAAGGAGAGAATATTCAGATTATTCCCGATGTTCAGAATGCTATTGTAGAATTAAGGAACTATTTATTTGATAAACTTTACCCCTCAGAGTCTATAGCAAAAGAGATCTATAAAGCCCAAAGAATTATTCATGAACTGTTTTTTTATTATATGCAAAACCCACCTAAAGAAATTTTAGAGAATGACTTTATAAAAACAGAACCCTCTCTGGAAAGGTCTATCATTGATTTCCTGGCGGGAATGACTGATGAATATGCATTAAATACATATCAAAAATTATTTTTACCGTCTCCATGGCACATATAAAATTAGCAATTATAACAGGTTCGGGTCTGGATTTTTCGTATATCCTTGATAACTATTATAAAGAAAAATCATTAATAGATGTTCTTCCTGAAATTCACACACAAGTTGCAGGGCACAAGTATCAAATACTGGATGGTTACATCGGTTCTATACCAACAATAGTGTGCAATGGAAGGATACATACTTATGAAGGATATGCTTTTAAACAATTCCAATCCTTTATAAATTACTTTCGTGAAAATAGTGTTACCCATCTAATTTCCATAAATGCGGTCGGAGGACTCCGTAAAGGTTTGCCTATTGGTGAGTTCGTGGCGATTAAAAAATTAATCTCGGTTCACTATAATCCCTTTCCAATTCCTTCAGTAATGTACCCAAACTGGATATTTGACCGTTTTGTTCCTCGTGGTACTTATGTATGGGTAACAGGTCCTTGTTACGAAACCCAATCTGAACTTCGATTATTTTCATCTCAGGGGGGAGATGTTATTGGTATGAGTGGAGGTCCTGAACTATACTGGGCTATGCAATTGGGAATAAAAACCGCTATGTTTTCTTGTGTAACAAACTATTGTTTTCTTCATTCTCCTCTAACTCATGAACAGGTCATTGAAAATGCTCAAAAGGCATGCTCTCGTTTTACCCAAAAATTCAAAAATATACTAATTGAAGAACTAAACATAGGGTAGGTTTTTCTATATTTTTTTCTTATTCATCAGGTATCACGGAGGGACAGAACGATAATAATTAATAGATGTAAATCCTATGGATGTATCTTTTATATTTAACTTTTTTCCGGACTGTTCGTAACCCAGAAATGTACCCTGAACATCTTTCGGCAAAAGAGCTATAAATAGATACATTGCATTTCTTCCACATACGGGATTTTTAGTCCTGTCGAAATAATCTTGCAAACCTAAAAGGTCTTTTTTAATAAGAAGGTCGATTAACTCTCGGTCTAATTTCTCTTGTGTTTCTAACATCTGTTCTGCTGTTGCAGGCATGTAATTGAATGTTGCACCCCATGAAGTTAAATCTGTACTTAGAACTAATAGTGTTTTTTCTGTAACGACCCGTTGCAATGTCTCAACAATATTTTTAAATACATTGGAATTTTCCTTTCCAAAATTATCGACAAATTCTCCAACAAGAACAGGTATAATTTTTACTGTTCTTAATTTATACTGTAACATAGGTAAAATCACCTCTATAGAGTATTCATTTTCATGGAGAGCCATTCTTCCGGGGCGTAGTGATTTTTGTAACGATTGCATTACAATATAAGGAGAAAGTGCCATTTGTTCCATTTTTTCATAATTGACACGCATCACACCTAATGGTGTTGCAAAACCCTGTATTGAAGGAAGGGAACAACCACTAAACTTGTAAGTATGAGAAGGTGCCAGAATAATTACATTATCAAACTCTTCTTCTTTAATTTCTGCAAAGGCACGAGCAATCAAACTTCCACACAATCCCCAACCCGAATGAGGAACAATGCAGGCAAAAAGTTTTTGATGGGTATTGGGAATCGGTGGAACCTGGTCAAAAAACTTTTGAAGAGTTTCTTTCAAGATGGGAGGGTCTCCTGGATATAATGTCCCAGCGGAAACAGGTCGCCGTATCTTTTCTGCTGAAAAAACCATCGGTGTAACAAATAAAACAAAAATAATAAGCAAATATGCCTCTCGTTTTTTACTTCTATTCCCAGAATCATATAAAAACATATTTCCCATACCTTATAGACTTGAAGTTTTAGTCATCTGTAAATTTGAGGATTACTATACATAATAAGTATAATACATCCTCTATGATTTTAAACGAAAATGGATAATCGTGCATTGATTTCTTTTTTAAACTCAATTTTCGAATCCAAAACCCTAATAAGAATGGAGTTATCCGATGGCACAATTTGACCCAAGAAAAGTTCGTAATGTTGGTCTTGCAGGACATGGTGGTGTTGGAAAAACAATGCTCATTGAACGAATATTGTATTCCGCTGGATTAACGACTCGTTTAGGTAGCATTGAGGATGGAAATACCGTCTGTGATTACCTTGAAGACGAAAAAGACCGTAAGTGTTCCATTGCAATGAAATTAGTCCATTTAGACTGGAAAGGAACACGAATACATATCGTTGACCATCCGGGCTATACGGACTTCATTGGAGAATTATGTGCTTCATCCGCAGTCCTCGATGCACTGGTTATCCTGGTTGATGCCACTACAGGGGTCCAGGTAGGAACTGATATAGCATGGAAATACGCAGAAAAAAGACAAATTCCTCGTGCCATCTTCGTAAATAAATTAGATCGCGAACACACCAATTTTAATGAAGTCGTTGAAAAAATCCAGACCGCTTATGGAAAACATTGCGTCCCCATTGTGATGCCCATTGGACAATCTTCAAATTTGAACGCTGTTGTTAACATCGTTACAGGAGATGCTTCCGTATTAGGTGCTGATGCAGAAAAAGCAAAAGAAGCCATCGTTGAAGTTGTAGCAGAAACAGATGAAACACTGATGGAAAAATATTTAGAAACCTTTGAACTATCACAGGAAGAATTTGATAAAGGTCTTCAAAAAGGGATCAGTACGGGTAAAATTATCCCTATAATTGCAGGAAGCGTAACAAAAGGGATTGGTCATGAGGAATTACTTGATATTATTGCCAATTCATTCCCCAATCCATTAGAACGAACTATGCCGGCAAAGAATTCCGCAGGCGAAGATATCATTATAACACCTGATGCCGATGGACCTTTTATAGCACAGGTTTTTCGTTCAATGGTTGACCCCTTTGTCGGTCATCTTACTTATTTCCGTGTCTTTTCCGGAACCTTGCGTTCTGACTCTGATTTTTATAATTGTACTACACAGACAAAAGAGCGCTCCGGCAAAATTGTAATGTTGATAGGAAAAGAACAAAAACAAGTGGCAGAAGTGGGTCCGGGGGATATTGCAGCAATGACGAAACTAAAGAATACCCATTTTGGGGATACCCTATCTATTCAAAGTAATGATATAAAACTTCCACTGATTGAATTGCCTCGTTCAATGGTTAAATTAGCCATATCTCCTAAATCGAGAAATGATGAAGACCGCATAGGTGAAGCCTTAAATCGTATGGCAGAGGAAGACCCCACTTTCAGTCATTACAGAGATAATGAGACCGGTGAACATGTCATTCGTGGAATGGGCGATTTACAGATTGAAATTTTATTAAATCGAATGAAACGGAAGTACAATGTAGAAGCGGAGACGCGTCTGCCCAAGGTTGCCTATAAAGAAACCATCCGGGGTAAAGCGGAAGTTCAGGGAAAATATAAGAAACAAACGGGTGGTCATGGGCAATATGGTGATGTCCATCTGAGAATTTCTCCAAATGAACGTGGAGCAGGGTATAAATTTGTAGATAGTATTGTAGGGGGTGTCGTTCCTAAACAGTACATCCCTGCAGTTGACAAAGGAGCTCAGGAAGCATTAGCCAAAGGTGTCATATCAGGGCATCCCGTTGTTGATATTGTTGTTGATTTATTCTTCGGTTCGTACCATACCGTAGACTCGTCCGAACTTGCTTTCAAAATAGCCTCTTCTCTTGCTATACAAAAAGGCGTGCGTGAAGCAAATCCATGTATATTAGAACCTATTATGGAGATTTCTGTAACGGTCCCCGAAGAATTCATGGGCGATATTACAGGTGACTTAAATAGCCGTCGTGGAAGAATTTTAGGTATGGAGCCTATAGGTGGAGGTTTACAATGTATCCGTGCACAGGTTCCAGAAGGAGAAATACTTCGATATGCCACCGACTTACGAAGCATGACAGGCGGAAGAGGTACTTTTGACCTTAAATTCAGTCACTATGATGAAGTACCTGAATTTATCGCAAAGGATATTATCTCTGCTTATGAAAAATCTCGTGAAGCAGGAAATGAATAACTATCTGACTTCATCAAGTTCAGAATTTACAAACTTGTAAAAATTTTAACTATACGGTCCAACAAAACAGTATCTTCACCCTGTGTTACTAATAGGAACATTCTTCGGCGAGCCACTCGTTCTGGTTTGTTTTTAGAAGGCGCCGCACCCAAAGATTGAGCAAGCCCCCAGGCCTCTACAATTGCTGTACCTGGATCTTTCTTGTACATTTCTGCATATCGGGCTATAGTTCCTTCATTGTCATATTGATATATATTTACCAATGCCCCTCCGACCATGAAACTTATTTGAGCAACAGATTCATTAGTAGGAGAATTCATAATCTGGACCTCTACTATTCCCAAATCAGACTTTTTAAATCCTTCGATAATTCGCTCCATGTTCAACGGTGCTGGTAAAAATTGCATTATAATAGGAACACCAATAATAAGTACTCCTAAGAATAAAAATATTTTCACAATTTTTGCTGAATCCATATAATTCCCCTTTATTGAAAACTTCTAACTAAATTTCCTACAACCAATGTCCAACCATCAACAAGAACAAAAAGAATAATTTTAAAAGGTAATGACACAAAAATAGGGGGAAGCATCATCATTCCCATTGACATTAGGGTGCTGGCTACTACCATATCAATAATCAGGAAAGGGATATATAATAAGAAACCTATCATAAACGCTGTTTTAAGTTCACTTAATACGAATGCGGGAACAAGCACATGGGTTGGGACATCATCCGGTGTATTGGGTCTGCCCCTTCCCGAAATCTGTAACATTGTTTTCAGTTCCTGAGGTCGTGTTTGTTTGAACATAAACTCTCGTATGGGAATTAAAGCGCGATTGAATGCTTCCGATTGACTCATCTGTTGCTGGATGTAGGGTTGTAGGGCTTCACTATTCACCCGCTCATAAGTGGGCATCATGATAAACATTGTTAAAAACAGAGCCAAACCGATTAACACTTGATTGGGTGGCGTCTGTTGTGTTGCTAACGCTTGTCGGAGGAATGCAAGCACTACAATAATTCTTGTAAAAGATGTTGTTAAAACAAGAATCGCTGGGGCTAATGTAAGTGCAGTGATGAGAATAACCAATGTTAATGTAGTAGAAAGATTTTCAGGCGCTACTGCTTGTTGGGCTGTTCCAACAAGGTCTATACCTGTCGGATTTGTTACAGCAGTACGGGAGGGTTGAGCAAAAGAAATATTTGTGAAAACGACAAATAAACAAAATAAAAATAACTGTACTTTCCTTTTATCTAAATATCTCTTTTTTTCCATCCTTACACAGTTACTGGTCTGAAGCATTGTTTGTTTCTTCTCGTATTGCTTGCTGTAGTCTTTGTATGTTGGCTTTTAGGGAAGCCAGTTCATCATCAATATTTTCCACGAACTCCGGTTTTTCAGAAGATGCCCGTGATTGTAGCCTTGTTTCCACATCTTCCAGTACTTTACTAAAAGTTTTTTGTTGAAAAGAAGTATCTTCTTCGTTAGAGACAGAGGCAAAAAACTCATCTTCAGGGAATGTAAACAATAAACTCATCCGGTCACCGGATATTCCCAATAAGAAAACTTTTCCTGCACTATGAACATAATATATCTTGCTTCGAGGAGATAGATACAAAGCACCAACAATTCTCCCTATGGATTTCACCCCTGAATATGTTTTTCGTGAAAAATAACGAAGTCCCCCTAATAATACTAATATTAATCCAATAACAAATATAAGGGCAATAACTGTTCTAAAAAAATAATATATCCAAGAGGAATTTCCAGATACAGTGGAACTTTCTGGGGGCCTGTTTTCCCCTTCTGGACTAATTGTATTTGATTGTTCTGTTCCCCAAACATCCTGATGTTGCAAAAACCACGAATCTGTTTTACGGGATGTATGATCATTTTTATCCAATGTGGTTTCAATTTCCTTACCCTGCTTCATACTTTCATTGTTTCTTTCTATGTATTGTTTTGGATCTTTTAACTTATCCAAAACATCCCCTTTTTCGGGTTGAGAATTTTCAGCAGAAACAAAGATATATAAAGAAAACAAAAAAGGAAAGATTAAACAAACAATTTTTTTATTCTTCATCTCTTTTAAAACCTTCAATTTCAACTATACGAATATGTAAAGTGTCGGCCAAAACGATCATCTCTCCCCTACCTATAAGAATACCGTTAAAAAATATATCGGCTAATTCGCCGGCCTGCTTATTTAATGTTACTATTGACCCCTTCCCTAAACTTAATATATCCTTTATTTTAATAGAGCATCTTCCCAATTCTGCACTAACATTAATAGGAAGCATTGCTAAATCGTTTAATGTAAGATGAACAGATGTAGAAGAACTCTCATTCTCTAAATCTTCTTCAGGAATAAAATTTGAAATATTCTCAGGAGGTTGTAATGCCATCTTTATAAATCCACTATTGTATATTTGAGATACATAACTTCCAAAATAGTACCTTTCAATTCAGGAGATAGTTTTAAGAGCAATTGATTTGCTTCATTTTTTGTCTGTCTTAACAATGCTTCCTGAACCCCTGGATCGTTGAGTTCCGTTCGTGTTCGGTTTCGATGTATTTTATTAATTAGAGCGGTAAAATACTCTTTTTTCCCCTCTATCACCGAAGACACATTGGGGTCGGAGCAAGACATGGCCACCTGATAAATCAGTAAAGGAGCAGGAGCATCTGATTTCTGTGTTATTACAGTAGCCTGCGTTTCATCGAACTTTACTATTACTGCGGTTGCAGGTATTACATCGCTTGAATCAACTGCATTCGTCATAGAAGAACTATCAGCGTTATCAGCCACTAACATAGGCTTCAACACAAAAAAGAACACAATTACAGCACTTATTGCAGGAATAAGTACACTCGCTCCCCCGATAAGTAACAATTTTATAAGGCTTGATGATGATTTTTTTTCTCCCTGTTGTTCAGGTGCTTTTTCATCCGCCATAGAACTTATTCCTTATATTATTTGATTTTTATAATAGGAAAACATATCTGAAAAAAACAAAATCAAGACATTCCTTTTTGAATAATTTCCATTTTATCCTCACTTATAAAACCTCGAACAAAAACTTCAACACGACGGTTTTCTTTTCTTCCTTCTTCAGTCAAATTTGTGGACAAAGGTTGACTCGGTCCGCATGCAGTAATTTCGAACATTTCGGGAGAAAGTGAACTTAAAGAAAGCATTTTCCTCATAACTTGGTCGGAACGATAATAACTCAGGTCATAATTATCTCTATATCGAGGGTTGTTTACTATTGGAGTATTATCTGTATGCCCCTTAATCTCTACAAAAACATCTGTTAAATCCTCCAGTATTTTTGCCACAGATTCAATTATGGGAAATGATTCGGGTTTTAGGTCTGCACTTCCTCTATCAAAAAGTATGGAGTCTGGAAATGTTATCTTGATACCTCCTTTTGCGTCATATTCGACTTTAACCTGTTTATCCTGTCCCATAATTTGTAATTCTTCTGCTATTTTTTGTGCCGCCTGTTGCATCTTTCTTTGTTGTTCCCGTCGTTTCATCATCTGCATATCTAAAACACCTTGATTTTTTGGGAGAACACTCAAGGCCCCTTCAAGCGAGCCCATTGCTTTTCTAAAGTCTTCTTCACTTATCGTTGAAAATGATACAATAAGAATAAAAAAGGTTAGGAGCAAACTCATCATATCCCCATAAGTAACTACCCATCCGGGGGCACCTCCTTCACCTTCTGCCTGCTTCTTTCTTCCCTTTGCCATCTATTTTCTCCCTGTTATAATTCGTTTTCGTAATTCGGGAGCAATAAATGCTTTTAATTTTTGTTCTACAACACGAGGATTATCTCCTGACTGGATCGATAAAATACCTTCTATAATAATTTCTCTTAATAGCAATTCCTCCGCTGTTCGAACCTTCAGTTTCCCTGCAAGTGGTAGCATTATTAAATTAGAAATTAACGCTCCATATAATGTGGTTAAAATGGCAATCGCCATACCCACACCAATTTGAGAAGGGTCTTCCATTGTAGCAAGCATTTGAACTAACCCGATTAGTGTTCCTATCATTCCAAAAGCAGGAGCATACGCAGCCATAGCAGTGAGAACAGACTGTCCTAATGCATGTCGATCTTCCATAAATGCCAACTCGGTCGTAAGAATATCTTTAAGTAATTCTGGGGCTGTACCATCAATAGCAAGTTGAACTCCTCGTTGAAGAAATTCGTCGTCTAACTCCGATGCGGGTCCCTCAAGAGCAAGAATACCTTCCCTCCTTGCTATCGTTGCAAACTCAATAATTTTTTCAATCAAGGACTCTACAGGTATAAGTTTCTGAACAAAAGAATTTTTCACCGTATTAAATACTTTTAACACATCACTCAGTGGGTAATTGATCAATGTAGAGGCTATAGTTCCTCCTACCACAAGAATAATTGAAGGGATATTTATGAATATTGTAATCGACCCTCCCATAAGGATGGCGATAAACGTCAAAGAGATACCGGCAATTAGTCCTATGACGGTTGCTAAATCCATAAATCTCCCTTTTCTAAATTAAGAAGACAGATATTTTGGTTTATTCCTTTCAAAATACAAAACCTCTTCATCTTGATTTTAACACGATTTAAACTTTTTTTGCTATTAACAAATCTAAAAGAAAACAGGCTGAGGGATAAACCCTCAGCCTGTTTTTAAATATCAAAATTTATCTATATATTTCATTTATTAAATTATCTACCCAAATTAACAGTTTCCTGAAGAATAGTATCGGCAGCAGTGATTGTTCGGGCATTTGCTTGAAATCCACGCTGGGTAACAATCAGTGAACTAAACTCCGTTCCTAAATCAACATTAGAACTTTCTAACACACCCCCAGAAACGGTTCCTCTACTTCCAGAACGAGGGGGACCCACTTGTGCCACACCTGAAGCAGGTGTTTCAAGAAACATATTATTTCCATCACGGACTAAACCACCAACATTGGAAAAGGTTGCAAGGGCTACCTGAGCAAAAACGCGAGTAAGTCCATTGCTAAAAACACCAACAATTTCACCATTGGCTCCAATATTAAAACTCTCAAGAACACCTCTTGGAAATCCATCCTGAGAACGGACGGTTACATCACTTCCAATGGTGCTACCTGTTGATAACTGTGTAATTTCAGTAAAATCAATATTAAATGTTAAATCTTCAGGCTGTGAACCCGTTGTATTCATTAAGGCACCTGGAATCGTTACTGTCCCCGTTGTCCGTAAAGGTAATGTCCCCGATGTACTGAAATTCAAAGCCCCACTACCCACACTATTACTATCGTATGTAGCTTCCCATGTCCATTGATTGGCAGGAGTAGCCTGTTTTGTAAAAGCAAGGGTAATTAACCTCGCAGTCCCTAAAGAATCATACACTTCTATTGTCCTTGTTACAGTAGTAGGAGTAGGGGTAGTTGGAGCATTTGCATTCAAGTTACCAATTAAGTATACATTTGTAGTAGAGCGGACAATTCCTGCACTGCCAATAGGTATAGAAATGTCCCGGGGAGGCTGGTCGGTATTAACGACTCCTGTATCATCTGCAATATATCCTTGAACTCGCATACCTGTAGCGGGGTCAATTAGTAATCCGTTCGAGTTTAAATCAAAGGAACCATCACGTGTATATGCTGTTTTTTGCCCATCACTCAGGACAAAAAAACCATTACCCTGTATAGCCAAATCGGAGGAGACCCCTGTAGACAAAAGAGACCCTTGCTGATGATTCACATCAATACTTGCAATACGAACACCCAGTCCGACCTGTTGTGGATTCGAACCTCCAAAATTGCCCACAGGGGCAGAACCACCTCTCAATAATTGGGAAAATAAATCCTGAAAAAGAACCCGAGAGGAACGATAACCCACCGTATTTACATTTGCAATATTGTTTGCAATCACATCTAACCTGCGTTGGTGAGACTGTAAACCGGTTACTGCTGTTAACATTGCCATTCCCATAGTTATATCTCCTTAGTTTTGTTTGTTTATTTTATTTTTATAAATAATCATTTAATCACAAACCCAATTGATACTTATTTTTATCATCGAGTCATTCTATACGTACACTTTGAACATTCGTTAGAGGGACCTTTTCCGAACCGATATTTAATAGAACCGTTCCATCCTCTATAGATACCGCATCTACTTTACCTCTTACTGGTGCACCATTAACAGAAGAACCCTCAATGTGTTTACCTATCATCTGCTGGCTAGCACTCAGGGACATATATTGCACATTTTGTGACAATGATTTTATTTCCTTTTGTAACTCGGAAATACTCGTGTTTGTCTTGATAGACTGTTCTAATGCGGAAAATTGAGCTAATTGAGCAAGCATTTCTGTATTTTGAACAGGATCTAACGGATCCTGATATTGCATTTGCATTACCAATAACTGCAGGAATGTGTCAGAACCTAATTCTTTTGAGGTAACACGAGTTGTTTCCTTATTATCACTTTTAGACTGCGTTTCTGCAGATTTTCCAACAGACAAACTTTTGGCGCCTGTGGAAGCAACGATTTTTTTCAGATAATTCTGAAGCAATCCTTTTCTCTTTGCCTGGTACAAAGAAACCATTTCTTTCATGGCTTCTGTCCTTTGCGCAGGCGTTGGAGAGTGAATACCTAAAACATTTGATTTGAATTGCACCATTGCATTCATTTTATTTCTCCTTATACCCATAGATTTAGCACACCTGTATGGTATGACGATATGGGCTTTGTTTCTTCTACCGTTTGTGGCGTATCTTTGTTAAAATGATAAAGAACAGGTTCAACTTGAATTTCTTTCGAGAAAAAGTTCGGATTGAGATTCTGGTTTAACATAAGGTTCGCTGTCCCTGTGGACACAATTTGTATTTCTTTTACAGGAATGCCTTCCTGTTTCAAAACCTCTCTTAATTGGGGTAAGCCATGTGATAAAACTTTATGGACATCACCATTAGAGGTTGCAAGTTGAATTCCAATTTTTCCGGAATGTTCTTGAATCTTAATCTCCATTGCTCCCAACGATTCAGGTTCCAATTTTACTGTAATTGTCTTTATTTCTGACTTGACCGCAAGTCTTATTTGTTCTGTCAAAACAGACCTTAACGAAGTTAAATTTGGAACAACTTCCTTCGGTTCAATCGCTAAAGTTGATGTAATATTATTGGGCATCTCCTCATTCTTTGTCTTGACAATTTTCATGGAGGTAATACCCAATTGAGAATTTAGATTTGACAAATCGGACTTTCGTTCTGAACCTGTATTATTTTTATCTCCCGAATTAGAAACTAATTTCATTTCCAAAATCTTGCGAAGAACATCTTCTTGTGTTTCAACATCTAAACTCTCAGGTAAATATTGTTCAATACTTATTACAGTATCCATCAATTTTTGTTGAGCATGATTCTCAATATCTGCATAACTTTGGGTGGAGATTTCCTGTGGAACTTTACCTAACTGTAAAAGGATTAATTCTGATTCTTTTTGAGGTAACACTTTAGATAATTCAATATTTTTAATATGTAATGTATCCTGTATTTGGGTTAATTCAACAGATTCCAACCTTCCCGCTTGATTTACATTTGTAGGGATTCTCTCTTTCGGACCACCATTGGAAGGATTCTCTCCTTGCATTTTCATTTTTAGGGCAAGATTAGAAACAACTTTTGGACCACCATTGGAAGGATTCTCTCCTTGCAGTAGATTTGGGTGCGTCTCTGTTGTTGTAGGGAAATTTGATTGTTC
>OGCI01000611.1_pt1 | contig 38245 bp, 31 predicted proteins | sample 1570021 | NCBI WGS metagenome assembly OGCI01 (sample SAMN06264664, study PRJEB24512) | hot springs metagenome | isolation source: Hot spring water | place: South Africa: Tshipise | collected 2015-06-21 | reverse complement strand
AGTGAGGCGGAGGCCTTCCGCAAGATCCAGCAACTGGCGATGAACAGTCGCAAGACGATGCGCGAGGTGGCACAGGCGATTTTGCTCGCCAGGCAGTTGAGCGTCTGACGGCACGGACATGGCGGGAGGAGGCCGGAGCAGGCACAGCCCGCTCGGCAACTAAGCCCCGCCGGGTGGCGGTCGGGCCGCTCGTGAACATGTTCTCCCTGTTCTTTCACTATGTTGTAAACGTGCGGGCGATTGCAGGTATGGTATGCTCACTTCGCAGAACGATGCGAAGGAGACGACCATGGCTCACATCGCCCCAAGCCAACCCTGTCTGACACGCCATGCCGTGATCCTGGCCGCTGGCGAGTCGACCCGCACCCGTCCGCTTACGCTGCACCGCCCGAAACCCCTGATCCCGCTGCTCGGTCGCCCGCTCCTGGCCCATATCCTCGATGCGCTGGCAGGTCTGGTTGAGCGAGTAACCCTGGTTGTGGGGTATCGCGCCGAGATGGTTGAGGCTGCGTTCGGGACAGCCTACCGCGGCATGACCCTGCGCTACGCCCGGCAGGAGGTGATGAACGGCACTGCCGGGGCGCTGCTGGCGGCTGGCCCGATTGACGAGCCGTTTTTTCTGCTCTACGGGGATAATCTGGTGGCCCACGAAGATGTGGTCGGCGTGTGTCGCTGGCGCTATGGCGTGGCCGGGTTGCGCGTGGCTGACGCCCGTTCCTTTGGCGTACTGGAGCTTGTGGACGGAACGGTGCGCCGGATTGTTGAAAAGCCGGCCGACCCGCCGCCCGATGCCCTTGCCAATGCCGGAGTGTACCATTTTGATGGCGCCGTCTTCCGGCTGCTGGAGGGGATCGCGCCCTCGCCGCGCGGGGAGCTGGAACTGACGGACCTGATTGGCGCACTGGCGGCGGAGCAACCGGTGCATGCCCACCTGTGCTCGGGCCACTGGGTTCCGGTAGGCACGCCGTGGGAAGCGTTGAGCGCGGCGCACTTCTTGCTAACGAAGGGGGGCGCGGAGGGGGTCTGGCTGCACCCCGAGGCGCGGGTGGAGCCCGGGGCGCAGATCATCGGACCAACGGCGATTGACGCGGGTTGCGTGGTGCGCGCCGGGGCAGTGGTTGCGGCCTCGGTACTTGGCGCGGGGGCGGTGGTGGGCCCCGGGGCGCGAGTACACTACTCGTGGCTCGATGACGGAGCGCGCGTCGGCGCGGGCGCCGAGCTGGAGGCGCGGGTATTCGAGGACGCGCGCCCCGTGGCTGAGACCCGGGGTGTGCTGAGTCGCGCGCAGCTCAGCACCCGGGGCGCCGTGCTGGCGCGGGGTGTACATGTTCCCGACGGGGCGGTGATCGCGCCAGGGAGCATTCTCAGGGGATGATCAAACGCCGGGGGGCTGGTATTCAGGGGCGGACAGAACACGTGGGCGCAGGCGGAAGCTGGGGCCCGGGGACGCCCTGGAGGCCCTCGCTCCTGTGCCCTCTTGCTCAGGGGCAGCTTTTTGCGGAGCGCATCAGGATGCCATGCTGGAGCGGAGGATCAGGCTGCTCCCGCCCCCCTCTCCACCGTAGGTGGAGAGGGGGGATGGGGGGGTGAGGACCTGCCCACGTTGAGCGGGTCGTGTTTGACCGTCGCGACGCGGGCGGTGGAGAGGGGGGATGGGGGGGTGAGGACCTGCCCACCCCTGAGCGCCAGCAATCCTATGGACCCATGGAGCGGTTGAGGGCAACTCAGGCGGCTTTGTCCTCACCCTGCTACCACATCTGCTGCAACAGGTTGAGCAGATCCTCCTCGGTAGCATCGCGCGGGTTCCAGAACATCGCCGCCTCGACGACGGAGAGGGCGGCGAGTTCAGGCAGAGCCGACTCGGGGATCTCCACGTCACGCAGGCGCAGCGGCAGGCCGCAGTCGGCGGCCAGCTTCTGCACCGCGGCGATCCCGTCGGCAATCACCTCTTCGTCACTGCGTCCACCGGTGTTAACGCCCATAGCCCGGGCGATGCGCACATAGCGTTCGGGCGCCACCGGGGCATTAAACTGCATGCCGTAGGGCAGAATAATCGAATTGAGCGTCCCGTGATGCACGGGGTAGTGCGCGCCAATGGCGTGGGAGATAGCATGCACCACGCCGAACCAGCTATTCGAGCACGCCACGCCGGCCATACACGAGGCCAGGAGCATCTGGCTGCGCGCTTCGAGGTTACTGCCGTGGTGTACCGCGTCGCGCAGATGGTTGGCAATAATGTCAATCGAAGCCAGGGCCAGGCTATCGCTGAAGGGATTGTTCTCGGTTGAAACGTAGGACTCGATGGCGTGGGAGAGGGCATCCATCCCGGTGGCAGCCGTCAGGCGCGGGGGCAGCGTGAGGGTCAACTCGGGGTCGAGCACCGCAATATCGGGCATGAGGTAGCGACTGGCGAGGCTGATCTTGCGGTTCTCGTCCTCGTCCTTGATCACGGCGACCACGGTCACCTCACTGCCGGTGCCGGCGGTGGTCGGAACGGCGATCATCGGCGTCAGCGGCTGAATGATCGTATTGTAGCCCTCATACTGAGGAATCTCGCCACCGAGGGTCAGCAAGATCCGCAAACCCTTTGCCGTATCGATAGGACTGCCGCCACCGAGGGCGATGATCAAATCGGCGCGGGCCGCGCGGGCCGCCTCGGTGGCCTCGTTGACGGTTGCCAGCGACGAGTTGGGGGGCACATTGTCGTAGATGCCCACCACTTCGGCAAAGCCTTCGATTCCCGCCAGCACCGGCTCGAGCAAACCGGCGGCCACCACCCCCTTATCGGCGACGATAAACGCGCGTTCCGCGGCGAGTTCCTGGACCAGCGCGCCCAGCTCCCGCGCCAGTCCCGCCTTATATTGCACCCGCGCCCTCAGGCCGAACTCGAAAAACTCCTGCATACCCCACCGTCCTTTGGCTCACTGCGTCATACCGTGAGTCCATTATACGGGAGCTGTGAAGGGGGGCATGCCTGAGGTGAACATAGCCGACCCGCGGGAGGGTCTGGGAGGGTGCAGCCCTTCAACCGGTTTTACCTGCTCTGCGATAGGCTTCTTGGGACGCCGAGGGGAAATGGGCCAACGAATGGGAAACGAACAAACGAATGCGAGCGGCGTGGCTGACTCTAAGGTGAACCTGGCCCACCCGCGGGGAGGGTGTGGTAGGGCGCAGCCCTGCAACGGGTTTCACCTGCTCTGGAATGGGCTTCCTGGGACACGGGGGGGGAAATGGGCCAACGAATGGGAAACGAATAAACGAATGCGAGCGGCGTGGCTGACTCTGAGGTGAACATAGCCCGCCAGCGGGGAGGGTTTGGCGCGCTCGGCCCCCTTCCCAGCCTCCCCTCGCCGGGGGCAGGCGTCCGGTTCCCTGCTGCCGGGCGGTACAGCCGCAGGGCGGCCAACTGTAAGAGATGGGGCCGCCGGGGTACTTGATCCATGTGCCCCGCCATATGCAGTTTCTGGAAGCAGCCACACAGGCCTGGAAAAGCTGCGTCGTTCCGGCTTGTTTCAGACGTTGCGAAACGAACATCGTTCCGAAACCTTCTGAGATCCCACGTTTAAAGTTTCAGATCGTTTTGCCAGTGACTGATATGAACATAGGGGGAACCCGGGTTTCCCCAACCCCCTGCCTGTAGGGGTGCCAGTCGCTCCCAACCGCGGTTAAGAAATGGGGAACTCGGGTTTCCCCAACCCCCTGCCGGTGGGGGTGCTAGCCGTTCTTGGGACATAGGGAACCCGGGTTTCCCCAACCCCCTGCCGGTGGGGGCGCCAGCCGCTCCCAACCGCGGTTGGGAAAAGGGGAACTCGGGTTTCCCCAATCCCTCCCTGAGGGGAAGGTTTGGGAGGGCTGCACTCTCCCGTGAATTCCCCCCTCCCGTTCAGTGGAAAACAGGTAAACATTCGCAGCCTTTCCTGCACGTTGATGACAGCACGGATATCAACTGGTCGAGTCGTCCGGCGATACGGCCGGAGTGTCGCTCCATCGCCAGAGGAGGCTTTTATGAGCGACGAACCGTGGTTGCGCGTTCCAGTGGACCGGCAGGAACTCTGGCATCATCCGGGATGGGAGCATTACCAACGGGCCTTAGAGCTTCTTGAACGTGCTGACTGGTTGCAGGCGTTGCGAGCGCTAGCGGTCGCCGAAGCGGAGTTTCGCGCGCACGACGATCAACAGGGGTTGTGGCGATCCTTGAGCGGTCAGGTGATGGTGCACTGGCACACGGGTGACGCGGCGCTGGCCGTTGCCCGCGCATCGGCAGCCATACGCGCCGCCGAAACCGCTCACGACGTGCTGGGCCTCGGGTTGACTGCCTGGCAGGTGGCAGCGCTCATGGTTGAGCAAGGGGACTATCGCCATGGCGCTGAGTGGCTGGCGCACGCGGCGCGTGGGCTGGAGATGCTTAGCGCTGCGTCGCAGGCATCCGATCTGAAAGCTGCGGCGCAACTGTGCCTGGAAATCCTGCGCTGGAAGGATCTGCTTCGGCAGGGGCTTGCCAGACACAGTACCGCTGCGGAGGTTATTCAGGCCGTGCAACGCGATCTGCGGACACGGCTGATCCAGGCGGCTACCGATCTACGCGCCTACACCGGCGAGCGTCTCTGGTCGATCCAGCTTCCTATGCTCACGCTGGCGTCGGCGCCTGCCTCCGAGTTGCTGTCGCAGACCGCCTCGCTCGGACAGCGGGTGGTGCACTGGTGGCGCAGCTTGCGGGCAGGGCGCCTCCCCCTGCCGCCCTCGCCGCCGATCGCGCCGCCAGCCTACCCCTCTCTGGCGCTGCCGCAGCGCGACGCCTCACCCCTGGCCTCAGAGCCGGCAACGTCGGCGCCAGCCTCATTGCTCGCTCCCGAACCCCTCCCGACGCCCCAGATCAACGTGCCCCCCCCTCCTCCGCCCGACCCCGGCGCCGGCCCGGCGCCTGACGGCGAGCCGCATCTGCCGCCGGAGCCGCACGGGGGCGCCAGGATCGCCGTTACGTGTTTCGGGCACTTCCGGGTCACTATTGACGACCAGCCGGTGGAGCGATGGGAGAGTAACCGCGCCCGGACCATCTTCAAGTACCTGGCTGTCCGGCGGCACACGCCAGCGCCGAAAGACCTGCTGGCCGAGCTGTTCTGGCACGAGTCGGAGCCTGATCTCGCCCGGCGCAGCCTGCATCAGGCGATCTATTGTCTGCGCCAGTCGCTCAAGCGGGTTGCGCCAGACCTGCCGATCGTCATGTTTGCCAACGACTGCTATTACCTCAACCCCGAGGCGACGATGTGGGTTGACAGCGAGGAGTTTACGCGCCTGATCAACGTGGCCCGGGCGCACTACGCTACAGGCGAGCAGGCGGCGGCCATGAACGCCTACGCTACCGCGGTGGATCTGGTGCGTGGCGAGTTTCTGGAGGAAGAGCGCTACGAAGCCTGGGCCGAAGAGTTGCGCCACACCTATCAGGCCATGCTCAGCGAGGCCCTCCATCGTCTGGCCAGTTTTTATGCCGGGCAGCGCGAGTTTGCCACGGCGGTCCTCTACGCGCAGCGCATTCTGGCCCAGGAGCGCTGTGATGAGGAGGCGCACCTGCTGCTGATGCGCGCCTATTTGTCCCAGGGCCTGCGCCATCTGGCAGTGCGCCAGTACCAGGTCTGCGTCAATGCCCTGCGCACCGAGTTAGGACTCGATCCCTCCCCTGAACTCGAACGGTTCTACCGCCAGGTTGTTGCGGTCGAATAGTTCCCTCGCGGGCCTTTTATCCGCCCCTCTCCACACCCTCCTCCCCAGCTCTCCCGGCCACGCTCGCCACGCGTTCACACATCACCTGCCCATACGATCCCTGAGTGCTCGTGGCTCCGCTCCTGGTTCGCTGAGCGCGGAGTTACCGATTGTGCCGCGGTTATCTGGTGCTCATTCCAGACTCAACGGGTGCTATGAGGCCGCTCACAGGCTGATCAGAAACTGCCCAATCAAAACTCGTCTGGCCGGGCAGATAGGGCGGCGCATGCGGCAAACTCTGAGGTGAACATACGGGGAAACCGGGTTTCCCCATTCCCCTGCCGGTGGGGGCGCCAGCCGCTCCCAGCAGCGGGTGGGACATGGGGAAGCCGGCGTTCCCCACGCCCCTGCCGGTTTAAGGGCGGACAGAACATCCGGGCTAACGTGGCTTATACCGCATTGGAACGCCCCCGCGCATGGCTCTGGTCTCCCCTCTCCAGCGAAGCTGGAGAGGGGGAGGGGGTGAGGACCAAGCGGCGCATCCCAATGCCATAACGCCCATCGGCGCTCATACGTTCTGTCCGCCCCATTCCCCTGCCGGTGGGGGCGCCAGCCGCTCCCAGCAGCGGGTGGGACATGGGGAAGCCGGAGTTCCCCACACCCCTGCCGGCGGGGAGGGCTTGGGAGGGCGAAGCCCTCAGGCGCCGCACGCAGGCATGGATCGCCGCTCACCGCTGCGCCCGGCTGCGGCAGGAGTCAGATTTGTGCGGCGGTTAGCAAAGAATCTGAGCTACGGGTGAGCGGGGGAGCCTATCCTGGCTTCCGTCGGAACGACGCAGCGGGCGTCGTTCGAGACCTAGCCTATCTGGAGGTGTCGCGATGACAGCAGTGGTAACCCGTGGCGAGATGGCGGTGAGTCGGAGTGGCGCAATCGAGGTGTCCGTGGAGCAGATCCGCGCCGCGCTCGAAGCAAAGTTGCAGGCCGTCCATGATGAAATGATGGCGAAGGCAGTGCCACAGACGGCTGGCCCGGCTCTGTGGTGGGACATGTACGCCTACGGTCCGTTCAAGGCGCCAATTCCGCCCTTCCCGGCCCCCAACCAGGTTGTGCGACTGGGAGAGACGGTGTACATCGCCTCGATCCTGTACCTGAATGAGTTCTTCCCGGTGCCGACCTCCGCTTCCATCCTTGCCAACTTCGGCCTGCCCTACACGATCTCGTGGGATACCAACAACGTCACCAGCCTGTCCAAGGAGCTTGCCCTGTCCGGTTCGCATACCAGCCACTTCGTGCCCGGCCAGGCCTGGTATGTGTACATCATCGAACTCAAGCCCGAGCACGAAGGCATCCACGAGGTCAACCTGCGTGGCCGCATCACCGGCTGCAACGGCGAGCTGGCGCCTCCCTTCGCTGGCTATGCCACCCTGGTCTACGAGTTCGACAGCTCGCTCTTCACCCTCGGTTCGCACTCGCGCTACCAGGGTCCGGTGCGCTTCGACGTCTACCGCTAAGCGGTGCATCGCCAGCGTGCTGCCGCTGCCCTCCTCTCCCTCAACGGGAGAGGAGGGCGGAGGAGTGGGAGGCGCGATGGGGCAAGGAGAGATTACCGCTGGCGAACCCGGGCACACGGGCTCCGGCCCGCATACGGGCGAGGCGCTCGCGCACCCGCTGTGGACGACGCGGGGTTTGCCAGCAGCATCATAAGGAACCGAACCATGATACGTGTTGACCCGCGCCTGATTGAACGGGCCCGCCTGAGCTTGCGAAGCATGATTCAGGACTACCTCCTCAGCCCTGAGTACAGCATTGGACTGATTGATTTCGGCTTTCCCCGGCGCACTGACTCCGTCACACGGAAGCGGTACTGGGACGCCGACAGCGTAAGCCTGCGCTTTCACGTCACGAAAAAATACACCCTGGACGAGCTTGAGGCCCTGAAGCTCAAAGTTTTGCCCCGGCGTATCGGGCAGTTTGAGACCGACGTGATCGAGGCCGAATACGGCGTGCCACTACTGGCCGAGGCGCCGTCTGGCCCGCGCACCGCGCCGCGTACGCGGCTATGCGGCGGATTGGGCATTTCGGCCTTTGCTGATATTTACGGCACCCTTGGCGGGGTCGTCCGCGACCGCCAGAATGGCGCGGCTATGATCCTGAGCAACTGGCACGTACTGTATGCCACGCGCAACGCCCGCGCGGGCCAGCCCATCCATCAACCGATCTTGCGTTCGTCTGGCCCTCGAACGCCCATTGTTGCCCGCGCTGCGCGAGAGCGCCTCTCGGTGCCTGCGCCGGGCCAGTTGTGCCTGGATGTTGCCGTGGCCGAACTGGTCGATCCGCGGCCGGAGCGCTGGGAGAATCTCCAACTCGAGGTTGGCAGGGTCACCGGCGTGACCGGGGCACAGCTAGGAATGCAGGTGGTCAAATCCGGACTGACCAGCGGCAAGACCTTCGGCGTGGTCACCGGCATTGAAGGGTTCAACAAGATGACCTACCAGGGCAACTGGTTGCGACTCATCGAGCGGGTCGTCACCATCAGCCGCTACCCGCTGGACCGCAGCACGGCCCTGGTCAGCATGCCGGGTGACTCCGGCTCGTGGTGGCTCGATGCTGCCACGGGGCAAGCGGTCGCCGTCCATTATGCCGGCCTGCGCGATGGCACTCGCGCCCAGGGCATGGATATGCAGGCGGTCCTCGATGCGCTGGAGGTGGACCTGGCCTGAAGGCTGGAGATTATATTATCCGCCGTCCATACGGCTGCAACGCACACTACCGTGATGAACAAGGGGTTCATCGGAGGGCGCAGCCTTTCCAAACCCTCCCCTCAGGGAGGGGTATGGGGAAACCCGGTTTCCCCATACCCAACCGCGGCAGGGTTCGTCTGGCGCCCCGACGGGCAGGGGTGCGGTTCGACAGGCTCACCGCAGGTGGGGAAACCCGGTTTCCTTCCTCTTTCGTACTCGGGCAGCGTGAGCTACATATGTGCCAACAGGAGTCTGCAATGAGCGAATCCGAGGGAGCAACACCCTCTCAGGCCGGTTCGAACCCACCCGAGAGCGGCAATCGGCCACCGTTGGCCTGGCGCGAGCGCGCTGCGTTCCACGTTACGATCCACTCGGCGACCGGTGAGGGGGAAGGGCTGATCTGGGAGACCCGGGCCGATCAGGAAGAGCGTGGCATCTCGATGACCTGGCCGGGCATGCCCGGTCAGGAGTTGCTGGACTGGATGATCAGCGTGGTTGGTCTGAGCGAACCCCCAGGCGCCGGTCAGCCGCCAGCCGAGGCGCCCGGCGCGATGCCGCCTGCCCCGACCGATGAGACGGCTGAAGCTGCGCCGGAGGCGCCGGTTGATGACCTGACCCGCATCAACGGCATCACCCCCACGACGGCGCAACGGCTGCGCAAGGCCGGGATCAGCACCTTCGCCCAACTGGCCGGCTCTTCAGCCGAGGAGCTGGGCGAATTACTCAAACGACCGGCTGAGTCCATCGTCAAACGTGGCTGGATCGAACAGGCCCGGATCCTGGCAGAGGCCGGCAAAGCGCCTGTTCCGCCAACGCTTTCATCCGACCGGCCAGGCGAGGCAGCCGCGGTGGTCGAAGTGCGCCTCGACGCGAACGGCGAGGTGCTCGACCTGGGCATCATTCGCGAGGGCCAGCCGCCTGCGCCGGAACCCCTGCCCGGTGAAGGGCAGATCGTGCGCTTCTTCGTACATCCGGCGCCGCCACTGCCCGAACCGGCGCAAGGCAGCCTGTACGAATTGTTCCTCGACGAACTCGTTCTGGAGCAACTGCCCACCCCATCACCGGCTGGTGTGACCCGGTTATGCGCCCGCTCGACCCTCCACATTGCGGCGACTGGCGATGGCGTCGACGCGCCGGTCGCCTACACTGCCGTTATGGTCGCTTCCGATCTGGAGAGCGGAGCCACAACCGTGCTCCAGAGCGCCAGCGGGCAGGTGGCCCCTCCCATCCAGGACGTGCCGCTGGAACTGACCTTCGAACTGCCGATGGTTGGGCGCTACCACACGCTGCTGGTCGCGATGCTCTCCGGTGCGACGGCGCTGGCCGCTGTTGCAGGGCCGCGCTTGCGGGTGCTTCCTTGAAAAATACGGGAAAACCGGGTTTCCCCACCTGCGGTGAGCCTGTCGAACCGCACCCCTGCCTGTGGGGGGCGCCAGCCGCTCCCACCAGCAGGTGGGACATGGGGAAACCAGGTTTCCCCAATCCCCTCCCTGTGGGGAGGAGCCCGGTTCCCTCCCCCAGCGGGGGAGGGCCAGGGAGGGGGCGGCCCTCCCAAAGACGCCCCATATTCATCGCGGCGTTGTGCGCTCCGCGCATGGGGCCTGATGTGAACATGCGGGAAAACCTGGTTTCCCCGCACCCCTCCCGGCGCTGACAGCCAGGGGAATGAGACGAATCAGTGCACCCCGAAAGGGGGGCGGGCCATAGCGGTCTCCCCGCGCCCCCGCAGGTTCAGCAGCAGGCTGTTCCGGGGTCTACAGATCAGGGAGACTCAGGCCCTCATCCTCGAGCGCGTTGAGCGCCTTGAGCCAGGGGCGAAGCCAGTCGAGCGCCTGATCGTTCTCCAGATTGGCGCCACCACTGGAAGGGAGATCTTCGGTCGCCGCGAATGGGCTGGATTCAGCAGCGAGGAGCAATGGCCCGCCTGCCATCCTGTTCAGACCGCCGCAGTGCGTGGCCCACGCATCACCCATCGCCAGCACCTCGACCTGCAACACCGGTCGAAGCCGAAGCTCCAGCCGGTGGCCACAATGGGGGCACACCCACTCTTCGGCGCCTGTCTCGTTCACTCCTGCTCGCCGCATAACATGATGCTCGCGCGTGACCCTCATGCTCTTGAACCCCCTTCTGTCGGTTGCACCGGGCAGTCGGTACTCCAGCCAGACTTCTGCTTCTGGAAGGCGCGGAGGGGCGAAGCCCCTCCGCGCGTCCCTTTCCGGTGCGCGGCGCAACCGCCGCGTACCGGAAAGGGGTTTCGGAGGCCGCAGGCCCCTCACACCCTCGCCAAGACAGTATCTTGTGGCGCTACTGACACTCCCGGAACGTGTTGTGGCATCCGTACCACTGTGGAGCGGAATGCAGGGCTGGACCTTCCATACCCCATGTTTTTAATTTTAAACCATAATTAACAATCTGTGAACAGAACGTTGTGCGTGTCTCAGGGCCGATGCAACGCAGGCGCACGCAGCCCTCTCCCGCGCGCGGACGAGGGGAGTGGGGCAACCGGGTTGTCCCGCTTTCTGGCGCCCGTCGGGCGTGGCGCTACAGGCTGGTAACCAGACCCGGGCGCACCTCCACTCCCTCGCGCCAGACCTGGCGCCCGTCGGGGTGGGTGATGGCGAGAGTGTAGAGGCCGGGCGGCACTTCGACGGCTCCGAACCAGCCATCGCCTGACGCGGTCAGGTCACGGAGCCACGCGCCGTTGTGGAAGAGTGTGACTTTTGCGCCGGGAATGACCTGCCCATCAATGGTGGCGATGCCCTGGAGGTGGCCGCCGGTGGGCGCGGCGATCCACGGCCAGGCGGGCGCCACTGCCGGTTGCGCAAACACGGTGGCGCGCAACTGATCCATAAACGTCCGCCGCTTTTCGTCGTTGATCCCGGCAATAGCATTGGCGTAGGAGAAGAACGCCACCCCTGCGGTGCCGCGCCCCTGCCCATCGGCGGCCAGCGCCCGCTGCACCTGGCTGATATTCTGCTCAGGCGTGTTGAGCCAGGCCCCGATACCGGGCACAATCGCCCGGCGCCCCGCGCGCTCGCGGCTGAAACGCAGCCAGCCGTCGTACCAGTCTCGCGAACGCGGATCGCCCTCGGCAAAGTAGTACATCGGCACCGCGAAATCGAGAATGCCCTCCTCGAGCCAGGCCGGCCAGTCCTGGAAGACACGGTCGTAAGCCGCCGAGCGCCACCACTCGCCGTTGTTGCCCAGGCCGCCCCAGGCGATGGTCGCCGCACTGACCTGAATGGCGGGGTTTTCGGCCTTGGCGCGGATGTACAGCCGCCGGGCCAGCTCGCTCACCCGGTCGCGCCGCCACTGCGACCAGGCGGGGTCATCGGGTGCGGGGCGGCTGTTGAGCGGGCGTCCCTGGGCCTGGTTGAAACGCTCGAGGCTCACCTGGTTGTAGCCGTATTCCCTACCAGCGAAGCGAATATAGTCCCAATGGATGCCGTCCAGAGCGGGGTAGGCCCGCAGCAGATGCTGGACCAGCCGCTCCAGGTAGGCGATCGAAGCAGGATGCCCGAAATCCAGATCGCCCACCTGCACGCCGTTGTAGGTCGCCGTGGTCCAGCGTTCGGCGCCGCTGGCCTGCGGGCCGTGGGCGGTGCAAACGTGTTGCGGATGGTTCCAGAGCCGGTCAGACGGGCGACAGGTCACCGAGATCACCAGCCAGGCGTGGACCTGCACGCCCCGCGAGTGGGCCTTTTCGATCAGGTACTCGAGGGGGTCAAATTCGTGGGCCGGGGCGAGGCGCGGGTCGGCGCCCCGCGGCTCAAAGGCGCGATTGTACCAGGCGTCGCCGTGGCGACGGGCCTGCACGAAGATCGCGTTGGCGCCGGCGCGCACGACATTCTCGACCAGTTCGTCAACCTGGGGGTGGTTGTAGAAGCCCGGGTTGAGATTATCCACCCAGAAGGCGCGCAGTTGCGCCAGGGGTGCCTGCGCCGCGACCGGGCGGGCCGTGAACGGGGAGAGCATGATCGCGAGGAGCAAGAAGGCGATCGCCAGGGGTGTAAGACGGGCGCTGCGGAAGGTATGCCATGCGCGCATAGGGCCTCCTCTGATCAGGGCATGCGCCGCTCGTACCGGTCAGTATACTACCACACGCAAAACGGCTTTCGCCCGAGAGGCGCGAAAGCCGTTTTAGTCCTGAGGCGAATATAGCCCGCCCGCGGGAAGGTTCGGGAGGGCTGCGCCCTCCCAAGAATAGTTATTTTTATTCTAGCGTTGTGCGGCGCAACCGCATGGGCGCCTGACGTGAACCTATGGGGAAACCCGGTTTCCCCACGCCCCTCCCTGAAGATTTGGGAGGGCTATGCCCTCCCGAAGCCATTGCCCTATCGTGGCGAAACGCCCATCCTGGCAAAACTCAGGCAGCCATCATCGGGCTGCGCGTGGCCATGCTGCGCAGTCGAGCGATCCGCTCACTGGTGTCGGGGTGGGTGCGGAACAACCCGGCCAACCCTCCAACCAGCGGGTTGACGATGTACAGGTGCGAAGTGGCCGGGCTTGTCTCCATCGGGAGCCGTCCGGCAGCCCACTCCAGCTTCTCCAGGGCGCTGGCCAGGGGCAACGGATCGCCGAGGATGCGCGCTCCACCCGCGTCAGCCAGGTACTCGCGCGAGCGCGAGATGGCCATCTGAATGATCACCGCCGCGATAGGGGCAAGGATCATCATCAGTATGCCACCGACCATCTCGGCAATCCCGCCACCATCATCTTCATCGCTCTGCCCGGTGAGACCGGCGAACATCATGCCCCACATGGCCATATCGGCGAGCATCGTGATAGCGCCGGCGATCGTTGCGGCAATGCTGGAAACCAGGGTGTCACGATGCTTAATGTGAGCCAGTTCGTGGGCAATGACCCCCGCCAGTTCATCACGGGTCAGTAGACGGGCGATGCCGGTGGTCACAGCGACCGCGCCGTTGGCGGGGTTGCGCCCCGTGGCAAACGCGTTGGGCGTCTCACTCTCGATAATGTAGACCCGCGGCTTGGGAATACCCGCCCGCAGCGAAAGCACCTCAACCATCTCATGCAATTCCGGCGCCTCCGCCGGGCTGACCTCCTGAGCGCCGCTCATGCGCAACGCCAGCTTGTCGGAGAACCACCACGCGCCCATATTCATTGCCACGGCGAAGACCAGGGCAATGATCATGCCAACCTGGCCGCCGAGGGCGCCGCCAATGACAATGAACAGCGCCGTCAACCCGGCCAGCAGAATAGTTGTCTTAAAGGTGTTCCAGATTTGCATAGCACTACTCCACACTCTCTAGCGCAACACAGGGAAGGTCAGGTTGTTTGCTATGGGAGTCAAGCCGCGCCCGACACTGGTCGAGAAACCGGGTTTTGCCGTGCTCCTCCTGGCGGGGCGAGTCTGGCAGGGCGCCGCCCTTCGAAAACAACCCCTGTGCATTCCCTGCGTGTGCAGCGCAGCCGCACGGACGGCTGACACGACCAACAATCACAATATATCTCACACGCGCGAGTGCCAGAAGAGCGCCCCTACCCCCACCCCGGGGGGAGAATCTCACACGTTGCCCATGGGTCGGAGGATAGGAAACCGCAGGTTCGCCGAGGTTGACGCCAGGGAGGGGCACAGCGCTGCTGTGCCCCTGAGTTCAAAGCATATCCGGGGGGGGAACCAGACCGCGCTGCACCGCGACGATAGCCGCCTGGGTGCGATTGCTGACGCCGAGCTTCTGAAAGATCTCGCTCAGGCGATTGCCCACGGTCTTCTCGGACAGGCTCAACTTGAGGGCGATAGCCCGGTTATCGTCGCCCTGGGCCACAAGGGCCAGGATGTCGCGCTCGCGGGGGGTGAGCAGATCGGCGGAGGCCGGGGCCGTATCGCCGCGGCGGAGCAGGTCGAGCACGCGGGCGGCGGCGCTGCCGGCCAGGGTCGCCTCGCCGCGATGAACCACCTGAATGGCCTCGATTAACTCGCTCGAATCGGCATCTTTGAGCAGGTAGGCATTGGCCCCGGCGCGCAGGGCTTCGAGGACTGTTCGCTCATCGCGGTGCATCGTCAGCACGACGGTGCGGGTGCGCGGGCTAACGGCAGCAATCTGGCGGGCCGCCTCGATGCCGGTGATGCCGGGCATGGAGATGTCGAGGACGGCGATGTCAGGCCGGTGCTGGCGCGCCCGGGCCACTGCGGCAAGACCATCGCTCACTTCGGCCACCACCTTGAAGCCGCCCTTGCGCTCGAGCAACTCGCGCAACCCCTGGCGAAACATGGTGTGGTCATCGGCAATCAGAATAGTGATCGTCTCACTGCTCGTCGTCATAACTAGATCCTCAAAGAAACTGCAGCAGGGCGGGCCGTCACTCCCCCACGCGCCCTCTCCGCGCGTGCGTTCAGCGTCGAGGCAACCACCCATGCCCGCATCCGCGTTCATGCGGGCAAAGGGGCGCCCGCACAGGGCTGATGCAAGGCAGGCGCGTTCGGCCCTCGTCAGCCATCACATCCCCGGGAGGCGCGTCATCGCCGTGAGCCACCAGAGCCACAGTCAGGCCAGGACGGCCCGTTCTGAAACGATGCCCGATGGTTATGATACCACCGCTGGCGGTGGGCCGTGAACTGGAGAATCCCCGACGCGCATTGGGAGATAGCGGAACCAACCGTCTTATTACGAATTACGATCTGCCATCGTTACCGTGTAAAGATGACATTTGCATCTGAGCGGCAATTGTTGCGGAAAAACGCTTGAAATGGTGGGGGCAGTGGGTTATAATGTGGGGCGCAGTGGGGAAAAGTGGGATAAAGTGGGGATAGCACACACGTTCGCATTACTATGACCCGCGACGCAGGACACAGATCTTCCCGGCGGGGTGTGCGAGCCGGAGTTGTGGGGCAAGGTTGCGCGCGTTCGAGGCCAGGTCAATGTTCCTGGGCGAGTACGAGCATACGATTGATGAGAAGGGGCGCGTTGCCATTCCGGCCCGCTTCCGCGAGGAGCTGGGCGAGGGCTTTGTGTTGACGCGGGGCTTCGATGTGTGCTTGCAGGCGTTCCCGCGCCCGATCTGGCAGCAACTCTCCGCCCGGATCAGCAGCCTGCCGATTTCCAGTGCCGAGGCGCGCAATATGCGCCGTATCCTGTTCGGATCGGCTGCCGAAGTGGAGATCGACCGTCAGGGCCGCATCCTCATTCCCCAGAACCTGCGCGAATACGCCGAGCTGGCCGAGCAGGTGGTGATCACCGGCATGAACACCTACTTCGAACTCTGGTCGAGCGCGCGCTGGCGCGATGTGCAGTCTAATCTGGTTGACAATGGCGCGGCGATTGCTGAGCATTACGCAGACCTGGGGATCTGAGGCGAAAATAGCCCGCCCGCGGGAGGGTTTGGGAGGGCGAAGCCCTCCCAGGAAACAACCCGCCAGCGGGGAGGGTTTGGGAGGGCGAAGCCCTCCCAAGAACACGTATTTTCATTCTGGCGTTGTGCGGCGCAGCCGCATGGATGTCTAATGCCAGATGGAACTGGCGACACCGCATGGCTCGGTGGCATCTCCAGCAGTGCTCTACTGCCACACAGGCCGGTGTGAAGCTGTGGAATTGTCAATATGATGCCATCGAGCAGTACTGGTATAACCTCAGCTCCGGGGAAGCCGACGTTCCCCACGCGCTTCCACGAACGGCAGGGCGTCGGTGGCTCGCGGGATGTGGATGGGCGTCACACGTGAAAGGGTCGTATGGTGCTGGTCAGAGGTAATTGCTGGGAGCCTGCGCTCGCCGTCCATCGCGTTCTGGCGATGCGGCCGGCGTATGCCTGCGCGCCCTGGCCGCTACCGCGCCCCCGGGTCAGGTGGGCGCTGGACCAGCCCGAGCCGGTCGCATTTCACCACGTGCCGGTGCTGCTGGAGGCGGTGCTGGAGGCGCTGCGCCCCGCGCCGGGCGCCACGTTGATCGACGCGACAGTTGGCGGTGGAGGGCATGCGCTGGCGCTGCTCCGCGCGGCGCAACCCGGTGGCCGGCTCCTGGGGATCGATGCCGATCCCGCGGCGCTTGCGGCGGCCCACGCGCGCCTCAGCGCCGCCGACCTGCCGCCAGGCAGCTTTGTGCTCCACCACGGGCGTTTCGCCGACCTTCAGGCCATCGCGGCAGCCCATGGCTTCGCCGAGGTTGACGCCGTGCTCTTCGACCTGGGCGTGTCGTCGCACCAGCTCGATACGCCTGAACGCGGCTTCAGCTTCGCCGCCGAGGGGCCTCTCGATATGCGCCTCGACCCGACTGGCGGCCCGAGCGCCGCCGATCTGGTCAATCGGCTCGATGAGCGCGAGCTGGCCGAGCTGATCTTTCGCTATGGCGAAGAGCGCGCCTCGCGCCGCATTGCGCGGCTGATCGTCGAGCGGCGACGCCAGGCGCCGATTACGACCACCGCTGACCTGGCGGCCCTCGTGCGCCGCGCCGTTGGGCGAGGCGGGCGTGAGCGCATTCATCCGGCGACGCGCACCTTCCAGGCTCTGCGCATTGCGGTGAACCGCGAACTTGAGCAGCTTGAAGCGGCCCTGCCTCAGGCTGTGGAGCTGTTGCGGCCCGGTGGCCGGCTGGCGGTGATCAGCTTCCATTCGCTCGAGGATCGCATCGTGAAGCAGTTTTTTCGTGCCGAGTCGGGGTACGGCGGCAGCGCCGCTGCGCGTCCCCCGCGCCTGACCATCATCACCCGTAAGCCCATCGAGGCCGACGCGGCCGAGATTGCTGCCAACCCCCGCGCCCGCAGCGCCCGCCTGCGGGTTGCCGAACGTCGCGCTTGAGCGCCGCTCAGGTACTGGAGACAGGAGCTTGCAGATGGCCGTCAACTCTCGCCGCATCTCTTCGATCGAAGGCGCCCGCGCCCGGCGCCTGGCCCTGCCTCGCTACCTGCGCCTCGATGGGGCGCGCTACCTGCTCGGGCTGGTGATTCTCCTCTGCCTGATGAGCCTGATCGTTCTGGTGCAGACCGGCGTGGTTGCTACCCGGGGGTATGCCATCAGCACCCTCGAGGCGCAAAAAGTGAGCCTGCTGCGCGAACGCACCCGGCTTCAGGAACGGCAGGCCCGCGCCCAGTCGCTGGAGCGCATCCGCCGCCGTGCCGAGCAAATCGGGATGTGGCCTGTGCAGGAGCGCCAGATCCGTTATATCGAACTGCCCGCTTCGCTGGACAGAACGCCGGTCGTTCCTGAGGGCGGTTCCGCTCCGGCTGGCGATGAGTAATACCATTTTTGGTTTTAGATTTTGGATTGCGGATTGCCACACTGGGCAGCACAACGCCTGAAACCGCTTTAAGCAATGCGGCATCATCAACGGTAATAAGTGGCGCACCGCGCGTCTGGATATGATTAAGGTAGCAGCAAGCGTAGCGGCAGGTGTCGAAGCAGGTGTGAGCCTGCGGCATCGCCGCCACCCAGCAGCAGTATGAGTACCCGGAGCACATTGCGCGCCAACCAGTACAGCGCCGTTGCCACCGGCCGACCGTGGGTGCGCCTGTCGCGCTGGCGCATCAACGCGCTGCTGCTGCTCTGCCTGGTGTTAATGGCCCGCGTCGTGTTGCGCCTTGGCGAATTGCAGGTGCTGCGCCATGCCGAATTACGCGATCTGGCCAACCGCGAGATCGCCCAGCAGATCACCCTGATGCCCACCCGGGGCGTGATCACCGATCGCCTGGGCAACGTCCTGGCGATTGATGTGGATCGCGAGAGCCTGTGGGTGGTGCCGTCGCAGGTGAACCAGGAACGGGCGCCGCGGCTCGCGCTGACCCTCTCGACCCTGGTTGGCAGGCCCGCCGAGGAGATCCTGGCCGCCCTCACCGCCACCGACCGCTACTGGTTGCCGGTGGCCCGCTGGCTCGAACCCGAGGTGGCCGCCCAGATCGAGACGCTCAACGAACCGGGCCTGCGGCTGGAGTATGAGCCGCGCCGCGTCTACCCGCAGGGAACGCTGGCGGCCCATGTGGTCGGGGCGGTCAATTTTAATGGCGATGGCATCAGCGGGATCGAAGCCTTTTACAACTCCCAACTCAAGGGTATCACCGGCACCCTGGAGGCCGAGTTCGACGGCGCCCGCAACCCCATCGCCATCGCTCCCTCACGCACCGTGCCGCCGCGCCACGGGATTAACATTCAGACCACTCTCGACCCGTTTGTGCAGTACCTGATCGAGCGCGAGCTTAAACAGGCCGTGGAGCAGCACAATGCCGACGGCGGCACGATTATCGTTATGAACCCGCGCACGGGGGCCATTCTGGGTATGGCGAGCTGGCCGATCTTCGACCCGAACCGCTACGGGGATTATGCCCCCGAGGTCTACGGCCGGAATCCGGCGATCAGTAACCTGTACGAGCCGGGCAGCACGTTCAAGATTGTTACCGTAGCCGTCGGGCTACAGGCGCGGGCCTTTACCGCCGATACCACGGTAAACGATACTGGCGTGATCTACCGCTACGGCTACTCGCTCAGCAACTGGAACAGTGGCGCCAATGGCCCGCTCACGCCGGAAGGGGTGCTGTACTTCTCAAGCAATGTCGGGGCACTGCAACTGAACGAACTGACTGGTCCCGAGAAGTTCTATGCCCTCCTTCGCGATTTCGGCTTCGGACGCCCCACCGGGGTTGAACTCGGCGGCGAGGAGCAGGGGCTTGTCAATAGCTGGGGCAGCCCGACCTACAACGATCTGAACTTTCTCACCAACGCCTACGGCCAGGGGATCTCCGTCACCCCGTTACAAATGGTGCAGGCCATGGCGACCATTGCCAACGATGGCGTGATGATGAAGCCCTACATCGTCGAGCGCCGCTGCGATGGCGCCGTCTGCTCCGATACCGAGCCGGTGGAGGTGGGACGACCGGTGGAGCCGGGGGTGGCATGGACGGTGCGGCGGATGCTGATGCACTCCGCCAACCATTACGCGCCGGTGGTGTGGGCGCCGATCACCGGCAGTTACGCCGATGCCTGGCTGGTGCCCGGCTATCGCGTCGGGGCGAAGACCGGCACCTCCAGCATCCCGATTGAGGGCGGAGGTTACGATCCCAACTATACCATCGGCTCGGTGCTGGGCTTTGGGCCGCTTGATGATGCCCATTTCGCCGTGCTGGTGAAGATTGATCGGCCCAGAGACGATCTCTGGGGTGTCAGCACGGCAATCCCCGTCTTCTACAAGGTGATGGACGAACTGTTGCGCTACGAACGTCTCCCGCCCGATCCGGCCCTGGTTGACCCGGGGCAATCGTAGAGGGCGCCGGTTTATCAGCTTGTTCTCATCAGGCGCGGCCCTGCCGCGGTGAATGGGAAGGAGAACATGGACTATAATTGCCCTCGGCTTTACCCTGGCGCATATGGGGTTCGGAGGGCATGGTGCTGCCGTTGATTGATGTCTTGATTGGGGTGCAGCCGCGCTGGTCGCGCACAATACCGCCGCTCCCGGACGCCTGGCAAACGGTGAGCTTCGGCGAAGTGGTGACCGATTCGCGCGAGGTGGAGCCGGGAATGCTCTTCCTCGCCCTGGCGGGCGAACGCACCGATGGACACAATTTTCTGGCCGATGCGCTGGCGCGCGGCGCGCGGGGGGCCCTGGTCACCCGCGCGGCGGTCGAGGCTCGACGCGCGACCCTCGCCGGGGCCACCCGCCCCTGGGTCATCGTTGAGCCGGCCACCGGCGAGGGCCTGGCTGATGCGCCGCCCGATGCGTGCCTGCTCATCGCCGTAGACGACCCGCTGATGGCTGTCCAGCGGCTGGCCGTCTACCATCGTCGAAAGCTCACGCCTACCGTTGTTGGTATCACCGGAAGCGTGGGCAAGACCTCCACCAAGGAGGTCGTGGCGGCTGTGTTGAGCCGTCGCTTCCGAACCTTAAAAAGTAAACGCAGTTTTAATAGCGAGGCCACTCTTCCGACCTCCCTGCTCCGGTTAACGCCCGACCACGATGTCGCCGTGCTGGAGATGGGGATGTGGGCGCCGGGCGAGATCCGCTTTCTGGCGGCGCTTGCCCGGCCCCAGGTCGGGATTGTGACCAATGTCGGCCCGACCCACCTGGAGCGCCTGGGCACCCTGGAGGCTATTGGCTGGGCCAAGAGCGAGTTGCCCGAGAGTCTGCCCGCTGAGGGCTGGGCCATTCTCAATGCCGATGATCCGCGTGTGCGGGCAATGGCCGCCGATACGCCTGCGCGCGTGTTTACCTACGGCTGCTCCGCCGATGCTGACCTGCGAGCCGATGCGATCGTCAGTGCTGGTCTGAACGGTATCGCCTTTGTCGCCCATCACGCCGGCGCCAGCGTGCCGCTCCGCTTGCCCATGATCGGCAGGCACAACGTCTATACCGCCCTGGCTGCGGCGAGCGCCGGCCTGGTGCTCGGTCTGAGCTGGCACGAGATCCTCGAGGGGCTCTGTGACCTGCAAGCCGCGTCGCGCGTCAGTGTTGTCGCAACCCCTACTGGCGCAACGGTGATTGACGATACGTACAATGCCGCGCCGGTCTCGACCCTCGCGGCCCTTGATGTGCTGGCTGACCTTGATGGTCCGCGCATCGCTATTCTCGGCGATATGCTGGAGCTTGGCCCGGTTGAAGAAGAAGGGCACCGCCTCGTCGGGCGCCGGGTCGCGCAGGTTGCCGAACGGCTGATTACTCTGGGGCCGCGGGCGCGCTGGATCGCGGCTGAAGCCCTGGCAGCCGGTATGTCGCCCGAACAAGTGCTCGTCTGTAGCCGCCACGAAGAAGTTATCGCTGCCGCACGCCCACTGCTGACCGCGGGTGCCAGCGCGCTGGTTAAAGGCTCGCGGGCTATGGAGATGGAACGTATCGTCGCAGCGCTGCAACGGCGACCGGAGGAGGAGTGAGGTGGACGTCTTACGTGCGGTGCTGGTGCAGGATATGGCGCGGGCGCTGATCCTCGCCGCAGCCGCGTTCGTGCTGACCCTGATCGTCGGCGCGTGGTACGTGCCGTTTGCCCGCCGGCACAAGCTTGGCAAGCAGATCCGTGCCGATGGCCCCCAGAGCCACCTGGCCAAGACGGGCACGCCGACTATGGGCGGGATCATGGTCGTCAGTACCGTGGTGGTGCTGACGGTGCTCTTCAATCTGGTGGATCGCTGGTCAATGCTGCTGCCCCTGGCGGTGCTGTTGAGCTTCGCCGTGCTCGGCGGGGTTGATGACTGGATGACCCTGACCGGTTCGCAGTCCAGAACCTACGGCTTTACCGTTCGCTATAAGTTCTGGCTGATGATGGCCGTGGCCTTCATCGCCTCGCTGGCGCTCTACCTGCCGCCGCCGTTCGGCCTTGGTCACGAAGGGCAGTTGCAGATCCCTTTCATCGGCAAGCGTGATATCGGGGTCTTCTTTATCCCCATCGCTACGCTGATTATCGTCTTTATCGCCAACGCGGTGAATCTGACCGATGGCCTCGATAGCCTCGCCGGCTGGAACCTGACCCTGGCCTTCGGCGCCTACGGTGTGATGACCTTCCTCGCCGAGCCGCGCCTGACCAACCTGATGGCCTTCAGTTTTACCCTGGTCGGGGCCTGCGCGGCGTTCCTCTGGTACAATGCCCATCCGGCCCAGGTCTTTATGGGCGATCTCGGCGCGCTGGCCCTCGGCGCGACTCTGGCCGTGGTCGCCCTGCAATCCCAGCAGTGGCTCTTGCTGCCGGTGGTTGGCTTCGTTTTCGTGATTGAGGCGCTGTCGGTGATCATCCAGACCGGCTATTTCAAGTGGACCCGGTGGCGCTACGGTCAGGGGCGTCGGGTGTTTAAGATGGCCCCGCTCCACCATCACTTCGAGTTGCTCGGCTGGAGCCAGGTGCAGGTCACCCAGCGGTTCGTGCTGATCGCCGCGGTCGCGGCGATGATCGGTATCTCGCTGGCGATTATCTTCGCGACTCCGACACCGAAACAGGCCGAGCAGACCCCCACCACTCTTGTGGTCGAGACCAACCCGTAATGATTGACCTTCGCGGCAAGCGTGTCCTGGTGATGGGCCTGGGGGTTCATGGCGGCGGTCTGGGCGTTGCGCTGTGGCTGCTGCGCCAGGGGGCAGCGCTTACGGTCACCGACCTGGCCTCGCCCGAGGCGCTGGCCGATCCTCTGGCTATGCTGCACGCCGCCGCCGCGCAGGCTGGCGTCGCGGTGGCCTGTACGCTCGGCGAGCACCGCGCTGAGGATTTTACCACCCACGATCTGGTGGTCGCCAATCCCGCCGTTCGGCCCGACTCGCCCTGGCTGGCGCTGGCCCGCGCCGCCGGAGTGCCGGTCGAGACGGAGATGACCCTCTTCTTCCGCGCCTGCCCCGGTCCCATTCTGGGGGTTACCGGCACCAAGGGCAAGACGACCACGGCCTTGCTGCTCGGCGCGATGCTGCGCGAGCGCTTCCCTGACACGGTGGTGGCCGGGAATATGCGCGTCTCGGCCCTGGCGGCCCTCGATAGGATCGGCGCGACCACGCCCGTGGTGCTGGAACTGTCGAGCTTTCAGCTTGAGCGTCTGGGGGCTGCCGGCCTCAGCCCGCGCTACGCGCTGATCACCAACCTCTCGCCCGACCATCTCAACTGGCACGGCTCGATGGAGGCCTACGCGGCCGCCAAGCGCCAGATCTACTGGCACCAGTCCGCAGCGGGGGTGGTGGCGCTGAATGGGGCCGATGATACGTCGGTGGCGTATTTTCCGCCTCCTGCCCACGGGGGCCGGCTGATCCGCGTCTGCGCCGGCCCGGAATGGTCGCGGGCCGCCTGTCGCTACCCCCCGCCGCCAGCGCCCCCGGCAGCGACGGTGGCGCTGCGCGACGAGTGGGTGATCTGGGACGACCCATCGGGGGCCTTTGGCCTGCCTTCGCCGCCCGGGGGCGAGCCGCTCTTCAGCCGCGACGAGGTGCGGCTGCCGGGCGCCCATAATCTCGCCAATGCGATGATGGCCGCCGCCCTGGCGCGGGGCTTCGGGGTGGATGCCGGGTCGCTCCGCGCCGCGCTGCGCGGCTCTGGCGTCGTCGAGCACCGCCTGGAACTGGTGCGCGAACTCGATGGCGTGCGCTATGTGAACGATACCACCGCCACCAATCCGGCGGCTGCCCTTGCCGCGCTGGAGACGGTTCCTCCCCCGGTGGTGCTGATTGCTGGCGGCGCCGATAAGAACCTCGAGTTCACCGCCCTGGGCGCGGCCATTGCCCGGCGGGTCAAGGCCCTGGTGCTACTGGAGGGAAACGCCACGCCGCGCCTGCTCGAGGCAGTTAGCGCCGCGGCCCCCGGCCCGCCGCTCATCAGCGGGCCGTATAGCGACCTGGCGGCGGCGCTTCGGACGGCCCGCGCCCTCGCCGCGCCCGGCGATACCGTGCTCCTCTCGCCTGGCTGCGCCAGCTTCGGTATGTTCCGCAATGAGTTCCATCGCGGCGAGGAGTTTCGACGCCTGGTGGGCGCGTTGTAATACCATCTGACTGCTTGCCGCAGCTCCCCGTTCCGGCTATCCTGTGGTCTGATGCGAACACCGGGGAAACCGGGTTTCCCCACGCCCCGGCCCATCGGGGTGACGCGCCCTCTGCACCGGGAGGGTGTGAGAGGGCGCAGCCCTCTATTCATCGCGGCAGTGTGCGGCGAGGCCACATAGGCGTCTATGATGCAGCTACCTGACGAACCCAACGACCCGGACGGGGTGCGCCAACGCGCTGTGCCGAGAAGCGACCCTGGAGGCCCGGAGGCCCCGCCGCCACTTCCGCCCCGCACGCCGGTGTTGCTGGCCAGGCAGCCACGAGCCGTGTGGGTGTTACTGGTGGCGATCCTGGTTATGTATGGCCTGAGCGTCCTGCTGAGCGGCTCGCTGTTCCAGCCCGATGCGCAGGTGTTGCAGGCCCTGGGCGCCAAGGATAACCGCCTGATCGACGCGGGCCAGTACTGGCGCCTGCTTGGAGCCATGTTTCTGCACGCCAACCTGGTCCATATCTTCTTCAACAGTTTCGCTCTCTACGCCCTCGGCCCGGAGAGCGAACGGATCTACGGCGCCCTGCGCTTCCTGGTCCTCTACTTCCTGGCCGGGATCGGGGGCAGCATCGCATCGTACCTGCTCTCCCCCCCACCCGCCGTTGGCGCCAGCGGGGCGATCTTCGGGCTGATCGGCGGCCTGGGGGTCTTCTACTACCTGAACCGCGCCATCCTCGGCGAGTTCGGGCGCGCGCAATTGCAGAGTATGATCGCAATCGCCTTCATCAACCTGATCATTGGCTTTTCGTCCGCCGGGGTGATTGACAACTGGGGGCACCTGGGCGGGCTGATCGCGGGCGCGCTGGCAGCGCTGGCCCTGGCGCCGCGCCTGACGCTCGATGTGCGTTTCCACCCGCCGCTTCTGGTGCGCCATGCGCCGCCATGGGGCTGGGGGGCTGTGGTGACGCTGTTCGCCGGGTTGATCGCGCTCGCCGTGCTCCTGCCAGGGGCCAGGTGAGCGCGGCCGGGCACGCAGGGGGAATCTGTGACCGAACGCACCTCCAGACCAGATTATGTCTTGCTCGCCACAGTGGGCTCACTGGTGGCCCTTGGCCTGGTGATGGTCTACAGCGCGAGCTTTATCGAGGCGTTCCGCGACCACGATAATCAGTACTACTACCTGGTGCGTCAGACCATCGGGGCGATCATCGGAACGATCGGTATGCTTGCCGCTATTCGAATCGATTATCGAATCTGGCGACGTTATTCGGTGCATCTGATGGGAGCGGCGCTCTTCCTGCTCTTCCTGGTGCTGATCCTGCCCGATTCGATGACCAGGGTCAATAACTCGCGTTCGTGGATCCGTTTCGGCGAGGGCGTGCTGGGCCTGGTGAGCGTCCAGCCCGCCGAGCTGGCGAAACTGGCGATTATCATCTACTTTGCCGACTGGCTGTCGCGGCGCAGCGAGAAGTTGGGGAACGTAACCTACGGCCTGATCCCCTTCAGCGTGATGCTCGGCCTGGTCTGCGGGCTGGTGATGCTGCAGCCCGACCTGGGCACCACCGTCGTGCTGGTGCTGATCGGCGGGGTGATCTACTTCGCTGCCGGGGCCAATCTCTGGCACGTGGCCGGCGCGGCCGTAATCGGCGCCGGGGCCTTCTGGTTCCTCGTTTTCGTGATGGGCGTGCGGAACTACCGCATCCTGGCCTTTCTCGATCCCTGGAAGTACTACGACACCTTTGGCTTCCAGCCCATCCACGCGATGCTGGCCCTGGGCAGCGGCGGGATCTTCGGCCAGGGGTTGGGTCAGGCGCGCCAGAAGTTCCAGTGGCTGCCGCAGGCCTACACCGATACAATTTTTGCCATCATCGGCGAAGAACTGGGGCTGATCGGCACGCTGGCGGTGGTAGCGGCCTTCGTGGTCTTCGCGTATCGTGGCTTTCGCATCGCCGGGCGCGCGCCTAACCCCTTTGCGGCCCTGGTGGCCGTGGGCATCACGAGCTGGATCTGCCTCCAGGCGCTGATCAATATCGCCGTGACCACCTCGCTGGCGCCCTTCACCGGCCTGACGCTGCCGTTTCTTTCCTACGGCAATACGTCGCTCTACACGAGCATGATCGCCGTTGGCATTCTGTTGAACATCTCGAAACACACGGTTCAGCACCAGTCTCAGGAGATTACCGATGCCCCGCCCCTTCGGCGTATCCCTACCTTCCTCGCCCTGCAGCATCGTTTTGTCTGGCGGGGGCACGGGCGGTCACGTGTACCCGGCTCTGGCGGTCGCCGCAGCTATCGCCGCCGCTAAGCCGGGCGATGACGCGCCGCGACTGGTGTACGTGGGGAGCATCGGTGGCATGGAGGAACGGATCGTGGCGAGCGAGAGCCAGTTGCCCTTCAGGGGGTTGCCCGCCGCGGCCCTACGCGGACGGGGGCCGCTGGGCCTGGCCCGCGGCGCGGTGACGATGGCCGTCGGCGTGAGCGCGGCCCGGCGCCTGCTGGCCGAGCTGCGCCCGGGCGCCATTCTCGGCACCGGTGGTTACGTCTGCGTGCCGCTGTTCCTCGCCGCCCGCAGCCGGGGCGTGCCCACGCTGATCTATCTGCCCGATGTCGTCCCCGGTCTGGCTGTGCGCCTCCTCTCGCGCATCGCAACCCTCACCGCAACCAGCGTCGAAGACGCCCTGCCGCGCCTGGGCCTGCACCCCGGTCATCCCCGCGCCCTGGTGACCGGGTACCCCGTGCGGCCGGAGTTGTTCGCTCAGGACCGGGCGACCTGCCGGCGGGCCTTCGAGCTGGATGCCGATCTCCCCGTGCTGATCGTCTACGGCGGGAGTCGCGGCGCGCGCAGTCTCAACCGGGCAATCGAGGCCCTGCTGCCCGATCTGCTCGCCCACTGCCAGATGATCCACGTGTGTGGCCGCGAAGGCGATGAGGTCTGGCTGCGCGATGCCGCAGGGCGCCTGCCCGCGGCGTTGCAGGCGCGGTACCGGCTCTACCCCTACCTCGGCAGTGACGCCGGGCCACGCTCCATGCTCTGCGCCCTTGGCGCGGCTGACCTGGCCGTGTGTCGGAGCGGCGCCTCCACCCTGGCGGAACTGCCGGCCGCGGGATTGCCGGCGGTTCTGGTGCCGTACCCGTATGTTCATCAAGACGAAAACGCCGATTACCTGGTGCGCCGGGGCGCCGCGGTCAAGGTGCCTGACGCGGCAATGCTCGGCAGCGGGCCGCCGCAGGCAGGGCTTCTTTATCAGACGATTATCCGCCTTGTTCACGATCCTGCAGAACGAGCGCGGATGGCCGCCCGGAGCCGGGAACTGGCCCGGCCCGATGCCGCGCGAAACCTGGCCGATGCGCTGCTCGGTCTCGCTGCAAGGAGGGGTGGCTGATGGATCTCACTGGAGCAGGCCAACTCATACCTCTCGCTCAGGCTACGATCACCGTGACCCTGACGGGGGTGGCCCTGTTGTTGATTGTGCTGGCGATTGGCGGTTACTGGGGCTTCCAGCAAGGGTTCCGCAACATGCTCACCGTGGCGCTCTGGACGATTGCCGCCTATATTCTCACGGTGCAGGGCGGTAACTTTATCATCGGGGTTATTAACCGTCTCTGGCAGAATGGCCCCGCTCTGATTGCCTTCTTGCTCGGCCAGGACCCCAACGCCGCCCCCGAACTCGATCCGCTGATCAGTCCGACCTTGCAGATCCCGCTCTTCTTTCGGGTGATTACCTTTACGGCCCTGGTGTTCCTGGGTTTCTTTTTCAACAAGACCGCCGCCTGGCGCGGCAATCCCAGCCCCAAGGAGCCACTGGCCCAGCCCCTGGGCCTCTTTGTCGGCGCCCTGGTGGTTCTGCTCTGGTCCAATGCGGCGGTGAGCTTCTGGAGAGAGTACCGAGATGCCGGCGGGATCCTGGTCGATCCGCTGGAACGCTTTCTGAATACTCTGCCCGATGTAAGCGTGTTCATCCCGTCGCTGATTACGATCTTCTTCCTGATCTTGATCATTCTGGTGGTGGTCAATTTTCCAAAGGTCTGGAAGCCCTGAGAAGCTGCCTGTATGAACAGATGGGGCAACCGGGTTTCCCCAACCCCCTCCCTGAGGGGAGGGTCTGGGAGGGCGCAGCCCTCCCAGGAGAATCACGTTGCATCCCTGAGGGGTGAGCCGCAGCCATGCACTACCATATCATCGGCATCGCCGGGTCAGGTATGAGCGCCATCGCCGCAGTGTTGCTCGACCAGGGCCACACGGTCAGCGGGTCGGACCCGAGCGCCAACCGCCTCACCGCTGCTCTGGCCGCTCGCGGCGCGACGATCTACCAGGGCCACGCGCCGGCCCACGTGGCCGGCGCCGATGCGGTGCTGGCGACCGCCGCTGTGCGCCCCGACCACCTGGAGCTGGTTGCGGCCCGCGCCGCGGGCATTCCCGTCCTCAGTCGGGCTGACCTGTGGCGCGAGTGGTCGCAGCAGCGCCCGGTGGTAGCCGTGGCGGGCGCCCACGGCAAGACGACCACCAGCGCTATGGTCGCCGTGGCGCTGCGTGGGACCGGTGTCGAGGCCGGCTACCTGATCGGCGCCGCAGTGCCCGACCTGGGTGGTAACGCTGCCTGGGGCCGCCCCGACGCGCCCCTGGTGATCGAGGCTGACGAGTACGACCGGGTGTTCCTGGCCCTTCGCCCCGCCGTTGCGGTGATCACCAATGTGGAGTGGGATCATCCCGATATCTACCCCTCGGCGGAAGACTACACCGCCGCCTTTGCTCGCTTCGCCGCCCTGGCGCCGGCCCCTGAGCGCGTGGTGATCTGCAGCGATGATCCGGGCGCCGTGGCCCTCGGCCTGAGCGGCGCGACACGCTATGGCATCGAGGAGGCTCTGGCCAGCGACCCGGTTTCGTGCCGCCTGGCGCCCTTCGACTGGTCGGCGAGCGGCGTGGCGCCCACCGCCGAGGGCGGCGCGCGTTTCGACCTGTGGCGCTACCACCGGCGCCGCTTCGCTCAGCAGCGCCTCGGTAGCCTCACCCTGCGCCTGCCGGGAAGCCACAACGTCCGCAATGCCCTGGCTGCCCTGGCTGTCTGCGGACTGCTCCAGGTTCCGCTCGACGCGGCTGCGCGCGCCCTCGCCGCCTTCAGCGGCACGGCGCGACGCTTCGAGATTAAGGGCGAAGCCGCGGGCGTCATGGTGGTTGATGACTACGCCCATCACCCGACCGAGGCCCGGGCGACGCTGGAAGCGGCGCGGCTGCGCTTTCCGGGGCGGCGGCTGGTGCTCTACTTGCAACCGCACACCTTCAGCCGCACCACGGCCCTGCTCGATGCCTGGCCCGCGGCCTGTCGCGCCGCCGACCTGGTGCGGGTGGGCGATGTGTACGCTGCCCGCGAGCAGGGCGATGCCCCGGCCCTGGCCCGCACCCTGGCCGAACGGGTTGCCGCCCTCGGCCTCGACGCGCGCTACGCTGGCGATATCGAGGCCGCCGTTCGCCTTCTTGCCGCCGAGGTGCAACCCGGCGACGTCGTGCTGACCCTCGGCGCTGGCGATGGTGACCGCGTCGGGCTGCGGCTGCTGGAGCATTTACGTGAAGGATGATCCCGACCGGCCCTCGCTCCCAGCCCTTCCCGCCGGGAGGGGCGCAATACAACCGGCTCGCCCTCATCGCAGGTGGGGAACACCGGGTTCCCCAGACCTCCTGCGAGAGAGGACCGGGAGGGCTTGCCACCCCCCGCGGGCAGGGGGATGGGGAAACCTGGTTTCCCCATCTTCATACATTTGCCGGATGCACGATCAACGCCAGCTATGGACATCACAAACGCCCCGCTCCCCATCCGTGAGAACGAGCCAATGGACCGCCATACTTCCTGGCGCGCCGGCGGCGTCGCGCGCTACTACGCCGAACCGGGCGACCGCGCCGCGGCGCTGGCCCTGGCAGCCTGGGCGCGGGCCCACAGTCTCGCCCTGATCTGGATAGGGCGCGGCACCAACCTCCTGGTGCGCGACGCGGGCTATCCCGGCCTGATCGCCATGTACCGCGCGCAGCAGTGGTGGATCGACGAACACAGCGACACGGCTACGTTGACCGTCGAGGCTGGCGCTCCGATGGCCGGAGTGGCCCGCCGGCTCGCCGCGATGGGCTGGGCCGGCCTGGAGTGGGCCGAGGGTCTGCCTGGCACTGTGGGTGGGGCCGTGGTCGGCAACGCCGGATGCTACGGCGGCGATACCGCCGGTGTCCTGCTCAGCGCCGACGTGCTGGTGGACGACGTGGTTGAAACCTGGCCCGTGGAGCGGCTGGCCTACGCCTACCGCACCAGCGCCCTGAAAGCGGCCCGCGTGGCGCCGGGGGCGCTCCCGCCCCTGGTGCTGTCGGCCTCCTTCCGGCTCACCCGCGACGACCCGGCGGCGCTGATGGCTGCCATGCAACGCATTGCTGCCGAACGCAAGCGCAAAACCCCCGCTGGTAGCTCCTGCGGCAGCGTGTTCAAGAACCCGCCCGGCGACAGCGCCGGGCGCCTCATCGAGCGGGCAGGGCTGAAGGGGCGCGCGGTGGGCGAGGCGATCATCAGCCCCATTCATGCTAACTACATCGTTAACACCGGCGCTGCCACCGCCGCCGACATCCTGGCCCTGATCGATCTGGCCCGGAGCGAAGTGCTGCGCCAGTTCGGCATCGCGCTGGAGTTAGAAGTCTGCGTGGTGTGACGCCGGTGAAACAACCCGCAGCCGTCCATGCGGCTGCGTTGCACAACACCTGCATGAACATGGTTATTCCTGGGAGGGCGTCGCCCTCCCAAATCCTCCCCTCAGGGAGGGGCGTGGGGAAACCCGGTTTCCCCATCCTCCAACCAGTGTTGAGGGCGCATGGCGCTCCGGCAGGGAGGGGTGTGGGGAAACCCGGTTTCCCCATCCTCCAACCGGTGTTGAGGGCGCATGGCGCTCCGGCAGGGAGGGGTGTGGGGAAACCCGGTTCCCCCATACGTTCACATCAAGGAGAAGCGCTATGCCCGGCAAGATGACCGTCGCCGTGCTCTTCGGCGGCCAGAGCGGCGAACACGAGGTCTCCCTGGTCTCGTCCCACGGGATCATGCAAACGCTGGACCCCGAGCGCTACGAGGTGTTGCCGGTGGGGATCACCAGAACGGGTCGCTGGCTGGCCGGCGCAGGCGCCCATGCCGCCCTGGTCGCCGCAGCCGACCGCGACCGTTTGCCAACGGGCGTAACCCTCTCAACCGATGCCGGCCCGCTGATCGAAGACTTCGACCTCCTGCACGCCGCTGGCCGGATTGACGTGGTCTTCCCGGTGCTGCACGGCCCGATGGGCGAGGACGGCACGGTGCAGGGCCTGCTGGAACTGGCGGGCCTGCCCTACGTCGGCTGCGGCGTCGCGGCGAGCGCAGTGGGCATGGACAAGGCCCTGATGAAGGCCGCCTTCGCCGCCGCTGGCCTGCCCGTGCTCCCCTGGCTCCTGGTGCGCCGTGTGGACCTGCTGGCCGACAGCGAGGCTGTCTGTGCGCGGGTCGAAGCGGCGCTGCCCTACCCCGTCTTTGTCAAGCCGGCAAACATGGGCAGCAGCGTCGGCGTCAGCAAGGCGCAGGACCGGGCGGGCCTCCGGGCGGGCCTGGCCGAGGCGGCTCGCTACGACCGGCGCATCGTTGTGGAGCAGGGGATCCCGGCGCGCGAGATCGAGGTCAGCGTGCTCGGAAACGATGCGCCTGCGGCCAGCGTGCCCGGCGAGGTGGCGCCTTCGGGCGAGTGGTACGACTACACCGCCAAGTATCTCGCTGACGCCTCGCAGTTGTTGATCCCCGCCCCGCTCGAGGCCGATCTGGCCGAACGGGCGCGCGCCCTGGCCCTGGAGGCGTTTCTGGCGATTGACGGCGCCGGCCTGTCGCGGGTGGATTTCTTGCTCGACCGCGAGACCGGCGCGCTCTGGGTGAACGAGGTCAACACCATGCCCGGCTTCACGCCGATCAGTATGTATCCCCGGTTGTGGGCCGCCAGCGGACTGGCCTACCCCCAGCTCCTCGACCGGCTCATTCAACTGGCGCTTGAACGGCATCAGCAACGTCCCCCCGGGCGCTCCGGGTGAGGTTGCCCTTGTAACGTTAAAACGCCTGCTTTTCGTCCCCGTAGTGTACGGCAAAGCCGCATGGGGCCGGCAATCACGAATGGTACAACGCCTATGGAGTACAACACCCCCAACACTCGAGAACGCATCGCCGCGCGGCGCCAGCAACGGCGCACAGCGCCGTCCGCTGCGCCCCCTCGCCGGCCACCGGCCACCCCGGGGCCAGGCCAGCAGGCCGTGCCGGGTCTGCGTCGCTCCCTGGCCTCCTGGCTGGCGAATGGCCGGCTCCTCAGCCTGGCGCTCTGCGTCGTCACCGTCGGCATTCTGGCCTATGCCCTCACCTCCCCGCGCTTCAGCGTGTGGCAGATCCGCGTCGAGGGCAACCGGATCCTCGAGGCCGAACAGGTGGCCGGGCTGGCCGACGCCCTCGGGCGGCCGATCTGGTTCGTGAAACCCGCAGCCGTTGCTGCCCGGTTACGCGAGAACGCCTACATCGCCTCCGCCTCGGTAGATCTGGCCCTGCCCGACGTTATGCGCATCCGTATCGTCGAACGCCGCCCCGAGGTGCGCTGGCAGGCCGGCGGGGCGCACTACCTGGTGGACGGAAGCGGCAAGGTCCTCGGCCTGGCCCGCGAAAGCGCTCCCGACGACGCGCTGGTCATCGCCGACACCTCGCACCTGGAGCTGAAACCCAATGACCTGGTGGACGTTGATGCGGTGCACCTGGCCCAGGAACTGGCCCTGCGCCTGCCGGTGGAACTGGGCTTTACCCCGGCCCAGATCGGCTGGGACTACGGCCTGGGCGTGTTTGTCCGTGCTCCCCTCGGGCAGACGATCGTCTTTGGGCGGAGTGAGAACCTTGATCGTAAGCTGGCTATATTAAACGTAGTGTTGCAAGATCAAACTGCGTTTACCTATCTTGATCTGCGACCATCGAACCCCTTCTACCAGAACCGGGCGCCCGCCGCGCCGGCCCCGGTCGGCGCTCCGGCGCCGTAGAGTCCTGTGGCGTGGAAGAGGGCAACCCTTTCCGCGGTTGCGCGTCAACTGCGAAAAGACGAGAGAACGCTATGCAACGAACCATCGTTGGAATCGATGTCGGCACCACCAAAGTTTGCACCATTGTGGCCCAGGTATCTGACGTGGGCAAGCTCAATATCCTCGGGGTCGGCCTCACCCCGAGCAAAGGGCTCGACAAGGGGGTGGTGGTCAACATAGATGACGCCGTCAACGCAATCACCGCCAGCGTCGAGAAAGCCGAACGCCTGAGCGGCTATCGGGTCGCTACGGCCTTCGTGGGCGTGAGCGGTCGCCACATCTCCTCGCTCAACAGCCGGGGCGTGGTGGCGGTGCAGCGACCCGACCGCGAGATCACCCGCAACGACGTCGCGCGGGCGGTTGAGTCGGCCCAGGCGGTCGCCATTCCTACCCAGCGCGAGATTATCCACGTCATCCCGCGCGCCTATGTCGTGGACGGCAACGAAGGCATCCGCGATCCCATCGGCATGAGCGGCTTCCGTCTTGAGGTCGAGACCCACATCGTCACCGGCGAGGTGATGGCGATCCAGAACCTCATCCGCAGCGTGCAGAAGGCGGGACTGGAGATCGACGACCTGGTGCTGCAACCCCTGGCCTCCGGCGAGGCTGTGCTCACGGCGGAGGACAAGGATCGCGGGGTGATGCTGGTGGATATCGGCGGCGGCACCACCGACATCGCCATCTTCGTGCAGGGCGGTGTCTGGCACACCAGTGTCATCTCGGTGGGCGGCAACCACTTCACCAACGATATCACCTATGTCTTGCACACGCCCCACAACACCGCCGAATACTTGAAGATCCGCTATGGCAGCGCCATCGCCGAAGAGCCGCTGCGCGAGGGCGAAGAGGGCGACCTGGTGGAGATCGACACTCTGACGGTGGGCGAAAAGCAGAAAATAAGCCGGCACCTGCTCAACGAAATCATTCAGGCTCGCGCCGAGCAGGTGGTGGAACTGATATACAACGAGATCAAGCGTAGTGGCTACGAGGGCCTGCTCCCCGCGGGCATCGTCCTTACCGGAGGAGCGGCCCAGTTGAGCCGCTTCGACGAGCTGGTGCGCGAAATGCTTGGCATGCCGGTGCGGATCGGCGTGCCCACCGATCTCAGCGGCCTGGCCGATTCCCTCGACAGCCCGACCTATGCCACCGGCGTGGGCCTGCTGCGCTGGGGTTCGCGCCACGGACTTTCGATGCTCGGACCCACCCACCGTTCGGAGGAGCGGCAAGGTTGGGGTAATGTCTACGAACGCTTCAAGGGTTGGCTGCGGGAGTTTCTCCCGTAGCTCCCCGCAGGGAGGGGCGTGGGGAAACCCGGTTTCCCCATCCCCCAACCGGTGTTGGGGGCGCCGCCTGGCGCCCCGGCAGGGAGGGGCGTGGGGAAACCCGGTGTTCCCTATTTCACATCAGGAGGAGAAACATGGTTGACCGCACCAGCAATGGCCTGACACTCGAGGATTTTGCCCAGATTAAGGTCGTGGGAGTCGGTGGCGGGGGCAGCAATGCCGTGGATCGCATGATTGCCGATGGCGTGCAGGGGGTGGAGTTCATCACCGTCAACACCGACGTGCAGGCCCTGATGCACTCCCTCGCGCCGACGCGCATCCGCATCGGCGACAAACTTACCCGCGGTCTCGGTTCGGGGGGCAACCCGGTGATCGGCCAGAAGGCCGCCGAAGAGAACCAGGAAGACATCTACGAGCAGCTCAAAGGGGCGGATATGGTCTTTGTGGCCGCCGGGATGGGTGGCGGCACCGGCACCGGCGCCTCGCCGATCATCGCCGGCATTGCCCACGACCTCGGCGCGCTAACGGTGGGCGTGGTGACGCGCCCCTTCACCTTCGAGGGCAACCACCGCCGCAAACTGGCCGAGGCCGGCATTGACCAGTTGCGCCCTGTGGTGGACACGCTGATCGTTATTCCCAACGATCGCCTGCTCCAGATGGCCAGCAAGAACACCTCCTTCACTCAGGCCTTCCAGATGGCCGACAACGTCCTGCGCCAGGGCATCCAGGGCATTGCCGACCTGATCACCCAGCGCGGGCTGATTAACCTGGACTTCGCCGATGTCAAGACGATCATGGCCCAGCAGGGATCGGCGTTGATGGCCATTGGCTACGGCAAGGGCGACAGCCGCGCCGTTGACGCGGTCAACCAGGCCATTGCCAGCCCGTTGCTCGAAGTCAGCATAGATGGCGCCAAGGGGGTGCTCTTCAATGTCACCGGTGGCGAGGATCTGGGCATTCTTGAAGTCTACGAAGCCGCCGACATTGTCGCCAAGCAGGTGGATCCCGACGCCCACATTATGGTCGGCGCGGTGATTGACCCGACCTACCCGCCCGGCGAGATCAAGGTCACGCTGATCGCTACCGGCTTCGACCTGAGCAAGCCCGGCGCCAATGCCCAGCGTTCCCGTTCATACCCCACTGCTGCCACCAGCTCGGGCCATGCCACGGCGCACCACCCGCAGCCCAATCCGGTAGCGCGCCAGCCCCAACCGGCCCCGCAGCCGCGCGTTGCCCCCAGTTTCAGCAGCAGTGACGATCTCGACATCCCGCCCTTCCTGCGCAATCGCAACCGCCGGTGAGGTCGCTATTGCCGAGGGCGGAGCCGGGGAGAGTTTAAGGGCGGACAGAACATCCGAGCCAACGTGGCTTATACCACATTGGAACGCCCCCGCGCACGGCTCTGGTCTCCCCGCTTCGACAGGCTCAGCGCAGGCTCTCCAGCGAAGCTGGAGCGGCCCGCCCCTTCGGGCTGAGCCTCAGGGCGAAGCCTGAGCCTGTCGAAGGGGGCCGGGGGTGAGGACCAACCAGTGCATCCTAACGCCATAACGTCCGTCGGCGTGCATAGGCTCTGTGAGCCCTTAAACCCTGATCGGCAGAGGGGGGAGCGGGCGTGGGGACGCCACATACGGAAACACCCCTTGACAGCGCCGCTATGGCTCGCTATAATACACGTCCAACTTTACAACGGGGAGGGGTGAAAACCCCTCCCCGTTGTCACCTTAAGTGAGTGGTACGATACAACTTCGTAGTATCCCGGTTCGTATAGTGTAAAGTGTTTACAACGGCGTATCGTCCGGTGTCCCGGTGTTCGCAGTATCGTGGAGTTCCCCGATGAAGCCACGTCGCTGGTACAGCAGCCGCGAGCTCAACCCGCACCCCACACCGCCGCCGGTGCGTCCGTTGCCTGACCAGGCTTACTGGCGCTGGACAGGGCGCACCCGTCTGGAGCAAGGGCTGATCATCAAGCCTGCGAACCCGCAGGCGGCGGCTGCCCTCGAGCGCCGCGAAAGCGCGCCGCGGGCCCTACGCCCGCCCCGGCGCATCAATGCGGCCTGAAGCCCGCTTCAGGACCGCCAGTGGAGCGTTGTGGAGGGGTGCAGGCGATCTTGAACGATAGTTTTTTGCGGAGAGGGCGAAGCCCTCCCACGCCCCCTCCCGCCACGCTCATCACAATTATCGTGGCAGACCACTAGTCTCCCCCGGCGGGCAAATGGTCGCGACGCGCCACGCCCTCCCTGATCGCCGCGCGGGCCACGGCCTCGGCGATGATCGGCGCCACGTGGCGGTTAAAGACGCTTGGAATAATGTATTCCTCGCTGATCTCCTCAGGTGGAATCACGCCGGCCAGGGCCTCGGCCGCCGCCAGCCGCATCTCCGTGGTCATATGCCGGGCGTGCACATCGAGGGCGCCACGGAAGATGCCGGGGAAGCTCAGCACGTTGTTGATCTGGTTGGGCTGGTCCGAGCGGCCCGTCGCCACGACCCGGGCATACTGGCGCAACATCTCGGGGTCACCTTCCGGAACAGGGTTGGCGAGGGCAAAGACAATTGGATCGCCGGCCATCCCCCGCACCATCTCCGGGGTGAGCAGGTTGCCCCGGGAAACCCCGATAAACACATCGGCGCCTTCCAGGGCCTCGCGCAGGTGCCCGCGGCGGCGGTCGCGGTTCGTCTGCGAGGCAACAATGCGCTGCATCGGGGTCTGCACGGCGTCGTCACCCTCGCGCAGGATGCCATACCGATCCACGGCGGTAATCTCGCCGATACCGGCTTCGAGCAAGGCGCGGATGATCGCCGTTCCAGCGGCGCCAACCCCGTTTACCACTGCCCGCACGTCGCCGAGGCGCTTGCCCACCAGGCGCAGCGCGTTGCTCAGCGCCGCGAGCACCACCACCGCCGTGCCGTGCTGGTCGTCGTGCATCACCGGAATATCCAGGCTCTCGTGCAGGCGCCCTTCGATCAGAAAGCAGTTCGGCGCGGCAATATCCTCCAGGTTGATGCCGCCAAAGCTCGCGGCCAGTTGCTCGACCGTCTGGACGATGACCTCGGGATCTTGCGAACGCAGACAGATCGGCACCGCGTCAATGTTCGCCAGCTCCTTGAAGAGAATGGCCTTTCCCTCCATCACCGGCAGCGCCGCCTCCGGCCCCAGGTTGCCCAATCCCAGCACCGCGCTCCCGTCGCTCACCACCGCCACACTGTTGGCCTTCCACGTGAGCGCAAAGACCTTCTCGGGTTCATCGGCAATCGCTTTGCACACCCGCGCGACCCCCGGCGTGTAGGCGATCGACAGATCATCACGAGTCTTCAACGGCACGCGACTCTGCATGGCCAGCTTGCCCCCCAGGTGCGCGAGAAAGACCCGGTCACTCACCTGTAGCACGTGGATCCCCCCAAGGTCGTTGAGCGCGGCAACGAGGGTGGCCCCATGCTCCTCATCTTGCACGCGGACGGTGATGTCCCGTACCAGTACGCTGCGCTCGGCCCGGACGATGTCAATCGCGCCGATGTCGCCGCCTACCTCGCCGATGCGAGTGGTCAGCCGACCAAGCATTCCAGGGCGATTTTCGATCTGACAGCGTAGCGTAAGGGTATAGGCCACTCCCATCGACATAGGCAACCTCTCTCTGATCCTGTATACAAACGAGTGCCCGCGAACCAGTGGAACCAGGCCTCCCGGCAAGCAGGCTGGCGTCGTCTCCTGCTCGCAAGCGTTGCGTGCCTGCCCCACCGCTTCGCGGGGCTCCCGATACAAAAACGCTCGTCGCACAACCCTGCGACGGCGCATTCGCGTATGGTACCATGCCTGTGGGAAGCGCGCAATGCGCTGGAAACCGGGTTCCCCCGTATCCCCGCCCGCGGGGTGGCAAGCCCTCCCCACCGGGAGGATGTGGGAGGGCTACGCCCTCCGAGGAAACAAGCCGCCAGCGGGAGGGTGTGGGAGGGCGTAGCCCTCCAGAAACAAAGCATGTTCATTCTGGCATTGTGCGCCTCGCGCATGACCGTCTAATACCAATTACCGTTGATGATGCCGCATTGCCTGAAGCGATTTCAGGCGTTGTGCTGCCCA
>OGCI01000610.1_pt1 | contig 38403 bp, 38 predicted proteins | sample 1570021 | NCBI WGS metagenome assembly OGCI01 (sample SAMN06264664, study PRJEB24512) | hot springs metagenome | isolation source: Hot spring water | place: South Africa: Tshipise | collected 2015-06-21 | reverse complement strand
AAACAAGGGGCTCCTAAATATGTCGTAATCTCTCTTTCCACTACGATATTTTCAGCGAAAAGAGCCGTTTGTCTCATCTTTCCTTTGATTTGTAATAGATATTTATTACCTTCCCATCTTTTCTCTATCGAAATGTCTTCCGCCGGCGTATTGCTGATTCTACCATGTAAACCTTCTCCTGTTAATTCACTCCTTTCACAAGGAGGACCAACATTTGTAACCCCACAGGTAGTTAAAAGCCCACCAAAATAACTCCGTAACCAGCGTATCCCTTCCGCCTCATAATAAAAAGGTGCAACATCCCCCGGAGTTGAACGCCAACCTAATGGGATTCCCTTATATCTTGCATGCGAAATATCCATACATCGGTCTAAATATACACTAAACTCCAAGCCTGAACCGTTGTAGATATACGCAGAACGGGATGGAAACGACTTTCCATCTTGCAGAATAGATGTTATTATACCTGCTATCTGGTCCATTTGCCCTACATATTTTTTTATTTCTTCTCTGGGTAATTCATGCCAACTTGTTCCTTCTTTCTTCCTCTTACTCATATTACTCATAAACTTACTCCCTTACTTATTTCTAAAATCAATTAGAACCTTCAAACAATCTTTACCTTGGGCTACTTCAAACGCCTTTATTATATCCTCAAAATCAAAAACATGGCTAATCATATAACCCACTTTTACTTTCTTTTCAGCCAATCCTTTTATTGCTGGCTCAAATGGACCGCACCGTGAACCTATTATATGAATCTCATCTACAACCACTTTCGACAAATTTATAGGATTCAACTCCTCTGTGGTACTTTTTATAACTAATGTCCCCTTAGGCTTTAACATTTCCAACGCCAACGATTGTGCTTCTGGATTTCCTGTAGCATCTATTACCACATCAATATTCTTACCTTTCCATTGAGACAGTAGGCATGTCTCAATGCCAAGTTTTTGCAAATGAGATAATTTATGTGGATACTTGCCAACACAAACTAATTTCCGAACATGCGGACTTACTATTTGTGAGATAAGTTGCCCCATTCGTCCATCACCCAAAACGACCACACAATCATTAGGGCTAAAATGAACTTGTTCCAAAATCCTATACCCTGCAGCAACAGGCTCCGTAAACACAGCCACTTCATCAGGCATATTGTCTGGCACAATGTAAAGATTTCTTTCAGGTAGCGTAGTGTATTCAGCAAAAACACCTTCTCTCTCATAGATACCGAGTACCGTCCTATTAGGACAATGTCTTGACCTCCCCGCAAAACAAAAAGCACAGTTATAACAAGGACAATTAATTTCACCGACAACCCGCTTCCCAATCCAACTCGTATTATCCCCCTCCACCACTTCTCCAACAAACTCATGCCCCAATACCCCCGTAAATTTCATATACCCCTTGACTATTTCCAAATCCGTCTTACATATCCCCGCCATCCTTATCCTTATTAACACTTCTCCATTTCTCAATTTCGGAATATCTTTATCTTTTACATACAAATTATGTCCATTGAAGAATAGGAACTTCATATTATTGTTAAATTCTTTCTAATTTAATTAGTACCCGTAAAATATAACAAAAATATTCAAAATAATTACAACTTTTATAATTTTGCGAAAATATTTTTTATTACAATGCATTTTTGATATTCATTAAGAAGAAAAAAAATACAAAACTTGTTAAATTAATAAAAAAGTCTATTAAACCCTCCACCCTTTAAATATAAACCACAAACGGTTCTTCAGTATAACTAATATTACCCTTGTTATAATTAGTAAGCAAATAAAAAAATTCTCATGAGATTCAATTCTTTGTGCTTACCTTTTGAGTAACTTTTCGTGCTCGATATTTTCATTGTATTTAATATCTGTTATCTCTAACTTCAGCCAGGTCCAATCACCTTCTCCAAGTTTCCACGTTGCTGTCATTTTAGAAGGAACTTTAATACCTGCAAATGTTTCGTAATCTTCCACCAATAACACCCATTCATATTTTTTAGAAGTAGAATCGTTACCCATATACCTCATTGCGACAAATTTTGTAACATCCCCCCTGGAGTTGAAATAAAATGTTCCACTGCCTTTTGTCCCCATATAATCCATTGTTGCCTTTGCTGTTGTGTCATCTATTTGTTCCCATGTTATATATCGGCTAACAGCCAATGATGGGAACCAAACCATCTCTCCTAAATATCGCTGTATTGTTCCTTCATCAAGTTTTTCACCTCGTTCTTTTACAACATCAATCAGAGAATATATCTTAATTAACATTTCGCCTTTACCTTTCTGAAACTTATCTCTGCCAACGAAATTGAGCACACTATTCATTGATACATCAACTACCCATATAAAAGCGGGAGTCTCTATAGTTGTATATTGTACTGCAGTTGCTCTTATCCAATTTTTCTGGTTAGGTTTCATTTTCATCTCTGCACTTTGTGTTACTTTACCCATATAAATAAATGGTTTACCAATAACACCTGAATTACGAAGCCAATTTTTTACAGGATTCGGTAAGTTGATAATATCACTTTCAGAAATATCCTTTTTATTACATACTTCACTTTGATTCAAAATATGGTTTGTTTCTTTCATTACCATATCTTGAAATCTGTAAGAACCCAAAGAAACCATTGAAACTAACAAGATTACTATATTTGGTAATGTGCCAAACTTGGCGTCTTTCCAAAATAAAATAATAAGTATTTGCGAAAATAAAACACTCATAAATCCTAATAACCAGGAATACTTATTATTTGTTAAAAAAAGTATTCCATAGATTGTAATGAGGAGTACTAAGGTCAACCATAATAAAGAAACCGGTCTGGATATGGGAAGGGTTAACTCTTTAATATCTTTTAGACCAAAACCTTTAACAAAACCCAAAATATGTATAAGAGCGTGGGAAAAAACAACAATTGCATAAATGTATTTCATAATATTATTCTTTCATTACTACTTCATTTACAGGCATTCTAGAAGCAATAACAAGAAAATTTTCTAATACACATCCCAAACTAATATAAAGTTCATGGTTAGCTCTATCAACAACAGGTAGAGACCTTGAAAAATTAGGATAATTAACAATACTCTCTTCACTATTTTCAAATTTCCATTACTGTGGGTTATATCTTGATAGAGATCTAATTGCAGATTCAACTAAGAATTTAAAATTATATTTTTTTTCTTTTATCAAGTTTATTGCTTTCACATTTTTTAATAAATATACAAAACTTCCAAATATATTAGATGTTAATCTATATCTTATTAACTATAATCACAAAAACTTTTATTCTCTTTACAGTTCAACAGATAGTTTTATTATTTCTCCATTTTTTAGATTTCTGTATTGCTAATCTTTTAGCACCTTATCTTAAACCAACAAACAGAAATAAAAATAAACACAATGTTTTATAATCTTACCTTAAGATAAAAATATTCAAATACTTTCTTAAACATTCTATTATTAGAAAAACTTCTGTAAATAAAAATCGTAAAACAGCCTTTAACTGGCGGTGTGTATTTGAAAAAATCCGAACTGATTTTGTGCGCGATTGGCTCGGCGGAATCCCCCCCTCTGCCCGCCTCGCCTTGAAGCGGAAGCGAAAAGGACGATTTCAAGTTTTTCACTGGCGGCAACCCGGAAGGAAAATCATAACTGATTTTCCTCTTTGGCGGCAAATTCTTTTGAAAATAATGTTGTCTGTTCTTGTAGAAATTGTTTTATTCTTTGCTCTGCTAAATCGCAGTATTTTTTATCGACATCATAGGCAACAAATTTTCTGTTGGTTTTTAGTGCTGCTATGCAAATCGTGCCACTTCCAACGAATGGATCAAGTACAACTTCACCTTCAAAAGTGTAAAGCTGAATTAAACGATAAGGCAGCTCAACTGGAAAAGGAGCTGGGTGTCCTACTTTTGAAGCTCGCTCTGCGGCGAATTTCCAAACACTTTTTGTAAATTCTAAAAATTCCTCTTTTGAAATAGTGCTTTTTCTCTTGTGCGGATTTAATCTAGTAAATGTGTCTTTACAAAAAACAAGAATATATTCGTGAATATCCCGCAATACTGGATTATTTGCTTTTAAGTATGTTCCCCAAGCAGTAGAGGGGCTGGCGCTACTGCCTTTGTCCCAAAGGATTTCACCTCTCATTAAAAAGCCAATGCTGTGCATATCCTCTATGATATAGCTATGAAGAGGCAAATAAGGTTTTCTACCCAAATTAGCAACATTTATACACGCTCTACCGCCCGGGACCAACACTCTGTATGTTTCTTTGAATACCCGTTTTAATAATTCCCTATATTCCTTAAGAGATAAATTCTCGTCATATTCTTTGCCGACATTGTAGGGCGGCGAAGTAACCATCAAATGAACGCTATTATCCGGAAGCTCTGACATGGCTTCGCTACTTTTACAAAAAACCTTATTTATGTTTTGAGGGTTAATTTGGTTTTCTACATACTTAACATCTTTCCCATTATTTAACCCCTCATAAAGTTTACTATTATAAAACTTTGACGAATCATGGTTAATTCGCCCCGGCGTTCCGAAAGCGCTAGTTTGTGTTCCGTTTTTTCTTTTGTTGTAAAAGTTTTGATTTTTCATAATGACTTACTCTTTTGATTGACGCAATAGTTCCAAAAACTTCTGCGCTTTCGCTTCGTAAGTAGCTTCTTTATTAGCTATCTCAATAATTTTTCCCAGTTTTTTCCGTGTTTGCATGCTAGAGAAAAATTCTCTTTCTTCTTTCAAAAGATTAATGGTGTTTTTTCTTAATTCTTCATATTCATCAAATCTATAAAACCCTTTGAAAGGCGTTGATTTAATATTTTCTCCGTTATTATCCAGGGGTTTTGGATTTATTGACCAAAACCCCTGGATAATTCCATTTCTTTTTAAGTGGTCTACTTTTTCGTAATAGCTTTTGGTAATAGGTGTATTACCAACGATAATGATCGGAATTTTTGAGGCGGCAAAGCTAGAAACGCGGATATTTACGCTTTTACCGATGGCTTTCAACATTGTATCGGACCGCAAAAGTCCGGGGTTTCCTTGATGAGTTCTGTAATCACCAATACAAACTAAATTTTTAGTTGCCGGAGCAAACTCCCAATTCCAAACCACTGACATTTTGATTTCAATAATCATTAAAATATTTTCTGGTTTTTGTATGACATCTTTTGTTTTACAAATGGCAACATCAGCCGGTGATTGATTGGTTAATCCTATTTCTTCGGCGATTACCCCTTGTACAGCATATCCGCCAATCATTCTTGCCGTTTCGCTGAATAATTCGGTAGATCACTTTTCCGTATAAGAACCAATTAAGGAATTCCTGCTTTGCAATGTTGTTTTTGTGCCATCATAATTTTTGGGCCAATAAGCCAAATACTTTTTATTTTTGGTGATATAAAAAAGTTGTTCTGGTGTTGCGAATTCTAAAGATTTAATAAAGAAGTCTTTTTCTTGATTTTGATTCCAAAGTGTTGGCATAGTTTTATTTTATTAACTCCTCAATACTAACACCAAGGGCTTTAGCTATTTTTGCCATAGTTTGAACACTTGGCCTATTTACTGCTCCACTCTCAACTTTCGTAAGAGTGGTATATTTAATATCTGCCTTTTTGGCTAAATCGTCTTGCGTTAAGCCAAGTTTAGCCCTTAACTTTTTGATATTTTCACTTATAACTTTTCCGCTTGTCATACTAATAAAGTTTTGATGTATAATAGTAAATTAAACTTTTACATCTAATATTATATTAACAAAAAACATGAATTTAATAAAGAAAAATAAAAGCCCACTTCTAGCTCACCAATTCGGGGCAAAGATAAAAAAACCCAATTTTTACCTAAAATCGGCTGGCGAGCCCTCGCAGAGGGCGAGCCATCAAACTCTTTTTCCAACTTGGCGGAGAGAGTGGGATTCGAACCCACGGTGCCGGGTAAACCGGCACAACGGCTTTCGAGGCCGCCGCCTTCAACCACTCGGCCATCTCTCCACAAAAAATATATATTTATAGTATTATAAATCTATAAACTTTTTCAAAATTTCTTTTGAAAACACAGTTCAAAAATAAACAAAGAAATTTCTGTTGCCTTGTTTCAAAATCAAACATATAAGCGGAATTATATTTAAAGTATTGATTTAATTATACTTAAATAGTTGGCATATGTATTGCTTCATTTATTTCAACAATATCAATTATTGAACTAAAACTAAGGAGCATAATTATGACGATAGAAAGATATTTACGACTTATTGCAGGAAGTTTCATATTACTTAGTTTAGCCCTCTCCTATTTTCATCATTCCTATTGGCTGTTTTTCACTACATTTGTCGGGTTAAATCTTTTCCAGTCCGGTATTACAAACTGGTGTCCTATGGTGTGGATACTGGAAAAATTAGGAGTCCCTCATCAAAAATAATTTTTTTTACAATCAAACTTTGATATGATTTTAATTATAAAAAACAAATGAAAAGGGGATAGTTTATGAACCTAGGAATTAAAATGGTTGAATACGCAATAGATCATCCTAAACAAACTATATTTTTGATAGGATTCATTTCAATTATTCTATTATTACTCGCAGGACTGCCCACACTTTTCCCAAAAACATTTAATATGTTAAGCCCATTAAAGGTAGATACAGACCCTGAAAATATGTTAAGTCCACAAGAGGCCGTACGTATCTTCCATAATGATATGAAAAAACAGTTTTCGCTTTATGAAATTATCGTTTTAGGGGTGGTAAATGATAAACATCCTAATGGCGTTTTTAATGCGGAATCTCTCCGTAAAATATATGAACTCACCGAGTTTGCGAAAACTTTGCAGTGGACCTCCCCCACCGACCCACAAAAAATGGATGGCGTCATTGCAAGTGAAATGATAGCCCCCTCTACAGTAGATAATGTGGAACAGGGGGGTATCGGTGAAGTCCGTTTTGAATGGCTTATGTCTGCACCACCTCAAACAGATGAAGAAGCCTTAGAAATAAAGAAAAAAGCAGAAAGACTCCCCTTTTTAAAAGACACTTTGCTCTCAGACGATGGGAAAGCCATTGCTATATATATCCCTATTACAGCAAAAAATCAAAGTTATCGCATTAGCAAAGCGTTGGAAAACAAAATTGCCAATTTATCCGGAAATGAACAATACTTCATTACGGGATTACCTGTTGCCAATGATACTTTTGGAGTTGAGATGTTTGTCCAAATGGCAATTTCCTCACCTCTTGCGATGTTGGTTATATTCCTGCTTATGCTTTTCTTCTTCCGGAAACTGGTTCTTATTCTTTCCCCTCTGATTTTAGCCATGATAACCAGTTTGTGGACCATGGCGTTACTCGTTATTTCAGGAAACACGGTTCATATCATGAGTTCTATGATACCTATTTTTATCATGCCTATCTCCGTTTTGGATTCCATTCACATCCTTTCAGAATTTTTTGAAAAATACAGGTCAGAGAAACCCCGAAAAGAAATACTCATGTCGGTTATGAATACACTATTTATGCCGATGTTATATACTTCCCTAACTACGCTCGCCGGTTTTGCATCCCTCGCTCTTACACCCATTCCACCTGTACAGGTTTTTGGGATTTTCGTTGCAATTGGGGTTGTTTTAGCGTGGATTCTTACCATCACATTTATCCCTGCTTATGCAATGCTTCTCACCGAAAAAAGTTTGAAGAATTTCGGTGCCTCTCGCAGTCAAACCTCTCATAACGAAGAGGAGAACAGCATTTTAGCAAAGATACTTTATAAACTGGGGTCTTTAACATACTCATATCATAAAATTATCTTGTCAGTAACGCTTATCCTGGTTATTTTTGCGATTTATGGAATTTTTCAACTTCAAGTAAATGACAACCCTACAAAATGGTTCAAGTCAACCCATAAAATTCGTATTGCGGACCGTATATTAAATCAGCACTTCGGTGGTACATACATGGCTTACCTGGCTTTAGAATATGATGAGACAAAATTCAACTTTGAGAACTACAAACCCCAATTTACACAAGCACTTATTGAATGGTTAAAGCAAAATGAAATACCCGAAGAAAAGTATAAAGAAATTTACAATTCCACTGTTAACGAATTGGAAAAAATCTATAATTCCAACACTTTAACCGACTTTAAAACACTTCTTCAGTCCTTACGAGACTGGGCATATATTCAAACAGATAATTCGGAAGGTGCCGAACAAGAGATTTGGGACAGTGTAAGTCAATTTATAGGACTGGAAAGTCAAAAATTCGAAATTTTCAAACAGCCTAAAATGCTACGCTATGTAGAGCAAATTCAAGAGGAATTACTACGCACCCAAGTAGTAGGAAAATCAAATTCCATTGCAGATTTAATTAAAACTGTCCACAGGGAGTTATTAGGTGGAGACGAAAAAGAATATCGAATTCCCGACACATCCAGAGCTGTGGCTCAATGCCTTCTTACCTTTGAAAGTAGCCATAGACCCCAAGATATTTATCACTTTACTACTCCAGATTATAAGTCTTCAAGCATCTGGGTCCAATTAAAAAGTGGTGATAATCAAGATATGAATAAAGTTGTTGAACAACTCAATAATTTTATTCAGTCAAATCCTTCACCATTCCCAATTCGTGCCAATTGGTTTGGTTTAACTTATATCAATGTTGTGTGGCAAAAGAAAATGGTTATTGGTATGTTGGAGTCCTTTTTAGGTTCATTTCTTGTTGTTCTTGCTATGATGATCATTTTATTCCGCTCTGGTTTGTGGGGTTTATTAAGTATGATACCCCTTACAGTTACTATCGGTGCCATATACGGGCTCATGGGCTTTATTGGAAAAGATTATGATATGCCTGTTGCGGTGCTTTCTTCTCTGACATTAGGACTTGCAATTGACTATGCAATCCACTTCTTAGCAAGAGGTCGCTCCGCCTACAATGAATTGGGCTCATGGGAAAAAGCCCATCATGTCATATTTGGTGAACCTGCAAGGGCTATTTATCGAAATATTATAGTTATCGCCGTTGGATTTCTTCCCCTGCTCTTAGCCCCCCTTGTTCCTTACATTACTGTTGGGATTTTCATGTTCTCCATTATGCTATTTTCGGGCATCGGCACATTGATTATTCTTCCTGCATTAGCACGGCTTGTGGAACCATTTCTCTTTCCTAAAACCCGTTTTTGTAGCATAACCTGTATGTGTAATACCTGCATTGTAACCGGAATAACTATAACTTTGGCTGTAGCATTAAATTTGTATCAATTCTTAAATATAGGTTGGACAACCTTAAGTTGGATTTCATTGATTGTGATTTTAGTCCTCTCTCTCACATGTTATATCACCTCAAAAAGGAATCAATGTAAACCTTGTATAGAAGAATCTGAAAAACAAAAAATTAACCAATAAAGGAGATAAAACTATGAAACAACTAATTTTCATAACTCTTTTGAGTGCGATTCTCGTCATTCCCTATCAGGGATTCACACAGGATTTAACTGATGTCAATGAAATTGTAAAGAAAGCCAATCACTCTGCATATTATCAGGGTAAGGACGGCAAAGCCCGTGTCAAAATGACAATTAAAGATGCACAGGGTAGAGAAAGAACACGAGAATTAACTATCCTCCGTAAAGATATGGATGATAAGGATGAAGAACAACAATTCTATGTATACTTTCATCAACCGGCCGATGTACGTGATACCGTATTTATGGTTCATAAACATGTTAGCAAAGATGACGACCGCTGGCTTTATTTACCTGCACTGGATGTTGTAAAGAGAATAGCGGCATCGGATGAACGTACAAGTTTTGTTGGCTCCCATTTCTTCTATGAAGATGTATCAGGTAGAGGTATTGAAGAAGATAATCACGAATTATTAGAAACTACTCAAAATTTTTATGTAATTAAAAACATCCCCAAAGACCCAAAAACTGTCGAATTCGATTCATATAAAGTTTATATTCATAAGGGGACTTTTATTCCCGTAAAGGCAGAATTTGAAAAAGGAGGTAAAGTATATCGCACAGCAGAAGCACTTGAAGTAAAGGAAATTCAGGGCTTTCCTACCGTAGTAAAATCAAAAATGACTGATACAAACATTGGAGGTGAAACATTACTTGAATATTCTGATGTCCAATACGATATAAATATACCCGATGATATTTTCACAGAAAGGTATTTAAGAAAAGCACCCCGTGAACTCTTGAAATAAATCTATTTACTTTTTGATTTCATCTTCTGGGATGGGAATCTTGTTCAACAGAATTCCCATCCTTTTTATATATACTTATGTGCAAAAATACAAAAATTCATGCTATTATAAATTCTCTTTATTCAATAAAATTAAACTTTGAAATAATACAAGGAATATTATGGTTCGGACACGAATAGCCCCTTCCCCTTCAGGTTTTTTACATATAGGAACTGCAAAAACGGCTTTATACAACTGGCTCTTCGCCCGTAAAAATAATGGGACTTTCATCTTACGATTAGAAGATACAGATGCAGAGAGAACTGATGAGCAATATGTACATGGAATGTGTGAAGGCTTCAAATGGTTAGGTATTGATTGGGATGAAGGTCCTCCTTTTGGTGATGTTCCCGAAAAAGGAAATTACGGACCTTATCGTCAAAGTCAGAGGAAAGAACTTTACCAGAAAATGGCATATCAACTCTTAGAGCAGGGTAAAGCCTATAAATGTTTCTGCTCAAAAGAAAGTTTGGAATCTTACAAAGATGAAACCGGAAATTTATATTACCCGGGTTTCTGCAGAAATTTAACACCTGATCAAATCATTGAAAAAGGTAATGCTCCTTATGTCATTCGTTTTCGAGTACCTGAAGGCGAAACTATAGTAAACGACCTCATTCAGGGCACTGTTTATTTTAAAAACAGTCAGTACGATGACTTTATCATCCTCCGTGCGAATGGAGACCCTGTTTTCCATCTTGCCGTTGTTGTAGATGACATTACCATGAAAATAACCCATGTTATCCGTGGAGACGACCACTTAACCAACACTCCCCGACATATCATGCTTTTCAATGCATTAGGGGCGTCTCTACCCCATTATGCACATCATCCATTGGTTCATGACGAACAAGGAAGGAAGTTTAGCAAAAGACTACATGGTGCTAATGTGTTAGATTGGCGGGACGATGGTTACCTCCCCGAAGCAATTGTAAATTATGTCGCTCTTTTAGGATGGACATCGGAAGAAGAAAACCGAGAGTTCTTCACTTTACCAGACCTCATTGAACATTTCTCCATAGAACGAATTAATAAATCTGCTGCGCGATTTGATCGCAAAAAATTAGAATGGCTTAATGGCTTGCATATTCGGAACTTGCCTGTAGAAAATCTTAGAGAACGACTCTTACCCATACTCGAAAAGCATGGTTTCAATACATCCGTAAAGACAAAAGATTGGCTTTCTAAACTTGCCCAGATTTGTCAGGAAAAACTTCCAACATTAAATCGAGTTGTATTCCTGGCAGATTTCCTCTTCAAGGATTTTGATATTTATGAAACAGAAGCGGAAGCAAAATTATGGAAATCACCCGAAACAATAATCATCTATTTTAAAAACATTCAGGACAAGTTGTCCACTGTATCTACATGGCAACACGACCTATTAAAAACAGTCTTTGAAAATGCATGCACTGAACTAAATATTAAATTAGGGGCTTTAGTAAACCCTACTCGCCTTGCACTCACAGGAAAATCAATAGGTCCGGGTTTTTTTGAACTCATGGAACTATTAGGTAAAGAAAAAACAATAGAAAGACTTTCCAGAGCAATTGAATACTTACAAAACAAAGGAGGTATAACTCGTGAGTAAATACATCGTCGGAGTTGATCTGGGTGGAACAAATATAAAGTCCGCAATAGTCTCCGAAGAGAAAAAGATAATTGTAAAAACAAGTGTTCCTACCCCTACCCAGGAAGGACCCAAAGCCATTATGGACGCTATGGCAAATGTAGTTTATGATTTAATGAATAAGGAAGGGATAACTACACAAGATATTTTAGCCGTTGGTATAGGGGCCCCGGGGCCTATGAACTGGCAAACAGGAGTTGTGTATAGCCCTCCAAACCTGCCAGGATGGCATAATGTCCCATTGGCAGAAGAGATGAAGAAACGATTAAATGTTCCCTGTTATATCGAAAATGACGCTAATGCAGCATGCTTCGGCGAATATTGGTTAGGAGCAGGTCAAGGTTGTGATTGTATCGCCGTATTAACTTTAGGAACAGGAGTAGGAGGAGGAATTGTAGTATTTAAGAAACTGCTACGCGGAATTGATGGAACGGCAGGAGAATTGGGACATTTAAAAGTCCAGAGAGACGGAAGATTATGCGGTTGTGGGTCAAAAGGCTGTCTGGAAGCATATGCCTCAGTGACAGGCATGGTACGAACGGCCCAGGAAAAAATTGAAAAAGGGCAAAAAACTATCTTAGCTGAAATGTGTAATAATAACATCCATTCTATTACAGGAAAGATGATTTTTCAGGCCGTTGAAAAAGGGGATGCCCTCGCAAAAGAGGTTTTCCACGAAACTGCAATATGGCTCGGCCTGGGAATAGCAAGTATTGTAAATACACTAAATCCAGAGCGTGTTATTCTATGTGGGGGAATGATAGCCGCTGGAGACATATTATTTAACCCTGTTCGCGAAACAGTCTTACAAAATGCTTTTGAAGTACCTGCAAAAAGATGTGAAATTCTCCCAGCAGGTTTAGGTGAAGATAGTGGTGTATTCGGTTGTGCAGGTTGTGCATTAACACGATACTATGATGAGCACAAATGAACTGCCTATGTTCCTTACGGTTACACCTAATCCTTGTATAGACAAAACTATTTTTATACCAAGATTTAAACCAGGAGATAGAATACGCTCCAATAAATACACTCAAATATCCGGGGGGAAAGGAAACAATGTTGCTCGTGTTCTGGTAACATTAGGTTTTCGAGCAGGAGCATTATTATGGGTTGGAGGATATACAGGTAAACAAGTTGTCCAGATGCTAAAAGAAAATGATGGCGTTAAATGTTTCCCCGTCTGGACAGGAACACCTACAAGAACCATTACTACAATTCTTGAAGAATATGTGGGAAGACAAACGGCTTTCTTTGAACCCGGACCCCAAATACCCCTTGATGAATATAATATATTTTTAGACACATTTCAAAGAGTCATTTCCCAGTACAAAATACCTGTTGCTATCCTATCAGGAACTGTTCCAGACCCCAATGTGTCATGCCTATATAAAGATTTAATCAAAATAGCAAATGAAAAAAAAATTAAAGTTATACTCGATACCTACGGAAACGAATTCGCAGAGGGGCTAAAAAATAGACCCTACATGGTTAAACCTAATATTGGAGAACTTTCACAATTCTTAAAAACAAACTTAAAAGATATGCAATCAAAGGTTGAAGCCGTTCAATATCTTCACAATAAACACAAAATATCCTTAGTTGTTTTGTCTATGGGTCCTGATGGGGCATTAATATGTTTTAACAATACACATATACATATAATCCCTCCGAAAATAAAAGAAATCAATCCAGTAGGTTCAGGTGATGCTCTGGTAGCAGGTTTTGCAATTGGTTTATACAAAGGCTTTTCTATTGAAGACATGGGCAGATTGGGTGTCGCATTAGGAACCGCAAATGCTATGATGTGGGATATAGGTAAATTCAATGTAAATGATTTATTAAATATCTATGAAAAAGTAAAAGTTTATAGAATTAATCCCAGCAATAATCGGAAAGCCCAATACAAAGAGCATACACCTCTTCACTTTCTTCTCCCAAAGTTAAAAGATTCTTCTCTGTTGTCAAAATAATTCTCCCTTTCTTTAATATCCCTTTTGGTATAGGTGCATGGTCACGGTAAATATAAGTATTTTTTATTTTCAATTGTTGTTTTTTCAATATATTCAGAAACGATTGGGGACTTCCAATGGCACAAAAGACATCTACTTCTTTCCCTCCAAAGTAGTCCAATGGGAATCTAGATAAAGAATTTATTTTACTCCAGAACAAGGGTTTATGATATGTCCATCGAATCGTCTTTTCTGGATACATCTGTGTAAAAAAATCTTTCAACTTCTCTAACTTCTCTCTCAAAACCTGGTCACAATGGGTTATCCACACTTCCGTCGCTCTGTTTATCGCATCCAGAGGTTCTCTTAAAATTCCAGCAGGAAAAATCAATCCATTTCCCCACGGATTTAGGGCACTTATTAATAATATATTTTCATTTCGACCTAACATCAAATACTGATAGGCATCATCAAGTATCGCTATATCAAAGCCTTTACTTTCAGCCCATTTCACCGCCCTAACACGATTAGAGTCTCTAATTACAGTAACATCACGCAAGCGATACAAAATTAAGGTTAGTTCATCCCCCAAAACTTTATATGCATTATTCAATGCGAACACGGTCTCCTTCATAGGAGAATATTCCCTTCCTGTACCATACTCGCATATACGAATTTCTCCATCGCGATAGATCCCTTCTACAATACCCTGATATTTCTCCGCTCCATACCCCCTACTTATTACACAAATCTTTTTCTTGTTAACACCCATTTCTCTATTTGCTCTTTCTATAACAGCAGGGGTTTTTCCCACACCTCCTATTGTAATACCTCCGAAACTTACTGTATAAATTCTTGGTGAATAAACTCTTCTTTTAGAACGGATCCACATCCCCCATCTTTGAAAATTACTTACACCTTTTAATAAAGGCAATAATACCTGAGGAGGGCCTTTTTCATCATAAAGATATTTTTGAATGTGTATTTTCTTCATATTTACATCATTACAAAAAGGTCCGGAAAGTTTCACTTCCCGGACCTTACAAACAGCAATTGAAGTAAATTAATAATTTGTTCTTCCTTGTGTTCCCACTTTTGATTTTATTTGCTTACTAGCAGGTTCTTTTGGTCTCAGTTCACGACAGGCTTTACCAGCAAGCCACATTTCACTATTTGCCATTTCTGCAAGTTCTTTTTGCAGTTGTGTTTTATAATTTGGATCTCCCAACGCTTTAATAACACGTTTGGCTTCTTCGCCTTCCTTAACTCGTTTATACAACTCCTTGAATACAGGAAGCGTTGCTTTCTTAAATTTAGGTTTCCAATCCAGAGCACCGCGTTGTGCAGTTGCGGAACAGTTTTGATACATCCAATCCATTCCGTTTTCATCAACGAGACGGATAAGACTTTGTGTTAGTTCTTCAACAGTTTCATTAAAAGCCTCACTGGGAGTATGTCCATTTTCACGCAATACCTGATATTGGGCTTCCATTATTCCAGCAAGTGCCCCCATTAAGACACCTCTTTCACCTGTTAAATCACTGTAAACTTCATTCTCGAAAGTAGTCGGGAATAGAAAACCGGAACCAATACCAATACCTATTGCTAAACAGCGTTCCAAGGCTCTGCCCGTATAATCCTGAGCGACAGCATAACTAGAATTTATACCTGCACCACTCAAGAAATTCCTTCGCACAGAGGTGCCGGAACCTTTCGGTGCGACCATTATCACATCCACAAAATCGGGGGGAATTACTTTTGTTAATTTTTTATAAACAATAGAAAAACCATGTGAAAAATATAATGCATCGCCTTTCTTTAAATGTTTCTTTACATCAGGCCAAATTGCCTTTTGTGCCGCGTCCGAAACAAGAAGTTGAATTATCGTCCCGCGTTCACAGGCTTCTTCTATATCAAATAAAGTCTTGCCCGGTTTCCATCCGTCTTTAACGGCTCGGTCCCAATCTGATTTGAATTTTGGGTCCTGACCTATGATTACATTAAAACCATTATCACGAAGATTTAAACTTTGTGCAGGTCCCTGAACTCCATATCCAATTATGGCAATTACTTCGTTCTTCAACACCTTTCTTGCTTTCGCCATTGGGAATTCTTTCCTTGTAATAACTTCTTCAAGTGTCCCACCAAAATCAATACGCATTGAAATACTCCTTCTATAAAAGTTAAAGTTTATTTGGAAATCATATTTTAAATTGCATAATTACCCATCATTATAATATTTTATCGCTTAAACATAACAGATTACAAAAGCAGATATTTATGAACAAACTAATAAACCTGCAAAAACTTTCTGTAACTATAGACATAACACCTTTACGAGGTGAAAAAACAGGTATCGGCAATTATATACATTACACACTTAAATATCTACTAAAAAATCATAGTGACATAAATATAAATGGAATATCATTCGGTCTTCATCAATTTCAAAACGATTCCCTGGAAATAATTCGCAATTTAAGTCACAACCTCCATGTCCCCATTCCTGTTAGAGGATTATATATGTGGTGGAATATTTTCAACTCACCTAAAATTGACATCTTTAAAAAAGATGGTTCAATTCTACATTTCACTAACTATTACTTACCTCCTATTTTTAATAGCAAAACGGTATTAACAATCTATGACTTATCGTTTCTAACAAATCCACAATGGGTCAGTCCAAAAATCATAAAATTATTTGCCCCCACTATACGCACCTCATCACAAAGGGCTTCTCATATTATTACTTGTTCTGAAAAAAGCAAAAAAGATATAGAAGAACTATTAGAAATACCCTCCAATAAAATATCTGTGGCCTATCCAGGTATTGATGATTCCTTTTTTTATCCTATTGACAAAGAAGAATCAAACCGATACATAGAAACACATTATCATATTAAGCCCCCCTTCATATTATTTGTTGGGACAATCGAAGAAAGAAAAAACATATCAGGATTACTAAAAATATATGAAAAGATAAATCGGCAAGTCCCTCATAAACTCGTCTTGATAGGGAAGAAAGGTTTTTGTTCTAATGATATTCTTTTAGAGAAAGATAAAATGGAAATTGCAGACAAAGTTATTTATTTAGATTATATTCAAGAACATAAAGAATTAAGATGGTTTTATAACTCGGCTGATTTGTTTGTTTTCCCAAGCTTTGATGAAGGCTTTGGAATTCCCCCTCTTGAGGCTATGGCTTGTGGTTGTCCTGTAATCGTTTCCAATCAAGGGGCTTTACCCGAAGTTGTTGGTCCGAAAGGAATTACCATACACCCAAAAGATGTAGAAAGCTTTGCTATAGCAATTCTTCAAATATTAACTAATATAAAAATGTTAAACGAAATTAAAAAGGAAAGTTTCTTACAAGCAAAAAATTTTAACTGGTCAAAAACAGCCCAATCACATTATGAAGTATATAAAAAATTAGGAAATTTATGATAAGCATCTTATTAAACGGTTTTCAGATAGGCAATCTAAGTGGGACAGGGAGATATACTGAAGAACTGGTAAAATCCCTTATTAATCTTCCTGAAGATTTACATATTTTTTTACCCGCATCCACACCATTACCTATATCATCCAATAAATTAACGATCCAACACCTACCCAGAAATAAAAATATCACAAGGATCTTTCAACGATATTATTTAAAAAAACATTTTCATAATTCACAACCCGACATTGTACACTACCCCGCAACTTATGGATACAGGTTAGGAAATGTTCCTCATATCACAACTGTTCATGACCTTGCTTTTCTTGAAAATCCAGATTGGTTTCCGTCTCACCATCAATGGTTCTACAACAAAAAAGTAGAAGAGACAATCCAGTTCTCTCAACAAATAATTACTGACTCCCACTTCACCGCCAAAGAAATACAAAAACATTACCCTATATCTATAAATAGTATCGATGTAGTTTATCTTGGGGTTAGTGAAATTTTCAAGCCACAATCTTCTCAACAAATAACAATAATTAAAAACAAGTATCGTCTTCCCCAAAAGTACATATTGTATGCAGGGACATTGGAACCCCGAAAAAACATACCTTCTTTGATTGAGGCATGGTCAAATATTTCCGATAAAATCCATCACGACCTTGTAATCGTAGGTCGAACAGGATGGAAAACACATCTCGTTGAAAAAGCAATACAAAAATCAAAACACAGAAATCGTATTCACAGATTAGGGTATATCGCCGACAAGGATTTACCCGTTATTATTAGTGGTGCCGATGTTTTTGTATATATAAGTTTTTACGAAGGTTTTGGTTTACCTCCTCTTGAAGCAATGAGTTGCGGAACTCCCGTAATTGCTTCAAACTATGGAAGCATTCCAGAAATACTAGAAGATAAAGCTTTATCGGTTGACCCTTATAATATTCAACAAATTTCTGATGCAATATATTGTCTTTGTGAAGACGAAACAAAAAGAAAGATCATGGCTCAAAACGGCATTGCTCATGCACAACATTTCAGATGGGAAAAAACTGCTGAAAATACCCTTGAAGTATATAGAAAATGTTTGCTTTAATGGAGCGTTCCAATGAATATCCTTGCAAAATATTTTTTTATATTCGGTCTTATATTCTTATTCATCAGCGGTATAATCTGGCTGTCGAGTTTTCTACCTTTTAAATGGGGGAAACTCCCGGGTGATATAAATATAGAATGGGATAGAGGAAAATTTTATTTCCCGTTAACAACTTCAATTATTTTAAGTCTGCTACTTACTTTTATTATAAATTTAATTCTACTTGTTTTAAGCCTATTCAACCGCTGAGCATTTTTCCTGATGCTTCTTTTCCAGCATATCTATACTAAATAGGCTTAAATCCGGCAAAACAAGGTCTGCACGAGAAATGTCCTGCTGGGGTCGGTCAGGCCTTGACAAAGCCACACAGAACATTCCCGCTGATTTCGCAGAGTTAATTCCTACAGTAGAATCTTCAAACACTACACATTGTTCAGGCTTTACTTTTAAAATTTCACCCGCCTTTATATATCCTGCTGGATGGGGTTTGCCAGGATAATAATCTTCTTTCCCAAGATATAGAGAGATGTTTTCCTCAATTCCCAATCGATGGATGGCTTCTATGACATCCCTTCTATAAGACCCTGAGACAATAGCACAAATATAGTCTTTAGATAACACTTTTAATAGTTGAATAGAAGAAGGTATTTCTAAAGGTATTTTTTCCGAATGTTTGTAAAAATAAGGATATACTTTTTCAATAAAATTGGGCATTTCGCTTTTAAGCTCGGGATATTGCCTTTCCAGTTCATCATAAATATATTCCCATGGATTCCCATAAACAAGGTCAACAGCATAGTCATAACTCACATTCAAACCTTTATCTAAAAGATATTCATGAATGGAATATACCCAAATAATTTCAGAATCCATTAAAGTCCCATCTAAATCAAAAACAAATGCTTTTATGTCCATATTCTACCTTTCTAAAATCTTCCAACATTTAATATATCTCATAAGGGTCAACATCAATACGAATTATCATTTTACTACTTGTTCTGTTCTTTTGATATTGTTCATTAACATCCCTTGCAATCATATTTATTGTTCTTGTGGCTTTCCCTAATAATGCAAATTGCCAGCGAAACCTTCCTTGAACCCTGCGTATTATAGCAGGAGCAGGACCTAAAAGAATACAATTCTCTTTTTTTAAATCATGTTTTTCTCTGATGTACTGCACAAGATTATACATCATATCTCGAACTTCTTTTTCGTCCTCCGATTCCAGACCAAATTGAATCATACGACTATAAGGTGGATAGCCTACAATCCTACGATTTCTTAACTCATAATCTGCAAACAAATTATAATCATGCGATTGAACGGATTTAATTACATAATGTCCAGGTATAAATGTTTGAATTACCACTTCACCAGGTCTTTCCCTTCTTCCTGAACGCCCCGCAACTTGCATAAGCAATTGGAAAACAAATTCGTTAGAACGGAAATTTGGTATAGACAAACCTATATCAGCATTTAATACCCCCACCAGAGTAACATGCGGATAATCGTGACCTTTAGCTATCATTTGAGTTCCTATAAGAATGTCTATCTTTCGTTCCGCAAATTTTTTCAATATAGAATATCCTCTACTTTTTGCTGATGTAACATCGGTATCTATTCTTGCAATAGAAGCCATAGGGAAATACTGTATTAACAAATCTTCAATTCTCTGTGTTCCCGTTCCTATTAATACTAATGGGGTCGTTCCACATTCAATACACTGAATCGGCCTTAACACTTTATAATTACAGTAATGACACCGAACTGTACCATCATATCGATGAAAATTTAAACTCGTATTGCAATTAGGACATTCTGCAATCCAACCACAAGATGGGCACATAGACACAGGAGCAAATCCTCTACGATTAATTAGTAGAATAATCTGCTCTTTTTTTTCAAGTCTCTCATGTATTTTTTCTCTTAATGATAAAGAGAGAACGGGTTCTCCCGAAGTTTTATCCATTTCTTTCCTTAAGTCGACAATATGTATATTGGGTAAACTGCCTGAAGCGACCCTTTGTGTCAACTTTAATAAATAATATTTCGATGTTTCCGCATGCATAAAACTTTCAAGGGATGGCGTTGCAGAACCTAAAACACAAACGGCAGAATTTATTTGGGCACGCATAATAGCAACATCCCTCGCATGGTATCGAGGAGTTTCTCCCTGCTTGTATGTATGTTCGTGTTCTTCGTCTACAATAATAAGCCCTAACCGCTGGAGTGGAGCAAAAATAGCAGAACGGACACCTACAACAACGCTTACTTTTCCCTCTTTGATTCTTCGCCATTCATCAAATCTCTCCCCTTCACTCAACCCACTATGCAATACAGCAATCTGATCTTTAAATCTTGAATAAAGCCGTGCAATAGTCTGGGGGGTTAAAGCAATTTCTGGAACAAGGAGCAACGATTGTAGTCCATAATCTATAGCAGTTTGAATGGCCTGCAGGTATACTTCTGTTTTACCGGAACCTGTAACACCAAAAAGTAAAAAAGTCTTAAATTCATGTTTTTTTATTGCATCTGCTACAGAATTTATAGATAACTGTTGTTCTTCTGTAGGGGTTATCGATTGTACATCTTCAAATGATTCTGTATACTGATATACTTTAGGAGTCCTTAAAACATCTTTTTCAATAAAATCTACCCATCCCTTTCGTTTTAATGAGAAAATGATACTCTTATTTATCTGTTGTTTCTCTGCCAAATCTGAAATAGGATACTCTTTCCCTTCATGGAGCAAAAAAAGACATATTTTTATCTGTTGCGGTGCTCGTTTCTGCCACTTTAAGAGTTCTTCTTGTGTAACTGTTTTGTTTAAACGGACCCACAATTCCTTTTTTATCTTTTCCTTAATTTTTACAGGTTCAATAAAATACTTTACTACACCATCTTTGAGAAGAAGAGATATTTCATTAGGTATATCTTCATTATTTATTTTCTTCTTCAACTCCTTCAATTCCAATGGCTGACTTTTTAATATCTCGATAATCTGATAAGAAAGACTACCCGGCAAGTATTCGCATTGGGCATCAGGATTTACTGTGTATTTTATTCTTCCTATACACCGTAAAAAACTCGGAATTGCCATTTGAAAAGATAACCCCGGTGGAGAAATGTAATAATCTGAAATCCACTGGCATAATCGTATCATCTCTTCATTTATAATAGGTTCTTCATCAGGCACCTCAACAATCTCTTTTATTTCTTTCCCAATCTCATTTTCGGGGAACGAATCCTTAAGGGATACTACAATGCCTACATCTATTGTCTTTCTCATAGGTACAACAACCCGGGTTCCAACAGTAATTTTTGTTCGGAATCTTTCGGGTATTCTATAGGTCAAAACATAATCAATAGGCAAAAATACAACTACATCAGCAAACATGGGTTTCACAAAACAGTTATTTATTTTAGTCTTATCTTGAGAACACTATTATATTAAGTATCTAACGAATAAGGAACAAATCCTCCCTTTTAGATATTAGAACAATCTAATCTGAAATTTCAGTATGCCAGTATGCGAAATCTACGAACTTCTGCCATGTTGATAATTGTTCTTTGCGAACACGAATTCCCAGTTTGGGTAGCCATTTTGGGGCAATAGGTCTGCGAAGTAAAACCATTTGAGCCTCTTCGGGGGTAAGATTTCCTTTCCTTAGATTACAGGACAAACATGCAAGCACTAAATTCTCCCATGTATCTTCACCACCACGGGAACGGGGTATTACATGGTCTATGGTTAATTCATGTTTTGGAAATACTTGCCCGCAGTACTGACACTGACAACGGTCTCTCTCAAATATATTTTTTCGGCATAAACGAACTTCACGAAGAACAAAACCGTTATAAACTGTTAAGAGAATAACATCAGGAAGTAAAATTTTCATGCTCGGTGTAATAATATAACGACCATTATTAAATTGCTCCTTTTGTTGAGATAGTTCACACCAGGAATTAAAATCATATAAGGTATAATCCCTGGGGTGGACAACACAAGCATGTCCCTGAAAAAGCAACACCATAGCCCTTTTAACAGTAGTTATATTCACTGCTATCCATGAGCGATTTAAAACAAGAACATCCCCATTCAACATATAATCATTCCATAGTTTTTATAACTATACCCTCCCTATATATGTTTTTTCAAATCGAAAAGTCCCCTATCTATGGAATAATATCATTAAATATGTAGATTTAACTTTCCGCAGATAGTTCTTGTGATACCTCGTCACTGGTAAGTCTCTGTTTAGCTTTTACCTTCGCATGCTTACCGATGCGTTCTCTTAGATAGTAAAGTTTTGACCTTCTTACTTTCCCTTCACGAACAACATCAACCTTTGCAATTCGGGGTGAATGTAAGGGGAAAACGCGTTCTACACCTTCACCATAAGTAACCCTTCTCACTGTAAAGGTTGCATGTGGACCTGTCCCATGATTGCGTCCAATAACAACACCTTCAAAAACCTGGATTCTTTCTTTTCCCCCTTCAACAATCTTAAAATGTACCCGAACAGTATCACCTATATTAAATTCAGGTAAGTTCTCTGGGGGTTTCATGTGTTTAGCCACATATTCAGTAATTATATCCACAGTAAGTTCTCCTTTTATAAAAATATTTATTATATTTATTTTGTATTTAATTATTCTACTTTTTCACTATCTGACTTCTTTTTTTCTTGATATTTTCCCAATAAGTCGGGTCTTTTCTTTTTAGTTCTTAATATAGACTGTTCATCTCGCCATTTTTTTATTTGTTCATGATTTCCTGACAATAAAATCTCCGGGACTTTCATTCCTCGGAACTCTGCAGGTTTCGTATATTGTGGGTATGAAAGCAAACCATTATATAAAGAATCATTTGTTACAGACTCCCATTGTCCAATAACACCCGGCAACATCCGGCTTATAGCCTCAATAATTACAAGAGCAGGCAACTCACCACCACTCAAAACATAATCACCTATTGACAATTCTTCTGTTACCAGATTCTCAACAATTCGTTCATCAACTCCTTCATATCTTCCACATATCAAAACCAAATCTTTCCACTGAGCCATTTCTTTGGCTTTGTCTTGTGTAAACAGTTTTCCACCGGGAGTTAGTAAAACAATATGCTCGAGAGAATTATCCTCTTTCAGGGATTCCACTGCATCAAATATAGGTTCACACTTCATTACCATTCCCGGTCCACCTCCATAAGGGGTATCATCAACCGTCTTATGTTTATCTGATGCAAAATCTCTTATGTTGTGCACTTTTACTTTCATTATTTCTTCTTTAATTGCCTTACCTAACAAACTGTTTTGTAGAGGTACTGTAAAGTACTCAGGAAAAATCGTTAAGACATCGATCCTTATTGTCATTCCATATAAACTTATTGTTTATCTTTCTCGTTATTCGAGAACTTCTAAATTAACTTTTTTACCTAATTTTGCAGAGGCAATATTGAGTAGGGTTCGTATTGCCTTTATCGTTTTACCATTCTTACCAATGATTCGCCCCATATCTTCCTTTTCAACCTTTAATTGCAATACAATTTGGTCCTCAGATTCAATAGAAGATACAGCGACATCCTCTGGTTTTTTAACAAGTTTTTTTACAATAAATTCTACAAGGTCTTTCACGATGTAACTCCAATTTTATCAAACAATTAAGTATTTTAGGTATTTCTTAATATACCCATTTTTCTTATTAAAGAATTCACTGTATCCGATGTCTTAACGCCCTTTTTAAGCCATTGATTTAATTTATCTTTATCAATCTTCGTAATGGGTTCGGGACGAGCCTTGGGCTGATAAAAACCAATAATATCAATTTCTTTACCCTGTCTTCTTTCTCTCGAATCCATAACTACGATTCGATAATAAGGGTCGTGAGTTCTTCCACCTCTTTTCAAGCGTATTATTGTTGCCATAATTTTCCTTTCTTTTTTGCTTCCTTTGTTATATTTTAATTAATTATTCTTTTCTTTTACATCATACCTCCAGGCATGAAAGGACCTATCCCCTTAGGGATTTTTCCTTTGGCCCCCTTGACCATATCTTTCATCATTTTACGCATCTTTTCAAAATCTTTCAACAAAGCATTCACTTCTTGAACCGATGTCCCGCTCCCATCTGCAATTCTTCTTCGCCGACTCCCATTAATAATTTTTGGATTTCTTCTTTCTTCCTTCGTCATTGATAATATTATTGCTTCTGTATGCTTCAATTCATCTTCAGGCAAATCCATCCCCGAAGGGATCATCTTTCCTATACCCGGTATCTTCTTTAATAAATCACCAAAACTCCCCATTTTCTTAACTTGCCTCATCTGTTCAAGAAAATCTTCCAGATCCCAATTGGCTTTCTTTACTTTCTCCTGAAACTGCATTGCTTTTTCTTTGTCGACCACTTCTTGTGCTTTTTCCACGAGGGAGACAACATCACCCATTCCTAAAATTTGGTCTGCCATGCGTCTTGGATGGAATAATTCTAACGCATCTATTTTTTCGCCTGTTCCTATAAATTTTATAGGGCAATTCGTTACCTCAATAATACTTAATGCAGCACCACCACGAGCATCTCCATCCATCTGTGTAAGAACAACTCCACTCAATGGAACTGTATCATGGAATTGTTTCGCTGAACGAACCGCATCCTGTCCCATCATAGCATTCGCTACAAAAAGTATCTCATTAGGTTTTACCTGTTGTGCTATTTGTCTTACTTCTGCCATCATTTCTGTATCAATATGGAGTCTTCCAGCAGTATCTATAATTACCGTATCACAACCTCTCAAATTGGCTTCCCCGATAGACATCATTGCTATATCTACAGGATTCACATCGGCACCCAAAGAAAAATATTCTACATCAGCCTGTTGTGCGAGAACCTCTAATTGTTTAATTGCTGCAGGCCGATAAATATCCCCTGCAACTAACATTGGCTTTTGTCCTTTTTTTCTTTTTAGGTAATATGCTAACTTTGCGGCGGAAGTTGTTTTCCCCTGTCCTTGTAATCCGACCATCATAATTATTGTAGGTGGCGAACTCGCCTTTACAAGGTCTTTATTTTCTCCACCCATTATCTCTACGAGTTCGTCATACACAATTTTAACAAGTTGTTGGGTAGGATTTATACTCTCTAAAACATGTTGTCCCAATGCTTTTTGCTGAATATCTTCAATAAATTTCTTTACAACTTTGTAGTTAACATCGGCTTCCAGAAGGGCCACACGAATAATTTGCAAACCTTCTTTCATGTTCTCTTCAGTCAGTCGAAGTTGACCACGAAAGAACTTAAAAGCAGATTCTAATTTTTTTGAAAGGGACTCAAACATATTTTTACTCTAAAAGTTATATGGGAATTCTTACAGAAATGCACTCTATTATATCATATTTTTATTAATATCACAACTTTAATTATATACACTAATCTCATCTCTCTTTTTCTTGTTATTCTACTTTTATGTCTAATTATTTCTAAATATTAAAGGCTGATTACTTTTTGGGACTTGTGGAGTTACTCTCTCTGATTTTGACAATTCCTGGATAATCTTTTTAACATTAGGCTGGTCTGTATTTATTTTTACTGATTCTAAAAAAGCTCTTTCTGCATCTTTTAAATAACCGAATTGTAGGTAAATGCTACCTAAGAAATTCCAACCTTCCCAGTTTTGATTACTCAAAAACAAGGCCTGGTTTGCTGTAGCAATTGCATCTTCAACTCTACCTGCTCTATATAAAATATGACTATACGACATCATCTCTTCTGGATTTTCATCAATGTTTTTTTTCTGTTCCTCAAACATACACAGTGCTTCTCTCATCCTTAAGCGAACAGGAGCATCATATTCCTGTAAATCTTTTCCAATTGATACAAGTTTACCCTCTGCATCCTTCATATTTCCTTCCACCACATCGATACCTGCCAACGCTACTTTTGACCAAATATCTTTTCCAATTTCTAATGCTTTTTGGTACGACTCCCTTGCTGGTTCAATTTGTCTTAACTCCCAGTAAATATCCCCCAAAGACCGCCACATCGTTATTGTCCCTTTTTCTGTCACCTTTAACTTTACTGCTTTTTCAAAACAACGGAAAGCATCCTCAATCCAGTCTCTTCCTTTTTTCATATTGTTAAAACCTAAACGAACCCAATAATCTCCGTTACCAGGTTCTCTTCGTATAATTTCTCTCAAAATATCAACTACTAAATCATGGTTCCCTTGAATTTCTAAAATCTCTAGATAGAGTTCTATACCTTCTTGTAAATTGGATTGCAAAATATTGATTTGTTCCAACATAATTTGTGCATCGTTAATTAAAGAACGAGATTTAATGTTTAATTCTTGAATTTGTTGGGTAGAAGATGGGGGCAAACTCTCGATTTGCTTTTGTACCTGATAATATTCGTTCACCTTATTCTTTGCTAGTGTTATTGTAGTAGCCATGTCGATATTTTTTGAACAATGAAGGTAACTACTCATAACAAAAACAAACATTAAAATTTTGATTCGTGTAATGCAGTTCGTCCCCAAATTAGCATCTCCATCTTTTCAAGTAAAGGATTAAAAGTAGAAGGGTCTAACGCACTGATAGAAACCCCATCATATTGTTGGATTAATCCCTGAACAACTGCTGGGTTTGCTTTATCCATCTTATTCAAAACATTAATTCGAGGCTTGCTGTCTAACTCCAAATCCCTCAAAAGTTTTACTACTGTATCATGTTTTTCTTCAACATCTTCGGATGAAACATCCAATACATGTAATAATAAATCCGCATCATTAATCTCTTCAAATGTAGTTCGAAATGCTGACATTAAATCTTTGGGGAGATTCCTTATAAAACCAACCGTATCAATTATGATTACCTCACGCTCACGGGGAAAACGCAACCTCCTTGAAACGGGATGTAAAGTGGCAAATAAGAAATCCTCTGCAACAACAGAACTATTGGTAAGATTGTTTAATAATGTAGATTTACCTGCATTTGTATATCCTACAATAGCAACTGTAGGAACCCGTCGAACTGTTCGGACCTGTCTCCTCAATTCCCTTCGTTTTCCTAATTCTTTAACTTCTTGTTCTAACTGAGCAATTCGGTCTCTTGCCCTTCTTCTATCAATTTCCAATTTTGTTTCACCGGGGCCTCTTCCACCAATTCCACCTGTTAACCTAGAAAGGGCTGTTTGCTTTATTCCAAGAAATGGAAATAGATATTTCAATTGAGCTAATTCCACCTGGATTTTCCCTTCCCTTGTAACCGCATGTTGAGCAAAAATGTCAAGTATTACTTGTGTCCTATCCAATATTTTTAAATCAGTAAAATCAGAAAGAGATTTTACTTGAGATGGTGTTAGATTCTGGTCAAAAACGAGCATATCTGCGCCCAACTGAACTGCTCGTATCAATATATGCCTCAATTTCCCTTTACCCATTACATATTTTGCATCGGGTGGCCTTCTTTGAATAATTTTATCCAATACCTTTATGCCCGCACTTCTTGATAGTTCTGTCAACTCTTGTACAGAATCTTCAATCCTCGATAAGGGTTGTGTAGACACATGAATTAAAATAGCATTATCACCTTTTAAATTTGGTTGATTAAAAACACGATTCCGTTCTAATTCCTCTTCTAAGGATTGGATTAATTCAAGAAAATCATCTTTTAAATCATAAACTGTTGTAGGTGGATAGATTTGCCATAATTTATTTTCATCATTTGCCGGTAGTAAATGTGCAAAATGAATTTTCTTTGGTCGTGCATTATGGTCAACTTCTATAGCAGACACTGCATCCAGCCTATAAATTGCAAGATAACTCAAATCTTCATTATCTAATCCTGTGCAACCTGTTAAATGAGTATGAACAAGTCGAACTTCTGATAATCGGTTTAAGGCTCTTCTTTCTATAGAAGGCATTGGAATAGACTGTGCGTCTCCTACACAGACATAGGTAATCCTACCTTTGCGGTCTATTAAAACCCCTATTTGTCGTTCAATTTCATGAGACAATTCACATAGGGTTCGACTTAATTCTACAGAAATTATTCGAGTAGATACCGGCTTCTTATTTTTTATTGCTTCAAGCCTCTTAATTTGATTTGATTTTAGCCCATGGATATTACCAGTAATCAGATTATTTAACCTCCTAACTGAAAAGCTATATATTTATTATACTTTCTAATGGATTATATTTTTCAAAAGTTATATTATTTTTTTGAGGGGACCATTCTAAAAATTTGCATAAAAATACTTGTTAATCCGTAGCAGGTAGAAACCAGACAGGATTCATTGCCTTTTCACCTTTCCTAACCTCATAGTGTAGGTGCGGCGTTGTTACCCTCCCTGTAGCCCCTGATAAACCTATTATGTCTCCCCCTTTTACAATATCTCCTACTTTAACCAATAATTCACTGAGATGTCCATAGGCACTATATATCCCATCAGCGTGCTCTATAACAATTAGCAAACCATATCCATTCATTGGTCTTGATAAACGAACGACTCCATCCGCGGTCGATATGACAGAGGTACCTCTTGGGACAATTATATCTACACCTTTATGTACTCTTGTTCTACCCCCACCCTTACTCCGTGAACTCCCAAACCATGAACTTATATAGCCTAAACCATCTTTTATAGGCCAGAGATGAGGGACTTTCTCATTCATTTCTATTCCCTCAGGTAAAGATACTTCTGTATCTACAGATTTCGTATCATTAAGAGAAACCTCTATTTCTTCCTCCTCTTCTTTTGAATATATATCATCTAATAATAAATCGGGGGTTTCTTCTACTAAAATAACATTTTTATCCAAATTTGCTTTTTCTATCATACTACCATGTTGACAACCAAAAACAAATAAGCAAAGTAGGACTATATATAAAAATAGTGTTTGCCGAAGCCTCCGCATTACCCTATACTCCCGATAATTTAACACAGTCCAGCATTTTTTTCAAACCGTTTTCCGCTACTACTTTCAAATCCTGTTTCCAATGTTCTCTATTAAAAGTTTCCAATGATAAACAACCTGTATATCCAATATTTTTCAATGTTACCAAAACATCTTTCAGTGGAAGTATCCCATCTCCGGGAAATACACGATGGGCATCTCCTTGTTCTTCACGAGGGACATCTCCGGGTACATCATTCCAATGAAAATGGGTAATAAATTTTCCTTGAAGCAATTCCAGTCCTGAAAAACCTGATCCTCCACGGAATAAGTGAAATGTATCCGCAAGAATACATGCTCTTGGGTCATCCGCATCCAGAGCAATGGCACAGGCTTGACCTAAACGATGTACCCCTTTGAAAAAACCTACAAACTCGACCACAACCCGTATTCCGTATTCTTCCTCTCCAATTTTTAATAATTCTTTATAACAATGGGAACACCATTTCAAATCTATATTTTCCTTGTCAGGAGCAGGTATTGCGGCAATATGCAAGGAACCAATATCCGCAGCCATTCGCATACGGTTACGATTAACCTCCAATGAAGTTTTGAATGCATCTTCCCCTTCCGGCATAGAATCCCAGAGCCCTATCACATTAGGGACAATAAGACCTAAATCTTTTATTTGCTTTCCTAAATCCTTTAAATTACCGCCCTGCTTTTCATAGTCTTCTATCTCATTAATCCATGGTTCTATACCGTCCCACTTGGTTTCATGGGCAATTTTTATCTTTTCTAACAAATTAGGAGCAGGCCTAATCGTGCTTGTATTCAAAACAAGGGCCCATGGACTGATACCACCCTGATACCTCTTCATTTCATTATTTGTTTCTTTCTGCTTTGTTCCTGCATCCGCAAAAGTACCTTTAGTTACTCCTGCTAAACCAATACTTAACACAGATGTTTTTACAAACTCTCTTCTTGTTTCCATACTTATTCCTTTAGTTTTCCCTTTACATTTTATATAAGAATACTAAAAACCCTCGCCTGATTTAAAACTGATTGGTCTCTTGGAGATTTTTGAAAGTTGTTTTAGCAAAGTTCTATAATACACCTACTTTATATTTCATCACATTTAATAAAAGGAGTTTCTCAATGAATGGAAAGATTATTTTCCTTTTGACATGTTTCGGTTTTATGTTTGTCTTTAATACTTTTGCTTTTTCCGAGTCCCTCGAACAGATGAAAATCCAATTAAAAGCGGGTGATTATAAAATGGTTAATCCAATTATCCTTTTGCCTTGTAATGCTACCGTTCCTGAAAACAAAAAGGTAGTAGTATTTCACGATAAAACGGGCAAAGAATTCCCAGCAACTGTTCGAAACGGTGAGTTTGTATTTATTCCTGAAGGGGCTTTACCCAACACCGAACACTTGTATGAAGTAAGGTTTCATGATAAACCAACAGAGTATACACCCCATGTGCAAGTATTGCCAGGAGATGAACCCGATACATTAAAAGTAGTCATAGATGATAAATTATTTACTATCTACCACTATGGTAAACAATGGAAAAAACCCTTCCTATGGCCCTTAATGTCTGAAAATCAAGTTACAATTACAAGAGATTATCCGATGAAACCTGAAGGAACTCCTAAATTTGCCCAAGACCATCCACACCATAAATCTTTTTGGTCTGCTTATGGAGATATCAATGGCGTTGATTTATGGACAGAGGGAGCAGAGACAGGAGCCCAAAGGGTAGAAAATATATCTTACGGTTCCGGTGATGCCTATGGATGGATAGTTAGCAATAATAAATGGTATGACAAAGACGGGAATTATGTGATTACTGAGAATCGAGAATATCGTTTTTATGCAACACCTGAAAAATCTCGCATTTTTGATGCTTTTGTTTCGTTTATTGCTGAGGAAAAAGATGCAGAATTCAGAGATACAAAAGAAGGAGGTATTGTCTCCGCAAGAATGCACCCGGACATATCTTCAAAAGGGATAATAACTATAGCAAATGGAGAAACAGGAGAAGATAAAGTTTGGGGAAAACCAACACCATGGTGTGATTATTCAGCAGATATGAATAATGTGGGATGGCGAGGATTGGCTATTTTTGACCATCCTACAAACCTTCGTTATCCAAGCAGTTGGCATGTGCGAAAATACGGACTTTTTGCCGCTAATTGCTTTGGATATTCCTATTTCCGTGAGAAGGAATATAACAAAAACCTTCCTGAAAGTGGTAATTATATAATTAAAAAGAATGAGACTTTATCGTTTCGATATCGCATGTGCGTACATTCAGGAGATGTAAAAACAGCACTTATTACTGAACATGCTCGAAATTTCCAAGAACCTATAAAAGTAGACTGGGTAAAGTAAGACAAAACTGTCAAATACTTAAACTTATAGGTCTGAACTGTCCAATGGGTATATATCTAAAACTATTTTCCTGCTTCCTGGGCTAATCGCTGGGCTTTAATTCTCATTAATTGGCTGGTAGTTGAACGCTCCATTTCGTCTAATTTGTTCTTAATAAATTTTATTGTTTCTTTCATGCGGGGTATCAATGTATGTTCTAAAGCGTTAACCCTTCTTCTTGTTTTTTCTATTTCTTGACAAAGTCTACGTACTGTCTCTTCTAATTCAGCCATTTTTAATAATTTAGGTAGGAATTCCTTCATTTGCGTAATTGCTTTGTCTAATTCTGAAGAGGTGTGTATTAGAGAATAACCTCCTTCACTTTTCCCAAAAGTAATTTCTAATCTAGGTATTTGGACACTCATCAACCTCTGAGGTTTCATCTGTATATTCATCTCTTGTCTTGTTGACTCCAGAGCATCTTCAACTATTAATCTTGAAGATGTGGCCTCTGCTAAAACGAATAATTTCAATACTTGTGGAAGTTCATTATCGACTTCTAATCTTGCTTTTTTGTATTCTGCTGTTATTCTCCCAAAATCCTTCATCAGTCCATCTAATTTATCTTTTAGCAATTTATGACCACGCTGGGCTACAACTAATCTCTTTCGTAGCCTGAGCAACTCCATTCTTGTTGGATTTACTGCTAATCTCATACAGCAACCTTATATAAATTTCTATAAGTATATTTATTTGTTTTCCGGATAATACTTCTCGATAAATTCGGGTCTTATGCGTTTTAACTCTGACTTTGGAAGTAAACCAAGTAACTCCCAGCCAATTCGTAAACTATCTTCTATACTGCGATTTTCATCTTCACCCTGACGGATAAATCGGTCTTCAAAAGCATCCGCAAATTTCACATATAAAAGGTCTATATCACTAAGAGCCGATTCTCCTAACACAACTGCCAACTCTTTAGCATTTTTACCTCGTGCATAAGCAGCATATAACTGGTTCATCACATTGGCATGGTCTTCACGGGTCTTTCCAACACCAATTCCTTTATCCTTTAATCGTGAAAGAGATGGAAGCACATCCACCGGCGGATAGATACCCTGTGCATGCAAGGAACGACTTAATATAATCTGTCCCTCTGTAATATATCCTGTCAAATCTGGAATCGGGTGCGTTTTATCATCTTCAGGCATTGTTAACACAGGGAGTTGGGTAATAGAGCCCATTTTCCCTTTAATACGACCTGCGCGTTCATAAATTGTACTTAAGTCGGTGTATAAGTATCCCGGATAACCACGCCTTCCTGGGACTTCCTTTCTTGCTGCAGATATTTCACGCAATGCTTCACAATAATTTGTAAGGTCTGTTAAGATAACCAGAACATGCATGTCTTTTTCATAAGCCAAGAATTCGGCTACTGTTAAAGCCATACGTGGAACTGCAATGCGCTCAATAGCAGGGTCGTCTGCAAGGTTAATAAACAATACAGCCCTTTCCAGAGCCCCTGTTCTACGAAAATCATTAATAAAAAATTCCGCTTCTTCAAAAGTAATACCCATAGTAGCAAATATAACCGCGAACTTTTCACCTGTTTTTAATACTCGAGCCTGTCGTGCTACTTGTGCAGCCATTCTCGAGTGAGGCAAACCAGAACCTGAAAAGAATGGAAGTTTTTGACCACGAACTAAGGGATTTAACAGGTCTATAGTTGAAATACCTGTCTGAATAAATTCATTGGGATAGTCTCTCGAATAGGGATTCATCGGGTTCCCATTAATATTAAGCCACTTTTCAGGGATAATAGGAGGTCCATCATCAATAGGTCTTCCAAAACCATCAAATACACGGCCTAAAATATCACCGGAAACACCTAATTCAACACCTTTACCTAAAAACTTTACAGTAACACCCTGTGGAGCCAATCCACTTGTTCCTTCGAATACCTGGACTACTGCTCTATCCCGATGCACTTCCAGAACACGGCCTCGACGCATCGTTCCATCGTCAAGACGAATATCCGTCAGTTCACCGTAAGTAATCCCTCCTACTCCTTCGATTAACATTAGTGGACCGATAATTTCTTTTACTGTGCGATATTCTTTCGTAACCACGGTTGTTCACCTCACTCTATTTTATTTTGTTTATCATTTATTATTTCTTATGACATTAAACCTTTTACTTGTTCTGAAACTTTACTTCGTAATTCGTCAAACTGTTCTAATTTGTTTTCTGGAATCAATTTTGCCTTCGAAATCTCTTCAAGAACAGGTAAAGTAAGCAGTCTTGATAAAGGTACACCTTTTTGTAAAGCAGGCCGAACTTCATCATAATAATGTAAAATTGTATTCAAAAGTTGATATTGTTTTACCATAGAGGTATAGGTGTCTAATTCATCAAAAGCGTTTTGATGTAAGAAGTCTTCTCTTATCATTTTTGCTGCCTGCATCAGCAATCGGTCATCTGCCGGAAGAGCATCCATACCTACAAGTCGAACCAGTTCTTCTAATTCGGCTTCCCGTTGTAATATCGCCATCGCTCTTCTACGCACTTCTGACCACTTTGGATTATAATGGTCGTTTGCATATTTATCCACAACCTCTTGATATAAGGAATAGGATGTCAGCCAGTTTATTGCTGGGAAATGTCTTGCAAATGCTAATTTGTCATCAAGTCCCCAGAATACTTTAACAACACGAAGAGTTGCCTGAACAACAGGTTCTGAAAAGTCTCCACCTGGGGGGGATACAGCACCAATTAAAGATAATGTCCCATTGCGTTTGTCCGAACCCATACAGATTACATTACCCGAGCGTTCATAGAAACTGGCAATTCTTGTTCCAAGATACGCGGGGTAACCTTCTTCGCCGGGCATTTCCTCTAATCGACCCGACATTTCGCGCATCGCTTCTGCCCAACGACTTGTTGAATCTGCCATCAATGCGACGCTATACCCCATATCGCGGAAATACTCTGCAATAGTAATCCCTGTAAATACACTTGCTTCACGCGCCGCCACAGGCATGTTTGAGGTATTTGCAATTAATACGGTTCTTTCCATAAGGGGCTCACCCGACTCAGGGTCTTTCAATTCGGGAAATTCCATAAGCACATCGGTCATCTCATTCCCACGTTCTCCACAACCTACATAAACTACGATACTTGCATTGGCCCACTTTGCTAATTGGTGTTGAACAACCGTCTTACCACTTCCAAAAGGACCTGGAACACAAGCCGTCCCACCTTTGGTCATCGGAAAAAACATATCTAAAACCCGTTGTCCCGTAGTTAGGGGTTCCAGTGGAGGGAGTTTTTTTGCAACGGGACGGGGTTCACGGACAGGCCAGCGTTGCACCATTGTAAGTTCACGAGGTCCTTTGTCAGTTTCAACTATTGCAATAACAGTATCCACATTTCCTTCTACAGGGGCAATCTTTTTTATTGTCCCTTCTACCCCATTCGGAACTAAAATTTTATGAATGACTAATTTTGTTTCACGAACAGTTCCTAAAACATCGCCTGCTACAACATGGTCTCCAACTTTAGCCACAGGTTCAAATTTCCATATTAAGGAACGGTCTAATGAGGGGCTTTCCGCTCCACGAACAATATATTCCCCATATTGTGCAGCAATCTTATCCAGAGGTCTTTGAACACCATCATAAATGGAACGGATTAAACCAGGACCTAACTCTACACTTAGTGCTTCACCTGTTCTAAATACAGGCTGTCCCGGTCCTATTCCTTCAGTCTCTTCGTAAACCTGAATGGAATATTCATCACCTCGAATTTCAATAATTTCTCCGAACAGTTTGGCTTCACCTACACGCACCATTTCATACATTCTGGCACCGGCTAAACCACGAGCCACAACTAATGGTCCGGATACTTTGACGACTTCGCCCTGATTGTTTGTGCTCATATTTTATTTCCCTAATGTTCCTTATTTTTATTCACTATTATTAAATTCAATATATTTTTTTCATTTATACTCATCGGGGTTTATTCCTCTTTCCCGAGCATATCGACACCGATTGAATATTCTATCTGTCTCTTCAATTCTTTAAATCCTAAATGTTGACTTCCTTTGTGGGTCGGTATTGTTGTTATAACAGCATTACTAATCAACCTATAATCTTGTAGAATTTCTTTAGATTCCTTTGCAAGTTCTTCTGTTATCAAGATAATAGATGCTCCGCCTTCTTGCTGTATTTGTTGAAAAACTATTTGCAAATCATGAGGAGTAAGGGCATGGCATACCTCAAAACCGGCGGATTTAAATCCTTGTATTAGACCTTTTTCACCTATCACATACGCTTTATACATAAGTCTGCCGAATCCTGTCTTTAAGCATATTTGATGGCAAACCGTTAAGTTTACCACTAATAATCAGTTTTAAATTAAAGGCTTCCATATTCAATCCCCAACAGAATGCACCTACTCTTTCAGGGCCCATTGTCTGTAGTTTTGCCTGTTTTACTTGTTGGGTCATAAAATCAGAAACTTTTTGTTCAAATTTTGGAATCTGTTCATCTTCGCTCAATTCAAAGCATTCTCTCCAAATATCACCAATTACCCCTGGAATTATATTCCCCCAGGACCTTAACTCAGTTGTGGCACAAAGTTCATTTATCAAATGGTTAAAAGGCTCTAAAGGAAGCAAATACTGCAGGAAGAGTTTTAAATTATGCCCGGATTTTAATGCACGCCAGAGAACTACTATTAGTTTTGTTAAGACTCGGAATTCCGACCAATCTTTTAGTAAAGGACAATCTAAATTTGATAACAACCACAAATACTGTCTTAAATAGCAACCATCCAATACTATATCCGTAATTATAGGATTTTCACTTTGAGCACCTGCTGGGTTCGCCACTGTACTAATAGCGGGTCTTATAACCTCTGGGAATAAAGAAGGGTTCCCGGAAGCAATTTCTGTCAATCGTAACTCACTAAAAACATTTTTAGGAAAGAGAGGATTTCTCCCATTAATCGCCCTTTTTAGATTAATATAATCTTCACTTAATAAAAACACATCCGTGATTTCCGGAGAAGGACATGCTTTTTTTAACTCATTAATCTGAGAATGCACATAACTATCTATAATAGTGCTCCAATCTTCCCATGTTTCAGCACCGGGAACCATAAATTCTCGCAATGCTGTTTCTTGAAGACGATGTAAGACATCTTCTGATTTTTCAATACTTCCAAGATTCATAAAAAAGTCATAGGACATTAATCGCCCTTCTAATACACTTATCTGCCCGCATACAAATCCCCAACGATGTTGTCCTTTTGAAAGGGCTTTCAAGCACCTACTCCTTCTTGGTTTTTATGATTAAATATTTCCGACAAACAATCTCTGAGCAACTATGGGAACGATTTCTCTTTGCAAATCACTCAAAATGGTATCCAGAGTCTGGTCAATCTGAAATCCTTCTGCAACAAATAAAAATCCTCCTCGAGACGGAAGGCAATTTCTATCATCAATTGTTAATACAGTTCCATGAGTAGCGTTCCACTTGTTAACTAAATTCCTAAATAGTTCTAAATCCTCTTTATGAACTCGGATACTTCCCTTTATCCCTTGTGGAATAGCTCGTGCTAATAGTTTTTCCATTAATTGTTGGTAATCTTGCCCTGCAGATTTTAGAATTACTTCTTTGGCTTTCTGGAATACTTGATTTATAATGATATTCTTCTCTTTTAAAATTTCTTTATTAATCTGTCCCTGAACTTGAACAGACTTTCTCGCCATCTCTTCATCAATGTTTCGTACAGCCAGTTGATAGAATCGTTCTGCTTTTTCTTCTGCATTTTTTTGGGCATTCTTTTTCTTTTCCTCGGATTCTTTTTTAGCAGACTTTAGAATCAATTCCGCCTCTCGCTGAACCGATTCTAAAACTGCTTTGCTAATTTCATCTAATGCCATTTTTTTATTCCTTACTATGAAGGCAAGAATCTTTTTTTATCATCAACCATGTTTTATTGTCCACGAACAAAAGCAGTAACATCATTGGATGCCGTCAACCAATTGATTGCAAGAATAGCAACCAGCAATGCTACCACCGCATAGGTTTCCACCATTGCAGGAAGAATAACAGAACGACCGAAGGCCTCCGGACGGCGTGCTACTAACGATATACTTGCTGCAGATGCTTCTCCCTGCCATTGCGCCGAGAAATACAAAGCTAAACCGACACCAAATCCTAAAACAAACAATGCAAGACCTGTTCCCGGTGTTATTATCATTTGTCCTGTAATTAACCCGGAACGCACAAAAATAAGGATGGCTGTAATGAACCCGTAGAACCCTTGTGTTCCCGGTAATGCCAACAGAACCAATAATCGACCGAACAAATCCGGTTTCTCACTTAGGACGCCTCCAACTGCCTGGGAAGCAATTCCAATTCCTTTACCTGACCCGGAGCATCCTAAACCTACAGCTAAACCTGCTCCAGCAATTGCCAAACCACGACCAATCTCGATTGCAAGTGCGTGTTCCATACACTTATCTCCATGTTTTTACGGTTATCGTTTTATTTATTCCTTAACTTGTTTATTTATTTTTTTCATCAGAAGTAACCAGGATAGCACTTTCCGAATTAAATCCTAATGGTTCAAATGGCTTTCCACCTCCTTCATAAAACCTACCAAAAAATTCGACCAAAATAAGACGCATCGAATGAACAAAAGCTCCCATTACACTTATCAGAAAGTTAAACAAGTGGCCTACAATTAA
>OGCI01000602.1_pt1 | contig 38858 bp, 36 predicted proteins | sample 1570021 | NCBI WGS metagenome assembly OGCI01 (sample SAMN06264664, study PRJEB24512) | hot springs metagenome | isolation source: Hot spring water | place: South Africa: Tshipise | collected 2015-06-21 | reverse complement strand
ATCGAGATGGGCGAGGCGGGCGATATCGTCACCATCGCCGGCATGTCGAAGGCGACCGTGGCCGATACGCTCTGCGCGCCGGAGATCGACATCCCCCTGCCCGCGCAACCCATCGACCCGCCGACCATCTCTGTCACCTTCGGCATCAATGACAGCCCGCTGGCCGGGCGCGAGGGCAAGAAGCTCCAGTCCCGCGTGATCCGCGAAAGGCTGATGAAGGAGGCCGAATCGAACGTCGCCATCAAGGTGACGGATACGCCGGGTGGCGAGGCTTTCGAGGTCCATGGACGGGGCGAGCTGCAGATGGGCGTCCTGATCGAGAACATGCGGGCCGGGATCCGCGGTCTGGGGCTTGTGGGGCTGTGGATAGGGGGGTGGCGCTCGGCCAGTGAGTTCGTGGCTCCGCGCCTCTGGGAGCGCTTTGTCTTTCCCTACTTCAAGGCCATGGTAGAAGCAGCGGTGGAAGAGGGAGCCATCCCGGTCCTGCATTTCGACGCTAATTGGACGCGTGACCTGGAGCGGCTAAAGGAGCTGCCCAAGGGCAAGTGCGTGCTTGCACTCGACGGCAAGACCGACATCTTCAAGGCCAAGGAGATTCTGGGCGGGCATATGTGTCTGATGGGGGATGTGCCTCCGAGCCTGCTTTCTTTGGGGACTCCTGCGGAGGTCACAGCCTACTGCAAGCGGCTCATGAACGAGGTGGGGCCGGACGGCTTCATCCTGTCTTCGGGCTGCGACGTTCCCATCGACGCCAGGCACGAGAACGTGAAGGCCATGGTGGAGGCTGTGCTCTAGCGGCGGGCCTCCTACGGCTGGGCGAGCTTACCGGGCCTGGGCATGCTTGCCCCAAACGTGTCGCTGACCCCTTGTTGGCCGAATAGCCACCTATGCTGCCAACTGATTTGTACATTTGTCAGTGGCACTGGCCAGCGAGCGGCGGGAAACTACACGGTTGCCGCCACGGCGGCTCGCTCCTCCCGGGTCGCCCGGGACCGGAGTCTTCCCAGGATCGGGGTCTCCGGGCGCGTTGAGCGTGGTTGCCGCGGAGGCGCATTCGGGGTGGCTGCTCAGTAAAGGAGGTTATGCTGTGAGTTTCTCTCACAACGGCTCCAACGAAGCTTTGGAGACCCGCAACCGTTCCCGGGACGTGGCGCCTTCTGGCATATGCACGCGCTGCATGGCCGACTGCCAGGGCAACTTGCGACGTATTCCGAGCTTCTTTCCGGGGACGTGAAGTCATCTACCCGGGCCCGTTCGGGGAGATGACGGCCGGGGGGGACAAGGAATACCCGGTTGACTACTCCCATCTCAACATCTTGGGCTTTGCCATGGGGGCTAAGGCCATCGACGAGGCCAACCCCGACAAAGCCATCTTCCCGGTAGTCGATACCACGGCCGTTTACGGGCACATGCATCCCGTGCGCATGAAGATGCCGGTTTTCACCGGAGCGCTGGGCTCTACCGACATCGCCCGTAAGTACTGGGAGTCGTTCGCTATAGGCGCGGCCATCTCTGGCATCTCCATCGTGGTGGGGGAGAACGTGTGTGGTATCGATCCCCAAGCCGAGTTCTACAAGGATGGTCGTATCAAGCGGTCGCCGGAGATGGAACGGCGCGTCCGCATCTACAAAGAGTGGCAGGAAGACTTCGGCGACATCATCGTCCAGCTCAACGTGGAAGACACTGCCTTCGGTGTGGCAGAGTACGTGGTGGAGAAGCTCGGCGTAGAGACCATCGAGCTCAAGTGGGGCCAGGGCGCTAAGTGCATCGGTGGCGAGATCAAGATCCGCGACCTCGACCGGGCCCTGGAGCTGCAGAAGCGCGGCTACATCATCACGCCAAATCCCAGCATCCCCGCCGTACGCAAAGCCTTTGAGACGGGCGGAATAAAGGAATTCGAACGGCACTCCCGGCTGGGCTTCATCGAGGAGGAGAACTTCCTGCGCGCGGTCGAGTATCTGCGCCGCACAGTGGGCGTGAAGCGGGTCACCCTGAAGACCGGCGCTTATGGCTACCCCGAGCTTGCGCGGGCCATCAAGTGGTCCTCGAAGGCCCGGGTCGATCTGGTCACCATCGACGGAGCTGGTGGCGGAACGGGTATGAGCCCGTGGCGCATGATGGAGGAGTGGGGCATACCCACTTTCTACTTGCAGGCTATGGCTTACGAGTGTGCGAAGAGACTGGCCACCCGCGGGGAATGGACTCCGGACCTGGCCATGGCAGGCGGGTTCTCGACCGAGGACCACATCTTCAAGGTCCTGGCTATGGGTGCGCCCTATTTCAAGGCGGTGTGCATGGGGCGGGCCTTGATGATCCCCGGATTTGTGGGCTCGAACATCGAAGGTGTGGTGGGCCGAGGCGCCAGCACCGGGCTGTGGAAGGAGCTGCCGACGGCGGTCAAGAAGTACGGACAGACACCGGAGGAGATCTTTGTGACCTACTCCACCCTCAAAGACCGGTACGGCGAACGCATGGACCAGATCCCGCTGGGCGCGGTGGCTATCTATACCTTTGTGGACAAGCTGCGCACCGGGCTGACCCAGTTCATGGCTGGGGCGCGGAGCTTCCGCCTGGATACCCTCTCTCGCAACGACGTAGTGGCTCTTACCGAGGAGGCAGCCCAGGTCTCGGGGATCCAATATGTGATGGACGCCTACAAGGAAGAGGCCATGCGGATCCTGGACAGCTGAGGCCAGGCCCGAAGGGTTTCTTCTTGAGTGTCGCGAGCCGGGGCCCGGGGCGCCTGCGCCCCGGGCCCCGGCGTCCTAGTCTATTCCCAGACGGGCGGCCTCTTCGGGGTCTTGGAGCTTGAGCAGCTCGAAGTCCGCGTACTGGGTCAAGATGTTGAAACTTGCCAGCAGCACCGCGAACTCCTGGTCCCCGGTGGCGTACTCCTCGTAGAGAGTGACATAGCGTTTGAACCACTCGCTGTCGGCGGCAGCCTCCAGGGCGGCTGTGATCCTGCCCAAGGCCACGGCCCGGCCGTCTACTTGCAGCCTGGCGATCTCGCGACCCAGAGCCACCATCTTCTGCACGTAGTCCTCTTTCAGCTGGGCGATTTGAGCGTAGGCAGCCGCCGGTCGGGGTTTGGTTTCGAGTATCTGCACGAGTCGCTGAATAGCCTCAGACCAGAGGGAGCCGGCGGCCTCGCCTAGCTCTACTGGGGAGCGCTCAAGTCCCCTGTCGGTCGAGGTGATGCCCCCGGTGCTGGCAGTTCTGGTAGGAGTGGGGCCGGGATCGCTGCAGGCTAGCCCTACGGCAGTCAAGCCCATACCCGCCAGTGCGAGGATGAGGGCCACAAGCAGCAGCTCGCGGGGGCGAGGACGATGAAGTGTAGGCGATTTCAGGCTAGTGACTGCTCGCATCGAGCACCTCAGGCCTGGTCGAGATCGTAGTGGCGGCCGTAGTCGCGGTGGGAGCCTGGGTCACGACCTGACTTGGTGACTCCAGAGGGTGCGCCCGGATCGAGAGGAAGGGGGCCGAGGGGAATGCCGTGGCGGACTTTCAAGGCGAGGAGGCGGAGCACCGCTTCGTCCAGCCGCGACTCCGGTAGTTCTCCTCGTCTCACTGCCTCCACTATCCCGTCCCGCAGGAGGTATTGCCGATTCCGGGGACCGGTGGAGATGAGAAGGTCACAGCCGGCCTGGAGTGCGGCTACGGCAGCCGCCTTGAGCTCCGCCGGCGAGGCCCGATCCCCGTGAGCGGGACGGTTGCCGGTCGCCCCGCCCATCTCCAAGTCGTCGGAGACCACCAGGCCGGTGAACCCCAGTTCTGTGCGGAGGAGCCCTTGGATAACCACGTCCGAAAGCGAGACAGGACGATTGCTGTCGAGCGCCCGGGCCACGAAGTGGCCCATCATGACTCCTTCGGCTCCGGCGGCGAAAGCCGCCCGGAACGGAGGTAGGTGGACAAGGGGGTAGTAGTAGGAAGGTTGGTCGGAGACCGGGGTGTGGTGATGGCTGTCTTCGCTCGTACTCCCGTGGCCGGGGAAGTGCTTGACCACTGCCACCAAACCGCTGCTCTCATAACCATCGGTCACCGCCTCCACGAAGCGGGCTACCACCCCCGGGGTGCCGCCGTAGGCGCGTTCATAAAGGAATGAGGCCGGGTTGGCCACCACGTCGGCGACTGGCGCAAGCACCATGTTGACTCCTTGGGCCAGAAGACCGACCCCTGTCATAAGGGCTAGAGCCCGGGCCACGGAAGGAGAGGAGTGGTCACCGAGAGCGCGAGCCGAGGGCAGGGCCGGGACTCCCGAGGTCACTCGACGCACGATACCGCCTTCTTGGTCTACGGCCAGGAAAAGACCGGGGGAGCCGGCCGATGTGACGGTCTCCTGGAGGGCTGCGGTCAGGTCCCGGAGACGGTTCATGTCGCCGATATTGCTGCCCAGAAGCAACAGCCCGCCTGGAGGGCTGGTTTGGAGCAGAGTGCGGGTGGACGGTGTGAGCGAGACTCCCTCGAAGGTCAAGAGCAGCACCTGGGAGGCCTTTTCCTCCAGGGTCATGCGGTTCAGAACCGCTGCGGGCGTTTGAATCTCCTGGGGTCCATGCGCGGCGACCCTTGGGGGTGACTCTACTTCCGGGGCGGCCGAAGGGGCGGTCGTCGGTGCGCCCCCACTGGTGAAGGACGCCTCAGCGTCGAGGCGAGCATGAACCTCGCCGCAGCTCAGGATTCCTAAGCTTGCCGCCAAGACTGCGAGTGCAAGCAGAGCGCCGACAGCAGCTGACTTCGTATGAGGCTTCATGGGCAGAGGATACGCCTATCGGGAGCGGGTGTCAGCTCGTGGCTCTGCGCTAGCCAGACTTGGCCAAGTAGGCATGAAGAGCTGCCGCCATGTCGGCTGCTTCCAGTTCGTAGAGTTCTCCGTTCTCAACGGAGGCGACCGCCGGGTCGCCGATGTGGCCCCAAGGAGAGAGTTCCCGCCATCGTCCGGTGGCTTCGGCTTCTTGGAACTCCCGCAGGGTCTCCGGGACTGGGCGTATTTCTCGCAGCTGGACGTGTGCAGGCACTGACTCCGGATACCAGCGCAGGATGAGGCTGGTCTCCCGCTCGCCCGCATGGACGTCTGGTCCGCGGCTGCGCGTGAGGCGCAGCCGGGCCTCGCGGGTGCGTTCTGACTCACCCGCCCGGATGACGGCTTCCGACTGCAAGGGCAGAGGCTTCTTGAAAGTGGACTGGTAGGCCGCATCCACGAACGTCTGGATCATGCCGCCGAGCAGATAGGTGGTCTCTATTCCCTGCTTACGAAGCGCGAGGATGCTCTCCACGATGACGCGGTTGTGTTCCGGGTCGCCGTGGTGGTTCACGATGAACTGGCGGCGAAAACCCCAGGAGGCAAGATTCCCGAGGACCTCAGTGAGAAGAGCAGCCATCGTTTCGGGCTTTATCACCAAGGAGCCCGGAAACATGCCTGTGGTGGAGTTGAGACCATAGTAGAAGGGGGGAGCGATGAGCACTCTGGTCCTTCTCTGATCCATGTGCTCGCGGATGAGAGTGCAGAGGAGATGGGCCCCGTAGGTATCGGTGGCAAGAGGAAGATGGGGGCCATGCTGTTCGATGACCGCTACGGGCACAAGCAGGGGAGTGTTGGCCTGCCCCGCCGCCTCGACCTCTGGCCAGGTCATGTCCGCCAGGGTAGAGGCGAAGATCGAATAGCCACGCCCAAACGATGACATGTCAGCACCCCTCTTCAAGGTCGGTGAGCAAACGCACGAACACGGCCACAGTCGACCCCACCAGGATAACGGCGCCGGTGATCAAGAGGCCAAGCGCGAAGCTTGCCGTCTGGCCCATGTAGCCCAGTCCGGTAGGGAGGAGACCGCCTCCGACAAGAAACGCCAAAGGCGGACCGACACCGTTGGCTAGACTGCGGTAGTTGGGTTGCACGATACGGGAGAGTGCAGCGAAGGCTGCGGGGAAGAAGCCGACCACCGCTCCGGCCATGAGAAAGATGCATACCACGAGAGCCACGCCCGTCAGGGACCCGACCAGTATGGTCATGAGTCCCGCTGCGGACAGGAACAGCCCCATGGTGGTCTTCGCCCCCAGACGGACCGTCACCCAGCCGGCAGGGTACACGCTAAGAAGAGGGACGATGTTGGCTAGGCCTAGATAGGTATTGGCTTCCGCCGCGGAGAAGCCCCTCTCCTGGGTGAGATACAACGGCAACATGCTGTAGACACCCACCTGGGCTCCCATGCCCAAGGCAAACAGGAAGATCATCATCCAGAAGGAAGGGGTGCGAGCCACTGGCCGTAGGTACGAGGGGGTGGGCGGGTCACCAGGAAAGGCTCCCACGCCGCCAAAGAAGGTAACGAAACCGGCGGCTGCCACCACCATGATCCCGGCTATCCACAACAACGCTTCGTTCCAGCTGAACCACGTCAACAGGGCTACAGCCAAGAGCGGTGCGGCGACCAGACTGAGGGGAGGCGCCAGCTGATGTACGGCGAGAGCCTTGCCCCAGTCCTCAGGTCGCACGATGGCGGTCAGAGTGGCCACGGAAGACGGCATGTGGATCCCGGCCAGCAAGCCTAGGATTATGAAAGCCGCGCGCAGCCCCCAGAGCGAGTCCGAGAAATAGGCACCCACAAGGGCGAGAGCCATGCCGAAGAGCGAGAGGGCCAGTGCGCCTCGGTGGTGTATCCGGGAAGAGACCAGGCCGGCGCTGAGCGCACCGACCAGTACTCCGAAGCCTCCCCACAGGAAAAGGGAGCCGGCTTGGCCCGACTGAATGTCGATGTCCTCCTGGATCGTGGGTAAAAGCGGCCCGAAAATGTACCGGGAAACGAAACTGAGGAAGAAAAGCACCATGATGAAGACCACGGTGCCGACCACTGTACGGAACGGCATGGGTGTGGGGCAGGCCTTGCTCACGCTGCAAAGTTACCACGCCGGACAGGCACACTGCGCCCGCTATTCGGGTTGCCTCGCTCTGGGGCACGCCCGGTTCTTAGGCGTGCCTCGGTTTCAGGCCGAACAAGAACCAGGGGCGAGGTCGGCAATGGTAGTGCTGGTGAAAAGTTCCTCAAGAAGGGCAGCAGCCCTGTCCCAGATGGGCCGAGTGGGGCAGGTATCGGCCCGGTTGCAGTGGCCAGGCACGCGGCAGGGGGCAGGCATGATATCGCCCTCGACTGCTCGCAAGACATCCGCGACGGTGATGTCTTGGGGAGCTCGAGCCAGCTTGAAACCGCCCTCCCGTCCGCGCACACTGACCACAAGACCGGCCAGACGAAGGGCCATCGTGAGCTGCTGGACGTACCCCGGTGAGATGGCTTCCGCCTCTGCGATCTGATACTTCGTAAGCGAGCCCTGAGGATAGACGGTGGCAAGCTGCACCATGATCCTGGCGGAGTATCGTCCCCTGGTTGAGATGTTCATCATGACTGGGCCCGCGTCCTCGAATAGGTCAGTTCAAGACTATCCTTAAGAACATATACAGGTTAGCACGGTATTGCAAGCCTGTTCTGACGGTTCGGCTGGTCGGCGCGGGGGCGGGGCAGGGCGTCTGACGGCGCCCTGCCCCGCCCCCGCGCCCCTCTCATTGGCTCTCGTCCGGTAGGAGTGGCCGGAAAGCCAGGCTGTACTCCTTGCCGCCGCTCTCCCAGATGGTGATCTGGGTGGCTTGGTCAAGCAGGGGTCTAAGAGTCTCCAGGTCCGCCCCAGAAATGACGAGTCTGCGGTGACCGGGCAAGACCTCTTCTCCGCCCGCTGTGGCCAGGTCGCCCAACGGCCAAGAAAGCCGATTCGGCTGCACATCGGTAGGATCGGGAGAAGAGGCGGGGTCCATCTGGCGCACAAATACGGCAAGTCCGGTGAACTGGTACGGGTTCCAGGTGGGCTCTTGGTCGGCGAAGGCGAGAGTCTCGAGTTTGGCTTGGAAGGGCTTCACTGCTGCCCGCGCCTGCTGCTGCTCAAGGGTCAGGTTGCCCGCATCTTCAAAGCCCAGAGCGTAGATGCTGGAGCGGTAGACTTGTCCTCCCGCGCTTATGGTGATGGTCGTAGTCGGCACGTCGGCCACGCGAGGGCTTCCGTAGTCGAAGTCATTGCGGAAGAGTCCTGCTTCCTTGGCGGCGGAGAGGATCTCCTGGATCGCCTGTTCGCTCAGCTTGGTCGTCTGCAGATTGGGCAGCGCCGGGCCCGGATAGATCATTATGGTAGGTCCGGGCACGATCACCGTGCCATCACCGTACAGGCTGAAGGTGGGCAGCAGGGTCAGGTGGTACTCGATAGGGACGAAGCCTCCTCCCGTTATCACTTGGAGCACAAGTTCGTTGGCTCCGGTGGGATGGGATATCGCTCCTCCTGCCGGCCCCGTGGTCTCAATGCCCCCTCCGTTTGCCGAGCCCCCATCACCGGCTCCGCAAGCCGTAGCAATGGCAAGCAGGCCGATGACCAGCACTGCGACCGGCAAAAGATGCTTACTCCTTGCGGGCTTCAGTAGCTTCATGTAAACCTCCCTCCGGGCGGTCCGCGCGGCGGCGATCGTCCCGACGCTGTTGTAGCCGCTCCGTACGACGAATGGCGGGCTGAGCCTTGTTCCCATCATATTTCGCACCACGGTTTTCCCCAAACCGTGGTATGAATGCACAATGAGCCTGTTTGGACGCCGACTATGGCAGACACCCGACGATCTTCTCCGTGGCAGAGGGGCCGATCTCCTGGCCCTGGCCCTGCTGCCGGCACCCGCGGCAAGTCTCTTCTCGCTGACCATGCTGGCCGTGGTAACGCCCGAGCTTTCCGAGATAGTCCCCCTGTCTTCAGGGCAGGTGGGTCTGCTGACCCTCGCCTTCCTGGTGGGAGGCGGCGCCGCCCTCCTCCCCACGCTCGCCACTCTGCGCAGGGTGGGGGGTCGTGTATTGGGGCTGGGGGCATTGGTGGCAGTGGTCGGTTCGATGCTGTTTGCGCTGAGTTCTGCCTTTCCCGGCTTTTTCGCGGGCCGGTTCTTGCAGGGAGCGGGTGCTGGTGTTCTTCTTTCCTGCGCGCTGATTCTTTCTGAAGCTCGAGTCGTTTCTCGCCTCAGGCGCCGGGTCACGACGGTAGTGGTCTGCGGTGCAGGGGCGGGGGTGGTGTTGGCGCTGGTCGCTCTACCCGCGCTCGAAGCTGCGGCCGGATACCGGGCGGCGAGCCTACTTGGAGCAGGAGTCGTGCTAGTGCTGGGTGCCCTTCCCTTGGCACACCCGGCGGTGCGGAGGGTCCCTGCTTCGCGGCATGGAGAAGAAGGGGAAACCGCCGCATTCGGAAGAGAAAGTCGTATTTCATCGCTATGGGGCTGGGAAGGCTGGCTGGCTGCGGTCACGGCTCTGGGGGCGGGCGCCACGGTCGTCTCCCTGGTGGTGTGGACACCACCGTTTCTTCAGGACCAGCGGAACCTGGAGCTCGTCTCTGCTTGCTACCTCAGCGCACTGGTAGGGGCAGGGATGGTTTTGGGGGCGGTGGCGGGGGGAGCGTTGGCCGCTCGCTGGCGGTCCGCCGGTGCCTGGGCTTCGCTGGGGTCTGCGACCATCGTCCTTAGTGCCGTCCCTGCTCCAGGGGCGACGGGCGGTGGACTGGCGCTCATCGTGGTGGCTGCGTTCCTGGCTACGATGGCGGCCTTGGCCATCCATTTGCGCCTGTTGCGCCCGGGGGGCGGGGCGGGGACTGAGCGGGCGGGGCATCCTCCCGCCGGTGGCGGGGGACTGCCGCGCGCTCTGGCTCTGGCCTTGGCGGCTCTAGGGGCGGGATTCGCCCCCTGGCTGTTTGGTTGGATGCTGGAGGTCTACGGTCCAGGGCCGCGTCAGACTGGTTACGCCGCGGGGTTCCTGGTTCTAGTGGTTTTCGGGTTTGTGGGTACTCTGGCCTCGATGGTCGACGGCATTCTGCTGAACCGTGGGGCAGAGAAAGCGGGGAAACGATAGAGGGAAACCGCCAGAGGGAGGAAGAGACAGAGCCATGGAGGTCACTTACAGCCTGGGTGAGAAACGTCTTGCGGGTCGGGTCGCGATTGTGACCGGCGGCGGAGGAACGAACAGCATAGGTCGGGCCATCTGCCTACGTTACGGGGCAGAGGGCGCCCGGGTAGCGGTGCTTGACATCAATGCGGCAGGCGCTGCCCGGGTGGCCGACGAGGTAGTAGCAGCGGGGGGGAGCGGCTTGGCCGTAGCCTGCGACGTGACTGATTTCGAGCAGGTCCAGGCGGCCGTCAAGAAGGTGGCCGACACTTGGGACGGGCGGATCGACATCCTGGTCAACAATGCCGCTTTCTTCGGAGGCATGGGAGCCTTTCGTCCCTTCGACGAGTGGACTGTCGAAGAGTGGGACAAGATGCAGGCAGTCAACGTAAGGGGAATGTGGTTCATGGCTTGTGCCGTCTTCCCCTATATGAAGGCCCAAGGCTACGGCAAGATCATCAACATCAGCTCCTCCAGCGTCTTCGAAGGGGTGCCAGGGTTCATCCACTACTCCACCAGCAAAGGCGGAGTCATCGGCTTCACGCGTTGTCTCGGGCGGGAGCTCGGGAAGTTTGGCATCCGCGTCAATGCCATCGCTCCCGGTTTCACGGTGACCGACGCTCAGCTTGGTCTCACCAAGGACTACCAGGAATGGTATGTTCGCAACCGGGAAGCCCAGGCCCTCAACCAGCGCAACGAACTTCCCGAAGACCTGGCGGGCCCTGCCTTTTTCCTGGCCTCGGCTGACAGCGACTTCATGACCTGCCAGACCTTACTGGTGGACGGGGGAGTGACGCCACACTGATGGTGACCACAACCGGGACGGGAACCACTGCCCAGTAGGAGGCCCTTTCCCTCACAGCGGGAGTGGACTAGATTATTGATAGCAGCAGATCATAGATAGCAGCACCACTTCGTTGCCGACGGTCGAGGGGGTGGGGGAAATGTCGGACCGAGTCGAGTGCTTGCGGGCTTTCCGGCTGCTCGAAGGGCTGGACGAGGCGGAGCTCCAGATGGTAGCTGACCTCGCCTCGGAGGCGTGTTATCCCGCGGGAACGTTGCTTACTGAAGAAGGCGCAGCTGCTGAGCGGCTCTACCTGCTGCTGGCGGGCAGGGCCGAGGTCAAGGTGCGTTTGGCGGACGGCGGCGAAGGGGTCTTGGACGAAGTCCACGGCGGTGAGGTCCTGGGCTGGTCGGCGGTGATGCCGCCCTACCGGTACACGGCTACGGCTGTGGCTACGGAGGAGGTCCGGGCGCTCGTGCTGTTGTCGGCCGCTCTTCGCCAGCTCTTCGAGACCCATCATCACTTGGGTTATTGCGTTGTGCGCAACGCCGGCGAGATCGTGGCTCGGAGATATGGTCGGGCGATCGGCGGCCGGGAAGAGCTGCGCGAGAAAGACCTGCGGGCTCTTCGGGGGGCGGAGCGCGTCATATGGGAAGACGGCAACGTGCAGCTCACGACGGAGGCATGCATCCTGGAGCCGACGGGTCGCAGTCCCGAGGTGATCCCTCTGGAAGCGGTTCTGAGCGTAGAGGTGGTGGGCGACTGCCTGGTAGTGCATGCAGTCGGCGGTGACGCCCGCTCAGGAAGCCTTAGTGACCCAGCCCGGATGGCTGCCCTGATCAACGACGAGGTGCGGCGGGTCCGCTTCCCCCATCGCCGGGCGCGTGACTGAGAGACCCACGAAAGAAGGGGGCGATCATGGCCGAAGTCCCACTGACCGAAGAGGAGATCGCGATCATACGTTTCGTGGTGGAGCGCTACCGGAGAGCCATGCTATTCGAGATCGCGAACACCGACTCCCACGAACTCAGGGCGCATCTGCGGGCCCGAGAAGATCTGCTCGAAACGTTGGTCAAGAAACTCGACTCCTATCTCCCGTCTGGGGAAGAGCAGTCTGAGGCCTAGTCACTGCTCTCCTTTAGGAAGGGAAGGACAGGCGAGTCAAGCGCCGGGAGGGTCAGGGTTCGAGCGGGGGTGAACTGGTCCGGGCGACCCTGAGGGGTCTCGCCGGGGCAGTTCGCCTGCTATCCTTGCCGCATGACCATGCTTTATCGCCCCCTAGGTCGCACGGGGGAACAGGTATCCATACTGGGTTTCGGCTGCATGCGCTTGCCCGTGCTCGACGGACGGCCCGACCGCATCGATACCGCGCTGGCCACGGAGATGCTCGTCTATGCCCTAGAGCACGGGGTCAACTACGTGGATACGGCCTACCCCTATCACGGGGCCAGCTTCGACGAGAAACCAGGGACGAGCGAAGCCTTCACTGCGGAGGTCCTTGACGCCAGTGGGTATAGGGAGCGGGTGCTCTTGGCTACCAAACTGCCGCTCTGGTTGGTCAAGGAACGCAAGGATATGGACCGTTTTCTTGCCGACCAGCTCAAGCGGATGCGTACCGATCACATAGATTGCTACCTGCTTCATGCTCTAAGCGGTGAGACGTGGGAGAGGCTGGTAGATCTGGGCGTGCGAGACTTCCTCGACAGAGCCAAGGCGGATGGACGTATCCGCTATGCGGGCTTCTCCTATCACGACGATCCGCCCCGGTTTGCGCCTATCGTGGACGGTTACGATTGGGACCTTTGTCAGATCCAATACAACTTCATGGACGTCGACTTCCAGGCCGGCATCGCCGGGCTTCACTACGCAGCCGAGCGCGGACTGGGGGTGGTGATCATGGAGCCTCTCAAAGGGGGGCGTCTGGCCGATCCCGTACCTAGGCCCATCCAGGAGCTGTGGGACAGCTTTCCCACTCGTCGTTCGGCTGTGGAATGGGCTCTGCGTTTCGTCTGGGATGAGCCCGGAGTCAGTCTGCTCCTCAGCGGGATGTCGAACCTGGAGCAGGTGGTGCAGAATGTGGCTCTGGCCGCCCAGGGCTATCCGGCCTCGCTGTCGGCTGAGGAATACGAGCTCATTGCCAGAGTACGGGCAGCTTACCAGGCGCGTACGGTAGTGGGCTGCACAAGCTGTAAATACTGCCTGCCCTGCCCCTCGGGCATCAACATCCCGCTGGTGCTTTCCTGTCTCAACAACGCCTCGCTGTTTGCAAATGTTGAGGGGGAGAAGATAGGCTACTCGATCGAGGTCGCTCTCGGGCACACGAGCAGGGCCTCGGAATGCGCCTCCTGCGGCCAATGTGAGGAGGCCTGTCCCCAGCGGGTGTCTGTGATCGAGGCGCTAGCCAGAGCGGTCGAGTTGTTTGAATCAAATGGCGGTGGGGGCAGGTGAAGCGCAAAGTAATAAGGGCTCAGAACGTAAGCCGCATGTGCATGGTGTGCGGTGTGGCCAACGAGGCCGGTTTTCAAGCTCGGTTCTTGGAGGTAGAAAGCGGGGAGCTGGTGGGGGTGTTTCGGCCGCGAGAGGAGCACCAGGGTTACCCCGGCAGACTGCACGGAGGTCTGGCCTCCGCTTTGCTCGATGAGACCATCGGTCGGGCCATAAACCTGGCCGACGCCCAGACCTGGGGGGTCACCATCGAGTTCCGGGCCAAGTTTCGGCGTCCGGTACCTCTGGATAGAGAGGTCAAGGCGGTGGGGCGTATCACCAAGGATGACGGCCGCCTTTTCGAGGGTACCGGGGAGATCCTTTTGGAGGACGGTACGGTAGCCGTAGAAGGTTGGGGCAGGTATCTCAAGCTGCCCTTGGAGAAGATCGTCGATAGTGACTTCAGCGCCACGGAGTGGTACCAGGACTCCCTGCCCTTGCCGCCGGAAGTGGAGATATGAGCGCCGCCGGGCAAGAGGCTGGCGGAAGGCCGCTTGCCCGGCGGCGCCCCTCTTGTGACCGCTCCCCCGGCGGCGCCGAAGCGGCGCCGCCGGGGGCTCAAAGCCCGGTCTGAGTTTCAACGGGGGGTCAGCCCCTGGCCGAAAGGACCCAAGAGAGCGGGGTTGTTGAGAAGGTCCTTCTGCAACTCGGTGAAGGGTTTGACTGCTGAGGGTGCGCTCACCTTGACCTCCGCTCCCGGGTCCAGGGTAGCAGTGGCAGCAAGCGAGACGCTCTTGAGGCCGTCCGACTCCGCCTCTTGCGGTGGTACCAGAGTCGCGGACATGCTCAGTTTCCGTACGAAGTTGCTATCTTTGGCCACCCAGACGTCGAAGGTCACTCCCTGGAACATGCCGGCCAACTGGTCGAGGACGGCGTTGAGCTCCTCACCCTGCGGCAACTGGAGCCCAGCACCGCCAGCCCAGGGGGCAGTTTGTCCCGCGCCTTGTCCCAGCAGTCCCTTCCCGGCCGGGGAGCCGATGAGCTTGATCAGGTCGGCGGCGAATTTCTTGAGATCAGGAGCACCGGCCACGTGGTAGCAGGACACGCCGTCCACCTTCTCCTCCCCCACCAGCTTGAGGTCGGTCAGCCAGGTAGCGGGGTCGATCTGCAAGTTGGCAAGCAGCTGCTCCACGAACTCCGGGTCCATGCTGGTAGTCCCGGCGTCTTCCTTGCCCTGGCCTTTCGGGGCCAAGGAGCCGATCATCTCCGCGGGCATTTCGTACCAGGCGTCCGCGAAGGCGACATACATCTTGGCCTCGAGCACCTTCAGACCCAGGGAGAGTTCCTGGCCACCAGAAGATTTCCCAGCTCCGAGGCTAAGCCTCATATCCATCGCTTGCGCTTTCTGGTCCGCGGCGAGACTGCCGGTCAGTCTGATACCGCCTGAGAGCCACTCGGGCATTTCGCCGGTGACTCCAGGTTCCAGCTCGATTCCTACGACCGCTTCGAACTCAGCGACAAGCCTCTCCATGTCCTTGCCGGCCGCTGCGGCCGCCTTGAGGATCCCCTCCGGCGTCGAAAGGTCAGCTCCAGCCCGGGTCGGGGCCTGAGAAGTGCTTCCGCAGGCTGCCGCGAATCCCAGCAAGAGAACGAGTATCACAGCTAGAAGAACAGCAAGCCAAGCCCGCGTACTCCGGGGGGCTGAGCTCGCCCCCTCTGCAGGCCGGACGCTATGACACGGTATACGCATTACCACTCCTTCCCGACTGGAGACCCGACTGGAGACTGCCTCTATCATCGGTCACTGCAGCCCCTTGGATGAGTATTCCCTTTGAATCGTTTCCCATTAGAAGCATTACCTTCTAGACCCTGAGAGCAACCTCCTGGTCTGCTCGCAGCTGCATTGGGAGCCGGGTGACGCGGCAGGCACTTTGCTGGCCCCTATCTGCGCAGGGCCGCTTCGATCTCCGCCACTGTCCGCGGCACAAGCCGGCCGCTCAGGTCGTGGCACCCGTCGGCGGTGATCAGGATGTCGTCCTCTATCCTGACTCCCAGGTTCTTCTCGGGAAGATATATACCCGGTTCGATGGTGATGACCATCCCCTCCCGGAGGGGGCCGTCCGGAGCGACATCGTGCACTTCTACCCCCAAGGGGTGGCTAGTGCCGTGGATGAAGGCGTCGCCGTAGCCAGCGGCTTCGATGACTCGGCGCGCAGCAGCGTCGATCTCAGTGAAGGTGGCTCCTGGACGGGCAGCCCCGATGGCAGCCTGCTGGGCTTGGAGGACGATCTCATAGATGTCACGCTGCTCGTCGAGAAACACGCCCGAGGCGGGGAAGGTGCGGGTGACATCAGACGCATACCCTCCAAAGGCGGCGGCACAATCCATGACCACCAGGTCGCCGTCTTGAATGGTGGTGTCGCCATCTCGGTAGTGAAGCACGGTGCTGTTCGCACCTGCTCCCACTATCAACTCGTAGGCGGGCTCGGCGTCGTGGCTGCGATAAGTGTGAAGCAGGGCGTCCACTAGGTCGCGTTCGCGGAGACCCGGTCGAAGGATCTGGAGCACTCTCGCGAAGCCGGCTGCGGTGATGGCGAGAGCGTGCTCTATGAGAGCCAGTTCTGCCGACGACTTGACCGCCCGCAGTGCCGGTAGGAGCTGGGTGCGGTCTTCGATGGTCACTCCGGGCACATGAGATGCGACCTTTTGGAAGATCTCCAGGTCGGGCGATAGCTCCTCTGTGTAGGTTGTGAAGGCATGTAGGCACGCCAATCGCTTGGTTCGCCGCGCCGCGGCGGTAAGTGCCGCAGGGAGTTGGCTGGTTCTCCTTATCTCCGTGAAGCCAAGTCTTTCTCGAAGGCCAGAAGCGAGCGGCTCGCGCGGTCCGTCCCAACGCTCAGCTTCGGGGTCCCGGTTACGTAGGAAGAGCGTTATCCGTCGCTTGGGGTCTTCGGCGGAAGGGTCGAAGAGCACGGCCGCACCGCTCTCGTGATCAAGCCCCGTGAGGTACCAGAAGAGACGATCGGTCTTCCAGCGCGCGGGAACACTGTCCAAGACGACCTCACGCCCGGCCAGGACCAGCGCGGCGGCTCCTTCCAGGGCCTCAAGCACGCGTGCCCGCCTGGCTGCGAACTCGGCGCTGCCGATGAGAGGCGGGGGTTGGTCGAGGCGGCTGTGCCACTGTTGGTCCATGAGCGCATCTTACCACCGCGGCGTGTTACCGTCGGTCACCGGCTGAGGGTGGTCAGAATGCTCTTCGTACGCTTCGGGCGTACAAAGCTGGACGCTAGCGCTTCGCGCATCCTGCGGGATTTTTCTGAGCCGGGCCTGTTGACGAGGTGCGGGGGAGCGCGTACACTGGGCACAGAGTCCCGAGAGTTCAGCGCCGCACCTGGGGAACTGACAAAGGGACCCGCAGAGGAACCGCGGAGTTAAATGGCCGCGTAGTACGGTGAAGCGGGGACGAAGTCAGAGCCAATACCGGGAGCGAAGCGGGTCCACTCGGGGCTCGCTTTTCATTTGACCTTTCCTTGCCTGCCTCCTTTTGGACCTTCCCCAGCCTCCTGACAGCTTCCCCTCCCGACGGCTGACCGGGCGTACAGGCTGAGCAGCCCGCGCGTGGCACTCGGCCTTGTCTTGGTCCAAGACCGGTGTCATTCTGAGCACGAGAGCGTCGGCCGGTGGTTCAGGTGGGCCGAGTGGGTCGAACGGAGGTCCGGTGCGCTTCGTGGTCTTCGGTGGCGGTAGGGTGTGGGAGCAAAGGTACCTCCCTGCGCTACAGAGCCTGTCCGGCCCGGAAGCATTGGAGGTAGAGTCTGCTGAGAACGTCCCCAGTGTCTTGGCAAAGGGACTGCCCGGCGGAGTCAAGGTGGTCTTCGCTTGCGAGGATCCCGACCGGAGGCTCGGAGCTTCTAGGCCCGTACGACTCGACCGCTACTTCTCCCGCGGCGAGTTGGGAGCGACCGACAAGGTGCTGATCCTCTCTCCACCTCAGGACCATCTCCGGCATCTGGAGCTGGTCTTGGGGGCTTGGCCTGGGGGTGGTCTCTACTCTTCTTCTGCCGCTCCCTCGGGGGACTCAGGGCAACTCCCAGAGATCTTCATCGAGAAGCCTCTTTACCTGCTCGGTGAACGCGAAAGGTGGGAGTGTCTGCTCCGGGAGCGGCCTGAGCTGAGCCGTCGGGCCTACTACGTCGATCACTACAGCTACAAACAACCGATCAGAGTGATGAGCGGCCAGGGTAGGGAGTGGCTCTCTCGGCTGGGTCGGCTGCGCCGGATAGCCTGGGTCTCGCTGGAGGCGCGGCCCTTCTGGGAGTCGCGGGCTTTCGCCCAAGGATACTGGCTGGAGCATGGCTGCCATTTGTTCGCTATGATGCGAAAGCTTCTCAAAGTGGACGACAAGAGCGCCGGTACCGCTAGTGGGGGCAAGCCCCAGGCAGCTGGTGCCGGGCGGCAGGGGCAAGAGGCGACCATCGTCTCCGGCGGACTTGGGTTCGTGCCGGCTCGCGAGCACGAGTGGGGAGCTTGGATTCAAGAGGGTCGTCCGCCCGGCTGCGGAGCAGAGAGCGCGGCGCTTCTTCACCTGCGCGCCCGGGCTGGTTGGCGCGCCGCTAGCTCTACTGGGGACTCTCCTACATCCCCTTCTCTCGAGGGTGTCGAACTGACAGTGATGGTGGGCAAGGGTCTGGTGGACCGCAAGGTGGTGCACCTGGAGGGGGAGCAGGGTTCTTGCCAAGTGTGGTTCAACGAGGGCCGCGTTCTTCTCCGCACGGAAGCGGGCCTTGAAGAGTACCGGATGCCGGCAGAGGACGCGTACGTAGCCGTGGTGAAAGACATTGTGAGATCCGGTCCCGACCGCGGAGACCTGCTCTCGCTCAAGACCGGGATCGAGGACCAAGAGGCGGTGATAGCCCTAAGCAAAGGTCTGCGCGAGAAGGTCGCCCATGCGGGCTCCTACCGGCCAGGAGAGGTCCCGGCCGAGATGGCTGCCGAGCTACGCCAGCTGGGGCTGGAGCAGCTCGGCTTGGCAGGGTAGCATGGGGAGTGAGTCTGGGGCACCCTCGGGGTCGCCCAAGCGGACGAGTGCGGAGACGCCGAGGGCTGAAACCCCAGACTAGGTACGCTGGTTCAAGGCGAAAAGAAGGGGGACGCCGAGATGGCAACAGGTCAAGCCGGGGACAGCCGGGGTAGGGATACCTTCGAGGCTCAGGGTTCGGCCTTTCTCAAGCAGAATCTGGCCGAAAAGCCCGAGTTCGATTATGCGGAGAACAGGCCGCCGCGGTCCTTCGATCTGGCCGGGCGGACGCTGACCTTGGTCCAGGGCGACGACGGCGGCCGGTACCGGCATGACTTCCAGGAGCAGGTGGTCACGGTGGAGGCGGTCGCGGGTCAGGAGACAGGGCGGCGTCAGGTGACCACCTACGAGGCTTTCGAGATGGCGTCGGGGATATTCTTCGTGACCTACCTTGCCTCCGAGAAAGATTCGCTGGCCATGGCCATGGATCTGGAGCGGGGTGCGGTCACCGCGGTGAGGGGCAGAATGGAAGAGGACGGTATCGTCTCGCGCGTGGTCCAAGGCTGGCTGGCGGAGATCGCCGGGGAGGGGCCTGTAGCCTATCACCTGCCCTTCTCCCTAGGGGGTACGCGGCTTCTCAACACCTATGCTCACAACGTAGCTTACGAGCACATCTACCTCACCGGGGCGTACGAGACCTGGCTAGGAGTGAAAGGTCCCCAGGCCGGCCAGGCCGACACCGAGGAGTATCACGCTTACAAGGTGGCCGATGGGGTCTATCTGCTGTACTGGAACGAGAAGATCCTGACCACGCAGATGACCTTCCTGTTCAATTTCTTCAGCGGCCGCTGTGTGGCGGAACTGTTTGCTCGCGTCGACGGGCAGGTGGTGCACAACACCATCGGAGCTTACACGCATCTCATCCACACCAAATTGCCGGAGCTACCCAACGTTCCCAGGCTTGATATCTATACAGGGGAGTAGGCGCCCCCAGGGCTGACGAACAGGAGATCGGAACGGCAGGGGTCCTGGCAGCCTACCTCTAGCTGGAGACCTTGCCGTCCAGCAGATGGATGACACGGCCGCAGGCTCCGGCCACCTCGGGGTCGTGGGTGACCAGCACGAAAGTGGTGCCCATGGCCTTGTTGATGGTCTTCATGAGGGCCACGATCTCCTCCGAGCTGGCTGAGTCCAGATTGCCAGTAGGCTCGTCCCCGAATATGACCTTCGGGCGATTCACGAGGGCTCTGGCGATGGCCACTCGTTGTTGTTGTCCGCCGGAAAGTTCAGAAGGCCGGTGCTGGTGGTGGTTGGGAAGATTCACTGCGGCAAGCGTTTCTAGGGCGACCTGACGGGCGGCTCCGCGCGACTTGCCCGCGTACTGGGCTGCCAGAGCTACGTTCTCCAAGGCATTCAGGCTGGGGATGAGGTTGAAGGTCTGGAAGATGAAACCCAGCTCTTCGCGCCGCAGGCGCACTAGTTCGCGGCCGGAGAGGTTGTCCACGCGGCGACCGTCCAGCCACACCTCACCGGCGGTGAGGGAGTCAAGGCAACCAAGGATGTGGAGCAGAGTGGACTTGCCGGAGCCCGACGGCCCCATTACTGCGACCATCTCCCCGGGCTCTATCTCCAGCGAGACTCCGCGCAAAGCATCGACATAGTTGTTGCGCCCAAGCACATAGCGCTTGTGGACATCTTTGGCTTGGATCACAGGACACATGACTCTCGTCTCCCGGCTGTCAGCTCATTCATAGCGGAGGGCGTTGACCGGCCGCATGCGGGCAGCGTGCAGCGAGGGATAAAGCCCGCTCACCAGACCCAAGACCACGGCGAAGACCACCGAGCCGATCGCGAGCCGCGGTGTTACCAGGAACAGGTCGACGTTCGATCTCGCGAGCGCTATGTCACCCAAGGTAGCGGCAATGACGCCCAAGACCAGGCCGGAAATACCACCCAGCAGACCGATGACGCCGGCCTCGGTAAGGAACTGCCGCACTATCTGCCTGTCGGAGGCCCCGATGGCCTTGCGGACCCCGATCTCTCGGGTGCGCTCGCTGACAGACATGGTCATGGTGTTGATCACGGAGAGTCCTCCTACCACCAGCGAGATGATAGCGACTCCGTAGAGGATGGCGTTGAGTATGCGGGTGGCGTTCGCTATCTGCTCTTGGAAGAAGCTGGGACCTGTGGCAGTGACGCCGCTCACGGTCTCGTTGATGGTCTGGGCCAGCTCCTCGGGGTCGACGCCAGGGGCCGGGTAGACGGTGAAGGTGGTCACCAGGTCTTCGACATCGACAAAGCTGCGGATCATCTCGGGTAGATCTTGGGCGAACAACCGCTGGGCGTCGGCCAGGTTCATATAGACAGCCATGTCAGGGGCAGTGAGGGTCTTATCCAGTATGCCGACGACCGTGAACTGTTCTCCCCGGATGGTCACTTGCTTGCCGACCTCCGCCCCCAGTCTGGTCACCAGGTCGCTGCCCACGACCACAGAACCCAACTCCCCGGCTCGCAAGGGGCGTCCCGCGGCGTACTCGATGCGGAAGCTCTCGTAGGGGTCGCCCCGCATGTCATCACCGAGAAGGATGGGGGGCATTCCGAACGACATGCCCGCTTCGGGGTCGAGCAAAGTGCCCACTGAAGCCGAGACCTCGAGGACGCCGGGCACTGCCTTGATCTCCTCCCGTTTCTTGAGCGACAGAAGACTGTTACCGAACATCGAGGCTCCGCCTTCTGCGGTGACTGTCACCTTGTCGGCGTAGAAGCGGGTGCCGCCGGAGACCATCACGCTGATACGTTCCGCCATGCTGCCCATGACCACCAGGGCCAGCACCCCTATGGTGATGCCGGAGATGGTGAGGAGCACCCTCACCTTTCGCCGAAACACGTTGCGCAAGACTTGCATACGGATCGCCTCCTACCTACACACCGGTGCAGGCATACGTTTGTGCAGGCTACCAGAAACCAGGGCCATCCACCAAGGGACAGTCCGCCCGGGAAAAGTCCTGCCGGAAGAACTCCTGCCAGAAGTTATAATGGCCGCACGTCAGGCGGCCGCTCATGGGGGGCAAGGTTTGGTCGACGCGAGGCTGGTGCGCGAACTGAGGGCGATCGTGGGTCGGGAGCAAGTGCTCACCGGGATGGTCGACCTGGATACGTACGCCTACGATGCCTATGGCGAACCAGCCCGGCCCGGAGCTGTGGTTTTCGTAGGCTCCCGGGACGAGGTGGTCGCAGTGGTGCGGCTGCTGGGTCGGGAGAGGGTGCCGTTCGTTCCCCGGGGCTTCGGGACCAATGTCAGCGGAGGGTCTCTTGCTCTTGAGGGCGGGGTCGTCATCGAAACCAGCCGCATGAACAAGATTCTGGAGATCGACCTCGCCAACCAATGCATCACCGTGGAACCAGGCATCTTCACCGGCGACGTGTCGGCAGCTCTAGAGCCTTACGGCTACTACTACGCGCCCGACCCCGCTAGTCTCAGGGCTTCCTCTATCGGCGGCAACATCGCCGAAAATGCTGGGGGGCCTCACTGTTTCAAGTACGGCGTCACCTCCAACCACGTGCTGGGAGTGCAGGTGGTGTTGCCGGAAGGAGAGGTGGTTTGGCTAGGGGGCAAGGGGGCGTCGACTCCAGGGCTCGACCTACGCGGCGTCTTCATAGGCAGCGAGGGGACGCTGGGCATTGTGACCGCAGCCATACTGCGTATCCTCCGGCAGCCCGAAACAGTCATGACCATGATGGGGGTGTTCTCTACCTTAGAAGACGCGGGCAACGTGGTGTCGGCCATAGTGGCATCGGGTCTCACGCCAGCGACGCTCGAGTTGATGGACCGTCCCACCATCCGCGCGGTGGAGGATGCGCTTGCCTGCGGCTATCCCCGGGAGGCGGGCGCAGTGCTGCTCATCGAGTTGGACGGGCTGCGCGATGGGATGGACGAGCTTGCGGAGAGGATCGCTGCGATATGTAAGGCCAACCATGCCCTCGAGGTCAGGGTGGCGGCCGATGACAAGGAGAGGGCCATGTTATGGCGGGGGCGTCAAGGCACGTTCGGAGCGATCACCCGGCTGGCCCCCAACTACATGTCGTTGGACGGCACGGTGCCCCGGACCAGGCTGCCCGAGGCCCTCCGTCTGATCGGAGAGCTGGCCCGGGCCAAAGGGCTCCAGGTCTTCTGCGTGCTTCACGCGGGGGACGGCAACATCCATCCCTGCTTCTTGTACGATGCGAGAGATCAGGAGCAGAAGGAGCGTGTCGAGGCGACCAGCCTAGAGGTGCTTCGCATCTGCGCCTCCTTGGGAGGCACGATCAGTGGCGAGCACGGCATCGGGGTGGAAAAACTACCGGCCATGAGACTGGTGTTCTCCGAAGACGACCTGCGGGCCATGGAGTGGGTGAAGGCGGCTTTCGACCCCCTGGGCTTGTGCAACCCGGGCAAAGTCCTGCCGGAAGGCGAATTGGCCGAAGCGGGGGTGAGCAGGTGACGGCGTCGGCTGACTCTCACGCCTTGGGTGTCGACCGGGAGCGGGTCGCCGAGCTTTTCTCGGAGGAGCTGGCCCGGTTCGAAGCACTGCATCCTCGTTCCCGGGAGCAGTATTCCCGCGGGCTCCGGCACTTCCTCTATGGCGCTCCCCTTCACTGGATGCAGCAGTGGCCGGGCAGCTATCCGCTCTGCGTGGCTTTGGCGCAGGGAGCGCGTCTCACCGATGTCGACGGTCACACGTATGTAGACTTTGCTCTGGGTGATACCGGCGCCATGTTCGGTCACGCGAATCCGACACTGGTAGAGGCCATCAGCACCCAGCTCGCTCGGGGCTCCACCATGATGCTGCCGACGGAGGACGCGGCGGTGGTAGGGGAGCTCCTGGCCGAACGTTTCGGTCTTCCCTATTGGCAGGTGACTACCTCGGCGACTGACGCCAACCGCTTCGTCATCCGCCTCTGCCGCATGGTGACGGGCCGCGACAAGATCCTGACTTTCAACTGGAACTACCATGGAAGTGTGGACGAGACCCAGGTAGAACTGGATGACAGGCAGAGGATGGTGCCGCGGACGGGCGTCCATCCGAACGCCATGCACCACGAGCAGACGACGAGGTTGGCGGAATTCAATGACCTGGCCGCGGTCGAGGAGGCGCTGGCGCAGGAAGATGTGGCCTGTGTGCTGACCGAGCCCGTGCTGACCAATGTGGGCATCGTGCCGGCCGAGGCGGGTTTTCACGCGGGTCTGAGGCGGCTCACGCGGCAGTACGGGGCCGCTTTGGTCATCGACGAGACTCATACAATCTCTGCCGGGCCGGGCGGATATACCCGGGCGCACGGTCTCGAGCCCGACTTCTTCGTGTTGGGGAAGAGCATAGCAGGCGGTATCCCGGTGGCCGTATGGGGGACAACGGCAGAGATGGCCGAACGGATATGGAAGGTGCTGCCGCACTTCAAGCCCGGCCAGGAGATAAACCATTTCGGATTCGGCGGGACGCTGGCGGGCAGTGCCCTGCAGATGGCTGCCATCCGGGCTACTCTGGAAAAGGTCATGACCGAGGAGAATTACGGGCACATGATCGGCCTGGCGGAGAGGATGGAACGCGGGGTCGTCGAGATGGTGCGGCGCCGGGCGCTGCCTTGGCATGTGACCCGGATCGGGGCTCGACTAGAGTATTTGTTCCGCCCGGCGCCGCCTCGCACTGGAGGCGAAGCTCACCGGGCCCGCCACGCCTTGCTCGAGGCCTTCATACATCTCTATCTGCTCAACCGGGGAGTGCTGTTGACGCCCTTCCACAACATGGCGCTTATGTGTCCCTTCACCACTGAAGCGGATGTGGATCTGCACAACCAGGTGCTGGACGAGTGCCTGGGGGTGTTAGTGGACGAGGAGGGGCGGCGTGCGTAAGCCGCCGCCGGGATAGTATGCCTAGGCTGGATTTCGATCGGAAAGGGGGAAGTTCTGCAATGCCACACATCGGCGATAAGCAGCCGGTTTCGCAACCGGTTTCAGAGCCTGTGCCGCGGCCGGTGTCGCTCGGCACAGTGACGCTCACAGTGAACGGCGAGGTCCATGAGCTCATCGTAGAACCGCAGTGGACGCTCCAGTACGTATTGCATGACAAGCTGGGACTTATCGGCACCAAGGAGTTCTGTGGAGAAGGAGCCTGTGGAGCTTGTACGGTCATCCTGGAGGGCCGGCCGGTACTTTCCTGCCTGATGCTGGCCATCGAGTGTGACGGCAAGAACATCGAGACCATCGAAGGCATCGCGCGAGCCAATCACCCGCTCATCGAGGCCTACATCAAGCACAGCTGCATGCAGTGTGGCTTCTGCACCCCTGGCTTTGTGGTCACGGCCAAGGCCCTGCTCGACCGCAATCCCGACCCCAGCATCGAGGAGATCAAGGAAGCCATGGTAGGCAACCTCTGCCGCTGCGGGACCTATCCTGCCCATATCCGGGCCATCGAGGAGGCGGCCGCCATCTTGCGTGGTGTCCTGGTGGCGCAAGGGGGTGAGGGCCGTGACTGATGAGAAGCAGCGCAGTGACGAGAGGCTCTGGGCCGAAGAGAAGCAGCGGATGCTGGAATCCTTCGACAACAAGGTTGCCGACCGCTACCCGCTCAAGGAGTTCCACAACATAGGGCGCCGGGGAGTACGTCGCACCGACGGCTACGAGAAAGCGACCGGGGCTGCTCGTTACACCCTCGATGTGCAGCTGCCGGGCATGCTGTACGGCAGATTCCTGACCTCGCCCTATCCTCACGCGCGCATCGTGAGTCTGGACACCAGTGCCGCCGAAGCTTTGCCCGGGGTGAGGACCATTATCCGCTGGGACGACCCCGAGATGGACGTGGAGGTGCCTCTAGCCGGGCATGAACTCAATAGCATCCGGCCTCTTTCCAACATCGCTCACTGGCAGGGGGAAGAGGTCGGGGCCTTCGTGTGTGCCGACAGCGAGGAGATCGCTGAGCAGGCTCTCAAGCTGCTCAAGGTGGAGTGGGAGCAACGGCCCTTCGTGTTGGACGTGGAAAAGGCCCTTGAACCCGGGGCTCCCCTTAGCAACCCGGAGTACAACCCGGACGGGAATCTGGCCCCGAACGACATCTACGTTGAAGGCCATGGCGATCCCGAGAAGGGGTTCGCCGAGGCCGACAAGATCCTCGAGTTCAAGTTCACTTTCGGGCAGAACACCTGGGTGGGGCCGGAGCGGCCCTGCGGAGTGTGGCGCTGGAACGGCGAGTATGCCGAGGTGTGGGTCAAGCAGCAACGGCCTCATATCGCCAAGCGGGCCATCTCTCAGTGGTTCGGTGGCATCCCTATGAACAAGATAGACCTTCACTGTCTCTACCAGGGGGCAAGCTTCGGAGGTTGGAGTCAGATGGGCTGGAACCTGGGCGGCATGTACTGCGCGGCCGTGGCCGCCAAACGCACCGGTCGGCCCGTCAAGTGGTTGTTCAGTCGCCGGGAGGATTTTTACGGCGGCGAGATGGACGCCGGGGTGTTCTACCTAAAGGTCGGCTGCAAGCTGGACGGGACCATCACGGCGGTAGAAGAGCGAGGGGTGGTGGTCAACCAGGCTATGCCGGTCTTCGGTATCGCCAAGCATTTCATCGACAACACAAGGGTGCCGCACGTGCGCGGACGGACCGAAGCCGTGTGGGTGAACCGCGGTCCCAACGTACCTACTCGTTGCGAGCAGAACCTCAACTGCTACAGCCTGTGTTGGGTGACCAACCGCGTGGCGGATGCTCTGGGGCTCGATCCCATCGAAGTGGCTCTCAAGAATGACGGGGCCGAAGGCCATGACATCGAGTGGTTGAACGCTCGCAAGGCTGAGCTCGGCTTTCCAGTGAGAGACAGCTTGCGGGAATGTATAGCTGCGGGCAAGGCGGCCATCGGCTGGGACCAGAAATGGCATCCACCGGGGACCAAGCGGTTGCCTAACGGACGCATGCATGGGATGGCTTTTACCTGGACCCACGAGTGGGACGACTCTGCTGGTAGCTCCGAGGTCGGCATATACATCGAAAGGAACGATGGTACTTGCACCATCCTGGGCTGTCGGGCTGATGGTGGCCAGAACGCGGAGACGACGTACTGCCAGATCGCGGCTGATGAGCTCGGTTATCCGGTAGAGATGGTCCGGTTCAAGCACATGGACGATGCGGGTTTCTTCACCATGACGCCGGATACGTCGACCAATCTGTCGGTGAATGGCTGGGCGGTAAGACACGCGGCGCGGCTGCTCAAGCAGCGCATCCTCGAGGCGGCGGTGGCTCCCCGGGGGGTCACCCAGCTCACCAGCTTCCCGCCGGCCTTTCCGGGCAAACGTCCGGAAGAGCTCGATATCAAGGACGCGGTCATATTCGAGAAAGCAAACCCAGAGAACCGCATGAGTGTGGCCGATTTCGTCGGGCCTTCCGGGGCACAGGGTCCCATCGTTTCCCCTATCGGCGAACCCATCCTGGCGGGTAGAGAGGGGCTTGGTTATCCCATGCGACTTACGCCCCCCACCTTCGACTTCGCTTGGCACGTCCAGCGGGGGACCTACCTGGGCCTGCGTCTGCGGTTCTGTCGCCAGGCCCACTTCATGGAGGTCGAGGTCGACCCCGAGACCGGCGAAGTGGAGGTGACTCGGGTGGTGACCGTCAACGACGTGGGCAAGGTCATCAACTGGGAGGGCTGTGAAGGCCAGGCCTACGGCGGGGCCTACATGGGAGTGGGTCGGGGCCGCACCGAAGAGGTGGTCTGGGATCCCCGCACAGGCATCATGCTGAACGGCAACCTCCTCAACTACAAGATCCCCACGCTGATGGACATCGGTGAGATCCAGACGGTCCTGCTGGAGACCGGGATGGGGTACGGCCCCTACGGCGCAGTGGGCATCGGTGAAGATGTGGCTACGGTGCTGCCCGCCCTCATCGGACCGGCGGTCCACAACGCCCTCGGGGTGTGGATCGACCGCTATCCGGTCACGCCTGACGTGGTCCTCGCGGCGCTGGGAAAGGCCTAGGTGAGAGCGATGAAGAAGTTCAAGCACCTGACTGTGCGGACGGTCGAAGAAGCGACCTCCGTCCTGGCGGAACATGGGAAGTCGGCCCGGGTTATCGCCGGCGGCACCGACCTTCTCGGTGAGCTCAAGGACAGCATACTGAGGGATGATGACTATCCCGAGGTGCTGGTCAACATCAAGGAGATCCCGGGTCTTGAGCACATCACGGCCCAGGACGGCGGTCTGCGGGTGGGGGCTCTCACCCGGCTGGAAGATGTAGCCACCCATCCCTTGGTACGGGAGAAATATCCGGCTTTGGCCGAAGCGGCCAAGCGGACCGCCTCCCCGCACATCAGGGAGATGGGCACGGTGGCCGGCAACCTCTGCCAGAACAACCGCTGCTGGTACTACTGGGTGCCCGACAACCTGTTCGATTGTCTGCGCAAAGGAGGGCGGGCCTGCTATGCGGTGACGGGTGACGCTCGCTATCACTCCATCTTCGGGGCGGCTCGCGTAGAGACCACAGCCTGTTCCCGAGCCTGTCCCAACCACATCGACATCGCGCCCTATCTAGCGGATATCCGTCGGGGTGAGCTGACGACCGCAGCGCGCACTCTGTTGCGGAGCAACCCGTTGCCGGCCATAACCGGTCGGGTGTGCCCGCACTGGTGTGAGCAGGAATGCGCTCGGGGCGAGTTCGACCAGGCGGTAGCGGTCCGGGCGGTGGAGAGGTTCTTGGGCGATCATGTGCTCGACCGTGCGGCCGAGTTCTACCTTGCGCCGGCGGCGGAGAGTGGAAAGCGCGTGGCGGTCGTGGGGTCGGGCCCGGCGGGGCTTTCCGCTGCTTACTACCTGCGCCAGGCCGGGCACGCGGTGATGGTCTTCGAGCGCATGCCCGAGGTGGGGGGGATGTTGGCTTACGGCATCCCGCCCTATCGTTTGCCGCGGGAAATCCTCAAGCGGCAGGTGGAAGCTATTGCAGGGACTGGGGTCGAGTTCACTACCGGCGTAGAGGTGGACGCGGAGAAGTTCGGCGCTCTGGAGCGGGATTTCGACGCGGTGTTCGTGGCCGGCGGGGCTTCGAAGCAGACCGACGTGGGCGTGAGCGGTGAAGAATGTCTCTTGTCCGGCACGGAATTCCTGCACCAGGTCTACGAACGGCCGGAGTCTATGGCTGGCAAGGTAGTGGGCGTGATCGGCGGCGGCAATACAGCCATCGACGTAGCGAGGACCTTGCTCAGACTGGGAGCGAAGCCCATCATCTACTATCGTCGCACCAAGGACGAGATGCCGGCCCTCGACGAGGAGATCGCCAAGGCCGAGGAAGAAGGGGTGGTATTCCAGTTCCTGACCCAGCCGGTCGCGGCCGGGGTCGCCGGCGCGGGTGGCGCGGCCGGCCCCATCGAACTGACCTGCTGTCGCATGGAGTTGGGCGAACCGGATGAGAGCGGGCGCCCGCGGCCGGTCAGAGTCGAAGGCTCGGAGTTCTCGGTCTCGTGTGACGTGGTGATCAAGGCCATTGTCGAGCGACCCGATTACTCGTTTCTGCCGCCTGAGTTTGTGGACCAGAGGGGCCGGCTACGCATCGACCCAGAGACGGGTCGGCTGGCCGACAAAGTGTTCGCCGGGGGGGACTTCGTGACCGGACCGGCGACGGTGGCGGAGGCCATCGCTGCGGGGAAACAGGCGGCGGCCGCGATCGACGGTCACCTACGCGGAGGGCGAGCTGAGGAGTCAAGAGAGGCCGCTCCTGTCTGCGTTCTGGGCGAGAGCTTCAGTGCTGCCTGCATGCTCCCGTTCGAGCGGGTGGAAGTCCCCGAGCTTCCGGTGGAAGAGCGGGTGGGGGCTCTGGACCGGGAGGAGGTAGGCACGCTGGACACATCATCGGTCACGCGGGAAGCCGAGCGTTGCTTCAACTGTGGCTGTGTAGCGGTCAACTCCTCGGACCTAGCGCCGGTGCTGGTGGCCCTGGGCGGGCGTATCAAGACCACCGAGCGGGAGATCGGGGCGGAGGAGTTCTTTACCGTCGGGGTGAACACTAGTACAGTGTTGCGGCCTGGCGAGTTGGTCTTGGGGGTCGAGATCCCCGAGCCGGCTCCCAGTACCAAGTCGTCCTTCCTCAAGTTCGCGCTCCGCAAGTCGATCGACTTCCCGATCGTGAACGTAGCGGCGGCCATCACCTGCGAGGACGGGGCGGTCAGCTCGGCCCGCATCTGCTTGAATTCCGTTTTCGGGGTGCCGCTGCGGGTAGCGGGTGCGGAGCAGTACCTGGTCGGCAAGGTCATCGACGAACCTACCGCGGAAGCGGCTGCCGACGCCAGCATGGAAGGGACGGTGCCTCTCCTCAACAACCGTTACAAGATCCAAATCGCTCGCACGCTGGTGAAGAGGGCCATCCTGGCCTGCGCACCGTGAGGCGGCTGGTGCACCTGGTTGGGGGTAGCGTCATTCAAGGCGTTTCCAGGAGGGAGCGACAACGGCTGAAGTAGTGGCGCGCATCTTCTACCCGGAACTGAGCCGGATGTTGGGCACTAGTGAGGTCTGGCTGCAGGGGGGGACCGTAGGTGAATGCCTCGCCGATCTCACCGAACGCTGGCCAGCCGCGGGCCCCCTGCTTTTCGAGCGGACTGGTGCCCTCCAAAAGCAGGTTTACGTGTTCGTCAACCAGGAGAGCATGCGGAAAGCCGACCTCTCCCGGCCGGTGCGTGAAGGCGATGTGCTCCTGCTGGCCGTGCTAGCGCTGGGGGGATAGGTGCTGGAAGGACGAATGGCTGGAAGACAGGAAGACCAGGCTCAAAGAGAGGCCAGAACACTTGCAAAGGAGTAGGCCGTGCCCGAGACCCGCAGAAACGCCAAGTACATCGTCACCACACTGCAGATGCCCGAAGAGAAGCAGCGCATCCACGGGGAGTATTCCAAGTTCGCCACCCGCATACTGTGGCTGGACGACAAGGTGGTGGAGGGGGCTTTTCACATCAACACCGCTTGGTACATCCGCGCCACGGAAAAGACGATGGAAGATAAGCCCCATGTTCATGACAGCGACGAGATCATCGGCTTCTTCGGGAGTAACGCCGATGACCCCTACGACCTGGGTGGCGAGGTTGAGATCTGGTTGGAGGACGAGCAGTACATTATCGATCGTAGCGCGCTTATCTTCGTGCCCGCGGGTTTGGTGCACTGCCCTCTGGTCATCCGACGGGTGGATCGGCCCATCTTCCACTTCACGACGGTCACGGGCGGGCGCTATGTTAAAGAGGAGAAGACCTCCACTGTCGAGTTGTAGTGGTGGCCGTGGTCCTGGTCTTGACCTTGGCGGTCTTCGGGGGAGATGGTGACCTTGCGACACCTGAGAAAACAGTCGCCCAGTTGCTTGGCGCGTTTGAGAAGAGGGATATCGGGGCTATCTTTGCGTTGATCGATCTCCGGGTGGCAGGGGTTCTTTCAGATGTGGCAGGGGTACTTTCGGATAAGGATCATTCAGGCGCGTTGGAGGTGATCTCAGAGGACCTTCTGCCCTACAGAGAGATGAAATTCAAAGACATCGTGATGTCCACCAAGATGACCAGCGAGAAAACCGCGACGGTCACGATCGTCGAAGGGTCGCTCACAATCGCAAGGCTCGATGGAAGCATCCAGACGGAGAACGTCTTAGAAGCCGAGGGTTCGCTGAGCTACGACCTGGTGAAGGTGGACGGGAAATGGTATCTGAGTTCGTTACCTTTCACGGAGTGATGAGCCATGTACAAGACTTACAAGAAGATGTTGGTGCTTCTGGACGGGTCGGAGCTTGCGGAGATCGTGTTCAGATATGCCCGGGAGCTCTCAGCGCGGCTCAACCTTGACCTGGAGCTGCTCCATGTGGTCAATCCCCAGGAAGAAGACTTGATGCCTATGCGCCTGGCCTACATGGAGCGCATGGCGGAGCGGCTTTGCGCTGAGGCGCAGGCAGTGAGTGACGGCATCGAAGATGACATCCAAGCCTGCATCCAGGCGCGGGGGAAGGTGGTCGTAGGCTACCCGGCCGAGGAGATCCTTAAGTACGTTGACGAGAACGATGTCGACCTGGTCATGCTCTCTACGCACGGCCGTACCGGCGTGAAGACCTGGGATTTGGGAGGTACGGCTTCCAAGGTCATCCACGCCGCCAAGGTACCCGTGTGGCTGGTTCCGACGGAGCTGCGAGATGAGGTGGTCTCCGATACTCTGCCCAAACGAACGCTCGTGATCCCGCTCAGTGGGTCCAAAGCCTCTGAGGCGGTGATCCCCTACGCGCTCGGGGTGGCTCGCCAGCGCGGGGCTGAAGCGGAGATCGTGCTGGTCTACGTGGACGACATCGAGGACATCCTGTTCACCCGGGACGCGCTTGAGGCCAAAGAAGCCGAACGAGCCAAGATGCAGGCGCACCTGGACAAGCTGGCGGACGCCATCCGGGGAGAAGGCTTCGCCGTGCGGACGGAGCTACTGATCGGGGATCCGGCCACCCGTATCGTGGAATACCTCAAGGACAATCCCGCCCAGCTTCTGGCCATGGCTACGCGCGGGCGTCGGGGAGTCAGCCGTCTAGTGTTCGGCAGTGTGGCGGAGGAGATGATCCACCTCATCAAGAAGACGCCGATGCTGCTGGTACCGGCCGCGCTAGTGGATGCGCTCCCCGAAGGTGACGTGGATCTCTGAGGTCAGACTCGCCATCTTGGCCGTGAAGGCCTTGTACTCCTCGGTCTGGGTGTCCCGATTCTTGAAGTCCTCGAGGCTCCTGAGGTGGACGATCCCTACGTACCTGAAGGGGATGATGCCGGAGCGGCTCTCGGTGACCTTGACGAGTTCGTATTTCTCCACGGAGGGTAGGCTGTCGATGTAGGGGCCTTTCTCGGTGTCGACATAGTGCTTGAACTCCTCGTCGGTTACATGCGGGGCCAGGTTATAGAGGATGATCTCGATGGCCATCTCGGCTCCTTTCGACGGTCGGGTCTGAGTTGTAGGTGCCGGCGCGGCCTGATGTCAGTGCCGGCTGCCTGTTAAGTATTGTCCGCCGTGCCTACGAAGCGGCGCAGAAAAAGACCGCAAATAGCGGGAATTTTCTGCAGCTGGATCACACTGGCCCCAAGAAAGTGCGGCGCGAGCATCTGCGCGCGGGTCCGTCGAGCCCCGTGCGAGACCAGCCGCCGCCTCTGTTGGTAGACTTAGCGACTGTCGGCAGAAGTGCGAAGCGAAGGGGGAGCCTGATGGTCGTCTTCACAGTCCTTTATCCGTATACGCCCGGCAAGCGGTTCGACATGGACTACTACACCAGCAAGCACCTAGGCCTGGTCAGGGAGAAAGTGGGTCCGGCGCTGAAAGCAGTCAGTGTGGACAAGGGCGTATCGGGTCCCGAGCCGGGGTCATCGCCAGCCTATGCCGCCGTCTGCCGGCTCTGTTTCGATTCGCTGGAAGACATTGCCACGCACCTGGCTCCGCACGATGCCTCCTTCGCCGCTGATGTTCCCAACTTCACCGACATCGTCCCTGAGTTCCAAATCAGCGAAGTGGTCGTTTAGAACTGGTCGCGGCCTGAGGTGCTGGCGGCCTGAGGTGCTGGCGGCCTGGAGCCCTGGCGGCTCGGTCCGCTGGCAGCCCGGACCGCTGGTGGCCTAGAATGGTCGGCGCCGGCAGCGACGGCGACCGGGAATGGCCGACAATAGCGGGCCGACAAGGAGAACCCGCTGACCAATGAGGCGCACTCTCGTCATAGCCGACGCCCACGGATACCCGGAAGTGATCCAAGCGGCCTTGGACCACGCGGGTTTCAGGCCGGGAGAAGACCGGCTCGTTTTTGCGGGGGATTTCCTTGATCGGGGACCCGATCCGCAAGGTTGCCTCGACCTCGTCGAACAACATGCCGATGAGGTCCTGTTAGGCAATCACGATCTGGCGGTGCTGCTGGACACCTTCATCTGGCCGCAAGAGCCTCAGAGTCGCCGGTTCCGTCCGCAGCTCATAGACAAAGTGTTGGGACGTGAAGAGGGCTTCGCCTGGAAGGCGGCCGCGGTAGCGGAGGAGGTGCTCATCACGCATGCCGGCGTCTCCGAAAACTTCGCGCCGGTCTTCGCCGAGATCTGCAGAGGGCAGGTGGGGTTGCTGGCTGAGTGGCTGAACCGGGTGTTCCGGGACGCCGTTCACCATAGCCTGCAGGCGAACGCCGTAACTGGGTGGGAAGAAGCCATACTGGGCGAGGAGGGGCCGTTCTGGCTGCGGCCGCGCCCGTTCTCGCGGTCGCGGCCGCTCTCCGGGGTCAAGCAGGTGGCGGGACACTCTCCTCCGGTGCCCGAGCTTGAGGAGGAGGGGTTCTACATGATCGACCCCTGCGTGTGGGCGCTGGAATTAGGAGAGCCGCTACGTTTCCGCTACGTTGTGATTGGGGAAGGTCGGGTCGAGGTGCGTGAAGGCCTCGTGGGATAGTGAGGGCTGGACGGGGTCGACCGAAGCCGAACAGGCCGAGCAGGCGGTCGGAAGAGGGCGCGAGAACCCACTGGAGCAAGACACTGGGGCAAGAGCGGAAAGATGCCAGCGGCCGCCGTGGGCATGTAGGGAGCCAGTAGGCGCCGCAACCTGCAGAGCATCTTCGCCCTAGCGCACCCGCGCAGTTGTGGTGTAATAAAGCAGGGTGATCTGCACAGGGCGCCCTCTTTGCGGGGAGGGCGTTTGGGGAGGACGGGCGATGACCATACCGACCTGGGCTGTCTTTCTCATAGTCCTGCTGCTGGTCCTGATCTACTGGTACACCACGTCGCGCTCGCGAAGCAAGAACCGGCAACGGGACCGGGCGGCCGCCGAGTTCGCCAGACTGAGCGGGTTCTACGCCAACCAGGTGTTCGTGGACGTCCGCGGGGAGGTGGCCGTGGGCGTCGACGACCGGGGACGGCGGATCGCTGTGAGTCGTCCCAAGGCCCAACCGCGCTTGCGCATCTACTCCTTCGCTCAGTTGCTGCAGGCGGAAGTGCTGCAGGACGGGACAGCCATCGCCAGGGTAGCGGCGTCTCCGGACTTGCGCCCGGCGGATTTGGCCTCGGACCCGGGGGAGCACCCGGAGGCTGGCCCCACCTCACTGTACGGAGCCACGGCTCTGCGGCCGGCGGTCTCTTCGCAGGTCATACCCCGGCCCGTGCCTCTCTCGACGCTCGCCGTACGCATCAGCTTCGATGACCCGGAAGTGCCGCCGGTGGTGCTCTACTTCCTGCAGGGGCGGGCGGTCGACGTGGGTAGCGTGGCGGCCGACCGGGCTCTGGAGCAGGCCAGGACCTGTCTCAGCGCTCTGCGGACCGCCATGTTGCGGGGCGCCGCCCATGGCCCCCGGCGGCACGACGACTGATGAGGTCTGCGCGCGAGAGCCTGGGCCGCTCGGGGTCGGGCGGCGTGGAGCCGGCCGGGCGTGACCCCTGGCGCTCGGGGCCGGTCGGCTGGAATCTCCCCAGTCCGGCAGTGCAGCGCCATCTGCTTCACCCCTGGCGAGTCAGTCGCCCCGAGGCGACGGCCATTCAGCAGCGCCTGGCCCAGGAAGTGGTCTTGGCTGCTCTGCCCGCACGGGGACAGGGGAGCCCTCGCTATGCCGCCGGCGTCGACGTCGCCTACAGCAAAGACTCTGGGTGGGCCTGGGCCGTGGCTGTGGTGATGGACCGCCGGTTCGACGTGGTGGCCACCGCGGTCGCCCAGGGGGAACCGGATGCCCCCTATGTCAAAGGGTATCTGGCCTTCCGAGAGGGACGCCTGAGCCTGGAGGCGCTTTCTGCGTTGGCTATCGCTCCTGAGCTAGTGTTCGTGGACGGTCATGGGGTCGTGCACGAACGGGGGCTGGGCCTTGCCTCCCACCTGGGGGTACTTCTCGGTCTCCCCACCATAGGGGTTCCCAAGACGCCCTTCCACCCGGTGGAGCGGCAACCTGGGCCCCGGCGCGGGGACTACTACCTGCTCACCAAGGAGTGGGGAGCCCAGGGAGCGGCTATCCGGCTGAAGACGCGCTCCAAACCTGTCTACGTCTCGCCGGGCCATCTGGTTGACCTCTCCAGCGCTGTGGAGCTGGCGCTGGTCTGGTCCACCGGTCGCCATCGCGTCCCCGAGCCGCTCTCGTTGGCCCACACGTTGTCGCTCGAAGCTAGGAATGCCGGGGCGAAGACCGGTGGGGTGACCAGCGGCCAGGTCGCCTCGGGGCCGTCTGTCTAGCGCGAGATCCTGACGAGCTGTACCGCGAAGGCTCCGATCTCTATCACGTCACCCCAGGAGACGGAGGCGACCGCTGGGGGGCGCTCGCTCGCCACAGTCAGAACCTCCAGCAGGCCTGTCCCCGCTGAGGACGGCGTTGCCAGCCCCCCTGGAAACGGCCCGGCAGCTTCGGCGAAAGTCACGCTGTAGCGCACCGCTTTCTCCGACGGATTGGCCAACAGCAGTGCCTTCCCCCCACGCTCGTCGCTTCCGGCCAGGATCCAGAGCGACGTGTCGGCGCTGCTTGTGACTTTGAGTTCCCGTGGGTGGTCAGCGAACATGCGCCAGAGGCTGAAAGCACGGGCCACAGGCTTAGGGGAACCATCCCCATAGAGCAGTCCGTAGCCGGCGGGAAGGCCCGGCACGGGGTCGATCCCCGAGTAGAAGGTGGCCTCGGCCACGCCGGTCTTCTGTAGGGCGATCCAGGCCGCAGTCAAGATGGCCGCACCCTTGGCGCCCGTGCGCAGGGCGGCGGCCTCCGGGCTGTCGTCGTCCAGAAGGTGGGTATCTGTGTTCCACTCGGTCACGTGCAGGGCCGTCTCCGTGAAACCCGACACCTCCAATTCCTGCGAGTAGAAGGTAGCGGCCTCTATCCAGCGCTGGGGGTCGTTGTCGTAGAGGTGCCAGGAGAGGAAGTCGAGAGGAGCTCCGTTCTTCTTGACGTAGGTCAAGAACTCGTGGATCATACGGCGCCCGTGGCGCAGGAAGACCGAACCTTGGGTGAAGCCAGCCCCGCCGACGGCCAGCTCGGGGAAGGCCTTCTTGAGGGCTCGCGCGGTCTGCACATAGAGGTCGAAGAAGTCGACGAGGTTCCGGGGCTCGGGCCAGAAACGCTCTAGGTCGGGCTCGTTCCAGATCTCCACGTAGCGCAGGGGTGTACGGAAGCCGTTCCATTGACCCTGGTAGTAGTGGCGGACCACCTGCACTGCGGCCTGGGCCCATTGGGCTCTCTCGCGTGGGTTCTCGGGCGCCCGCACATCGTTCCAGGAATCACCCAGTCTAAGGTAAGGCTCGAAGCCTCCGACCACTATGGTCCGCCAGGCGAAATCACTGCGGTCGAAACGGTAGGAGGCGGGATCGTTGGGGTCGCGGCTCAGGTCGGGGAACATGGTCGCCATATCCAGCGGTCCGTAGAAGTCGTGGGTGCGGACCATCTCGACGCCCATCTCTCGGTAGGCAGCAGTGGCGTCGAAGGGGGAGCGCTCGTTGTGTGAGGAGAGCGGCCCCAGGTTGACACCCAGCAGGCGGGAGAAGGTGGCGCCGGTGGGCTCGCCGACTGTGAGCTGGGTATCGGCCGGGAGCGGAGACGTCGTCTCGGGAGCTGGGGTGGAGGAGGTAGCTGGCTCGGTCGTAGCGGTGCCCCCGTGCGTAGTGTCGCTACCGCCGGGCATGGGCCCCGATGGCAGCTGACCACAGCCCCCGAGCGCCAAGCCCAGAAGGCCGCCGGCCAAGAGAGTCACCGCCAGAAGAGCGGCTGCTGAGAGGGCCGCCGACCGAGCAGCCGCTAGAAGAGCCGTCGGCCCGAAGCCGGCCGCGCCAGGGATCCTGCCTGTTGTTGCTCTCTTTGAGGAAGAAAGAGGAAAGCCCATGACAACCTCCTTGATCCCATGCGACCTGGTGGACCCTTGCCCGGCATCGCACGGCCGCACACTGTGGGGATCGTTCCCTTTTTCTAGACTTTCGCTCTTTGCTCGCTGGTTCCTGGGAGAAGGCCGAGACAAGAAGGGGCTGTGCGCGGGTCTGTCCGCCCGGACCGCTAGACTACGGACATAAGCGAATGCCCGTGGGGGTGCTGGTCACACTCGGGGCGGGTAGCGGTGTTAGGGGGAGCAAGTCACAACCGCGTGGAGGGTCGCAGGCATGATGGACGAGGCCAATCGACAATGCCCGGACTGCCGCTCGTACTCGGTGCGACGCATCAGAAACAAAGGTTCGCTTGAAGGCGGGCTGAGTCTGCCGGCGGTGGGCGGCATTCTCTTCTGGCAGTCGACTCCCAGTGCGGCGGCCCGGACCGGCCTGTGCTGGGGGTCATCGAAATAGTGCTGGTCAAGCGGGCTCTATTTCCCTCCAAGAAGATGTGCCGCGCGGACTGCGACCATACCTGGCGTCCCGAAAAGCACTGGGAAGAGTGGAAGGAGGAAGAACTGCGGTGGCAAGAAAGGAGAGAAGGTGACTAGTGGCAGCTTTAGAAGTTGGCTGTATCTCATTGCCAGACTGCTGGGCGACGCGTCGGCGGTGAAAAAGGGCCGCGTGGGGCGTAGGGTCGCGCGGCGCGTGGTCGGCGAGGCGGGCAGCGCGGCCACGATCGAGGCGACGACCGACCGACGGCGAGCGCTGGGCCGGGCCGAGCATCAGCATCGACTTCCTGACGCAGACGGCCGAGGAGCTGCCGGTCGACGTCACGCCGATCGACCTCGTCCGCGCCGCGCGGCCGCTGAGCGAGGGCGAGGCCGTCGGGATGCTCGCGGTGCCACTGCTGGATGCGGCGCAGCGAGTCGAGCGTCTGCCCGCGGTCGGCGTAGAACGCCGACGGCCAGAGGTCGTAGAGCTGGCGCTCGCTGTAGCTCTGTTCGCGCTGATCGTCGGCGCGGTGCAGGTCGCGGACGACCTCGGCGATGGCGATCAGATCGCCCGAGTTGATCTTCTGTTCGTATTCCTGGGCACGGCGCGACCACATCGCCTTCTTGATCCGGGCCTTGCCGCGGAGAGTCTTCATGGCGTGGGCGACAACCTCGGGCGTGGCGAGCGGACGCAGGCCCGATTCGACCGCCTTGTTGGTCGGCACGCGCAGGGTCATCTTGTCCTTCTCGAAATAGATGACGAACAGCTCGAGCTTGAAGCCCGCGACTTCCTGCTCCTCGATGGACAGGATCTTGCCCACGCCATGGGCGGGATAGACGACAAAGTCGTCAGGGCGGAAGTCGCTCTTGCGGGTCTTGGTCATGGCGGTCCTTCGATCTCGTGGCGGTGACGGCACTGCCGCGGTGACAAGACGAAAACCCGACGGAAGGGACATGTTCCGTCGGGTGGGCGTGATGGCGGAATGTCAGGTCGGGCGCGGCAGCATCTCTGCTGTTGTCATATCATGAAATGACCCGCGAGGAAAGATCATGGCCCGGGCGCGACGCCACGCCGCGGGGGTCTCAACTGCCCTCGCCCGGCGCCTCGGAAAAGAGCGCGAGCTTGCCCGGCTTGCCGTCCATCTCCTCCGCGCCCGGGAGGGGATCCTTCTTCTGGGTCAGGACGGGCCAGCGCTCTGCATATTTGCGGTTGAACTCCACCCATTTCTCCATGTCGGGCTCGGTATCGGGGCGGATCGCATCGGCAGGGCATTCCGGCTCGCACACGCCGCAATCGATGCATTCGTTGGGGTTGATGACGAGCATCACCTCGCCTTCGTAGAAGCAATCGACCAGACAGACTTCGACGCAATCCATATATTTGCAGCGGATGCAGGCGTCGGTGACGACGTAGGTCATGTGCTCGTGGCTC
>OGCI01000601.1_pt1 | contig 38861 bp, 54 predicted proteins | sample 1570021 | NCBI WGS metagenome assembly OGCI01 (sample SAMN06264664, study PRJEB24512) | hot springs metagenome | isolation source: Hot spring water | place: South Africa: Tshipise | collected 2015-06-21 | reverse complement strand
AAAACATAAACCATGAAATATAAATTAAAAAAATAAAAAAAGAAAAAAGAGAAAAAATAAAAACTATCTCTTACTTGTAGAATTCTTTTCTCTTCTTTTTTCAAGAAGTTCTCTTTTCTCTTTATTAGAAATATTCTCTCTTATTTCTTTTTTTATTTGCTCTCTTTCTTCTCTTAATTCTTTAAGTTGTGTTAAAACTTCAATAGATTTTTGAGAGTTTCCAAGCATTTTCTCTATATTTTCTTTTTGTTTTTCTGAAATATTTTCTTTACTTAACATTTCATTGAATCTTTGTATTTTAAGTTCATGTACTTGTATTGCTCTGTCTAAACCAGTTAATTTTTCAGAAGAAATATTCTCTTTGTTCAATTTTTCAACTCTTCCTCTAACTCTTTCTATTATCTTGTTGTGCTCTTCAAGGGTTTTGTTTAATGCCGCATCGTTTTTATTCTTTGCTTGAACTCTTGCCCTATTCAATAACATACTAGCCAATCTTAATTCTTTTTCTACTTTTTTCTGTTTGTTTAATGTAAACCAAAGTCCAACTTTTTCCCAGAATATACGAAAACCACTAACTTCTTCATTTAAAGATTGTTCTGTTTCATTTACTATAGATTTGTCTAATGAAACAATCTGTACTTCTTCTGAAGATGTGAATTCCTCTGCTAAAGTTATTGAAATTAAACTCGCTAGTATTGTTACTGCTAAGGCTGTTAATATAATTTTTTTCATTTTACCTCCTATCCAAATTTAGTTAAATTAGTTATGCAAAAATACTATTTAAAATATTCCTGAAACATTCCAGAAACAAGATGGAACTACTTTAAAATAATTTTATTTGTATTCCCGAAAGGTATTTTTTTTATTAAGTTGCGAGATTCTAGATTTCTGATTAGTCGTGATAATTTTGCCTTGGAAAAGCCAAGATCTTTTTGAATATTTTTTTGCCAACTTTCGTTTCTATCACATTTTTTTAAATAATTAACAATCTTTTTTTCTTCTTCTAATAAGTAAATATTATTTTCTTTTTTCTTCTTCGTAAAAAATAAAAAAATTGAAAGAAAAATTAAAACCAAAGAAATTATTGAAATAACATAAATTAAACCACCTTTTTTCTCTTTGTATTTTTCTATTATTGCAAAAAAAGTTTTTTGATCCCCTTTCCTTATATTGTCAAATTTCCATTTAATTTCGATCAATCTTCCATCTGTAAAAGTTTCATAATCTATAGGGCTTGCTCCGACTTCAGATAATAAATATCCATAATCAAGAATTAACGAAATTTCTACATTTTCATAATCTTCTTCAAAATAAACTTTATCTAAAAAGATATATCCTTCTTTTGTTTCTATCATCTCTTTAATTCCTTTATCAAAAATTTTGTCATCTAAAAAAATCTCATAAAAAATTTTATTATCTATCTGTCTGTTTTTCTCTTTATAGGAAAAAGAGCTAACAAAATTTGTAAGAAAAATCAACATAATAAAAAAAAACACATACTTTTTCATTAAAAAAAAAAGAATAAAAGATATTTAAATTTAACTTTTCTATATTTATTATGGTTTATCTTTTAGGAGTGGATGATGCTGGAAGAGGACCGGTGATAGGACCAATGGTATTAGCAGGGGTTTTAATAAATGAAGAAAAAGAAAATCTATTAAAAAAGATAGGTGTCAAGGATTCAAAAAAACTTTTTTCAAGTGCGAGAGAAAGAATAAAGGAAATTTTGGAAAAAGAAGTTGAATATTTTCTCCAAGTTATCTCTCCAAGAGAAATAGATTCTTCACCGAATCTTAACACTTTAGAAGCGGAAAGGATGGCCGTTATTATAAATAAATTATCTCTAGAAAAAAAAGAGAAAATTAAAGTATTTGTCGACTGTCCTTCAAATAATAAAATTAAATGGGGTTTTCTTTTAAAATCTTTGTTATTAAGAAAAGACATGGAGCTTTTTATAGAGCATAAAGCAGATATTAATTTTCCAGTTGTTTCTGCTGCTTCCATTCTTGCAAAAGAAAAGAGAGAAGAAGAGATTAAAAAGTTAAAAAAAGATTTTAAGAAGGATTTTGGTTCCGGTTATCCAAGCGACCCTAAAACAATTAGTTTTATAAAAAATAATTTTAAAGACGATAAGTTTAAAGAAATTATCAGGTTTTCTTGGGAAAGTATAAAAAGATTATCAGATGAAAAACAAAAAAAATTATTTTAACTATACTCTTAAAAACCTTATTTTCTCTTTAGTTTTATGGTTTATATAAAAAAGTTGGTGTTACAAGGTTTTAAAAGTTTTGCGAGAAGAACTGAAATTATTTTAGAAAATTCTATGAATGTTATTGTGGGACCAAACGGTTCAGGAAAAAGCAATATTACCGATGCTATTTGTTTTGCTTTAGGTAGAATGAGTAAAAAATCTATGAGAGCTGAAAAAATTGAAAGTTTTCTTTTTAGCGGTAATAAATATTACAAACCTGCAAACGAAGCTTTAGTAGAAATTGTATTTGAAGATAAAGAAAATGTTTTTTTAGCAGATAAAAAAGAAGTATCAATAAAGAGGATTGTAAAAAGAAATGGGGTTTCTATATATAAATTAAACGACGAAACAAAAACCCGTCAAGAAATAATTGAAATACTAGCCAAGGCAGGGATAGATCCAGATGGTTTTAATATTGTGCTTCAAGGAGAAATAGGTTCGTTAATAAAAATATCTTCTGAAGAAAGAAGAAAAATTATTGAGGAGGTTGCAGGAATTTCTTTTTATGAGTTAAGAAAAGAAAAATCTCTGAAAGAGTTAGAAAAAACAGAAGAAAAATTAAAAGAAACAACAACTATTTTAAAAGAAAAATTAAATTATTTAAAAAATCTCGAAGAAGAAAGAAAAAACGCCTTAGAATTTAAGAGAATAGAAGAAAATATAAAAAAACATAAGGCAACGATTCTCTTTAAAGAAATCTCTGAAAAAGAAAAAGAAATTCTTTTTTTAGAAGAAGAAAAAGAAAAAAATAATAAGAAAATTGCTTCCTTAAAGGAAAAATATAATCAAATAAAAATTGAAATTTCCATCTGTGAAGAAAAAATAAAAAATATAACTAAAGAGATAGAGGAGAAAACCAGCGGGGAACAAGATTTATTATACAAAGAAATTTCTGATTTAAAAGCAGAGCTTGCAGGTTTGAATGTAAGAAGAGAGAATTATGAAAATAGGATAAAACAAAATAAAATAAAAGTTCTCAATTTAAAAAATAGAATAGAAAATTTAGAAAAAGAGATTTCTCTATCTATGGAGAGATCTCCTCAAATAAAAAATAAAAGAGAGAAAAAGAAAGAGCTTGAAGATAATTTATCCTTATTAGAAAAAAAAAGAAGAGAGTTTTACTTAACAAAAAACCAAATTTCTTTATTAGAAAGTAAAAAGGAGGAAAAATTAAGACTTTTATTTCAAACAGAACAAGAACTTAAAGTTATTGATCAATCTTTAAATAAAATTTTTTTAGAATTAAAGTTTTGCAAAAACAAGCACGATTGTGAAAAATTAAAAAAAGAAATAGAGCTCTCTCTCTTTCAAATTAAAAATGAGATTATTGAAACAGAAAAAAGGATACTTTCTATAGAAAAAGAAAACGCTGTTTTAGAAAAAATGGTTCAAGAAGAAGATAAAATATTAAAAAATCTTTCCTCCTTAGAAATTTGCCCTTTATGTAAAAGCAAAATAACAGAAGAACATAAACTAAATGTTATTAATGAAGCGAAACAAAAAATTTCTTTTTCAGAAAATAAACTAAATGAAAATTCCATTTTAAAAAAAGAATTGCAAAAGATTCTTCAAGAATGTAAAATCAAACTAGAAGAAAAACAAAAGATTTTAAGAGAAGTGGAAATTGAGAAAAGCAAAATTATTTATGCTGAGGAAAAAGAAGAAAAAATCAAAATTCTTTTTTTAGAAAGCGAAGACTTAAAAAAGCAAATAGAAGAATTAAATAAAAATATTTCAAAAACTCTTTTTTCCTTAAAAAATCTCGAAGGAATAGAAGAAAAATATAACGAAGTAAACTTACAATTGAAAGAGTTGTCTTTTGAAGAAGAGGGTTTAGATATAAATTTGATAGACAAAAGAAAGGATATAGAAAGAATAAAAGTAGAAATATCTTCGATTGATAAAGATGATCAAGAAAGCGAAGCTCTTCTTTCTCAGATTATTGAAAAAATAAAAGAAAGAGAAAAGGAATTGTTAAAAAAAGAAGAAAAAGAAAGAGAAGTTTATGAAAGATTCAATTCATTATATTTAGAGAGAAACAAAATCGCAGATAAGCAAAAAGAATTTGAAACAAGTTTAATAGGATTACAGAACGAAATAAGAAATATCGAGGATAAAAATAATTCTTTTAAACTCAAAGAAGCAGAAATAAATGCAAAATTGGAAACTCTAAGAGAAGAATTTTCTTTATTCAAGGAAGTTGAGTTAATACAAGGTTCGAAAGAATCTTTGGGAAAAAATCTTTTTTTACTTCAAGAAAAACTTAGGAATTTTGGTAGTATTAATATGAAAGCTATTGAAGTTTATGATAACATTAAGTTTGCTTGCAATGAAATACAGGCAAAAGTTGACATCATCTTAAAAGAAAAAGAAAAAATTTTAGAAGTAATTAGTGAGATAGACAAGAAAAAAAGAAAAACTTTTTTAAAGACCTTGGAAGCGATTAATTCTCTTTTCGCAAGAAATTTTTCGCAATTAAGTAGAAAAGGAGAGATTTTTTTAGAACTTGAAAACATGGAAGATCCTTTTGCCGGAGGTTTGGAAATAATCTTAAAAGTAGCAAAAGGAAAATATTTTGATATTTCTTCATTGTCAGGTGGAGAAAAAGCACTCGTTGCTCTTTCTTTAATTTTTGCTATACAAGAATATAAACCCTATTGTTTTTATATTTTTGATGAAATAGACGCACCATTAGACAAACACAACTCAGAACTTTTAGCTTCTTTAATTAAGAGATACATGGTCTCAGGCCAGTATATAATAGTAACACATAATGATGTTCTAATAGAACATGCGCCAGTATTATATGGAGTGAGTATGCAAGAAGGAATTTCAAAAATAGTTAGTCAAAAATTCTAATAAAAAAAGAAAAGGGAAAAAAGAAAAAAATCCCCTTAATAATAACTTGTTTCTATTTCTTCTATTTTTTTATTGTCCCTTCTAAAAAGAAGAACAATAAGAACTACGAGTAAAATTACAAAGATTATTGCTAAGACAACAGTTAAAGCTATTGCCCATTTTTCAGACGTAGAAGAAGATTCGACTACATTTGCCACAAAATTTGTTCTTTTTCCATCTACATTGACAAAAAAAGAATATCTTCCTTTTTCTGCTCCGTCTTTTGCTTTTACAGTTATTTTAACTGTTTGAGCTGTTTGCGGTCCTACAGTAACCACTGAAGGAGCTGAAACAACCAAAGCAGAGTCAGAAACTACATCTAGTTTGAAAACTTTTATTTTGTCTTCCGCATTTACTAAGACAATCTCATAGTTCTTTGTTTCTCCAGCAGCAATCTCTTGAACTGCAGAACCTGAAAACAATGTCAAGTCAGATTTTTTGCTTCTTATTTCAACCATTCTTTTTTCAACTTGTCTGGAGTCATAATTGTATGTTGTTACAATCATTTCATAAACCCCATTATTAGCGTTTTCAGGTATTTGTAGATTAAGGACTTTTGAAGTTGCGTCATCTCTGTCGCACTTTTCATCTTCACATTCTACTGCAACTAAATCGCCTAAATACGCTTTAGCATATGCTCTTATTTCAGGTATAGAAACCGTCACATAAACATCTTCATTGTTTTCAAAACCTGTATTTTTAACAACAACTAAAACAGGAAGGACACTTCCCGCTTCGACGGAGTTGCTATTATCAACAGACAACAATCTCAAGTTGTATGATTCTCTTTGTATAATCACCGGATAAGTCAATATTGTCTGATTTACAGAATCCTCTATGATTACTCTTAAAGTGTATGGCTCATTTGTTTTTTCTAATCTAGAAGGCATTCTTAAATTAAGCAATTCGTTATATACTGCATTCTTAATGAGTGAAAGTTTCCTTGTGGAAGAAGATATTTCTTCGTTTCCACCGAGCCAAACTCTTATTCTAGCATCTTTTGCATTTGTTGTAGCTGTAAAAATAACTCTTATTGGAACAGTTTCCCCGACATAACCAACACTATTATTGTTTGTTGACAATTGTAAGTCCTTAAAGTAAACATTGACATTACTAGCTATATCTGCTGCCAAGACACTTGTCAAAGCAAAAACTGCAAAGACAAATGCCAAAAGGAACAAAGTTTTTTTTGCTTTCATTTTGTATTTTTATCAAATTTAGTTAAAAAACATAGGTTAGCAACCTTTTTAAATCTTACTATAATGTTGTAACTATATAATTACGAAAAATTTAAAAAGGTATACTACAGTATACTTAATATTAAAATGAATAATAGAATTACAACATTAAAACTAGAGAAAGAAACAAAAGAGAGATTAGAAAAGTTAAGAGAACATAAAAGAGAAACTTATGATGATATAATAAGAAAAATTCTTTTTGTTTTGAATATGGTTAGAGAGAATCCTGAAAAAGCAAAAGCAATTCTTGAGTTTATAGATGAAAAAAGAAGAAGGATGTTTGAAGTTGAAAAAACAATAAAAGAAACAAAATCCAAATGTTATGAAAAAACAGAGCAAAAAGAGAAAATCAAAAAGAATAAAAAAGAAAATATATTAAAAAAATAATGAATAAAATAAAGGTTTATAATAATATTTTCAAAAAGAGCAAAAGAATAAAATCTCCCCCTATAAAAGGTTATTCCTTCGATGGAAAAACAGATTATTCAAAGATTCTTGATAGTTATTTAACTACAGGTGGGCAAGCAACAAATTTTGCAAAAGCTATTAAAATTTTAAAACAAATGAAAAAAGAAAATTCTTTCGTTTATCTTGGGTATACATCTAACATGGTTACTACAGGAATAAGGGAAACGATAAAAGCCTTAGTTAAAAATAAATTTGTGAATTACTTAATAACTAGTGCTGGAGGTATAGAAGAAGATTTTATTAAGTGTTTTGGAAATTTTAAGCTCGGGGATTTTAATTTAAAAGGAAAAGAATTAAGAAAAAAAGGAATTAATAGGGCAGGAAACATTTTGATTGAAAATTCTTTATACAAAAAATTTGAAAAGTTTGTTTTTTCTGTTTTAGAAAAATATGAAAAAGAAATCAAAACGCCATCAGAATTAATTTATTTTTTAGCAAAAAAAATAAACAATAAAGATTCTATTTATTATTGGGCATATAAAAACAAAGTAAAAGTTTATTGTCCTGCAATTATGGACGGTAGTCTAGGAGATATTCTTTACTTCTATAAAAACTATAAAAACAAAAATTTCTTTTTAGACATATTAAAAGATACAGAAGAATTTAATAACTCTTCTATAGGAAAAGCTAAAACAGGAATTATAATAATCGGAGAAGGCATAATAAAGCATTCTATTTGTAATTGTAATTTGTATAGAGGTGGGGCAGATTATGCAGTTTATATAAATTCACAACAAGAGTTTGATTGTTCTGATTCTGGAGCACGACCGGATGAAGCAGTTTCATGGGGAAAAATAGCACTAGATGGAAAATCAATTAAGATTTTTGCCGATGCCACTTTAATTTTTCCTTTGATAGTAGCTAAAGCATTTTTTGAAAAAGAATAAATTTATTAATTTGTTAAAAACTATTCTTTTATGAAACTTAATGATTTTTTCAATAGATTAAAAAATAAGGATTTTTTTAAAGAGTTTAAAAAAGAAAATTTAGATCTTTTTTTAGTCTCTGTTTTTTGTATTCTTTCAAAATCTGAAAAAGAGAGCGATAAAATAACTTTTAATTTTTATTCTCCATCAAAAAAGAGCTTTTTTTCTTCGGATTATCCTTTTTTTGAAATGAAACTTATTGAAGAAAAAGAGACAGAGCTAAAAGAACTTTTTTTAAACAAACAGAGTATTGATATTGATAATTTAAAAGAATTTGTTGAAAAAATTATTGGCGGCAGTTTTTCTAAGATTATCTGTTTTCTTTTAGAAGATGGATGGAAATTAAGGGTTTTTCGTAACGACTTTTTTATAGAGAAAATTGATTTAAATAAAGAAGGAGAGATAATAAAAAGAGAAAAGATCAATCTAAAAGATTCTTTTTTAAATTTCAACAAAAAAGATTTCTGATATTATCTTTTTAAATTTGTCATATTCGCTTGATGGAATTCTTAATCCGCAGGCCATCTCATGTCCTCCACCAAATGAGTTTTCAATATCGCCCAAAACTTTTTGCACAATTTTTTTAGACCTTTTCCCCCTCAATGAAATATTTATAGAGTCTTCTTTTTTATAACAAACAACAATAAACTTGTTTTTTCTCATAAATTTTAATCTGTTTGCCAACTCGGAGACTAAACTATATTTTCCAGAAAACTCTAAAAAAATAAGTTCGTCAAATTCTTTTGTTTTTTCAATATTTTTTTCAATAAACATTATCATTTCATTATACCTTTCGTGCATAAATCTGTTTTTTTCATTTTCAATTAAAATCTCGTAAGGAGAGTTTATTTTTTTTAAATAATCTAAAATTTTTTCTATTACTTTGTCGTTATTCATCAATGAGAGAGAAATTATTTGAATAGCTTTTCCAAAATCGCTTTTATAAAATATTTCAAAAGCATCTTTTGTTTCTAAAAAAAGTTCAGGGAATTTATTTTTTTCTTCTTCGTAAAAATCAGGTAAAAAAGAATCTGAAATACAACCCATTAAAGAAAGAAATCTTGTTTCTTTTGAATCAAATATTTTTTGTGTTATGAAACTTACAGGTTCGGAAGAGGGATAACTGTTAAAATAAACACAATAGTTGCTTTCTTTTTGTTCATGATGGTCTATATAAATTAAAGGGACATTTTTTTCTTTTGTTTTTTTTATAAAGTTCAGATCTCGAATTGGTTTGTCGATTATAAATATTTCACTAGGATAAACAGAAAATATTTTTTTTGAGAGATTTTCACTTATTTTTTCTATTGATTTTAAAACAAAAGCATTTCCTTTACCAATATTTCTTATCAAAATAGAAGTAGAACAAATACCGTCTGGATCATTATCAAAAAGAAAGACCGGGTTTTTAGAAAAAAGTAAAATTTCTTTTAATTTTTTTAATCTATCTTTGCTTATCATATAGTTTTCTTTCCTTCTAATATTTCTTCTCTTAATTTAAGAATATTTTCTTTTATTTGAGAAGCTCTCGCCTTCAACAAATTTTCTAAAGTTTGTTGTTCTGCATTAATAATATTATCAAGCGTGTTTAAGTTAGATATTACACTAGCGATTTCTTTTTTTGTTAGTCCGCAATTTTCCAAAAATCTATAGCCCTTCGGCTTTATTTGTTCATCCAAATCCAAATCAAAAACTAACCTTGCTATAGTGCTTACCTCTGAAAGTCCATCAAAAGTTAAACCTTTAAGAATTTTTTTAACTGTTTTTAAATTTTTTTGGGAATAATCTCTTAATATTTCTTCTTCTATTTTTTCAACATTTTTTGTAAGTTCCCTAAATCTTAGATTTATTACACTGCCTTCTTTTCCTATTTCAATAAGATCTCTTCTTATCAATGAGGATATCTTTATTATAGCTTGACTTTTTTGTAAGAGTTTACAAACATCACTCACTGAAACAAGTCCTGAAATTTCTAAAATATTTAATCTAGACCAGAGTTCATTGAATTGTTCTCTTTGTTTTTCAATTATTTGTAAATTAGTAGAAAGAATTTTTAACAAATCATCTAAACTTCTTAAACTATACTTCAAATCACAATAATAAATTGTTGTTTTTTTTCTTCTTTCAGATATTGATAAAACAAAAGTCTCTGCATATTTTGCTGTTTTCTCTGCCGCTTTATGTCTTGTTCCTGTTTCATTTGATGTTACAGAAGTCGGTGGAACTAATAAAACATTTGCATAAAATATTCTTTTCATATCGGAAGAGATAATAACAGCACCATCCATTTTACATAGTTCAAACAATCTATGTGGAGTGAATCTACAATTAACTCTAAATCCTCCTTCTGTAATTTCTGTTAATTTTGGTGTATCTAAAACAATTAAAGCCCCTCTACCTGAACGAATAATATCTTCAATAACAGTTCTTAAATGAGTTCCAGGAGATATTTTCTTTAAAAATTCAAGAAATATCTTCTCTTTTTCTTCCATACTTGAAGAATTTAATTATTATTTATATATTTTTTGTTATTAGTTAAGCTTTTTAACTATTGAAACAATCAAACTTAATGGAAGAAGAGTCAAAAATAGGTTCTGAGCAATTTTATGATATAATAACAAAAGAAGAAATTAGTTGGCAATCTCTTATCTATGATTTAATAAATACTGAAAGATTAGATCCTTGGGATATAGATATTTCTCTATTGGCAGACAAATATTTAGAAGTTATAAAAAAAATGGAAGAAGCAAATTTTTTTGTTTCATCTAAAATGTTGCTTGCTTGTGCTATCCTCTTAAAAATGAAATCTGAAATTTTAAATGATGTTTTCTTAAAGGAAATAGATGAAATTATTTATGGAAAAAAAGAAGAAAAAAAAGTTATTCCAAAATTAGAAGTGTTTGATGAAGAAATCCCTCTTCTTTTTCCAAGAACACCATTACCAAGACAAAGAAAAGTAACTTTAGAAGAATTGATGCTATCATTAAATAAAGCAATAGAAACAGAAACGAGAAGAATAAGAAAGGTTATAGGAAAAAAACAAGCAGAAAAAATTTACGAACTTTTTCTTTCTAAAGATAAAAGAGTTCCTATAAAAGAGAGAATAAATTTGATTATAAGAGAAATTGAAAAACATTTTAAAGAACTAAAAAAAGAAGAAATAACTTTTTCTGATCTAGCTCCTACAAAAGAAGAAAAAAAAGCATTATTTTTACCAATACTTCAATTAGATAACCATGAAAAAATTTATACTAAACAATATAATCATTTTGAAGAAATTTTTATAAGGTTGGAAAAATATCCTGAAGAAGATGTTGAAATTATTAAGGAAGAAATAGATTTTGAAAAAACAGAGATTATCAATGATACGGAAAAGGAAAAGAAAGATTAAATTTAAAAATCTTTTTTATTATTTATTTTCGTGCCTCAATAGTATAACGGTTAGTACGCAAGCCTGTCGCGCTTGAGACCCGGGTTCAATTCCCGGTTGGGGCGTCTTAATAAAAATATCTTTTCATATCATACGATCTTTTTTTATTCTTGATTTTTCTTAAAAAACATATAAAAAACAAGTTTCAAATCACTTAAACTTATCCATACAATAATCAACTAGCTCTTTATCTTGAATTTGCCGTGTTTGTGTTTCTGTTCTAATCATGAAAATTTCTCTTCCTTCTAAAGAGAGAAAAACAGGAAAATTGGAAGAATTAACTTTTATTAAACAAACAGTTTTTCCTTCAAATACTTCAAATTTAAATTCAAGAAAAAAGTTTATTTTATTATAAATTTTTGAATGAAAGAAAGGTCGAATTATTTCATCGATTATCATTCTTTTGTAGCCGTCGATAGAAAAATCTTTTTTTAGTTCTTTTAATTTTTCTAAATCTTTTTCAATACCTATGATTTCATAGCCAGAAATTTCTTTATTTTCTTTTACTCCGATAACTAAAATCCCTCCTTCGCTGTTCATCAAGGCAGAAAGAGATTTCGCGATAATGACTTTAGAAGCTTTTTGCTTGTAAGTGCGAAGTTCGTAAGATTTGCTTTCTTTTTCATTATAATTTAAACTCCAAAGTGCTTCAGATTTAAACTCTAATCTTTGGTTTTCTCCTTTTTTTATCAACTCTTCAATTTCGGTTTTTCTTTTTTCTTCGATAATCTTATTTATTCTTCCAACCTCGCCAGTTTTGAGGCGTACCATCAAAGGCTTTCCTTCTTTTTTTACTCCAACATCTTCAACGATTCCAACAACCCTTTTTTTCTCTTTTGTCGTTAATATTTCAACTTTTACTCCTTTTTTTATCTTTTCCATTTAAACTTAAAATAAGGATTCTATATAAGTTTTTTTATAAACAAAAATTTTTTAAATTCAATAAAATAAACTTCTTTATGAAAAAAAGATTATTTATTTTTATTTTAATATTAATGTTGTTCGGACTTTTTTCGAATTTTTTCATAGTTAGTGGAGAAAATAAAAATTCAACAAAAGTTTATTATTTTTGGGGAGAAGGGTGTTCTCATTGTAAAAATGTTCTTTCTTCTGGAGTTTTAGAAGAAGTTGAAAAAATAGACGGAGTAAAAATTGATAAAAGAGAAGTTTATTTTAACCAAGAAAATAGAAACCTTTATTTTAATTTTGTTGAAAGACTCCAAGTTCCCCAAATACAAAGAGGAATACCTTTTTTAGTTATTGAATGTAATGAAAAATCATTTTATTTTATAGGCGATAAACCAATAATTGAACATCTTAAAGAATCTGTTTTAAAATGTGAAGTAGAAAATAAGCTATCTTCTGATTTCTCATCAGATAGCCCACATACAGAGAAATTAACTCTCTGGAGTATAATTTTCGCCGCTTTAATTGATTCAATTAATCCTTGTGCTTTCGGAGTTTTGATTTTTTTAATGGCGACTCTTTTGTCTCTCTCTTCTCATAAAAGAGCTTTAAAATATGGATTAGTATATATCTTTATTGTTTTTTTAGTTTATTTTTTAGCAGGCATTGGAATAATAAGATTTTTAACTTCAAATTCAAATTTAACTTATTATTTTGTTTTTATTTCTGCAATATTGGTTTTTATTGGAGCTGTTTTAGAAATTAAAGATTTCTTTTTTTATGGAAAAGGATTTTCTTTAAAAATTCCTTCTTCTGCAAAACCTTTAATCGAAAAATTAACAAACAAAGGTACTTTGATAGCAGTAGTTTGTTTAGGCTTTCTCGTAGCGTTAGTCGAACTTCCATGTACCGGAGGGATTTATTTAGCAATTTTGAGCCTAATGGCAGTAAATAAAACTTTTGGAATTTCTTACCTTTTTCTTTATAATTTAGTATTTATTTTGCCTCTTTTCTTAATGGTTCTTTTAGTTTATTTTGGTACAAAAACAGAAAAAATCTCCAAATGGATATCAAAAGAAAAAAGATTTATGAGATTGGCAGCAGGAATTTTAATGCTTTTACTTTCTTTTTATTTATTTAACTCTCTTTTCAACTTCATTAATTTTAGTAATCTCTAAAATAAATTCCAACAATTTCTTTTTTTTCTAAAATAAAGTTTTTCATTGCTTCTTCCACTTCTCTTTTGCTTGCACCTTCTTCAAGATTTAGAAAATTGTCGAGAACGTAAAAGACAAATTTATAATTACTAATTCTTATTCGTTTAGGAGAAGAATGGTCCCATAATCAGGATTTTTAAAACTATTAATTTCTCTTTTTGTTTCTTCTGGAATTTTTTCTTCTTCAATTTTAATTTCTTTTTTAGAAACTTTTATATTAAATAAAATCAATGATCAAGAAAAGCCACAAATCCGAATAGCATCAAGATCTTCGCAAATTAATGTAATGTTTTGGTGTTTTTAGGAAAATCTTTAATTAAAAAAGGATCAATGTTTTCTCCACCAAAGATGTATTTTTTTGGAATTCTTCCTTTATTTTTAAAAAAACTTTTTATTTTTACACCAAAGCCTGCAGAGGGAGTCGAACCCCCGACCTACTGCTTACAAGGCAGTTGCTCTTCCAGCTGAGCTATGCAGGCATAAAAAAAATAAACAAAGAGGATTTTTAAACTAATCGTTGGCCCAAACTATTTTGTCCATACAAACATTTTCTTTTTTCGTTGGATAAATAACATTCACAAGTTCTTCTGGTTCGAACCATAGCTCAATCTCTTTTTTTGCTTCTTCTTCAGAATCAGAAACATGAATAACGTTCTCAAAGACATTTGTTTTGCTGTTTATTCTTCCATATTTTCCCCTTATTGTTGTTGGATCAGCATCCTCTGGATTTGTATTTCCTGCAATTTTTCTTATTTTATTAATGCAATCTACCCCTTCATAAACTAAAGCCATAACTCTATTTGTGTGATACTCCCCCATAATATATTTTAAAACACTTTCAAAAATTTCTTGTCCTTTTTCCTCTCCCCATTTTTTAGATAATCTTTGTTTTAATTCTGAATAATGCGCTTCTGCTAATTCTTTTGAAACAGAAATAATTTTAGCACCAACAATTTTCGCCTTTGTTTCAGAAAGGCAAGTTATTATATTTCCTGTAAGGGATTTAACAAGTCCATCTGGCTTAATAAGAACAAGACATTGTTGTATCTCCCCCATTTTAATCATTTTTTAAAATTTATTTTTTCTTTTGTTTCTATTTCTCTTATTTCGAAAGCAAGAGGAGGATATATCTTTTTTATTTTTGTTACAATTTCTTTTTGTATATTTTCGTTTAAGATATTTTCACAAATCTCCAGGAATTCCATCTCTTTAAAATTTTCAATTAATATCTCCTTTATTTTTTCTCTTAATTCTTTTCTTAAGGATCTTGGTATTTTTCTTCTTGTAATTAAAAAAGGTTTAACTTTTAAAATAACATCTTTTGATTGTGTACTGAAAGAATCTTCAATACAAGAAGTCTTATTTCTTATTAATTTTATTATGTAACTTTTTAAAACAGTTATTCTTTTAGGTAATGCGACAAATTTTCCATCCATTTCTCTTATAGAAAAAACTGCTTCGCAAGATTTTCCTTTCAATTTTTTTGATATATCAATTTTAATAGTTTTCTTTAATATGTTTTCTTTTTCTCCGAGAATATATACCTTCTCATTTATTAAAGGAACTTCTATTTCTGAAAATTTTTTTTTCAATGCCATTTTATTCTACTTGGATTTTTCCACTCCTCTTTCCTTTTTTTTGCGGTTTGGATTTTTTACATTCGTTACAAGAATATAAAAGATTTGTTTTTTTTGTTGTTTTTGTTTTCATTTTCCATTGTCCAACAGGAGGTTTAGAGCCCCATCTTCCTTTATTACCGATTCCTCTTCCCAATCCACGAAGTTTTGCTCTTTCAATGCTTCCCCTCTTCAAAGAACTTCTTTTTCCAGAACTACTTAATTGTTTAACTTTTTGTTCAGTAACTTTTTTACAATAAGGACAATATCTTTTTACAACTTTTGGAATTTTCATAAAAAAGAAGAAGATTTTTTATTTAAAAACTTTTTGTTTAATTTAGGAAGTTTTTTAAAACTGTTCATCTATAAGATGTTGTTGGCCCCGTAGCTCAGTTCGGTTAGAGTACCGCGCTCTTAACGCGGGTGTCGAGGGTTCAAATCCCTCCGGGGTCATTTCTGTATTAGAATTCTTATAAAAATTCTGTGATAGCAGATTGGGAAATACGAAAGTTTAAAAATTTTTTAAAAATACTAAAAATATTTTTTTATTTTATAATTTTAATAAGAATTAATATTATTTATACTCTCTCCAAGTGTTATTACATTTTGTACAACGAAAAAATCTTGTTTCTGTTTCATCACTTCCCCTTGTTTGTGATGTCCAAAAATATGCTTCATTGTTTTTACATTTTTTACATTCAGCAAAAACTTTTGGGAGAATATCAACATCTTTATCTTTGACAACTTCAATTTCTTGTTTTTCTTCTAATTTTTCTTTAACTTTTAATTCGACTTTTTCTTTTGTCGAATAACTACACCTTGGGCAACCGAAGTTTTTGTTCTTCAAAACCAGCATTGCCCCACATTTAGGACAAAATTTCATTTGAGATTTTAGAAAAAGGCATTTATAAACTTTTCTTTATCTTATTTAAGTGGGCTTGTTTTTATTTTAAACCTCCTATTCAGGTTATAATTGCAATAGTAGAGTTAAATTTATGAAGAGAGATTTCTAATATTTTTCTAGATGAAAACACCAAAATTCTAATAATCTTTCTTAAAACTATCCTGTTCAAAGAATATTGCAGAGTGCGGATATTTTGTCAATTCACAAAAAGTTTTGATAAGAGGAAGAATGAAAAAACTATCTTAATTTACGTTTCTTTTAGTTTAACAGAATTTAAATAGTTAAGTTTAAATATTTTATTTTTTTATAAAGAAGATGAAGAGAAAAAAAAAGTTTTATCCTTTACTAATCTTTTCTATTATAATCCTGATTCTTTTATTTTTAGCTTATCTTTATAAGGATTATTTACCTAAAATAATTCCAGAACAGCCAAAAGAAAAAAATTTAGAAGAATGTATCAAAGAAAAAAATATTACTCTTTATGGTTTTTCCGATTACAAAACAACAAAAGAGCAAATAAAAGAACTTGAAGAAACTTTTAATTATATTAATTTTATTGATTGTTCAAAAAATAATGATAGGTGTAGCGGAATTATCGTAACTCCTGCTTGGAAAGTTAATGATAAAATTTATTTTAATTTTTTTTCGAAAGGAACTTTAATTAAAATAACGGGGTGTGAAAGTGTACAAGATAAAAATTGATAAAAAGAAGTGTATTGGTTGTGGTAGCTGTGAGTCTATTTGTCCAGAAAGTTTCTTTCTTGAGAAAGGAAAGGCCAATGTAAAAAAAGAAAAAAAAGAAAAAATAACTTGCGAAGAAGAAGCAAAGAACTCCTGCCCAACCGGAGCTATTAGTATAGAATCTAATTAGAAAATAAAATTTTGTAAATATATTTAAAATTAATTCTATAGATAAGTTAAAAAATATTTAAAAGACATTTATGTTTTTTGTTAGAAAAAAGATTTATTGGCTTTTTTATGCTGAAAATTTTTTATTTTCTTACTTTTTTATAACCCAACTAAATTTTATTTATGAGATATTTTCTATTGTATGGAACTATCAAAGTTGTAATAAAAAGTTAAATATAATCATAGGTAATTAGATTATTAATATTAGAACAAGCTTGTTTAGTTTAAACTTTTATTAGTTCTATTTCTAAATTTTTCTTTATTTCTTCTATAAATATTTTCTCGTCTTCTTTTCTTATTAAACAGCCGGCAGCCTCCTTGTGTCCACCAACATCCGCTTTAATATTGCAAACAGCTTTTTCTAGAACTTGTTTAAGATTTTTATCACTTTTTCCAACGACTCTTGCAGAAATTTTTATTTTATCATTATTGTATGCCATGCCTATCAAGATAGTTCCCTTATCATAAATGTTTGAAGAAGAAATTATAGAGCAAACAGTTCCTATTATTGCATCTTTTATTTTTTCTTTTCCGTTTAAAATTACAAATCCATTCCCGTTTATTTTCTCTAGCCTTTCAAAATTTTTTAAACTATCTATCAATTCTCTCCTATATTTAATATAAATTTCTTGTGCTCTTTCATAAAACCCTTCTTTTTCCATACAAAAAGAAATAGCTAAATCAGGAAAGCCTAATCGAGAACACGCATTTACTAAAACACTTATTTCTCTTAAATCCTCTTTTCTGTTAAAAAAATTTGTTATGAAAATGTTACCAAGAATTTCTTCTTCGCTAAAGTTTCTTCCTTTTTTTAACATTATTCTTGTAATTAATTTAGAAGTTTCATTTTCATCTAATTCATGCAAACTTTTATTTTCTTGAATCCCTATTTCCTTTAAAAGTTCATTAACTCCTTCAGAAAAACCAGTTATCCCCGGAATGTAAAATGTTGTAGAATATTCAAGAGCTCTCTTTAATGGTCTCGTTGCAGAAAAAATTAATAAACTCTTTTTTATTTCTATATCTTCACAGTCCTTTATTATTTCGTAATAGCTTTTTGTTATTTCTGATTCGTGTCTGTCACCTACCATTCCAAGAAGAGCAAGCTTTGATAAATCTTTGTTGAAAGGAGATATCTCTTTAGAAAAAAGATAACATAAAGCGGCAGAACAAAGATTTTCTTTTTTATTTAAGTGAGGATTTAAGATGAAAACATTTCCTCCCATATTTTCCTTTTTTATTTCGTGGTGGTCGATTATAAAAACTTTCGAATTTGTTTTTGAAAAGTCTTCTACATTTGAAGAACCAAGATCACTAAAAAGCAATATTTCTTTCTCAGGTCTTTTTAATTCTTCATTAATTATGTTTTCATCTATTCCTTTAACTATTCTTACGGAAAATTTTTTGTTTAATCTCTTCATTGTTTTTATTAAAATTGTAGCAGAACTTATGCCATCCGTGTCGTAATGACTCACAATTCTTATATTTTTATTTTTTATTTCTTGCAAGAACTCACCGACGAATTTTTTTATTTCTTCTCTCATTTTTTTAAAGTGAAAAAATAAAATTTTTTTTCTTTATAAATCTTTATTGCTTTTTTTAAGTAATAAAACTATGCAGATACTTTTTTACATTTGGAATAAAAATACTTAAAGTTAACAATAAACAAAACAAGTGAAAGTTCTTTTATTATTAATTTTTGATGATAATTCTTTCTAAAAAGATAAATCGTGTTTAACTGAATTTTAACTATATTTTATTAAATGATAACTTTTTAACAAAATATTTATAAACCTTCCTTTCAAATTTTTTTTATGGTGACAGGTGAAAAAAATTTTGATAAGATAAAAAGATTGATGACAAGTAGGGAGAGTATAAGAAATATTGCTACTTCCGCACATATTCATCATGGGAAAACCGCTTTTACAGATAATCTTTTAGCTGCTGCTGGAAAACTTGCTGCTAAAAATGCAGGCGACTTGGAGGAAGGAATGGCGACATGGCAACATGCTGACGAGCAAGAGAGATTGCTTACAGTTGACTCTGCTAATGTTTCAATGGTTCACGAATTCGAGGGGAAAGAGTTTTTAGTTAACTTAATTGATACTCCAGGGCATGTAGATTTTTCAGGTAATGTTACAAGAGCGATGAGAGCTGTTGATGGGACAATAGTTTTAGTTTGCGCTTCTGAAGGGATAATGCCACAGACAGAAACAGTTCTTAAACAAGCATTAAGAGAAAGAGTTAAACCAGTTCTTTTTATTAATAAAGTTGATAGATTAATCAAAGAATTGAAATTAACCCCCCAGCAAATGCAAGAGAGATTTGTTAAAATTATTAACGAATTCAATACTTTAGTTGCAAATATTGCTGAAAAAGAATTTAAAGATAAATGGCAAGTTAACGTTAATAACGGAAGCGTCGCTTTTGGTTCTGCTAGAGATAATTGGGCCTTAACTGTTCCCTTTATGAAAAAGAAAAATGTATCTTTCCAAGATATTTATAAAATTTACGATGAAAAATTGTCTGAACAAGAAAGAAAAGATTGGGTTTGGAAAAATGCTTCTTTGTTTGAATCTATTATGGACATTGTCGTTAAACATTTACCTTCCCCAATAGAGGCACAAAAATATAGAATTCCTAAGATATGGAGGGGAGATGTTGAGACAAAGTTCGGAAAAAATTTGATTAATTGCGATATAGACGGAGAAACTGCTTTCGTTATTACAAGAATTGTTATTGATCCTCGTTCTGGAAAAGAAATTTGCGCAGGAAGATTGTGGTCTGGTAGGTTAAAGACTGGGCAAGAGATCTATTTAAATTTAGCAAAGAAAAAACAAAGAATTCAACAAGTTTTTGTTTATGATGGAATAAAGCCGGAATTAGTCGATGAAATTACTGCTGGAAATATCTGTGCGATATCTGGAATTAATGCTGAAGCTGGTGAGACAATAACAATTAATGAACAACAATCTTTTGAAGAAATGAGACATATTTTTCAACCAGTAATTACAAAATCTATAACTGTAGAAAAATCTATTGACTTACCTAAACTTATTGATGTTTTAAGAAAAGTTGCAAAAGAAGATCCATCGATAAAAATCGAAATAAATGAAGAAACTGGAGAGAACCTAATTTCTGGAATGGGGGAATTACACTTAGAGATTATTGAAGGAAGAATACGAAATGAGAAAAATGTTCAAGTTAAAACTTCCAATCCAATTATTGTTTATAGAGAAACTGTTTTAAAAAAATCTTCTCCGACCGAGGGAAGATCACCTAATAAGCATAATACATTTTATCTTCAGGTTGAGCCACTTGAACAAAATGTTGTCGAAGCAATAGAAAAAGGAGAAATTCCGGAAGGAAGAATAAAGAAAAACGATGACAGAGTGAGGTCTCTTTTATTTTCTCTTGGAATTCCTAATGAAGAAGCTCGCCAATATAGGGATGTTTTTATGGGAAATGTCTTCTTAGACAAAACGAAAGGAGAAGTTTATATCGGAGAAGTTATCGAATTAATTCTTGACGCTTTTGAAATGGTTATGAAAGCAGGACCTTTGGCTAGAGAACCTTGTACAAATTTAAAAGTTTCTTTAGTTGACTTAAAGCTTCACGAAGACGCAATTCACAGAGGGCCAGCACAAGTATATCCTGCTATTCGAGAATCTATTCAGTTTGCTTTTAAGAATGCTACACCTGTTTTATTTGAGCCAGTTCAGACACATTTAATAGAAGTTCCAACAGAATATATGGGGGAAGTTACAAAATTAGTCACACAAAAAAGAGGACAAATTTTAGAAGCTAAGCAAGAAGGAATTGTTTCTTTTATTAAAGCGAAAATGCCTGTAGGTGAAATGATTGGTTGGAGTAGTGATTTAAGAAGTGCTACTGGTGGAAGGGGTGTTTCAAGTTTAGTTGACCAGGTTTTTGAGAAACTTCCTAACGAACTTCAACAAAAAGTAATACAACAAATAAGAAACAGAAAAGGTTTAGCTGAAAACCAATAGCTTTTTATTCTGTTCATACAAGTTTTATTTCAAAAATTGAACTTTCTTACTTCTTGATTTCTAACAGCAGGAGTTTCTCTTCTAAATAAAGGTTATTTCAAAGGTATAAAATTTAGATTTTTCAAATAGAAGAATTTAAAAAGCATGTTTTTTATTAGATTTAAATAACTTTTGGTGTTGCACACTCGTCTTTAATAGGCGAATGCAACTTTAATTATGCCAAGATTACATAGACCAAAATACGGAAGTTTACAGGTATGGCCAAAGAAGAGAGCTGAGCAACTAATTCCTGACATTAATTGGGAAGTTATAAAAACTGAAGAAAAAGGTTTGTTAGGTTTTTTAGCTTATAAAGTAGGTATGATGTCTGCTATTGTTAAAGATGAAACTCCGGATTCAATGACAAAAGGAAAAAAAATCTCAATACCAGTAACAATTTTAGAATGTCCAGAACTAAAAATCTTTTCTGTAAGGTTTTATAAAAATAAAAATGTTGTCGGCGAAATTATTGTTTCTAACGAAAGAAATTTAAAAAGAAAAATTAAACTTCCAAAAAAAATTTTTTCTCAAATAGAATCTTTTAATAAGGAGTTCGATGATGTTAGAATTCTTGTTTATTCTCGTTTAGGAAAAGAATACTTTAAAAAAACTCCGGATTTTGTTGAACTGCCTATAGTAGGAACAAAAGAAGAAAAAATTTCTTTTATAAAAGAAAAAATTGGGAAAACAATCAAAATCTCAGAAGTTTTTAATGGAAATTTGGTAGATGTTAGGGGTGTAACAAAAGGAAAAGGTTTACAAGGACCTGTAAAAAGATTTGGAATTTCTTTGAGGCAACACAAATCAGAAAAAGGAGTTCGAAGACCAGGTTCTTTAGGACCTTGGCATCCTGCAAGAGTTATGTTTATCACCCCGATGGCCGGACAAACCGGATTTCATACACGAATTATCTATAATTTGTTAATTATTGGAAGAGGAAATGCAAAAGAAAAAGATATTACGCCAAAAAGCGGTTTTCACAAATATGGAAAAATTAATGGAGATTATTTAATTATTGCTGGTTCTGTTCAAGGACCTAAAAAAAGAGTTTTATTATTAACAAAACCATTACGACCGACTAAAAGACAATTAAAAAAGAGATATTCGTTAATTGATTTAACATGAAAGCAAAAATATTAAACAAAGAAGGGAAGGAAACGGGCGAAATTGTTTTACCATTTAATTTTTTTTCTGGAATAAGAAAAGATATTGTTCAAAAAGTTTTCGAAGCACAAAAAAGAAAACAACCACACGGAACAAAAATAGGTGCTGGAGCAATGTATTCTGCTTCTGGGATTTTAAGAAAAAAAAGACATGCGTGGAAAGTTACATATGGAAGAGGAATTTCAAGAATACCTAGGAAAATTATGGCGAGAAACGGCTCTTCTTTTACATGGGTCGGAGCAACAGCAGCTTCTACTGTCGGAGGTAGAGAGGCACATCCACCAAGAGTTGAAGAAAACCAATTTAGAAAAATAAATAAAAAAGAGCTTCTTTTAGCAATTAATTCTTGCCTAACATCATCTATAGATAAAAAGATTATTGAGAAAAATTACAATCTAAAAATTTCAAATTTGCCATTTATTTTTTCAAGCGATGTCTTAAAACTCAAAACAAAAGATTTTTTCAATCTAATGAAAAAAATAATCGGAGAGAAATTTGATAGTTTGCTTCAAAATAAAAAAATAAGGGCAGGAAAAGGAAAAATGCGAGGAAGAAAATACAAAAAAACTGCAGGGATTTTATTTGTTATCTCCAAAAATGAGAATTTTAAAATTAAAGGATTAGAAATTAAAAAAACTCCAGAATTAAAAATAGCTGATTTAAGTTTAAACGGAAAACTTGGAAGATTAATTTTATTTACAGAAAATTCGATTAAAGAGATAGGAGAAATATGGAAGAAAAAATAATCTTAAGAGGAACTAAATCGACGGAAAAAATAGTTAAGATGATTGAAAGAGAAAACACTTTAGTTTTTGAAACAGACAGAAAAACAAAAAAAGAAGAAATAAAAAAAGAAGTTGAAGTTTTATTTGATGTTAAAGTTGAAAAAGTAAGAACTTTAATAAAAGGAAATAAAAAATATGCTTATGTTAAATTAAAAAAGGAATTTTCTGCCGCTGATGTGGCGACGAAAGTAGGAACATTATAATGGGAAAAAGAATAATCCAACAAGCAAGAGGGCATGGAAGTTTAGTTTATAGAGTTAAAAGGAAAGCTTTTTCTGTTAAACCTTCTTATCCTAAAGATTTGAATGGGGAATGGGAAATTATTGATTTCTTAAGATCTGCAGGTCACAGCGCCCCCTTGGTTAAATTAAAAAATAAAACTGGAAAAACATTCATAAATATAGCTAACAAAGGTTTAGCAGTCGGAGATAAAATTTCTTTTGGTGGAGAAAAAGAAGGAAGTATAAATTTCTTAGTTAATATCAATCCAGGAACTAAAATTTTTAATATAGAAAAAAATCCGTTTGACGGGGGAAAATTTGTTAGAACAGGTGGGAACTCTGCTTTAATTCTTTCTAAAGAAAATTTCGGTGTTAAAGTTTTAATGCCCTCAAAAGAAATAAAAATATTTAAAGAAAATTGTAGAGCAACAATAGGGGAAATAGCAGGGCAGGGAAGATTAGACAAACCAATTCTAAAAGCAGGAAAAAAATATTTTATCAAAAAAGCAAAATCTAAAAAATGGCCGAGAACATCTGCTGTTAAGATGAATGCAGTTGATCATCCTTTTGGTTCTGGAAGAGGAAAAAGAATAAAGAGCAAGATAGTAAAGAGATTTGCTTCTTCTGGACAAAAAGTTGGTTTACTTTATCCTAAAAGAACTGGGAGGAAAAAAGCATGAAGGAAGAAGTTACTTCTAAAAAAAAGAAATATAGAGGAAAAACATTAGACGAATTAAAAAATATGAGTTTTTTAGAATTTTCTAAACTCTTAACAGCGCGAGAAAGAAGAAGCTTAATAAGAAATGAAAATTTGCATTTAAAATTCTTAAAGAAAGCATCAAAAAAAATACAAAAAGGTAAGATGCCAAGAACACATTTTAGGGATTTAGTGATAATTCCACAATTTATTGGTTGGACAGTAGGTATTCATAACGGAAAAGAATTTGTTCCTGTCAAAATAACGGAAGAGATGATAGGACATAGATTAGGAGAATTCGTACTAAACCGAAAACCAGTTAAGCATGGGGCTGCTGGTATAGGAGCAACTAAAGGTTCTTCTCATTTGTCTGTTAAATAAAAATGGCAATAAAAAAATTCAAAGATAAAACTGAAGAGAAAGTTAGTGAAAAAAATGAAAAAGCAAAAGAGAAAATTGAAAATATAGGAGAAGAAAACAAGATTGAAAAAGAAAATTCTCCTGAAAAAAAGGAAGAGAAAATTGAAGAAAAGGAAAAAAAGCCAGAGGAGAAAAAGAATGAAACAAAAGAAACTAAAAAGAAAGAAAAAGCAATTGTTCGTGGGCTTTCATTAAGAATAAGCGCAAAACAATCAAAGTTTATATTAAAAATGATAAAAGGTAAAAAAATCGATGATGCAATAAAAATGTTAGAAGAAGTTTTAGAATTTAAAAGAGCTGTTCCAATGAAGGGAGCAGAAATTCCGCATAGGAGGGGAATGGAAGCAGGGCGTTATCCTTTAAACACTTCAAAAGAAATAATTAAATTATTAAAACAATTAAAGGCAAATTCGAATGTTTGTGGAATAGAAAATCCTTATATAAATTTAGCTATTTCAAATATTTCTTCAAGACCTTATAGAAGAGGAAGAGTTAGGGGAAAAAGAACTCATATTTATTTAGAAGCTAAAGAATTTCAAGAGGAAAAATAATGGAAGAAAGAAAGTTTGTTTCAATGGCTAAAGAAGAATTGGGGGTAAAAAATTTTATTAGAAGAGAATTTGGAAAAGGAAAAATTTCTTCTGTTAAAATAGAGTACACTCCTATAGGAGAAAAAGTTATTATAACAACGCCCAAACCTGGAGTTATCATCGGAAGAAGATCAGAATCAATAGAAAATTTAACTGAAATATTAAAGAAAAAATTTAAGATGGAGAATCCACATATTGAAATACAAGAAATAAAAGTTAAAGAGTTAGATGCACAATTGGTCGCAGATAATATAGCTTTGTCTATAGAAAGATTTGGTTCTTTGAGGTTTAAAGCAATTGCTTATAAAGCACTTGAAGAAATGAAAAAAGCCGGTGCATTGGGCGGGGAAATTGTTCTTTCTGGAAGACTTCCAAGTGAAAGAGCTAAAACATGGAGATTTAAGTTTGGTTATTTAAAGAAAACAGGAAATCAAAGAAAACTTGTTGATAAGGCACAAACAGCTGCCCAAGATAATGCAGGTGTAGTAGGAATAGAGGTTTTGATATTAAGACCTATAAAAGAAGCGAAAGAAGGCGTAATTATTAATGAAGAACTGATTCAGGGATTAAAGGAATCATCTTTATCTAAAAATGTAAAAGAAGAAAAAATTAAAAAAAAGGTAAAAAGAAATGAATGAAAAACTAAAAGAACTAAAAATAAGATTGTTAAAAGAAAAAAATAAGAAGAAACTTATTAGAAGAGAAATATCAAAAATACTTTCAAATAAATTTGTTAAGGAGGAAAAGAAAAAAGGATAATGCATATTTGTCCAAATTGTGGTCTTCCGTTAGAGGCCTGTGTTTGTGTTGAATTAACAAAAAAAAGCCAAACAATAACGATAAAAAAAGAAAAAAGAAAGTTTGGAAAAATAATAACCGTTATCTCTGGCCTTAGCGAATTAGACACTCAGAAACTCGGAAAAAAATTAAAAATGAAACTTGCTTGTGGTGGAAAAATAGAGAAAGATAAAATAGAACTTCAAGGAGACCACTTAAATAAAATCAAAAAAGTTTTAGTGGAGGAAGGTTTTAGTCCTGAAAATATAACACTATGAAAAAAGAAAAAAATAAAAAAAACAAAGAGAATCTCTCTGAAAAAAATTTTTCCCTAAGGGGAAGAACTTTTGAAGGTTTTGTAATAAAAAAATTTACTAATAGAGTTGTTGTTTCTTTTGATAGATTACTTTATATTCCAAAATATGAAAGATACGAAAAAAGAAAAACAACCCTTCATGCTAAACTTCCTTTAGAGTTAAAAGATTCAATAAATGTTGGTGATTTAGTTCAAATAAAAGAGTGTAGGCCAATATCAAAAACCATTCATTTTGTATTAAATAAAAAGATAAGGGGTACAAATGAAAGCAATAGCATCTAGAGTTACAAGAGGACTAAATGTTGGAAGTTATGTCGAAGTGTGCGATAACAGTAGGGCAAGAGTTGCTAAGATTGTTTCTGTTATTCGAGCACATGCTAGAAAGGGTAGGCAAACTCCTGCAAGAGTTGGTGATTGGGTAAAAGTATCTATAAAAAAAGGGGATCCTAAAATTAAGGGGCAAGTTTTTGATGCTGTTATTGTTAGACAAAAAAAACCTTGGAGAAGATTAAATGGAGAAAGAGTTTGTTTTACAGATAACGCCGTTGTTTTATTAAAAGACGATAAAGGAAATCCGAAAGGAACACAAATAAAAGGACCAGTAGCAAGAGAAATTCAAGAAAGATGGAAAGAGGTATCGAAGTTAGCTTCGGTAATCTATTAAAATGAAAAAAGAATTTTCAAAAAAATGGAAATCGAGTAAGCAACCAAGAAAACAAAGAAAATATTTGTATAACTTGCCTTTACATTTAAGGCAAAAATTAATGTCAGCTACATTGGATAAAGTTTTGAGAAAAAAATACGGAAGAAGAAATTTCGAATTAGTCAAAGGAGATGAAGTTAAAGTTATGAGGGGAGAATTTAAAAATAGGTATGGAAAAATAGATTCTGTTGATAGGAAAAAAGTCAGGGTTTCTATTGAGGGAATAACGAGAACAAAAAAAGATGGAACGAAAGTGGTTGTTTGGTTTCATCCATCAAAATTAAAAATAATTAAACTTAAAGAAGATGACAAAAAACGTTTTAAAAGATTGAAGGAGGAAAAAGAAAATGCACAAGAAAAGAAGTGAGTTGCCCAGGGAAATTCCTCTTCCGAGAAAAGGAACAAAATATGTTAGTGTAGCTTCTCATTTTCAAAATAATAAAATGCCTTTAATTTTTATTTTAAGAGATATTTTAAAAATTGCAAGAACAAAACACGAAACTAAAAAAATTTGTTTAGGAGGAAATATTAAAGTGAATGGAAGAGTAATAAAAGATATTAAGTTTCCTATTGGTTTGAGGGATTTTGTTGAGGTTGAAGAAAAATGTTATAAAGTTATTTTGAAAAATAAGAAATATTTTTTAGAAGAAATAAAAAAAGAGAAAAAAAGGATACTTAAAGTTATTGGAAAAAAAATATTAAAAGATAAAAAAGTTCAAGCTAATTTAGAAGACGGAACAAATCTTTTAATCAAAGAAAAATTTTCTTTGGGAGATAGTGTTATTCTTTCTTCTCCAGAAAATAAACTTATAAAAATCCTTTCTTTAAAAGAAGGAGCAAATGTCGAGATAGTTAAAGGGAAATATTTAGGAAAAATAGGTAAAGTTGTTTCTATTGAAAAAGTTGGAGAAAAAACAATGTTTAAAATTAAATTCGATGATGGAGAAGCACTTCTATCTAAAGAGGCACTCCTTGTTATAGAATGAAAGAAAATCCTATGAGAAAAATAAAAATTGAGAAAGTTGTTTTGAGTATTGGAGCAAAAGGAGAAGAAATAGAAAAAGCTTGCAAACTTTTAGAGATCTTAACAGGAAGGAAACCTCTTAAAACAAAAGCAAAAAAGAGAATTCCAACTTGGGAGGTTAGACCTGGTTTAGAGATTGGGGCCATTGTTACTTTAAGAAGAAAAGAAGCAACAGAACAATTAAAAAAACTTCTCGGTGCAATTAATAACACTCTAAAAGAAAAACAAATACAAAAAAATCATTTTTCATTTGGCATAAAAGAGTATATTGAAATCCCTGGAGTTGAATATGTAAGAGAAGTTGGAATAATGGGGCTTGGAGTCGATGTTTCATTTACAAGAAATGGGAGAAGAGTTTCTCTGAGAAAAATTAGAGAAACAAGAGTTAGAAGAATGGATGTTTCAAAAGAAGAAATTATAAGATTTATGGAAGAAAACTTTAAATCTAAAATATTAAGGAGGAAAAAATGACTGCAAGTGATTGGAAAAAAATAACAAAACAATTAAAAAACAAACCAGCAAAACTTAAAAGATTTCTTAAGCATAACAAGCCAAAAGAAAGAAAGTTTGGAACATCAGTTAAGAAATGTGAGAATTGCGGGAGAATTGGAGCGCACGTAGGTCAATATGGAATTAATTTATGTCGACAATGTTTTAGACAACTTGCAGAACAAATAGGTTTTAAAAAATACAGTTAAAATGGCACAAGACATAATTTCAGATGCATTGAATATGATAATGAATGTTAAAAAAGTAGGAAAAAAAGAGTTAGAAATAAAAAAAATCTCTAAACTTTTAATTTCTTTATTTAATCTTATGAAAAAAGAAGATTACATAGATTTTGAGGTTATTGATGATAAAAAACCTTCTGTTAAAGTTCATATAAAAGAAAAATTAAACAAATGCGGAGCAATAAAACCAAGGTTTAGTGTAACAAAAGAAGAAATTGAAAAATATACAAGAAGGTATTTAATTTCAAGAAATTTTGGCAATCTTTTTATTTCAACAAACAAAGGATTAATGTCTCACAAAGAAGCTTATGAGAAAAATATTGGAGGGTGCTTGATAGCATATGTTTATTGATGAAACAAGAAAAATCGATAAGAGTTATTGAACTTCCAGAAGGTTATTCTTTTAGTTTGGAGAATGAATTTTTCATAATGAAAAAAAATGAAAAAGAAATTAGAAAAAAGATCAAATATCCTAGAACAATTTCAATAAAAATTGAAGGGAAAAAAATAATTATTAAAGCAATAAAAAAAGCTACAAAAAAAGAAAATAAGATTATTTGCACTTTAGAAGCACATTTAAAGAACATGGTTAAAGGTTTAGAAAAACCTTTTGTATATAAAATGGAAGCTTGCTATGCCCATTTTCCAATGACTTTAAAAATTGAAGGAGATAATTTAGTGATAAAAAACTTTTTAGGAGAGAAAGTACCAAGGTTAGCAAAAATTTTACCAGGTGTTAAAGTGGAAATAAAGGGGAATTTTTTAGAAGTTTCTTCAGAAGATATAGACTCTGTTGGTCAAACTGTTGCTAATATAGAAAGAGCATCCAAAGTCAAAGAAAGAGATAGAAGAGTTTTTCAGGACGGAATATTTTTAATAGAGAAAGATGGGAGGGGGATATGAATGAAATAAAAAAAAGAAAAAAACCTCTTTTTTTAAGAGTTCAGTGGAGAAGATTTTCTAAGTTAGGTAAAAGAAGAAAAAATAAAAGAAAGTGGAGATATCCTAAAGGTGGAGACAGCAAAACAAGAAAAAAAAAGAAAGGTTATCCGACAAGACCTTCTATTGGTTGGAGAAATGATAAAAGAATTAGGGGAAAAATTAATGGGATGAGCTTTGTAAAAGTTGAAAATTTAAATCAACTGGAGAACCTAAAAAAAGGACAAGCAATTTTAATTTCTTCAGTAGGAAAAAAGAAGAGAGAAGAGATAAAAAAGAAGGCAAATGAAATTGGTTTAATAATTTTAAATAAATACAAAAAGGAAAAAAATGAACTTGAAAAATAAAAAAGAATTTGCAGCGAGGGTCTTAGGTGTTGGAAAAGAAAGAGTTTTCTTTAATCAGGAAAATCTTAATGAGATAACTGAAGCTTTGACAAGACAAGACATTTTGGATTTGCATTCAAAAGGGGCTATAAAAATCAAAGAGAAAAAGGGGAGAAAAAAGGTTGAAAAAAGAAAGCATAAAAGAGGGCCTGGAAAAATAAAGAAAAGAGTTAAAAATAAAAAGAGAGAGTATGTTCTGCTGACTAGAAAATTAAGGCGTTTTTTGAAGGTTTTAAAGATAAAAAATAAGATTAATAAAGAAAAATATTATGAGATGAGAAAAAAAATTAAAGCTCATTATTTTAGAAGTCTTAAGCATTTACAGGAGGTTTTGAAAGAATGAAAATTGTTCCTAAACGAAGAAGAAGAGAAGGAAAAACAAATTATAGAATGAGATTAGAAATCTTAAAATCCGAGAAACCACGAATTGTTATAAGAAAATCAAATAAATATATTTTTGTTCAAGAAGTTGAAAGTAAGGAAGCGCAAGATTTTATTTTAAATACTGTAAGTTCGAAAGACTTAATAAATGAAGGTTTTCCTACAAAATTTTCTGGTAGTTTAAAGTCTCTTCCCGCCTGTTATTTAACTGGTTTAGTTATGGCTAAAAAAATGAAAAATAAAGAAGCTGTTATTGATATTGGTTTGTATAAGAATAAATATGGGGGAAGGTTATATTCTGTTGTCAAAGGTTTGATTGACGGCGGAATAAAAATAAATGCTGATGAAAAAGTTTTTCCGTCAAAAAAAAGATTGGAAGGGGAACATTTAAAAGAAGAAATAAAAAAAGAATTTAATAAACTAAAAGAAAAATTAATTAAAAATGAATGAAGAAATTGAGAAGATTATAGAGAAAGAAGAAGAAAAATTAAGAGAAGAATTGATAAAACAAAAAGAACTTGAAGAAAAAGAAAAAAGTGATAGAGAGAAACTTCTTGAAAAGTGGGTTCCTAAAACAAGACTTGGAAAAGAAGTGCTTGCCGGAAAATATAAAGATATTGATGAAATTTTTGAAGAATGTCGCAAAATATCTGAGCCAGAAATAGTCGATTATTTTGGCGGTTTTCAAACTGAAATTTTAAATATTGGTCAAGCAAAAGGAAAGTTTGGGGGAGGAAAAAGGAGGGCTTGGAGACAAACGCAAAAAAAGACTGAAGAAGGAAACAAATTAACTTTTTCTGTTATGGTTGCAGTTGGTAATGGGAAAGGGTATGTTGGAATTGGATTAGGAAGAGCTTCAGAAACTTTGCCTGCTAGAGAAAAAGCCCTAAGGAAAGCTAAAATAAACTTAATAAAAATAAAAAGGGGCTGCGCAAGTTTTGATTGTGGTTGTTCTGAATTACATAGCATTCCTGCAAAAACAGAAGGAAAGTGCTCATCTTACAAAATAAATCTTATGCCTGCTCCGAGGGGTACTGGTTTGATTGCCGGAGATGAAGTAAAAAAAATCTTAAGACTGGCAGGAATAAAAGATGTTTATACGAAAAGTTTTGGGAAATCAAGGACAACAATTAATGTTGCTTTTGCGACTATTGAAGCTCTTGAAAAATTAAACAGGATAAAAACAAAATGATAGCTGTTGTAAGAATTCACGGACAAGTTGGTTTAAGCAAAGAAATTGAAGAGACTTTAAGGAGATTAAGGATTAGAGAGAAATATAATCTTGTTTTTATTGATGAAAAAGATAGTGTAAGATTTGGTATGGTAAAGAAATCCAAAGATTATGTTATGTATGGTAGAATCGATGATTCTTTAGTTCAAAAAATAATTGAAGTAAGAGGGGAGTTAAAAGAAAAAAAGAAAAAAGCTAAAAAAACTCTTGAAAATATAAAACCTTGGATAAGATTACATCCACCGAGAGGAGGTTTTAAAAAAAGCACAAAACTTCCTTGTCCTAAAGGAGTTTTAGGAGAAAATAAAGATATTGCAAAATATTTGGAGAGGATGTTATGAAATTAAAAAAAAGAAAAAAAAGGTCGAGATTAAGGGGCGCAAGAACTTGTGGATGGGGATTTAGAAAAAAGCATAAAGGCCATGGTGAGAAAGGCGGTTTTGGAATGGCTGGAACTGGAAAAAGGGCAAAACACAAAAAATTAAAAGCTTTAATGATTGCTAGAGAAAAAGGTTTTGAAAATTATTTTGGAAAAAGAGGTTTTACTTCCGCTTCAACGAAAAAGAAAAAAGAAAAAGTAATTAATTTAAGAGATATTGCAAGAAATTATGGAAGTTCTGGAAAGATTGAACTAAAAGGTTATAAAATTTTAGGCGAAGGGAAAGGTTTTAAAGCTGAAATTCACGCAAAAGAGGCTTCAAAAAGCGCTATAGAAAAAATGGAAAAAGAAGGCGGAAAAATTATTTTAAATTTTTAGATTAATTTATTTTAGAAAAAGAGAAAAGCACACCCAAAAAAATATTTATAAATCTAATTATCTATATTAAAATAATATGGTTGATAAAAAATTGATTCAAAAATGGCTAATAGATGGAACTATAACAAAAACACAAGCAAAAAAGATGCTTGTAGATTCTAATAAAGAGTATTCAGAAGAAAAATCAAATAAGTTTATTTCTATTATTTCTATAATTGGAGTAGTTTTAATTTTTATTGGATTCGCCTGGTTAATTGCAAAGACCTGGCGTCAAATACCTAATCCAATTAAAGTTTTAATTCTTGTTGGCTCTACTCTTGGAGCTTTTGTTTCTGGAGGTATATTAAGACAAAAGAATCATGAAGGGGTTGGAAGATCATTAATTACTTTAGGTGCATTGTTATTTATTCTAAGCTTATTTTTAATTTCTCAAATATATCACTTAGCCACATCAAAACAACATTATGCTTGGCTCTTATTTTTAGCTTTGGTAGTGATAATTATTACTGCTTATTTACTTGATTCACCAGAAAACTTGGTTGTTTCAATGATTATTTTTTTCCCTTGGGTCATATTGCAATATTATTCTTCAATTTCCAGATTTGGCTATTCTTTAGGAGGAGCAATAATTTTTGATCTTATTTTAATTTTCTTAAGTTCTGGAGTGTTATTATTTGGACTAAACATATTACATAATTCTTTAGAGCATAAGTTCGCAAACATATATAGATTTTGGACAGTTTTTTATTTCTTAGCAATATTTTATTTATTGAGTTTCCAATCATTCTTACCTCTAATAAGCCAATATTCATTTAAAATAAAAGCATTTTCAACATTTTTAGTGATATTCATAATAATCTGCTTTTTTGTTTTTATTATCGGATCACTTTTTGCCATAAGAAAGAGTTCTATATTTCTTAAAGAAATTTTCGGATTTATAATTATTTTAGCAGTATTATTTATTTTGATACTCTCAACAAAAGCAGGCGCAGGTTTGATGGGTACTTGTTATCCAAAAGAGTGTTATGGTTTAAATTTAACAGAATGTATCTCCTTACAAGATTATTTAAATTGCGAATGGAAAACCGATGCATTTGATCCTTATGGTAGATGTGAATATGCCAGCTGTTACAATTATAAAACAGAAAAAGAGTGTAATTCTGTTACAAATAAACTTAAATGTAAGTGGCAAAATGGTCAATGTAATGAAGAATTAAATATAAACAAACGAGAAGATATTTATAAGACATGCATTAAGAACACAAATCAAAAAGATAATTGTGTTAAAAACTCTTTATGTAAATGGCAACCCTATTCTTTTTGGGGTTGGAACGTGTCTAGAGGATTACCGACAATCCTATGGTTATTATGGATAATAAATAACTTTGTTTTTATTGGATTTATTATTTTAATCTTATGGTATGGACAACAAGTTGGCTCAACAAAAATAATCAATCTTGCCTTATTCACATTTGTTTTAGAGATTATAACTAGGTATATTGGATTTTGGAGAGATTTTAGAGGATATTTTACATTTAGTGTGTTAGCAATATTAGGCGGTATAATGCTTATAGTTGGAGCATTGCTAATCCCTAAATGGAGAAAAAAAATTTTAGAAAAAACTAAACATCAGGAAAGTTTAATAAGATGAAGAAGCAAAATATTGCGTTAATAGTTGTTATATGTTTAGTATCTGTTGTTATCCTATCTTTTATCTTATATAATCACTGGCCTTTTATAGTAGGAAAAAAAATAGTTCTTGCTACTAACTCTGTAGATTCCTTTGATCCTTTTAGAGGTCAATACATGGCGATCAATTATGAAATTTCGATAATAAGCGGGGTTAAAGAAAAATTCAGTAAAGGAGATTCTGTTTTTGTTTCATTAAAAAAAGATGAGCAAGGAATTTGGAGAAAAGAAAATGTTTCAAAATCAAAACCAGATAAAGGTGACTTCATAAAAGGAAAAATTATCGATGTTTATGAAAATAATATGATAGTTTATAAAAAAGGAAAAATTATCGATGTTTATGAAAATAATATAATAGTTGTTGAATATGGTATAGAACAATTTTTCTTTGAAAGAAATGCGAATCTACCAACAACAAATATTACAGCTGAAGTGGCTATTACTAATTCAGGAAGAGCTAGATTAATACAATTATTACATAATGGCAAACCAGTAAAAATTGAATATGAAAAATTTGATATTAAATCTTAAAATTTTATTTCTGCCCACAAAGTCTTTGTATAAAAATCAAATTCCTTAAGTATTCTAAGAATATACCCTAGATTAAATAGTTCTTATCTTGTTTGTCTATACAAAATTCGGTTTTGTGAGCTGTTCCAAAAATCTTTCGTTCCATTCTAAGGTCAGAAGAACTTTGTCAAAGTAGGATTTATATCTATTTTTGGCATCTAAAAACTTAACAATAAATTAAAAAAAGAATTAAAAAATAAAGAAAGAAAAAAGAGAAGAAACTATTTCTTCTCAGTTATTGTTTTGCAAATTCCTGCTGCAACTGTAGCACCTGCATCTCTAATTGCAAATCTTGCCATGTAAGGATTAACATCTGCTGTTTCTAATACAAGATTTCCTACTGGCTTGATTTTTACTACAGCTACATCTCCGTTCTTTAAAAAATCAGGATTTTGCTGTATAGGTTGTCCTGTTCGTGGATCAATCTTTGACACAAGTTCTATAAATTGACATGGAACTTGGGCTGTGTGTACATGGAAAACAGGAGTATATCCTTTTGCTATAACAGTTGGATGATTTATAACTGTTATTGTTGCTGTAAAATCTTCAACTATTTTTGCAGGACTAGATGCATCACAAATGACATCTCCCCTCGCAATATCTTTCTTCCCTATTCCTCTTATGTTGACACCAACATTATCTCCTGCTTCTCCTTGTGGTAATTGTTCGTGATGTGCTTCAATAGTTTTAACTTCCCCTAAAATACCCTTCCCAGTTCTTCCAGGTAGAATCATTATTTTTTGTCCAGGTTTCATTATACCTGAAACAATTTTTCCAACAGGAACAGTTCCTATTCCAGTAATTTCATAAACATCCTGTATAGGCATTCTTAAAGGAAGATTTGTAGGTTTTTCTGGTGTTGGAAATTTATCTATTTGTTCTAGAACAGTTGGACCTTTGTACCAAGGCATTTTATCTGATTTCTTTGCTACATTATCTCCTTTTAATCCAGATGAAGCTATAAAAACAGTAGTTTCTGGATTTATTCCAACTTTTTTCAACATTTCTCCAACGTCTTTCTTTACTTCGTTATACTTTTTCTCATCATAATTAACCATGTCCATCTTGTTGATTATTATAGCTATGTGTTTTACACCCATTGTTCTCATTAACCACAAGTGTTCTTTTGTTTGCTCTTGAACACCATGAGGAGCAGAAATTACTAAGAAAGCAGCATCTGCTTGAGATGTTCCAGTAATCATATTTTTGACAAAATCCCTGTGTCCTGGAGCATCAATAATAGTAACTTCATAATTTTGAGTTTGAATCTTTTTGTAGTTAAGATCTATTGTAACCCCTCTTTCTCTTTCTTCTTTAATGGTGTCCATAAAATAAGCAAACTCGAAACCTTGCTTTCCATGCTTAGCAGCTTCTTCTCTTAGCTTAGCTAATTCAGTTTCGGAAAGAATTCCTGACTGATAGAAAAGTTGTCCAATTGTTGTAGACTTCCCTGCATCAACATGTCCTACGAACACTACATTAATAATTGGTTTTTGTTTTGCCATTTTTCCTCAAAATTTAGTTAAAAGTTATGCCAAAAGGCACTATAAAAATAAAAAGATAAGCTTTAAAAAGTTTATTATTTTAAATAAGAATATAATAAATTATTATAAAATATTATAAAATAAAAAAGAAAAAATATTAATTTTGTTTAAAAACTTTTAGGTTAATATAATGGTCCAAAACATAATAAAACTTTCAGAAAGAGAGAACAGGATTATAAATATGGCAAAGGCAAAATACGGAATGAAAAATAAAAACCAAGCAATAGGTTTTATTGTACAAATATTTGCTAAAAATTTTTTGCCAGAATCTTTAAGTCCTACAGAAAAACCAAAAAGATCAGAAGGGATTAAACTAAAGAATATAGAAGATTTGAGAAAAGAATTAGAAGGGGAAAAAATAAATGGCTAAGTTTAGACAATTAAATTTAGTTTCTGGAAAATTAGTTCTTGGGGGAAAAAATGCTAAGAACAATGAAGATCTAATTAAGCAGGTTTTAAATGATGAAATGGTCTTTCATACTAAAGAAGCAGGAAGTCCTTTTTGCAATATAAAAGAAAATTACAAAAAAATTTCAAAAAAAGATATAAAAGAGACAGCTATATTTTGTGCTGCATTCAGTAAAGATTGGAAAAAAAACAAGAAAGATGTGATAGTCCATTATTTTTTAGGAAAAGAAATTTACAAAGAAAAAAGTATGAAGGAAGGAACTTTTGGAGTTAAAAAATTTAAAGAAATAAAAGTTAAAAAAGAAGAAATAGACAAATTTTTAGAAAGTCAATCTTCGTAAAATTTAGCATCGAATAATTCTTTTAGATCGGGATAGATTCTTTCATAAAGATTTCTCGGAACATAAAAAGTTAGATTTTCTCCTTGTTTTATCCCAAGAGTCAAAAGTCCAAGAATACTTTTAGCATCAACTCTTTTACCGTTTTTTCCCACCATTATCATTTCATTAAATTTTCTGCAGTAATTAACTATTAGAGTAGCAGATCTAAAGTGGATCCCAAAAGTATTTTTAACGGTTAGAGTAAAAGAAGAAGTATCCTCCTCTTCTACTTTTTTTTCCAATTCTCCATTTTCAGTTGTTCTTTTTTCTTCGTCGATATTTTCTTTATAACTCATTTTAAATAAACAAAAAGTTTTTAAGCTTAAAAAAGATAAAAGAAAGGTTTTTAAACTTATCTATGGAAAAAATAAAAAAATTTCAGCTTGGAAAAAGAGGAGTTAGTCAAAATTTTATAGAACAAATAAAAAATTCTTTTAAGAATACAAAAAGAATAAAAATATCTGTTTTAAAATCCTGCTGTAGGAATAAAGAAGATATAAGAAATATTGCAGAAGAATTAATAAAAAATTTTGGAGAAAAATTTAGCTACAAAATAATTGGTTTCGTTATAGTTTTAATGAAAAGATAAAAATTTAAAAACACACTTCACCTTTTAAAAAAATCCCGCCATAGCTCAATGGTAGAGCACGCGGCTGTAGATTAACTAGCGCAAACTTTCCTTTGGAAAAAGAATGAAGCGCGATAAGGGCAGTTTCGATGAATCTGCTGTTCAACAGAACCCGCGGTACCCCAGTTCGATTCTGGGTGGCGGGATATCTTCAATAATTAAAAAATATATTTGATAATTTAGAATAATTTTCAATAAAAAAGGAAATGTTTTTAATTAAAAAATCTTCTTTTTTTAATGAGAATTTTTATTTCAATAGATATCCCACAAGAGATAAAGAAAATAGTAAAAGAAATACAAAAAAATCTCCCAGAATTTAATGGTAAAAAAATTGAAGAGGAAAACTTTCATTTAACCTTAAAATTTCTTGGGGAAATAACAGAGAAAGATTTAGATGAAACAAAACAAAAACTTTCAGAAATAAATTTTAAAAAATTTAAGGCAAAACTTGGCGATTTGGGTGTTTTTAGTGAAAATTTTGTGAGAATTGTTTGGATAAAAATAGAAAATTGTGACGGATTACAAAAAGAAATTGATGAAAAACTTTCTTCAGTTTTTCCAAAAGAAAAAAGATTTATGTCACATTTAACTATTGCAAGAATTAAATCATTAAAAAATAAAGGTGCTTTTTTAGAAGGTCTTAAAAAAATAAATTATGAAAGAAAAGATTTTTCTGTAGATAAATTTTTTCTTAATATGTCTATATTAACAAAAGAAAGAGCTTTTTATAAAAGATTAGAAAATTTTTTTCTAGAGTGAAAAATTTGGAATAAGCCTGTCCTCCCTAAAGAACAGGCTTATTAAAAAAACATGAAATAAATTAAAATTTATTTTTTCTTTTTCTTTTTTCCACCTCTAGCCATTACTGCTTCGCAAACATTTCCTTTTGCATCAACATAGTATAAATGCCCAGGTTTTCTTTGAACAGCATTCTTTAAAATTACTTTTCCCATTTTTTACCTCCTTTTATATTCTTTACAAAATGAACTATTTAAATCTTTCTTTTTTTCGTCGTATGAAAAAAGACAAATTTTATAAAGCCTAAAAACAATATTGATTTATGCCTATAAAAAAACAAAAAAACTATGAAAAAATTGAATCTCTTCTTATAGAAAATTTCGTCGGACTTCAGAAAGCAATGACAAATCTTTCTATAAAATTTGAGATGCTAGCTGATAATATCTCAAAATTATTAGAAGTTTTAGAGTTATCAGCAAAAAATTATTTAGAAAAAGAAAAAATTAATGGTGGCAGTGATATTGAAAAAAGAATTAATCTTTTGATAGAACAAAACAAAGCGATTGCAGAAGGATTATTATTAATTGATGATGTTTTAAGAAGAAAAGAGAAGCAACAATTTAATGAAAAAATTGCTCCTAAACCACTACCTACTAAAGAAATATGAATCTTGCACACAAGTCACCAATAGTTCAATCAATTGTTTTTAATTTGATAAGAGAAGTTCATTATGAAAAATTTAATACTTCAAAAAAATATTCATTAGATATTTCAATGATTCCCAGGTTAAGTGAGGACTTTTTTATAAAAAAAGGTTATATTCCAGAATCTATAGATGATTCAAAAAAAGAAATTCATTTGTTAATTCCAAAGAGAAAAAATATTAATTTTGCCCCATTACAAATATCCCAACAACAAATTAATTTACCAAATCAAAACAGATATCAACTTAACGAAGATAATTCCCCAC
>OGCI01000600.1_pt1 | contig 38881 bp, 51 predicted proteins | sample 1570021 | NCBI WGS metagenome assembly OGCI01 (sample SAMN06264664, study PRJEB24512) | hot springs metagenome | isolation source: Hot spring water | place: South Africa: Tshipise | collected 2015-06-21 | reverse complement strand
CTCTTGACGGCGTTTTGCGCCGCCCTGAGGAAGCGGCCCACCCGCTCCCTGTGGCCCTGCCCTGCCCGATCCACCGCTGCCTGGGCTTCTTGCACCACCTGCACCAGGTTCTTCTCTAGGCGGTCGAGCGTTTCCTGAACCCGAGCCACCAGGAACTGGGCCGCGGCGGTGGGGGTTTTTTGCCGCCAACCTACCTCGTCCAAGACACTCCGGTCCTCTTCGTGGCCAATGCCGACCACCACGGGCAGGGGGAAGGTGGCCACCGCCCTCCCCAGCACCTCAGAATCGAACCAGGCCAGATCGGCCCGGGAGCCCCCGCCCCGGCAAATCACAAGCACGTCAAAGTCCGCGATCCTTTGGCGGAACCAGTCCAGAGCGTTGAGGATCGAGGGCTCGGTGTAGTGGCCCTGGACCCGGGCCCCGTGCACGACCACCTGGAAGGCGAAGCCCGACTCCGCCAACGTCCGCAGCACATCCCGTTCAGCATCCGATCCGAGGCTGGTGATGACCCCCACCCGCAGGGGCACCAACGGGAACGGCAGGGCCTTGTTGAGCTCAAGAAGGCCTTCCTTGGCCAATTTGCGCAAGATCTCCTCTTTGCGTCGGGCCGCTTCCCCCAGGGTGTAGTGGACGTCCAAGTCGCGGATGACCAGGCGGTATCGACCCCACTGGGTCTGGAGGTCCACCTGGGCCAGCACCCGCACCATAAGCTCGTCCTGCAGGGCGTAGGGATCTCCCGCCTCGTGGAGTTTCTCTTCGATCTTCCCCCGTTCTTCCCGGAAAAGAACGGCCTCCGCTGCGGCCACAATCCGGCCCTCCAGGCGCTCCACGAGCTGAAAATCCACGTAGGACTTGTTCTTGCCTAGGCTCTTCCCGTACCCCAGGATCTCTCCCACGACCCAGACCGGCTCGGGAAACTCCCGCTTCAGGGCCGCCTGGACCCGCTGGTTGAGCTCGGACACTTTCAGGTGATCCCGTGCCTCTTCACCCTGAGCGTTCGCTAGCTGCTGGATTCCCTCCCCAAACAGGAACCCCTCGGGCCTAAGGAGGTGGACCACGGCTGGAGCAAAGACCGCCGGTACAATCCACTGACGGTTTTCCGGGTCCCAGCGCCGGCCCGGGAGACCCTTGACCCGCTCCACAAGTGCCGGGTCGTAGTCAAACCGGATGATCAAGAAGTCCCCGTTGCGGGTCACTTCGCGCATCAAACTTACCCTACCGTGATAGAATCAACCGCGCAAGCCATGGAGCGGGTTTGGGACGTGGTGATTGTGGGAGCAGGGCCGGCCGGGCTCACTGCCGCCATCTACGCCCGGCGGGCCGGGTTGGACACCCTGGTCCTAGAAAGGGCCTTGCCGGGAGGGCAGATTTTGGAAACCCCCTTGATCGAGAACTTCCCGGGGTTTCCGGAACCGATTTCCGGGGCGGAGCTCGCCGAACGGATGCAGACCCAGGCCGAGCGGCTGGGCGCCCAGTTCGTCTTGGGCGAGGCCCGTAGCCTCTCCTCCCCCCAAGGCTCTTGGCTCGTGGACACTTCGATGGGCCCGGTGGTGGGCAGAACGGTGGTCCTCTGCACGGGAGCTCACTACAAGGAGCTGGAAGTGCCCGGGGCCAGGGAGTTCGCCGGTCGTGGCATCTCCTACTGCGCCGTGTGCGACGGCTACTTCTACAAGGGCAAAGACGTCGTCGTTGTGGGAGGCGGCAACAGCGCCCTAACCGAGGCCCTGTTCCTTTCCAAGATTGCCCGCAGGGTGTACCTGGTCGTGCGCCATCCCCAGGAAGACCCCAAAGCCCTGCGGGCCGCGGCAACGCTCAAGGAGAAGGTCCTGGCCGACCCGCACGTGGAGGTGGTGTGGAACGCTGTGGTGCACGAAGTGCGGGGGGATCAAGCTGTGCGGGGCGTTCTTCTCCAGGACCTGGGTACAGGAGAGCTGAGGGACCTTCCCGTGGAGGGGATCTTCGTCAAGATCGGGTACAAACCGAACACGGACTGGCTGCGGGGGATAGTGGACCTCACGGACAAGGGGTACGTGGTTACGGACGGGATGATGCGCACAAGCCAACCGGGGGTGTTCGCTGCCGGGGACCTGCGCGATCCGGAGGTGCGGAGGGCCCAGGCCGTGGTGGCCGCGGCCGAAGGCGCCTTGGCCGCCCTCGCAGCGGACGAGTATAATAAGGGACTCAAATCCTAGGCGCCCTAGGAGGTGCGTGCGATGGTAACGCGTTTCAAGCGCTACCCGAGCATACCGGAGTTTTTGGCCCGCTCGGTTCAGGAACATAGCCGGCGGGTGGCGATTCGCCTGCCCGTCAACAAGGGTGGCACCGTCCAGTTCCAGGAAGTGACCTACAAGGAACTGTGGGACCTGTCGGGAAGACTCGCGTCCTGGCTGGCTGGTCAGGGCGTGGGCGCGGGGGACCGTGTGGGGCTCATCGCCAAGCCGTCGGTCGGCTGGGCGGTGGCCTTCTTTGCCATCCAACGGGTGGGGGCTGTGGCTGTCCCTATGGACGCGGGACTTCAACCCGCGGAGGTCCGGCGGTTGATGGAGGATTCCGAGGCCAAACTCCTGTTCACCGCTCCCCACCGGTACCAAGAGCTCCTGCCCTTGGCCGGGGAAGTGCGAACCCTCCAGGAGGTCATCTCCGTGGACGTGGCGTTGGGGGCGGTCTCCCTGTGGGACGTGCTCCCCGCCGACGAGGCCACCATCCCCGACGTGCGGCCCGACCCGGAGGAACTGGCCGTGCTCATGTACACCTCGGGCACCACGGGGGACTCCAAGGGCGTGATGCTCTGCCACCGCAACATCACCTCCAACATCGAAGCCTTCCTCAAGGTGATCCAATTCAGCCCAACCGACCGGCTGGTGACGATTGTCCCCTGGTACCACATCTACGGCCTTACGGCCACGCTGCTTGCGCCGCTGTGGGTGGGAGCCTCGGTGACCTACACCGACGACTACCGCAACCTGGTGGCCCTGGGCCGACAGGTGGGCGTGACGGTTCTGGTTGGCGTCCCCAAGCTGTACCACGCCCTGTGGCGGCGGATGGTGGAGAACATCGAGACCCACAAGCTCCGGCACCTTCTGTACCGGTTTACCCCGCGGCTCTTGGGGACGATGCTCAAGCGCAAGCTTCTGGGGGAGCAGTTCCGCTTCTTTGTGTCCGGGGGAGCCCCCCTGGCCCGCGATGTGGGCACAGGCCTGCGCCGCCTGGGCCTGGGGATGATGGAGGGCTACGGACTCACCGAGACGGCGCCTGTGCTGTCGGTGAGTGAGCCTTTGGCCCCCCAGGCCGGGACAGTGGGCCGCCCACTCCCTGGGGTCAAGATCAAGATCGACAAACCCGATGCCGAAGGGTACGGCGAGGTCATGGCTTGGGGACCGAACGTGATGATGGGCTACTACAAAAACCCCGAGCGGACCCGGGAAGTGCTCTCCCCGGATGGATGGTTCCGCACCGGCGACATCGGGCGGATGGACTACGAGGGCCGCCTGTACCTAGCCGGGCGAAAGAAGAACCTGATCGTGCTGGAGTCGGGAAAGAAGGTCCACCCCGAAGAGGTGGAGTGGGAGATCGCTCGCATCCCTGGCGTGGAAGAAGTCCTTGTCCACGAGGACACTTCCCGAGGGGAAGCCATGGTGGCGGCGATGATCTACCCCTCCTGGGACTTTCTCAAACAGCAGGGTGTGCAGGGCCCGGAGGCCGCCAAGGCCTACTTCTGGGAGAAGATCAAGGACGTCCAACAGAACCTGGCTTCGTTCAAGCGGCTCAAGGACAAAGAGTGCATCACCATCGTGGATCAGCCGTTTGCCAAGTCCACCAAACAGGACATCAAACGGCACCTTTACGCAAAGAAAGCGTAGGTAAACCCCGAAAAGAGGCGCCCGGCGCTCGGCCGGGCGCCTCTTTTTTCAAACGCCCTAAATCACGCCGAGTTCCCGGCCCACCTTGGCGAACGCATCCACAGCGTAGTCCAAGTCTTCCTTGGTGTGGACCGCGGACACCATCACGCGCAGGCGCGCCTTGCCCCGCGGCACCGTGGGGAACACGATGGCCTGAGCAAACACGTCGCGCTGGAACAGGCGCTTGGAGAACTCCCAAGCCGTAGGGGCCTCCCCCAGCATGACCGGGGTGATGGGGGTCTCGGACTGGCCGAGGTCAAATCCCAAGTCCTTCATCTTCGCCTTGAAGTACCGGGCGTTGTCCCACAGACGCCGCACCGGCTCGTCGGACTTCTCCAGGACGTCCACCGCCGCCATGCAGGCCGCCACGTCAGCTGGGGTGGCGGCACTGGAGAACAGGAACGGACGAGCCCGCTGGCGGAGGTACTCGATGATTTCCCGCTTCCCGGCCAGGTAGCCCCCCACCACCCCGAAGGCCTTGGACAGCGTGCCCATCTCGATGTCCACCCGACCGTGGACCCCGAAGTGGTCTACGATGCCCCGGCCGGCCCGACCCAACACACCTTCCCCGTGGGCATCGTCCACCATGACCATCGCTTCGTACCGCTCGGCCACCTCCACAATCGCGGGCAGCGGGGCCAAATCCCCGTCCATGGAGAACACGCCGTCGGTGACGATGAGCTTGCGGGGGGCGTCCTTTCTTTCCTCCAAAGCCTTGGCCAGGGCGTCCACGTCCCGATGGGGGTAGATGACCCGCTCGGCCTTGGTGAGGCGGCAGCCGTCGATGATGGAGGCGTGGTTGAGCTCGTCCGTGAACAGGACATGGCCCTGACCCATGAGGGTGGGGATCGCCGCCAAGTTGGCGCAGAAACCCGACTGCAGGGAAAGTGCGTCCTCAGCGCCCTTGAACGCCGCGAGCTTGCGCTCGAACTCCACGTGGAGGGTCATGGTCCCGGCGATGGACCGCACCGCCGCCGGCCCCACCCCGTACTCCTCCAGGGCCTGGCGGGCCGCCCCCTTCAACCGGGGGTCGTTGGCAAACCCCAGGTAGTTGTTGGAGCACATGTTGAGAACCCGCCGGCCATCCACCACGGTCCAGGCCCCTACCGCGCTGCCGATGGTGCGGATCGTGTTGTACAGGCCCTGGCGCCTCAATTCCCCAAGCTCAGCTGCGATAAAGTCGTATTTGCCCATAGGTTCCTCGCCACCCAGCTTAGCCGTTGAGCGAACCCCGAGCAAACCTGCATTTCGCCGCGGTTGTGGGGTACAATGGGGCGGTTATCCCATTCCAAGGAGGCTCGATGAGCATTTTGGTCACAGGCGCCACAGGTCAGATCGGATCGGAATTGGTGGGAGCCCTGCGCCAGAGGTACGGCGCGGACCACGTGATCGCCTCAGCCCGTCGGCCCGGCAACCTCCCCGCTCCTTTTGAACTCCTGGACGTCACGGACCGGTCCACGGTGGAGAAGGTGGTGTCCCAGTACAAGGTCCGCGTGATCTACCATCTGGCCGCCGTGCTCTCCGCCACCGGGGAACAAGACCCCCAGCGCGCCTGGAACGTCAACGTGGGAAGCCTGCTCAACGTGCTGGAAGTCGCCCGAAACCACGGCGTCCATCAGGTGTTTTTCCCCAGCTCCATCGCCGTGTTCGGCCCCAATGTCCCCCGCGATCGCACCCCCCAGGAAGCGTGCCTCAACCCCACCACCATGTACGGGGTAACCAAGGTCACCGGGGAGCTGTTGTGCGACTACTACACCCGCAAGTACGGTGTGGATGTGCGGGGCTTGCGGTACCCGGGGATCATCTCCAGCGAAACGCCTCCTGGCGGGGGGACGACCGACTACGCGGTGGAGATCTTCTACGCCGCCGTGGAGAAGGGAACATACACCTGTTTCCTCCGGGAGGATACCCGGCTGCCCATGATGTACATGCCGGACTGCCTGCGGGCGGCGATCGAGCTCCTGGAGGCCCCAAACTCGCGGCTGCGGTACCGGGTGTACAACATCACGGCCATGAGCTTCACCCCCGGGGAGATCGCGGCGGAGATCCGCAAACACATCCCAGGGCTCCGAGTGGAGTACAAACCGGACTTTCGCCAGGCCATTGCCGACTCCTGGCCCCGGAGCATCGACGATTCCCCAGCGCGCGACGACTGGGGATGGAAGGCCGAGTACAACCTCCCCCAGATGGTACAAGACATGCTGGCCCGGCTCAGAGGGCGCCAGGCGAAACTTCTCTCCACGCCCTCGTGAAAGCTGGGGGGAAGAGACGAGAACTTGGGCCGGAAAACTTGCCCGTGTTAGGGTCGGTAAGCGACGGCCTCGATCTCGATTCGAGCGCCCCGGGGTAGAGCCGAAACCTGAACGCAGGAGCGGGCCGGGGGTTCCAGGTCAAAGAACTCCCCGTACACCCGGTTGACCGCGTCGAAGTCCTTCATGTCAACAAGAAAAATGGTGACCTTGACAAGGTCTTTGAGGCTGGCGCCTGCCGCCGCGAGCACGGCCTTGAGGTTCTCCATGCACCGGCGGGTCTGCACCTCGACCGGGCCCTCCACGAGCTTGCCCCCCTCCATGTCCAAGGGGATCTGACCGGAGATGAACAGCAAATCCCCGGCCTGAACGGCCGGGGAGTAGGGCCCTACGGTGCGCAAGTGGGCTGGGGCAATGGCCCGGCGCATGGCTAGACCCAGGTGAGCCGGGCTTCTTCCGCGGCGTCGCCCCGGCGGGGCCCAAGCTTGAGGATCCGGGTGTAGCCCCCTTCGCGGTCCTTGTACTTGGGGCCAATCTCCCCGAACAGCTTGTCCGTGGCCTGTTTGTCCTGCAGCACCGCGAACGCCCGGCGGCGGGCGGCTTGGTCCCCTTGGCGGGCCCAGGTCACCAGCCGCTCCACCACCGCTTGGGTGGCCTTGGCCCGTGGTGGTGTGGTGTCCACCTTGCCGTGCACAATGAGGGCCTTGGCTTGCCCGTGAAGAACAGATCGGCGACGGTCCGCGGTCATGCTTAGCTTGGGAACCTTGCGGCGATGACGCATCAGCCCTCCTTTTCCGAACGTAGGGTGTAGCCCAGCTCCTGGAGCCGCGCCTCCAGGCGGGCCATTGTCTTCTCCCCAAAGCCGTGGATGTCGGAAATCTCCTCCCGGGTCTTGGCCAACAGGTCGGCCAACGTCACCACACCCTCCTCGCGGAGGAGGTTGCAGGCCCGGACCTCGAAGCCCATTTCCTGCAGGGGCCGGAGCAGGTCCTGGGAAACCTCGGGCTTAGCCGCCTTCTCCTCCCGGCCCTGGGCCTGGACCAGGAGGTGGAAGTGCTCCAAAAGAACACGAACGGCCTGCTCCACCGCCTCCCCGGGGGTCACAGCTCCGTTCGTCCAAACGTCCAACAGGAGCCGCTCGTACCCGGACTTGCCCCCCACACGGGTCTCCTCCACTTGGAAGTTGACCTTCTCCACCGGGGAGAAGTCGCAGTCCACGGGGATAAGGGACACCGGGGCATCTTCCCGTTTGTTCTCCTCAGCGGTCCGGAACCCGTGGCCGGCCTCCACTTCCATCTCCACCTCCAGGCGCCCCCCTTCCTCCAAGGTGGCGATGTACAGGTCGGGGTTCATGATGGCCACTTCGGAAGGGGCTTCAATGTCCTCCGCCCGGACCTCTTTGGGGCCTGTGGCGTTGAGGTACAGCCGGTGCAGTCCGTTGCCGGACACGCGCAGGGCCAAGCCCTTCAAGTTCAGGATCACGTGCAGCAAGTCCTCGCGAACCCCTTCGGCCGTGTCGTACTCGTGGTAATGGCCAGGGAACATGACCCGCACAACGGCCGCACCGGGAACGGCCGAGAGAAGCGTGCGGCGGAGGGCATTGCCCAGGGTGGTAGCGTACCCCCGCTCCAACGGACCCACCGCGAGCTTCCCGTACCGCGGGCTGTGCTCCAACCAATTGGCGTACTCCGGATATACGAAGTTGCCCATGTCAGCGGGAGTAGAACTCCACAATCAAGCTCATGTTCACGGACTGGTCCAGCTCTTCCAAGTTGGGCTCAGCCCCCACCTGGACCCTCAACCCCTCCAGGTCCCGCATGATCCAACTGGGAAGGGGCCGGCGCTCCGCCCACCCTCGAATGGCTTCCCTCAGCTTGGCCCGGGACTCCGGCCGGAGCTCCACCATGTCCCCCTCTTGAAGGAGCATGGAGGGGATGCGGGTGTGCCGGTTGTTCACGAGGAAGTGCCCGTGGGTGACCAGCTGCCGGGCGTGGTCCCGGGAGGTGGCAAATCCTGCCCGGTACACCACGTTGTCCAGCCGCCGTTCCAACAGCTTGAGGATGGCCTCGCCGGTGACCCCCTTCCACTTCTTGGCCGCTTCCACGTACCGGCGGAATTGGGCCTCCCGCACCCCATAAATCCTCTTGAGTTTCTGCTTCTCCCGGATGCGGATGGCGTAGGGGGTAGCCCGGCGCCGGGCCCGCAGACGCCCATGCTGACCAGGGATCTTGGCCCGGTGGGTCATGGAACACTTGTCGGAAAAGCACCGATCGCCCCGCAGCAGGAGCTTTTGCCCTTCCCTCCTGCACAATCTGCATTTTGGTCCCGTGTGCCGCGCCATCCTCTCCTCCTAGCTGTGGCTAACCGGGGTGACGTTCCGCACTTCCTCCACCTGGATATCGGAAGAACGGAGGGTCTGGACCACCGCCTGCCGCCCAGGTCCGGTCCCGTCCACAGTCACCACCACCGCGCGAACTCCGAACTCCTTGAGCTCACGGACCAGGGCTTGGGTGGCCAGCTGAGCGGCATAGGGGGTGCCCTTGCGCGACCCGGTGAACCCCGCGGTCCCCCCGGACTGCCAGGTGATCGTGTTCCCCTGGAGATCGGACAAGGTGATGATCGTGTTGTTGAAGGTGGAGTGGATATGCACGCGAGCTCGATCCAGCCGAATCGCCTTTTTCTTTCCCTGCGCCATTACTTCCTCTTCCCGGCCTTGGCCGGCCGCGGACCCTTCCAGGTGCGGGCGTTGGTGCGGGTCTTTTGTCCCCGAACGGGCAGCCCCGCCTTGTGGCGCACACCCCGGTAGCACCCAATTTCAATGAGCCGCTGGATATTGCCCTTGACCTGACGGCGGAGGTCCCCTTCCACAGTGAACCCTTCCACCTCTTTGCGCAGGGCGGTCACCTCCTGCTCCGTGAGGTCCATGACCTTCGTGTTGGGGTTGACCCCCGTACGGGCCAGGACCTCCCGGGCCCTGGACCTCCCGATCCCGTGCACGTACGTCAGGGCCACCTCAATCCTCTTCTTGGCCGGCAAGTTGATCCCTGCAATCCTCGCCATACCCTAACCCTGCCTCTGCTTGTGCTTGGGGTTGCGGCAAAGAACCCACAACCGTCCCTGACGACGGATGACCCGGCACTTCTCACAGATCTTCTTCACCGAGCTCCGGACTTTCATCCTCGCCTCCTAAGACTCCCGATACACAATCCGCCCCCGGGTCAGGTCGTAGGGGGAAAACTCCACCACCACTTTGTCTCCCACCACGACCCGGATGAAGTTCTTCCTCATCCGGCCCGAGGTCACGCACAGGGACTCATGCCCATTCTCCAGGCGAACCCGGTACATCGAGTCCGGCAAGACCTCCGTCACTTCCCCCCGGGTTCGGATCACATCCTTGTTCGCCACAATTCCTCCCCGATCCATTCGGTGAGCACCTTCGGGCCATCGGCGGTGATGGCCACCATCTCCTCAAAGTGGGCGGCCCAGGCCCCGCTGGCGGTTACGGCTGTCCAGCCGTCTTCCTTGAGCCTCACCGGCCGATCATCGGCCTTCACCATCGGCTCCGGACACAGCACCATCCCCTCGCGGAGGACCGTCCCCACCCCCGGGGGGCCAAAATTGGGGATCTGCGGTTCCTCATGGAGCTCCCGCCCGATCCCGTGCCCCACAAACTCCCGAACCACATAAAAAGACCCCGCGCGCACCGTTTGCTCGATGGCGTGAGACAGGTCGGAAACGTGGCGCCCAATCTTAGCCGAGTGAATTGCCGCCCGCAAGGCCTCCCACGTCACCCGCATTAGGCGCTCGGCTTGAGGGGAAACCTCGCCAACCCCCACCGTCACCGCCGCATCGGCATAGTACCCTTCCCGGCGAAGCCCCAGGTCCAAAGAAAGGAGGTCCCCGTCCTTCAACACCCTGCGGGGGGAGGGAATCCCGTGCACGATTTCCTCGTTGAGGGAGGCGCACAAGGTGGCCGGGAAACCCCGGTACCCCTTGAACGCCGGCTCGGCCCTGGCCTGACGGATTCGCCGTTCCGCCAAGCGATCCAGTTCGCCTGTGCTCACCCCCGGCTTGGCCTGCAGGGCCACCTCCAAAAGAATCTCCGCCAGCAGGTGGGCGTTCGCCTCCAAGATCTCCAGTTCAGAGTGGGTCTTGAGGGCGATCATTGGGAAAGAGCAGCTCGGGCCTGAGCCCTCACAGCCTCAGGGGACTGCGCGGCGTTGACCTCCACCAGCAGACCTTGCCGCCGGTAGTAATCCACCAGAGGGGCCGAATCCCGCTCGTACACCTCGTACCGACGGGCCACCACCTCCGGCCGGTCATCGGGACGCACCGCCAGTGGCCCTTGGCAGCGGTCACAGCGCTCGGCCTGCTGGGGAGGTTGTGTCACAAGGTTGAACACAGCACCGCACCGCGTGCACACCCGGCGGCTGCTGAGGCGGCGCACGACCTCCTCCTTGGAAATTGCCAGGTACACCACCTTGTCCACCTTGAGGAACGCCTCCAGCCCTCGGGCCTGAGCCAGCGTGCGCGGGAACCCATCGAGAAGTACTCCCCGCTCGCCGTTGACCCGCTCCTTGACCATGGCCAATACCACTTCGTCAGGGACGAGCTCGCCCCGCTTCATGTACCCCTCGGCCTGACGCCCCAAGGGCGTGCCTCGGGCCACCTCATCCCGCAGCAGGTCGCCTGTTGACAGGTGCAGAACCCCCAAACATTGAGCCAGTTGGACTGCCAACGTACCCTTGCCAGCTCCCGGGGGACCCAGGAGGACCACGTTCATAGACCGCGCCTCCCCAAGAACGCCGACCCTTTGACGAGGGACTCGTATTGGCGCATCACCAGGTGGGCCTCGATCTGCATGATGGTGTCAATCCCCACACCCACGAGGATGAGGAGGGACGTGCCCCCGACCACGAACGAACGGATGCCCGAGGCCGCCTGGAAAACATAGGGCAGCACAGCGATGCCCGCCAAGAAGAACCCACCCACCACCAACAGCCGGTTGGTGACCTCAGACAAGTGATCGGCCGTGGGCTGGCCAGGGCGCACGCCCGGCACAAACCCCCCCGCCTCCCGCAGGTTCTTGGCGATTTCCTGGGGGTCAAACACCAAAGTGGAGTAGAAGTAGGTGAAGAAGAAGATCAGGACCACGTAGGCCAACAGGTAAGCCAGGCTCCCAGGCTCCACGTAGTTCCTAAGCCAGTTCAGCTGGGGGATCCAGGTGGCGATGGAGCTGGGGAGGGTGAGGATGGCCGAGGCGAAGATAATGGGGATCACGCCGCCCTGGTTGACGCGCAAGGGCAGGTGGGTGGTATGGCCCCCGTACACCCGCCGCCCTGTGGTCCGCTTGGCATACTGGATGATGATTTTCCGCTGACCCTGCTGGATGATCACGGTGAGGGCAATCACGGCCACGAACACCACGATCAACACCAGGGCCCAGATGGGGTGAACCGTCCCCGCAGAGATCTCCAAGTAGGTGGCCTGCACCTCGGCCGGCAACCGGGCCACGATCCCCGCCATGATCAACATGGACACCCCGTTGCCAATCCCGTTCTCCGTGATCCTCTCCCCCACCCACATGAGGAAGATCGTGCCCGTGGTGAGGGCGATGATGGACGACAAGAAGAAGCCTACCGTGGGCTGGGCCAGCTGGTACTGAATCACCAAGTAGCTCATGGCGTAGGACTGCAGGAGGGCAAGGAAGACCGTGCCCCATCGGGTGTATTGGGTCAGCTTCTTGCGTCCCTCCCGCCCCTCCTCCTGAAGCTTCTTCAGGGCGGGGATCACCGGGATGAGGAGCGAAAGGATGATCGAGGCGTTGATGTAAGGGATTACGCCCAGGGAGAAGAGGGAGAACTGCTGGAGGGCCCCCCCGGTGAATAGGTTGATGAACTGGAACAGCCCGGCTCCGAACGCCCCGGAGAGAACCTCGGCCAGCTGCCGGGTGTCTACCCCCGGGACCGGGATGTGGGCCCCGATTCGGAACACCAGGAGCATGCCCAGGGTGTACACAATGCGTTTGCGCAGCTCCTCCACGGCGAACAGCTGTCCCAGTCGCCCCAGCACCTAGCCCTCCTTCGTCGCTTCCAGGACCAGGGCCTGACCCCCGGCCTTCTCGATCTTTTCCTTGGCCATGGCGCTGAAGGCGTGGGCCTTCACCACCAACGCCTTGGTCAACTGCCCTCCCCCCAGAATTTTCAGGCCCCTGTCCATCTTTTTGATCACCCGGCGCTGGAGGAGAACCGTTGGGTTCACTTCTTCCCCAGCCTGGAACCGCAGCTCCAGGTCTGCCACGTTCACCACGGTGAACTCTTGCCGGGAGGGATTGTGAAACCCCCGCTTGGGGAACCTCATCCAGAAGGGCGTTTGCCCCCCTTCAAATCCCGGCCGGACCGTGACCCCGGACCGGGAGTTCTGCCCCTTGGTGCCTCGGCCCGACTCATGGCCCCCGTGGCCGGAGCTGTAACCCCGGCCCACCCGCTTGAGGCCCCTCTTGCTGCCTGGGCGGGGGCGCAGGTTATCGATTCTCATCGTCCTCGACCTCCACAATGTCCTCGACCTTCTTGTCCCGGCGGGCCGCCACCATCTCCGGGCTCTCCAGCTTGGCAAAGGCATCCAGGGTGGCCCGGGCCAGATTCAGCGGGTTGGTGGAGCGCAGGGCCTTGGTGAGAATGTCTTTGATCCCAGCCACTCGGCACACCGCCCCCACCGTCCGCCCGGCGATCACCCCCGTGCCGGGGTACGCAGGCTTGAGCAGGACCTTGGCCGCCCCGAATTCGCCCCGCACCTCATGGGGGATGGTCCCGTTCCGGACAGGCACGTTGACCAACCGCTTCATGGCGTCGCGGATGCCCTGTTGGACAGCTTGGGGGATTTCCACGGACTTTCCCACCCCCACGCCCACCCGGCCGGCCCCATCCCCGGCCACCACCACCACCCGGAACCGTAACCGCTTGCCGCCCTTGGTGACCTTCCCCACCCGGCGGATATCGATCACTTCCTGCAGAATCTCTGTCGTAACACTGGGCATCAGAACTGAAGACCTCCCTCCCGCGCTGCATCCGCGAGGGCCTTCACAGCCCCATGGTACTGGTACCCGGAGCAGTCGAACACCACCTTGCGGATGCCCTTCTCTTGGGCTTGCTGGGCGAGGTAGTGGCCCACCCGCTGGGCGGCCGCTACCGTGGCCGTGGGGGCCTCCGCCCGAATGGCTTCCGTCAAGGTAGAAGCAGCCGCCAGGGTGCGCCCCTGCGTATCATCCACGATCTGGGCGTAGATGTGCCGGAGGCTTTTGTACACGCACAAGCGGGGCCGCTCGGGCGTCCCCTGCACTTTTCTCCTGATCCTCGCTTTTCTCTTCAGGCGCTGATCGTTACGTGTTGGTCGGGCCATGGCTTCACCCTTTGGCTCCAAGTTTACCGGCCTTGCGGAGGATCTCCTCGCCCCGATAGCGGATGCCTGTGCCCCGGTAAGGCTCGGGGGGACGAAGAGCCCGGATGTTGGCGGCCACCTGGCCCACCAACGCCTTGTCTGTTCCCTGAATGTTGATCTTGGTGGGCTCAGGAACGGTGCACTCAATGCCCTGGGGCAGATCGAACCGCACCGGGTGAGAGTACCCCAGCTCCAACACCAAGGTTCTCCCTTCCAAGCGGGCCCGATAACCCAGCCCTTGGATCTCCAGGGCCTTGTGCCACTTCTGGGTCACGCCCTGGATCATGTTGGCGAGGAGGGCCCGGTACAGACCGTGGCGGGCCCGGAACGCAGCCCGGTCGCCCTTGCGTTCCACGACCACCTGGCCGTCCTGGACTTTGATGGAGACGTACGCGGGCTCGTAAGGGCACTCCAGGGTCCCGTGGGGGCCGCGCACGACCACCCGGTCCTCCCCCACTTCCACCGTGACGTTGCTGGGTAGGGCGATGGGCTTCTTTCCGATCTTGGACATGGGCTCACCACACCTCGAGGAGAAGCTCTCCGCCGATCTTGCGGCGGCGGGCCTCCCGTCCGGTCATGATCCCTTGGGACGTGGAAAGGATCGGTGTGCCCAGGCCACCTCGGCTCAAGGGCACCTCTTCGCAGCCCACGTACACCCGGCGGGAGGGTCGGCTCACCCGCCGGCCCCCCTGAAGGGCTGGGCGCCGCGTCCGGGGGCCCTCCTTCTTGTACTTCAGCCGAATCTTCAACATGGGGTAATGCTCTCCCGGCTCCACGGAGCAGGACTCCACGTAACCCTCTTCCACGAGGATCCGTGCGATCTCTTCCTTCAGCCGGGAAGAGGGCATCCAGACCTCTTCCTTGAACCGTGCTTGGGCGTTGCGGATCTGGGTGAGCATGTCGGCGATGGGGTCTCCCGTCATGGTTCCTCCTTCACCACGAGGCCTTGCGCACGCCCGGCAGCTCCCCGTCCAACGCCAACTTGCGGAAGCACATCCGGCACAGCCCGAAGTCGCGGACAAACCCCCGGGGCCGTCCGCACAACCGACACCGGTTGCGGGCTCGAACCGTGAACTTTGGGGTCCGCCTCGCCTTCTCCACCATTGCCTTTCTTGCCATCGTTGCCCCCTAGTTCTTGCGGAACGGACACCCCAGGGCAGCCAGGAGGGCCCGCGCTTCCTCATCGGTCCGGGCCGTGGTCACAACGGTGATGTCCATCCCCTGGGTGCGGACCACGTCGTCGTACGACACCTCGGGGAACACCAGCTGCTCGGTGAGGCCGATCGTGAAATTGCCCCGCCCGTCGAAGGAGTCCGGGGACACGCCCTTGAAGTCCCGGATCCCCGGGAGGGCCACAGCAAACAGTTTCTCCAGGAAGAAGTGGGCCCGAGCTCCCCGCAGGGTCACCATGCATCCGATGGCATCCCCCTTGCGGATCTTGAAGTCGGAAATGGACTTCTTCGCCCGGGTGACCACCGGCTTCTGCCCGGTGATCTGGGCGAGGTTCTTCATCGCCCCTTCCAGGATCTTGGGGTCATCGTGCTTCCCGACACCCATGTTGACCACGACTTTTTCCACCTTGGGCACCTGCATCACGTTTCGGTACCCCAATTCCTTCAGAAGGCGGGGGACCACTTCCTTGCGATAGCGTTCGTATTTCATAGGTCTAGGCGAAGGTTGCTCCACACTGCTTGCACCGCCGCATCTTCTGGCGTTCCACCACGGTGAAGGCAATCCGGGTGGGGGCTCCACACTCCGGGCAGACCACCTTGAGGTTGGAAAGGTGGATGGGGGCCTCCCGCTTGATGATCCCCGGCTCCCGCACCGTCTGGGTGGGCCGCTGATGCTTGGTCACGATGTTGACCCCTTCCACCAGGGCCCGGCCGCGGTCGGGGAACACCCGGAGCACCTTGCCGATCTTGCCCCGGTCCTCCCCGGAAACGACCTTGACCCGATCTCCTTTGCGAACTTTCTGCATGGGTCCTCCTACACCACCTCAGGGGCCAACGACACGATCCGCATCATCCCTTTGTCCCGAAGCTCCCGGGCCACCGGTCCGAACACCCGGGTCCCCACCGGCTGGGCGGCTTTGTCCACCAACACCACCGCGTTGTCGTCGAACCGCAGGGTGCTCCCATCGTCCCGACGGAAAGCCACCCTCGTCCGCACCACCACCCCCCGGACAATGTCCCCCTTGTTGAAGTCCGAGGTGGGAATCCTCTTTTTCACCGAGGCGACCACGATGTCCCCGATGGTGGCCTCCCTCTTCTTGCCCAGGATGTTGATGCACTCCACCTCTTTGACCCCGGTGTTGTCGGCTACGGTCAGCACGGTGGTGGGCACAATCATCGTTCACCCCCCGCACGCCGGACCACTTCCACCAGCCGCCACCGCTTGAGTTTGGACAGGGGGCGGGTCTCCTCAATGCGCACCAGGTCCCCGACCTGGGCTTCCCCCCTCTCGTCGTGGGCATAGTACCGCGTGCGGTGGCGCACCCGCTTGTGGTACAGGGGGTCCTCCCTGAACCGCTCCTCCAAGACCACGATCGTCTTGGCCATCCGTGCGCTCAACACTCGTCCCAATCTCTGTTTACGCATGTTCCCGCTCCCGGAGGATGGTCATGGCGCGGGCGATGTCCCGCTTGGTCTTGACGAGCTCGGCTGTGTTGGTGAGCTGCCCCGAAGCCAACTGGAACCGCAGGGTGAGGAGCTTGCGCTTCCATTCGCTCACCCGCTGGTTCAACTCCTCCGGGGCCAGCTCCCGCATCTCCCGGGCCTTCATTTCTCTCCTCCCAGTTGAAACCTCGTCCGCAGCTGGGTGGCGATGGGCAGCTTGCAGGAAACCCTGCGGTGGATGTCCTTGGCTTCCTCCAAGGAAACCCCGCTCAGCTCGAACATGATCCGCCCGGGTTTGACCACAGCCACCCAGTTTTCAACCTCGCCCTTGCCTTTACCCATTCGGGACTCCGCGGCCTTCTTGGTGTACGGCTTGTCCGGGAAAATCCGGACCCAAACGCGCCCGCGGTGGGTGGCGCGGGCCAAGGCCGTTCGCACCGCCTCGATCTGCTGGCTGGTGATCCAGGCCGGAGCGAGGGCTTGGATGCCATACTCCCCGAACACCACTTCGTTGCCCCGACTGGCGATCCCCTTCATCCGCCCGCGGTGCTGCTTGCGGTACTTCGTGCGCTTGGGAAACAGAGCGGGCATACTAGGTCCTCTCCCCGGTGGCTCGGGCCAAGGTCCATACCTCGCCCCGGAACACCCAGGCCTTGACCCCGATCACCCCGTACTTGGTCCAGGCGATGGTCTGCCCGTAGTCCACGTCGGCCCGCAGGGTGTGCAAGGGGACACGGCCTTCCTTCATTTCCACCGAGCGGGAGATCTCCGCTCCCCCCAACCGCCCGGAAACCCGGATTTTCACCCCTTGGGCCCCGGCCGCGATGACCCGCCGGATCGTCTCCTTCATCGCCCGGTAAGGGTTGGTGCGGTTCTCGATCTGGAAGGCCACGTCCTGGGCCACGAGGGGAGCCTCCAATTCAGGTCTCTCCACTTCCACCACCCCGATGCGAACCTCCCGTCCCACCAGGCGAGAGAACCTCTCCTGGAGGGCAGCGATCTCCGCCCCGGCCCGGCCGATGATGATCCCCGGCCGGGCCGCCCGGATGGTCACCGTCACCCTCCCCTCGATGGTGCGTTCGATGAGCACCTCGGCGATTCCCGCTCCCCGGTAGTCCCGCTGGATGGCCTCGCGCAGCCGGCGATCTTCGGCCACGTACTCGGGGACCTTCTCCGCAGGGGCAAACCACGTGGACCGCCATTTGCGGAGTACGCCGATTCGGAACCCCACCGGGTGTGTCTTGTGCCCCACTATGCCTCCTTCTCCCCCACGGCCACTGTGATGTGGGCCATGGGGCGGCGGATGATATCCGCCCGCCCAAAAGCCCGAGGGTTCAGGCGTCGGATGCGCGGGCCTTCATCCACCACAGCCCGCACCACCACCAGCCGATCCCCGTCCATCTCGAAGTTGTGCTGGGCGTTGGCCACGGCTGAGTCCAGGACCTTCCCGATCAACCGGCTGGCCTTGCTGGGGGTGAGGGCCAAGATCCGCCGAGCCTCCCCCACCGGCTTACCCCGGATCTCCCGGGCCACCAGCCGAACCCGCAACGGCGACACCCGCACAAACCGCGCACGCGCAACCGCTTCCCTCATGGCCTCTCCCTCACTTGGGCACCACGACCTTCTTCTTCACCCCACCGTGGCCCCGGAACGTCCGGGTTGGAGCAAACTCCCCCAGACGGTGCCCGATCATGGCCTCCGTCACCCGCACCGGGACGTGGGTCTTGCCGTTGTGGACCCGGAGGGTTAACCCCACCATGTCGGGGGTGATCATCGAGGCCCGGGACCAGGTCTTGATCTCTTGAATCTCACCTTTGCGGAACCGGGCAATCTTTTCCATCAAGTCGGGCGCGACAAACGGCCCCTTCCGCTTGGAGCGTGCCATTTCACTTCCTCCTCTTGAGGATGACCTTGTCGGTGGGCTTTTTGCCCCGGGTGGGAACACCTCGGGCCAACTTGCCCCACGGGGTCTTGGGGGGTCGCCCCTCGCCGGTCCGGCCTTCCCCTCCCCCATGGGGGTGATCGTCGGCCGCCATGGCCACGCCCCGCACCCCCGGTCTCCAGCCCAAGTGGCGAACCCGCCCGGCTTTTCCGTGGCGAACGTTCTTGTGATCCGGATTGCTGACTTGGCCAATGGTGGCCAGGCAGTCCAGCCGGAACACCCGCAATTCCCCGGAGGGCATCCGCACCACCGCCCGATCCTCCTCTTTGGCCAACAGCTGAGCGGCCGTACCCGCAGCGCGGGCTACCTTGCCCTTGGACCCAGGAGAGAGCTCCAAGTTGTGGATCAGGGTCCCCGCAGGGATAGCCCGCAGGGGGAGAGCATTGCCTGGTTTGGGCTCGGCTTTGTCCCCCGCCTCCACGGTTTCCCCGACGCGAAGTTCCACCGGGGCCAAGATGTATCGCTTTTCCCCGTCCGCGTAGTGGAGGAGGGCGATCCAGCCCGAACGATTGGGGTCGTACTCCACCGCCACCACCCGGGCCGGGATGCCCCACTTGTCCCTCCCGAAGTCCACCACCCGGTACAACCGCTTGTGTCCGCCGCCCCGGTGCCGGACCGTGACCCGGCCCTGGCTGTTCCGGCCGGCGTGCTTCTTGAGGGGGACAACCAGAGTCTTCTCCGGCTCGTCCTTGGTGATTTCCTTGTAGTCGGGAACAACGGCGTGGCGCTGCCCCGCGGTGACCGGATTCAGCTTCTTCAAGCCCATAGCGTCACCTCGCGATGTCGATCTTGTGGCCCGGGGCAAGCTGCACGATGGCTCGCTTCTGGTGCGACGTCCGCCCGTGCCGGCGATCCATCCTTGTCCGCCGGGGTTTCCCTGCCCGCCGCTGAACCCAAACCTTCTCCACCTTCACCCCAAACAGGGTCTCCACAGCGTCCCGCACCTCGCTCTTGCCGGCCTTGAGGGCAATCTCGAACGTGTACTTGCCCTCTTCCATCCCTCGCCAGGTCTTCTCGGACAGCACCGGCCGGAGGATGATGTCTTCGGGGCGAACCTCAGGCATGGACGACCCTCCTCTCCAAGGCTTCAACGGCCCGCTCGGTCAGCAGGACCCCTTCGTGCACGAGGACATCGTAGGCGGTGAGGGCATCGGACCGCACACACTGCACCCCGGGGATGTTGGCAAAGGACTTGGCCACAGGAACAACGAACTCCTCAGGGGCCACCACAACCAGGGTTCGCTCCGGGCACACCAATTGGCCCAAAAGCCTGATCCCCTCCTTTGTGCGGGGCTTCTGGAAACCCAGGCGATCGATGGCCTTGACCTGCCCTTCCCTGTACCGAGCGGAGAGCGCCGCGGCCAGGGCCCGGCGCTTCATCCTCCGCGGAAGGGCCAACTCCCACGCCCGGGGTTTGGGCCCAAAGGTGACCCCACCATGACGCCAGATGGGGGAGCGGGTGGACCCGTGTCGGGCCCGGCCAGTGTGCTTCTGAGGCCAAGGCTTGCGGCCGCCGCCGCTCACTTCCCCACGGGTCTTGGTGCTCGCTGTCCCCTGCCGGCGGTTGAGCAGGTAAACCCGGACCGCCCGCCACAGGAGGTCCCCAGACACTTCGGCTCCAAACAACTCTTCTCCTACGGCCAGTTCTTCGGGGGGGGCCTGCAAATTGTCGAACCGATACAGGCTGAGCTTAGGCATCGTGTTTCCTTATCCGGACCAGGCCTGAGCGCGGCCCAGGCACAGAGCCCTTTACCACCACGAGCCGCCGCTGGGGGTCCACCGCCAACACCTGGAGGTTGCGCACGGTAACGCTCTCCGCCCCATAATGGCCCGGGTACCGTTTGCCCTTGACCACCTTGCGCAGCCCCATACCGGCCGAACCGGGTCGACGGAACCATTTGTGCCCGTGGGACTTCGGTCGGGACCGAAAATTCCAGCGCTTGATCGTTCCAGCAAACCCCCGGCCCTTGGAAGTCCCAGTTACGTCCACCCGCTCGCCGGGGGAAAACACATCCACCCCCACTTCTTGACCCACACGGTACTCCCCAGCCTCGGACAAACGCACCTCGAACAGATGGCGACGGGGACTCAGGCCCACCTTGCGAAACACCCCCAAAACGGGCTTGGCGAGCTTGCGTTCAGGGACCTCCCCCGCGCCCAGCTGGAGGGCCGTGTACCCATGGTCATGGGCGCTCTTGATCCCCACCACCACCGCCGGCTCGACGCACAACACCGTGGCCGGGACAGCCCGCCCCTCCTCGTCGAACCACTGCGTCATCCCTGTCTTTTTGCCCAGAAGTTCCATGGACATGGTGGCCTCACAACTTGATCTCGATGTCGATCCCCGTGGGCAGTTCCACTTCCATGAGGGCGTTGATGGTGGCCGCAGTGGGTTCTTTGATGTCGATGAGCCGGCGATGAACCCGCCACTCGAAGTGTTCCATGGACCGCTTGTCCACGTGAGGGGAGCGCAGAACCGTGTACAGGCGGCGCTGGGTGGGAAGGGGGATCGGACCACTGACCTTGGCCCGGGTGGCGGCTGCGGTGTCCACAATCTTGCGGACCGCGGCGTCCACGAGCTCGTGGTCGTAGCTCTGAACCTTGATGCGAATCTTTTCCCTAGCCATGGTATCCTCGGCTCCTCAAAATGTTTCCGGCCACTTCCGGTGGCACTTCAGCATAGCGGGTCACCCGAAGGGTATGAACGGCCCGTCCTTGAGTGAGGGACCTCAGTTGGGTCGCGTACCCTAACGTCTCCCGGAGGGGGATGGCACACCGCACCACTTCCACCACCCCGCGGGCTTCTATGGACTGGATCTCTCCCCTTCGCCGACCCAGGTCCGAGACAACCTCTCCGAGGTACTCGGTGGGCGTGATTATATCCCCCTGCATCACCGGTTCCAGGAGCACGGTGCCCTCCCGCTCCACCGCCCTCCGCAAAGCTTGCGTTCCACACGCTTCGAACGCCACATCGGTGGAGTCCACAGGGTGAAACCGACCCCCCACCAACACCACCTCCAGGTCGGTCAGGGGGAACCCTCCCACGGGGCTGGCGGTGAGAGCCCCCTCCACCCCACGCCTCACCGCCGACACGAACTCCGCCGGCAGCACCTCGGGACCCACCTGGCTGACGAACCGCACGCCTGCCCCCCGGGGGAGGGGACTGATCCTCAGGTGAACCTGGGCGTACTGACGATGCCCGACCAGGGTGCGGTCCAGCTCCTCCACCACGTCCAGGGGCCGGGCCACTGTTTCCTTGTAGGCCACCAGGGGAGGCCCGACCCGATGGGGCACCCCCAGCTCTTCCCGCACCCGCCGCAGCTGGACCTCCAGCTGCAGCTCCCCCATCCCCCCCACGAGGAGCTGTCCGGTGGCCTCGTCCGTCTGAACCCGAAAGGTGGGATCCTCCTGGGCGATCTTGTCCAGCGCTTCCCTCAAGGGCTCAGCGTCCCGCTCCGACCGGGGCTCAACCGCCAGGAAAACCACAGGCTCAGGAAACCCTATCCTTTCGAGGAGGACAGGGGCTTCAGGGTCGCAGAGGGTGTCCCCGGTGAGCACGGTCCCCGAGGCAATCAACCCCACAATGTCCCCGGCGCGGGCCTCGGCCAGGCGCTCCCGCCGATTGGCGTGGAGGCGGAAGATCCGGGTCAAACGGAGGCGCTGGCCCGAGGTGCTGTTGAGTACGACTTGCCCCTCGGCCACGGTGCCGGCGTAGATCCGCGTGTACACCAAACGGTCCGCGTACGGGTCGGCCGCCACCTTGAAGGCCAACGCCGCCAGGGGGTCCTCCGGGGAGGGTCTGCGAACCTGCGTTTCGTGACCGTCCAAGGAAAACCCCTGCACAGGGGGTACATCCAAGGGAGAGGGGAACAAGTCCACCACCGCGTCCAGCACCGGTTGAACCCCGATGTTGGCCAGGGCCGAACCTCCCAGCACCGGGACCCACCGGCGCTCCAGCACAGCCTGGCGGGCCACAACGCGGGCCTCCCTAGGATCGAGGGTTTCCCCGGCCAGGAACTTCTCGGCCACAGCGTCGGAGATCTCCGCCAAGCGCTCCAGCAGCTTCTCCCTCCAAGCCCAGGCCTCGGGTTGGACCTCCGGGGAAACGGGCAGAGCGGCGTACGCCTTGCCCTGGGTGGCAGGGTCCCACCGAACTGCGCGAAACTCCACCAGGTCGATCATCCCCAGGAGGCGGCCTTCGGCGTCCCTCCACGGGAACGCCAGGGGGAGCACCACCGCCCCCAACCGTTCCTCGATTTCTCGCACGGCCCGGGAGAAGTCCGACTCCACCCGGTCCAGTTTGTTGATGAACGCCAGGCGGGGAACGCGGTACCGGTCGGCCTGGCGCCACACGGTTTCCGACTGGGACTCCACGCCCTCGACGCCAGAGAACAGGACGACCGCCCCATCGAGCACACGCAGGCTGCGCTCCACCTCGGCGGTGAAGTCCACGTGCCCTGGGGTGTCGATAATGTTGATCTGGTGCTCCCTCCAGGGGACGGTGGTGGTGGCGGCGGTGATGGTGATGCCCCGCTCCCTCTCCTGGTCCATCCAATCCAGTTCGGTGTTGCCGTGGTGGACCTCCCCCATGCGGTGGATGCGCCCCGTGTAGTACAGGATGCGCTCGGAAAGGGTGGTCTTCCCCGCGTCGATGTGGGCAATGATCCCGATGTTGCGGACCCGCCGGACGTCAAAAGGGAGGCCCGCCATGGAACCCGCCGGCTGGCCTACCAGCGGTAGTGGGCGAACGCGCGGTTGGCCTCGGCCATCCGGTGGGCTTCCTGCTTTTTCTGGAAGGCCCCACCTTCCCCTCGAGCGGCTGCAGCCAGCTCCGCGGCCAGCCGTTCCGGCATCGTCTTTTCACCCCGAGCCCGGGCCGCTTGCACAATCCACCGCATGCTGAGCATGGTCTGGCGGTGGGCAGGGACCTCGAACGGAACCTGGTAAGCTGCCCCGCCGACGCGCCGGGAACGGACCTCGATCTTGGGCATGCAGTTCTGAATGGCCTTGAGGAACGTCTCGAGGGCCGGACCATCGCCCCGGCGCTCGATCAGATCCAATGCCTCGTACACCACCCGCCGGGCCAGCGACTTCTTCCCATCCCACATCACGTAGCAAATGAACTTCTCCACCAACTTGGACCCGCACCGAATGTCGGCAGCCACATCGCGACCAGGGATGACGACGTCGAAGGTGGGCACGACTAACCCTCCTTGGGCCGGCGCACACCGTACCGAGACCGGCTCTGCTTGCGGTTCTCCACCCCGGCGGCGTCCAACGCACCCCGGACGATGTGGTACTTCACACCAGGGAGGTCCTTCACCCGGCCGCCCCGCACCAACACAATGGAGTGCTCCTGAAGGTTATGGCCCTCCCCAGGGATGTAGGCCGTGACTTCCCTCCCGTTGGACAGGCGCACCCGGGCCACCTTGCGCAAAGCCGAGTTGGGCTTCTTGGGGGTGCGGGTGAACACCCGCAAACACACCCCCCGCCGTTGGGGGCAGCCCGTCAAGGCCACCGACTTGCTTTTGGACGGATTGGGTTTCCGTCCCCGACGCACAAGTTGACTGAACGTGGGCATGATCGACCCCCGAATTGTAGCTTCCTTGTCCGCCCGCTCAACGGGGCGGGTTCTCCTTCTTGGGAAAGCCTGTCCCCACCGGGATGCGCTTCCCCACCATCAGGCAGGGCTTGAGTCCATCGAGGTGGTCCTCCTCGCCCCGCAACGCGGCGTCGGCGAGCACCTTGGTGGTCCGCTCGAACGAGGCCGCAGCCAGCCAGGACTTGCGCAACAAAGCTGCCCGGGAGATCCGCAGAAGCTCCCGTTCTCCCTGGGGTAGCTTGTATTCTGTCAACCGAACCGTGCGGGCTTCGCCGTGGAGGTCAACCTTGGCCTGGCGGACCCCCAGACCCACAGCCCGCTGGAGAACCTCGGCCGTCAGCTTGTCCCCCGCCTCGGCGAGGGTCACCCCTCCCTTGGCCAACGGGGCCAGCAACTTGGCCCCAATCAGCTCCTCGCGGGAGGCGCGGATCCGTTCGTTTTCCTCGGCCAGGCGGCGCACCTCCAGCTGGAAAAGCTCAAGGGGAACCACGTCGTTGAACACAAAGGACGAGTCCCCCGGGTCCACCACCCTCACGTTGTTGAGGATCTGGCGGATCACCACCTCGAAGTGCTTGTCGTTGATGTCCACCCCTTGGGACTTGTACACCTTCTGGAGCTCGGTGAGGAGGTACTCCCGGGTCTTCTGGACTCCGGCCACTTCCATGAGGTAGTGGGGAGGAATGACGCCCTTGGAAAGGGGTTCGCCCCGCTCCACCTTGTCCCCTTCCCGCACGATGGCCTCTTCGCTGCACTCCACCTGGGCCCGGTACCGGAAGCGCACCGCCACCTGGTCCCCTCGTTCTTCCACGCTCTCCAAGAACACCTCGCCGGGGGTGAGGGCCAGTTGGAACAGGGGCTGTTCAGCCCGGACCGGGGCCCCATGCTCCACCATCAGGACCACGTCGGGCGTTACTGGGACAACCAGGGCCTTGCTGCCTTCGGCCACCACAGCCAGGGATTCGCCACTGACGAGGACCGTGCCCGGGCAGTCGGCGACCACGGCCAAGGGCCGGGACCGCGTGGTCAGCTTTTTCCCCGCTTGAACCTTCTCCCCCTGTTCCACCAGGATTTGGGCTCCGTAGGGCACTTCGTATTCCCGGACCTCGCCGCGCGCCCCCCGCACCACGACCTTGCGGGTCGAGTCCTCCTGCTTGAGCTCCACCTTCCCGTCGATCTCGGCCACCGCGGCCTCCACGTGGTACTCCGAGGTGAGCGGGGTTTTCTCCTCCACCTGGGAGCGGTGGGGCACGCAGGGGCGGGCGTGCGGGGGCACCACGTAAAACTTGTCCAAGTTCGTGTCATCGAGGATGGCCAGGAACCGCTGGCCCTTTTCTTCGAACAGGAACGCCCGGCCCTCCATGGGGCTCCGCAGCACGAAGAACCGCGAGGGGTCGAGTTCTTCCCCTTCGCGGAAGGGGGCCAACGCCGCCGGAAGGCTCACGGTGTGGGGATCGGAGGTGATCTGGACCAACTCTCGCCCGGTGCGGGTGGTTTCCACCGTCGCCACCCGGCCCGAAATGGGGGCCACGGTGGCGTGGGCGGCCTTGGTGGTCTTTCGTGCCTCAAACAGCTCCTCCGCCCGGGGGAGGCCTTGGGTGATGTCCACCCCGGCCACGCCCCCGGTATGGAACGTCCTCATCGTCAGCTGCGTACCCGGCTCGCCGATGGACTGGGCGGCGATCACGCCCACAGCTGTTCCCCGGTCCACCAGGCGGTGGAAGGCCAGGTCCAGCCCGTAGCACAGCTGGCACACCCCGCCCGGCGTCTGGCAGGTCACCGGGGATCGCACCACGATGCGCGGCCGAACGGTCACGGTATCGATCTTGGCTGCCCGCAGGTCTTCGGCCACCTCCGGAGAGAGCTGCTCCCCGTCCCGCACAAGGATGATCCCGCTTTGGGGGTCGTACACCTCCCCCACGGCCTTGCCGTAGGCGATGTGCTCGTAATGGCTCTTGCGTTTGAGGCTCACTTCCACCTTGAACCGGCCCAGACGCTCGGCTTCAGCCCGGTCCAACAGGGTCCCAGCTTCCGCGAGGACTTCACCGGTGGCCGGGTTGCGAACGGGCTCGGCCAACACCCGACCATAGATTCGTTCGGGGATGTCCTCCATCACTTCCCCCTTGGGGGCGAAGTACAAGGGGTCCACCTCCACACCTTGCTGGGTCCCACAGTCGTGCTCCTTGACCACGACGTCCACACAGGCGTCCACCAAGCGGCGGGTGAGGTAGCCTGCGGCGGCTGTGCGGAGGGCGGTATCGGCGGTGCCCTTGCGGCCCCCGTGGGTGGAGATGAAGTACTCCAGGATGGTCAGGCCCTCGCGGAAGTTGGAGACCACAGGGGCTTCAAGGACCCGCCCTTGGGGGTCGGCCATCAGGCCCCGCATGCCCGCCAACTGTTTGACCTGGCCGGCCGAGCCCCGGGCCCCGGAAGACACAATCCCGTACACCGGGTTGAACGGGTTGCGGGCCAAGTTGTTCATGGTGGCCTTTTCCACCGCGTCCACGGTCTCCCGCCACACGCGCGTCACGGCCTGGTACCGCTGTTCTTCGGTGGCCAAGCCCCGCTCGTACATGCGCTGGATCTTTTCCACCTTGGCCTGGGCCTCCCGCACGAGGTCCACCTTCTCGGGAGGAATCACGCAGTCGGGGATGGAGATGGTCAACCCCGCCTTTGTAGCAAAGCGGAACCCCAGTTCCTTCATGCGGTCCAAGACCTGGGCTGTCCTTTCCCAGCCGCACCTCAGATAGCAGTCTTCCACCTTCCGCCGCACGCGGCGCACATCGAACGTGACCCCGTAATCCCGCAGGTCAGGGGGGAGAACCTCGTTGAGCAGAGCCCTTCCCAAGGTGGTGTCCACGAGCTTGCCCTCAAGGAGAATGCGAATCGGGGCGTGGAGGCTGATCACCCCTTGCTCCAGGGCTCGCTGGGCTTCGTCCAAGGAGCGGAAGGCCTTGCCCTTCCCCTTGCCTTGGGGGTCCACGGTGGTCATGTAGTAAAAGCCGTAGATCTGGTCTTGGGTGGGAAGGGCCAAGGGTCGGCCGTGGGCCGGGGACAAGATGTTCTTTGGAGCCAGCATGAGCTCTCGGGCCTCCTGAACAGCGTCCTTGCCCAAGGGGAGATGTACGGCCATCTGGTCCCCGTCGAAGTCGGCGTTGTAGGGGGGGCACACGTGAGGGTGGATTTGGAGGGCGTCGCCATCCACCAGCACCGGCTCGAAGGCCTGGATGGACAGGCGGTGGAGGGTGGGAGCCCGGTTGAGGAGGACCGGATACTCCTTGATCAACTGGTCCAAGACGTCCCACACCTCGGGCAGTTCCCCGTTGAGGGCCCGGTTCTTGATCTCGTCGTAGTCGGCGTAAGGAAGGACCTTCAGGCGGGCCAAGATGAACGGCTTGAACAGTTCCAAGGCCATCTTGCGGGGAAGGCCGCACTGGTGGAGTTGGAGGTTGGGGTTCACCACGATCACGGCCCGACCGGAGTAGTCCACGCGCCGTCCAAGCAGGTGCCGGCGGAGCCGGCCTTGCTTCCCTTGGATGCGCTCGGACAGGGACTTCAACGGGCGGTTGTCCCGACCCTTAATGGGGTTGTCCTTCTTCTCATTGTGGATGAGGGCATCCACCGCCTCCTGCAGCATTCTGCGCTCGTTGCGGAGGATGATTTCCGGGGCTCCCATCTCCATCAGCTTCTTGAGCCGGTTGTTGCGGTTGATGATCCGCCGATAGAGGTCGTTCAGATCGGTGGTGGCAAACTTTCCCCCCTCCAGTTGGATCATGGGCCGCAGGGCCGGAGGAAGCACGGGAATGACCTCCAACACCATGTTCTGGGGGTTGTTGCCCGAGCGCCTGAGCTGCTCCACCACCTCCAGGCGATGGAGGATTCTTCGCCTTTCCCCCTGGTTGGTGGCCCGGTCCAGCTCCTCCCGCAACTCCTCCGCGAGCGCCTCCAGGTTCAGCACCCCCAGGAGCCGCTTGATTCCTTCAGCCCCGGTGGAAGTCTCGAACCGCCCGGGGTAGGCCCGTGCGTAAGCCCGTACCTCCAGAGAAGAAAGCTGCTGGCCCAACCGAACGGGCACGTCCGCCTCCACACGGACCACGAGGTGGGCCAAGTTGTCCACCACTTCCTGGAGGGCATGGCCTTCCACCCCTTCGTACCGGGCCCTCAGCATCTCAAACATGGTTTGGGAGCAGATTTCTCCTACTGGGCGCTCGGTGAGGGTCTGGCCCGCGGCCACCTTGTCCCCGGACTCCACCAACAGTGCGGCGTCCATGGTCACGGGGTACTCCCGCCGCCCCACCACCACAGCCCGGAACGGCTCCCCGGTGGCGAGCTTGCGCTCCTCGATGCTGACCTTGCCCCCTTCTTCGGCGGTAACCCCGGGCGCCGCCGTCACCAGGAACGCCCGCTCCACCTGGAAGGTGAAAGCCTGGGAAAGGATCTGGACTTCCGTTCCGTAGAGGGTTTCCCCGGATCGGACCTTGGGGGAGGAGGACTGGGTCACGATGAACAGGTCTTCCCGGGCCGCCTCGGTCTCATAGTAGGCGATGCGCCGCAAGTCCCTCCGTTTGATTCCCAAGAGCCGGGACAAGGGGCTGGCCACCCCTTTCAGGTACCAAAAGTGCACGACCGGGCTGGCCAACCGCACATGGCCCATGTTGATGCGCCGCACCGAAGAGTCCGTGACCAGCACCCCACACTTGTCGCAGGTGATGCCCTCGTACTTCTTGCCCCGGTACTTGCCGCAACCACACTCGTAATCGTTTTCGGGCCCAAAGATCTCCTCGGCGTACAGGCCCCCTCGCTCCGGTTTGTGCGTCCGGTAGTTGATGGTCTCGGAGTTGGTCACCTCCCCCCGTGACCAAGCCAACATCTCCTCGGTGGTGGCCAACTGCAGACGAATGCGTTGGATATCGTCCCCGGAAACTGCCAATGAAATCACCCTTCCCTGGGGCGCTCAGTCCCCATTGGACTTGCTGGTCTTCCCCTCGGTGCTGCGCGAACGGCGGTACTCCGTGGTGTAAAACCCGCTCCCCTTGTACACCACCCCGAAGCGGGGCAACAGTTTGGCAACCTCGGTGGCCCCACAACCCGGGCAGCGCACAAAGACCTTGTCCGCCGCGGCGTGGAGCTCGCGAAACTCTACCCCACAGCGTCCGCAACGGTAGCGGTAAATCGGCATACGCACCTCCCTTAACTCATACCAACACAGACAAAAGAGACCTGGCTGCGCCCGGGGAGTATAGCCAAGATCACCCAGGGATCAAGGACGACGGCTGCGGGCAGGCAACCACCATGCGTTGGGTCTCTTCCTCACCCTCGCATCGATAGCAGATCGACCAGGGGCGATGGGTGGGAAGCCCTGCCACCTCCAATAGCTTTTGGGCGGCCCCCTGGAGGATCGCAGCCCGCTCTTCGGGAGCCCGTTGGGTCCACTGGGCCCGGACCAACGCGAGGGGGGAACCCGGCGTGGGGATGTACAACCGGACGTCGGTGGGAAGGAACAAGGTGTGCAGGCGCTTTTGTTCCTCCTTGGTGAAGGCGATCACTACCTTGGCTTCCGGTTCGATCTTGTAGCAGTGAACGAACCTCGCCAACTGGATGGTGTTGGCCGTGGCCCGCTCCCAGGCCAGGGCCTGGCGGAATCGCCCCAAGAACGCCTCGTCGGAAAGCAGGCACTCCCGGGGGCCCGCGGACGCGGCCAACCCCAGGTCCCTGGCTACGTGCTGGAGTTCCTCCCGGGCTGCCCCGTTCCAAACCAACCCCAGGAGCGGGGAACGGTCGACAGCGCCCGCGTGCTCCACCATGGTGGGAGGAAGAACCTTGGCCGACAGCGGCCGGAGAACCCGCCCGCTTAGGCCCAAGCTCTGGTCCAGCTCAGCAAGGACCTCTGTGTTCAACCCGCCCTTTCCCACCACCTCCCCGGTGACGATGACCTCCACGTGCAGGCGCCGGGCCAGCCGGGCAGCCCGACGCAGGAGCACATGGCGACAGGCACCACATGGAAAGGGAAAGGTATTGCCCACCAGGGCGATGCGCAGGAAGTCCCGTTTGAGGGTAACGGAACGGAACGGGTAGTTGGGCAGATCTCTTTTCGCCAACAGCCCCACTTCGTCTTCCCCTGGAAAGAATGGCGTGCGGAAGTAGATCAAGAGGATGTCAAACAAGCCCGCTCGCTCGGCCAGCCGAACGGCCAGGCTGCTTTCCAGGCTGCCGGAGTATAGGGCAATGGCCCGCACCGGCTGGCGCTTACCGTCGGGGCAACACGAGGCTATAGCCACCATCCTCTCGGCGATACACCACAGCCGGGAGATCGTCCGGGGAATGGTAGAACACGAGGAAGTCCCGGCCGGTCTCCACCAGCTCCCGCACAGCTTCTTCCGCGGTCAAGGCCTTGAGGGAGTGGTCCTCCTCCACCCGAACCCGGGGAAGGCCGGGAGTTCGCCCTGGCGAGCTCTCCTCCCGCCCCCCTTTGCGGGCCACCCGCAACCGCTCCTTGAACCGCACCAGCTGGCGCTGCATCTTGTCCACGGCTTCGTCGATGGAGGCGTAAATGTCGTTGGTCTCTGCCAGGGCCTTCACCACCTTGTGGTTGAGGAGATAACCCGTGAATTGGACCCGGTGGACCGGCCCCTCCACCTCCAGCACCACGTCGAGTTTGAGGATCTTGTCGAAGTAGCGGGAAAGAGCTTCCGCTTTTTTGCGAACGTAACTTTCCACTGCGGGAGACCCTGCCCCATGCCGTGCCTCGATGTGAAGCCGCATCGACCGCTCACCGCCTTTGCCGGAGTTTGTGGACCTACTCTACCACGAATCGGCCCAAGCCGTCAAGGGGTGTAAGCTACATTACGTTCGGGGGCCAACCTCCCCCCAAGCTCCCGACGCAGATGGGAAAGGATTTGGTGCAATCCGGACGAACCCAATTCCTGGGCAAACGGGGCAAACGCCTCTTCCACGTAGGTGCGGAGGGTTGCCCGGTAGAACATCCCCCGGCTGGTTCGTTCCTGGAAAAGCAGACCCAGTTCCACAAGGGGCGTAGGCGGCTCGGCCAAGATCGCCGCTTCCGCACAGTCCAGCCAGGCCGCAAGGTCCCGGGCGCTGTAGGCCCGGGGCTCCCGGGAAACCAAGAACCCGAGCATTCTCCGATGGAGAACCGACGAGCGCTCCACCCGACGAACAATGCGTTCCAACTTCTTCATCACCGGTCCGGGGAGATCTTCATCGTTCCCAGGGTCTTCTCCTCGGGACAGCGGCGCCATCACCGGAGGCTGGTCGAACTCCTCCTCCCAGGGGAACTCCTCCTGGCCGCTCGGGGGGTCGTAGCTCTCCTTGCCCAGGGACTGAACGAGCCGTTCCCTCACCTGGAGGACCTTGGCCGACTGAACAGGTACGAAGGTGGGTGTGTAGCCCCCGTGGAAGGTGTGGCGCTCCCGGATGCGCACCTTGCGGGGGGTGGACTGGGAGATGAGGATGCACTCCCCCACCCCCAACGAGGCCACGGCTTCCTTGGTCTCCACCCTCCGCCAGGGGATGAGTTCCTCGTACACCCGCATATCGGCCTCGTGGACGACCCGGTGCAGGAACAAGAGACCGGCTTGGGTGAGAACGTCCTTTTCCACCTTGGCCGAGCGTTGGGAGACGATGATCGCCCCCAAACCCCGCTTTCGCCCCCGCAAGGCGATCCGGGCGACGACCTCCTTGAGCGGGGTCCGGGTGCCTTGGGGGATGAACTCGTGGCACTCTTCGATGGCGATCATGTAAGGGGCCCGCAGGGTTCCCGCCACGGTCCACAATGAGGTGAGGTAGTCCAAAAGCAAAGCTTCCCGTTCGTCGGTCAGAAGCCCGGAGACATCGAGGATCACCGGCAGACTCTCCTTCAAGGACAGGCGGGCAATCTCTCCGGCCGTTGCCCGTTCCAGGGCCACATCCCCTCCCTCGCCGCCGGCCACCAACAGCTCGTACTTCTCCCGCAGGCCAAAGTATTCCCCGTCGATGTCCACGACCGTCAGGGGGAAACGGATGGACAGAAGCTCTTCGAGGATCACGCCGGCTGTGTTGGACTTGCCCGATCCGCGGATGCCCAACACGGCCACGCACTGGCCTACCACGTCATCCACCGGGAGTTCCAGCTCAGGTCCAAGATGAAGAACGCTCATGGCGGCGCGAAGGGTAGAGGAAAGTTCACCCAAACCACGGGCGGCTGAGGAACCCCGGGAGGACATTCGGGCGGTGACGCAGGTTACGTTCGTTCCCTGGCCAACAGCCGCGCGGCCTCGGACAGGGCTTGTTCCCGGGTGGTGATCTGCCCGCTCAAAATGCGCTCGTGAAGTTGAGCCAGCACCTGCCCCAAGCGGGGTCCCGGAGGTTCCCCAAGGGCCACCAAGTCGTCCCCTGTCACCAGGTCCCTGGCCCTCCGAAGGCCTTGGATCTGGCGAAGGTGCAGGAGGAGTCCCACCGAGCGGGCCAGGAGGGGCAACCAAGTACCCGCGCGGTGCGCCGAAGCCTCGGCGTCGCAGATGGCCAATCGCAACAGGTCGGCAAAGAGGGGAAAGCGAGCCACGGGCTGGTCCAAGGGTTCGCCCACCTGTTCGTCGTGGGCCATAAGTTGGACCTGCTTGCCCAGCCCCATCTCCGGGAGCCGCCCCACCCTCATGTGCTCCCGCACAAGGTACACCACGTGCTCCCCTTCCCGTCTGGGAAGGCGAAGCCGGGTCATGGCGGCTCGGGTCAGCTCAGCCCCGATGTGGCAGTGGCCTCCCATGTTCTCCCCTCCCGAGCGGGCCAGAGCTGAAGGTTTCCCTACATCATGGAAGAGGACGGCCAACTTGAGGAGGGGAACATCCCAAATCCCGTCGGCTATGGCCAACGCCGCCTCGGTGTGGGTAAAGACATCGCCCTCAGGATGATAGTCCTCGGGCTGAGGCACTCCCTGAAGCTTGCTCACCTCGGGCAGGATATGAGGAAGAAGGTCAAGTTCCCGGAGGAGGGCCAGACCCTGGGCGGCGCGGGGGGTGGCCAAAATGCGAAGGAGCTCGTCCCGAATGCGCTCCCAAGAGATGGCGGTGATCTTCGCTGCTTGGTCCCGAATGGCCCGCGCCGTCTCCTCTTCCAAGGCAAACCCCAGCTGACAGGCGAACCGCACCGCCCGCAGCATGCGCAGGTGGTCCTCGGCAAACCGCACCTCGGCCTGGCCGATGGCCCGGACAAGCCCCGCCTCCAGGTCGGCCACCCCCCCCACGGGATCCACCAGCTCCCCGTCCGGACGGGCGGCCATTCCATTGACCGTGAAGTCCCTCCGCCCAAGGTCCTCTTCCAGGCTCCCCCACCCCACCTGGTCCGGCCGGCGTCCATCGCTGTAGCCTCCCTCGGACCGGAAGGTGGCCACCTCGTACTGCCTTCCGTCCGCGGCCACGACCACCACCACCCCAAAGCTCTCCCCCACCGTGAGCACCCGGCGGTCAGCAAACAACCTGTGAACCACCTCAGGGGGAGCCGAAGTGGCTATGTCCACGTCCTGCACCAGGCACGGCTGCCCGCGCAGCTCGGCCAGGAGCACGTCCCGTACCGCCCCCCCCACCACCACGGCCTCAAACCCCGCTTGGATTAGACGGTGGAGAATCTCCTCGGCAAAGGGGTGACGGGCGAGCGCAGCCTCCAGGAGAATCCGCATGCCCGCAATTATCGCTCAGTTGCACACCCGGGACAGCACGGCTACGATCCCTACGGAGGCCAACATGGAACATCCCTTGCTCAAGGAAACGAGAGCTCACATGACCCGGACCGTGGAGGTCCTCAAGGCTGAACTGGGTAAAATCCAAACTGGAAGGGCGAATCCTTCCTTGGTGGAGGGAATTGTCCTGGACTACTATGGGACCCCCACCCCCCTCAAGCACGTGGCCAACGTGGTGGCTCCGGACCCTGACTCCATTCTCGTTCGCCCGTTTGACCGCAGCCAGCTGGGGGCGATCGAGAAGGCCATCCGGGCGGCCGAGCTCGGTCTCAATCCCCAAAGCGACGGGCAGATGATCCGCGTCAAGGTCCCCCGCCTGTCCGAGGAGCGCCGCAACGAACTGGCCAAGCTGGTGGGGAAAAAGGCCGAGGAGGCCAAGGTGGCGTTGCGCAACATCCGCCGGGACGTGCGGGAGAAATTTGACCAGGAGAAGAAAGAGGGCAAGATCTCCGAGGACGCCCTGTTCAAGCTGCGGGAGGAACTGGACCAAGTCACGGCGGAGTTCACCAAGAAGATCGACGAACTGACGGAAAAGAAAGTGCAGGAGATGCGGACCTTGTGAGGGGGGGAATGAAGTCCGCGCTTTGGGTGGGGGTACGGGAGGGTTTCTGGCTGGGAGTCCCTGTGGCCGTGGTTCTCGCCGGGTGGGGAGCCCACTGGCCGCTGGGCCTTCTGTGGGGTTGGGGCGCGGTGGCGGTTGGGCGGGCCGTCCGCTGGGCCCTGATCGGGGTGGCGTTGAGGGAAGGTTCGGGGCCGCGCGCGGCCGGGCTGATTGCCGTCGGGCGGCAGGCCTTGGTGGCCGGGCTGGCTTTGGCCGGGCCGGCCTTGGGCTTGCCCCCACTGGCGCTGGCCGGCGGGCTGCTCTTGCCCACCCTCGGCCGCTGGATTTGGACGGTGCGCCTTGTCCGGTCCATGGGCTGAGCGGTGGGTGGTGACGGTGGCCCTGGGCGGGGTCGAGCTCGCCTTCGATCTAGTCGTCGTGCTGGGGGCTTGGGCTGTGGTGGGGCTTTTGGGGGTCCTGGGGTGGTGGGTCCTCCGCGGCTTGCCCTCGAGGCCCGATGGCCCTCTATCCCGGCGGGCCACCGTGGTCATGGCTGTGGTGGAGTTCTTCCGCGACAGCACCCTGGGCGGCATGTCAGCGGGCCTCCGACAGGCCCTGTTCCCCTTGGTGCTCACCCTGTTCTTGTACATCCTGCTTTGCAACTGGTTGAGCGTTTTGCCTATCCCATTTGTGCTGCCCCCCACGCAAAGCGTCAACGTCACGGTGGGCCTCGCCCTCATGGTCTACGTCCTCACCCACTACTATGGGATTCGCCAGAAAGGAATGGCCCACCACTTCAAGGGTTATTTGCAGCCTTTCCCCTTCCTTCTTCCCCTCAACGTGGTGGGGGACTTGGGTCGCACGATGTCCCACGGGTTCCGGTTGTTCGGGAACATGTTGGGAGGGGTCTTGCTCATGGGGGTGGCGCCCGTGGTGGTGAGCCGGCTGCTTGGGGTGTCGCTGCAGGCCGTTCTCGGGGGGCTGTTGGGCCTGGGGCCAGGCTCGGTGGAGCTTGCAGCTCGGGTGTTGGCCCCTCCCCTGGTGACCCCAGTGTTTGTGATCTTGAACGGGTGGTTTGGGCTGTTTGCCGGGCTAATTCAAGCCCTGGTGTTTACCCTGTTGGCGATAGCGTACATCCAAGGTGCTGCAGAATAAGGAGGAGCGCATGGATCCAGCGGTAAGGGAAGCGATCGTGCAAGCGGCCAAGTACCTGGGAGCGGGAATCTGCATGGGGATCGGGGCCATTGGGCCGGGGGTAGGTGAGGGTTACATCGGGGCCCACGCCATGGACGCCATGGCCCGCCAGCCGGAAATGGCCAACACCTTGCTCCGCAACATGGTCATCGCCGACGCCATCGCCGAGACCACGGGGATCTATTCGTTGATCATCGCGCTGGTCCTCATCTTTGTGGCCTAGGCTATGCTCTCGTTTGAACTGGGCACCTTCCTGGCCAACCTAGCGAGCTTCGCCATCTTGGTGTGGGCGCTGCGCCGCTGGGCATACCCACGGATTCTGGCCTGGCTCGAAGCCCGGAGGAAGGCCGAGGAGGAACGGCTGGCATCAGCCCAAAAGGCCCTGGAGCAGGCTCAGGCCCTAGTGGCTGAACGGGAGCAACTCCTGGCCGAGGCCAACCGAAGAGCGCGGGAAATCCTGGCCCGGGCCGAGGCCGAGGCCAAGAGGGCCCTAGCCGAGGCCCGCCTGGAAGCCCGGGCCCAAGCCCAATCCATCCTCCAGGCCGCCCAAGAAGCCGCCCGCCGACTTCAGGAACAGGCCTTGGAGGACCTACGCCGGTCCTACGCGGAACTTGTGGTGTTGGGGGCTGCCGAAGTGTTGGGTCGGGAGGTCAAACCTCAGGACCACGAGCGCCTGCTCGCCGAACTCACGGGCCGTCTTGACGCTCGGGTCCTGAGCTAGCCATGGCTCAACCCAACGTGGCCGTTCGCTACGCGGCTGCCCTGTACGAACTGAGCGCCGCAGCCCACGCCACCGACGCCGTGGGCCAAGACCTCGTGTTGCTTCGAAGCTTGTGGGAATCCGACGAGGAGCTGCGCGCCTTCCTGGTCCACCCATTGGTGTCGGCCGAGGAAAAGGTTCGCGCCCTCCGGGCTGCCTTGGCCGGCTCGGTCCACACCTACACCCTCAACGCCTTGGCCGTGATGGTAGGCCACGGGCGAGCCTCCCTGATCCCTGAGCTGGCCTCACTTTTCTTGCGAGCAGCCGAGGAGCGGGGGCGCCTTGTGTACGTCCGGGTTCGCACGGCACGCCCTCTCGATCCGGCCCATTTGGCTCAGCTCAAGGCCACGTTGGCCGCGGCTTTGGGGAAGGAAGTGGCCGTAGAGAGCGAGGACAGCCCAGAGCTTTTGGCCGGAGCCGAACTGGAAGTGCGGGGGAAGAGGTTGGACTTCTCGGCCTGGGGCCGCCTGGCCCGGCTGAAGGAACGCCTCAAGGGGTGAACGATGAGTCCGCGCAAAGAAGAGATTGTGGCCATCCTCAAAAAGCAGATCGCCGAACTGGGCGCAGACCTGCGGATGGAGGAAACCGGGGTGGTGGTAGAAGTGGGGGATGGGATTGCCCAGGTCTGGGGCCTGCGTTCCGCCCTGGCGTCGGAGCTCCTCGTTTTCCCCGGGGACGTGTACGGCCTGGTGTTGGACCTGACCGAGGACTCGGTGGGGGTAGCTCTCCTCGGGGACGACGGGGGAATCCGGGAAGGCGACGAGGTTCGGCGCACGGGACGCATCCTCATGACCCCGGTGGGGAAGGGGTTCCTGGGTCGGGTGGTGAACCCCTTGGGCCAGCCCCTCGACGGAGGTCCGCCCATCGAGCCGGAGGGCTACCGCAAGACCGACGAAAAGGCGCCCGGGGTGATCACCCGCCAACCGGTCAACACCCCGTTGCAGACCGGGCTCAAGGTGGTGGACGCCCTTACCCCGATTGGCCGGGGCCAGCGGGAGCTCATCATCGGCGACCGCCGCACGGGCAAGACGGCCTTGGTGGTGGACACCATCCTCAACCAGCGGGACCAAGGGGTGTACTGCGTGTACGTGGCGATCGGGCAGAAGTCCTCGACCATCGCCAAGGTGGTGGACGCCTTGCGCCGCCATCGGGCCCTGGACTACACGATCGTGGTGGCTGCGGCCGCCGAGGATCCCCCGCCCCTTCAGTACCTGGCTCCCTACGCCGGCTGTGCCATGGGGGAGTTCTTCCGCGACCGGGGGGAGGATGCGCTCGTGGTCTACGACGACCTCTCCAAGCACGCGGTGGCCTACCGGGAGATCTGCCTTCTCTTGCGACGACCTCCCGGACGGGAAGCGTACCCAGGGGACATTTTCTACCTCCACTCCCGGCTCTTGGAGCGGGCAGCGCGGATGAACGCCCAGCACGGGGGAGGCTCGCTTACAGCCTTGCCCATCGTGGAAACCAAGGCCGGGGACATCACCGCCTACATCCCCACCAACCTCATCTCCATCACCGACGGCCAGATCTATTTGGAGGCCGACTTGTTCAACAAGGGCCAGCGTCCGGCGATGAACGTGGGGCTTTCCGTGTCCCGGGTGGGGGGGGCGGCCCAGGTCCCCGCCATGAAGGAAGTGGCCGGTCAACTCCGCTTGGAGCTGGCCCAGTACAGGGACCTCGCCATCTTCGCCGAGTTTGCCCAGGAGCTCGATGAGGCCAGCCAAGCCCAGCTCGCGCGGGGTGAGCGGATCATGGAGATCCTCAAGCAGGGCCAGTACCAGCCCATGCCCGTGGAAGAGCAAGTCGCGGTCTTGTACGCGGCGGTGGGAGGCCACCTCGACCACATCCCTGTGGAGGCCGTGAGCGAGTTCGAACGAGGATTTCTGGCGTTCCTGGGGGAGCAGCAAGCTGCCCTACTGGACGAGCTGCGGCGGGAGCGGAGGCTCACCGAAGGGGTCCGGCAGGGTTTGGAGGCGGCCGTAGCCAAGTTCAAGGAGGGATTCCGCGCCTAATGCCTGCCCGCGCCCGCTACCTTTACCGCCGCATTCACAACATTCGCCACGTGCGACAAATCACCTCGGCCATGTACACCATTGCCGCCACCCAGGTCATCCAGCGCCGCAAGGCCCTCACCGCAGCCCGCCCGTTCAGCGAAGCTGCCCTCCCCTTGCTGGCGGGGCTCGCCGCCACCCTCCGCCAGGAGTCCCTCCACTTGGACCTCTTGCACGGGGTGAACGCCCGCGGCCAAGGCCTGTTGGTGGTGAACTCCGACCGTGGTCTGTGCGGCCGCTACGTAGGGGACATCAACGAGGCCGCGGAAAAGTTCGCAACAGCCCACCCCCAGGTCCTGCTTCTCCTCGGGGGGGACAAGGCCTACCGGCCGTTCCGTCGCCGCCCATGGCGGATCGTGCGCACCTACCTGCGGAGCTACGACCGCCCCAGCCCTGCGTTTGCCCGCCAGGTGGCTGAAGACCTGTTGGAGCTGTACGGCAAGGACGTGGGGGAAGTCCATGCCGTGTACATGCACTTTCGGGGGGAGCTGGTGCAGAAGGTGCGGGTGGAACGCCTGCTTCCCTTGCCCGTTCCGGAGGCGCAGCCCCTAAACCTCCTCGTGGAGCCGGCCCTGGAAGAGGTGGCCCAAGGGTTGGCCCGGACGGTTCTGGTGGGCCGGCTGCTGGAGATTTTCTTGCACGCCAAGACCGCCGAACACGCGATTCGCCGCGAGGCCATGAAAGCTGCTACGGACAACGCCGACGAGCTGTTGGAGAAGTTGGTGGTTCAGTACAACAAGGCCCGCCAGCACCGCATCACGGCGGAGCTGGCCGACATCATGGGCGGCGCCGAAGCGCTTCGGGAGGAGTGATGGCCAACGTCAAAGACATGCCAGAGGGTTGGATCACCGCCATTCGCGGGCCCGT
>OGCI01000598.1_pt1 | contig 38961 bp, 33 predicted proteins | sample 1570021 | NCBI WGS metagenome assembly OGCI01 (sample SAMN06264664, study PRJEB24512) | hot springs metagenome | isolation source: Hot spring water | place: South Africa: Tshipise | collected 2015-06-21 | reverse complement strand
TGGCGCGGTCGCCTCGATGGCCTCGCCGGGCGCGGCATACAGCCCGGTGGACGTCCAGCCGGGGACGGACGGGTCGATCGCTACCTCCCGCGCGATCCGGGGGGCCTCAGAACAAATCCGGGTGGGAAAACGGCGGACGGGTAGGATCGGCGGCATCAGGGCCATACCCTCCGGCCGGGACGCCCAAAGTCAAGTCGCCGCTCCGGGCCCCGGCTGTCACCGGCCGCCACCCGCCGCGATCGCCGCTGCCCGAAGGGCCAGCCGAAGGGATATGTCCAGGCTATCGGCCGAAAGTTTGTCCCTCGCGTCGTACGGCGTGTGCCAGCAATCGTCGAGGTCGGAGGCGGACTCGAAGTCGATCAGATCGACAGCGGGCTTCTCGGCGTCCGTGCTCAAATCCGGGTGACTCGGGCAATCGCCCAAGCTGGAGAACAGCCCTCTAATCTTGCCTGTCCCCATTTCAGTACTTTAATCACGAGATACATCTGTAAATACCGGTCGTTGCCGATGCGTTGCTGGCGGAAAAAAAGAGCACGCGCGCCTTCCTGAGAATGGCGGCGAATGGGATCGATGCTGCCGGAAAAGAGTCGCGCCATGATGGATACAACCCGGGAAGCGTGGAGCGCGGACGCCGCGACGTTTGAGAAACGAATGGTGAACATGGGATTGGATCCGTCCGGACCGGATGCGGACGGAATCGTTCCCGATCCACCCAGGCTGCGCGCCCCGTTTCAGTGGGCGGTGGCTTGGCGACGCCTGAGAAGCCGGCAGGCGATGCTGAAACACGGCGGCTACCCGTTCCCGCCCCTGCGACGGGGTTCGGGAGCGGACGAGGACTGGAAGCGTTTCGAGCAGTGGATGAACGGTGCCCACCGCGGCGGCGCCGCCTGAGCTTTCTCTGGCCTTACCGGGAGGGCGCCCATCGGCGGATGTACTCGTCGATGTCGAACTTTCGGCGCAACCCCTCGAAGCTCATGTACCGAACGGTCCCGAAGATGGGGCGTTCCGCCCAGGGACGATCGTGCTTCCCGAAACACCAGGCGACGCCCGCGCAACCGTTCGGATCGCGGCCGTCGAGCTCGTAACGGTCGTTGAGCCGCAGCGCGGTCGCAAACGCCTCCTGGGGATCGGCGGTCCACTCGAGGATCTTCTTGCCCCAGTACATCCGCATGTAGTTGTGCATCTTGCCGCCGACCGTCATCTCCCGTTGGGCGGCGTTCCAGGCCGGGTCGTGCGTGGCGGCGGCCTCCAGCTCGCCGGCGGAGTACAGAAAGGGCCGGGGGTCGCCGGCATGGGCCTCGAGCGTCGCCCGCGCCCATGCTGGCAGGCCCTCCCATGCAGCGCACCGCGGGTTATACCGGGCGAAGTTCATCGAGAGCTCGCGGCGGACGACGAGCTCCTCCAGAAAGGCATCCCGCGCCGCCCTGGGCGCCTCGCAGGTGTGCGCCGCCCACGCCACTTCTACCACCGAAATCTGCCCGAAATGAAGATAGGGACTCAGCCCCGACTGGATGTCCACCGTCGGGTCGTTGCGGCGTTCGGGATACTCGGCCAGGCGCCCGTCGAGGAAGCGCCGCAGCCGCCGGCGGGCTTCGGAAAGACCGCCGCGGATCGCCGGCGACGGGCCGACCGAGCGGTCCACGCGCAACCGCTTCAACAGCTCGGCCGGGCTCTCCCATTCCTCGCCCGCCGGCGGTTGAAACGCCGCCGGCCGGTAGGCCGTCGGCGGATCGGGCGGGCGAAGATACCGGCCGAGGTGGCGCAACAATTTGGGACGGAGCGTGCGTGCCGCGAACTCCTCGTGGTCCGAGGCAACCTCGACAGGCACGACCACGTCGCCCTCGACCTGTTCGAGCCGGACGGGGCAAGCGTCGGACAGCCGCCGGCGCCACTCGACTTGGATGGGCATGTACCCTCGGTCGCTGACGACCACGGCGGCATCCCGCGCCAGCCCGGCGATGACGTCGGGAGGATCCCCGCGGCGGACCACCATCGAAATGCCGCGGCGGCGCAGGGCCTCGCGAGTCTCGGCCAGCCCTTCGAGCATGAACAGGTACTGCCGCTCGGTCGCCATCGGCTCGTCGTCGGTCAGCGCGAAGGCGACGAGGACCGGCCGGGCGAGTTCGCCGGCCAGTTCGACAGCGCGTTCGAGCGCGGGGTTCCCCTCGGCCCGCTGGGATTGCTGCATCCAATAGAGGACGTACTCGCCGGTCCTGCGCTCGGAACGGGAGTTGAGGGTCCGAATGCGCTCCGGTTCGATCATGGGGGCCCCTCCGCCGTCCGCGGCCGTCGCGCGACGGCGTACAGGCCGTCGGCGTCCTCGAGAACTTCGATGGCGAAGGGATGGGCGTCGAGCCGCAGGGCGAGGTCGCGGTCGGCGGCGGGAAACCACGGACGGGCGGGGTCGCCGAACTTGCTCGATTCCTCCGTCGCGGCGATCCGGCGGACGACCGCCCCCCGATTCACGGCCTGTCCGGTCAGCGCCGCCTCGAGGAGGTCGGCGCAGGCCTCATCCTCCGGCGTGGGCGTCCGGCCGGCCCATCCCATGGCCACCAGCCAGACGTCGGCGGGTTGCGATTCGCGGACGACGGTGGCCGTGGCCGTAAGGGTGACGAGCGCGGCCCCAAACCGGACCCGAGCGTGGCGGGCGGCGGCCAGACCCGCGACGCCGGCGCGGGTGGACAGCGCCACCCGGCGCCCGCGCACCGGCGCGCCGATGAGTTCGGACGGCGAATTGCCGTGGTCGAAGCCCGGGGGGCGACGGCCATCCACCTCGCCCGCGCAAAGGTCGACACGCCCGACGCGCCGGAGGGCGAGCGCTTCGTCCGGATCCTCCACCAGCCGCAGCTCGGCGACGCCGCAATCGAGCAGCACGGCGGCGGTGGTCATCGCTCGGTAGACGTCGACGATTACCGCGACGTCGCGGGCCGCGCGGGCCCCGTCGAGGAGGCGGGCGCGGTGAATCCGCATAGGGGGCGGCGTCACATCTGGCCGGTTGCGGTCTGCAGCCTCGTCCATTCCTCAAAGTAGTCGGCCGCCCACTGACCGTCCTCGCGCTCGGCCAGCTCCATCAGCATCTGACGGACGTTCTCCTGCTCCTCCTCGTACTGGTCGGCGTTGAACAAGCCGCCGACGTAGGCCATCCGCAGCCAGAGCAGGTACGTGCTGATCGCGTCGCAGCGGTTGTAACGGACGATCGCGGGCCATTGCCCCGCCAGCCACAGGTGCGCCACCTGGCGTCCCTCGGCCTCGAACTTGCCGGGGATGCCGCTGAGGACCGCGACCTCGTGCAGCGACGCCGCGCCGGTGCCGCCGCGCTGGCTGAGGATCTCCATCAGGTCCACGTTCCACTCGTTCTGGTTGCCGCGTGCAAGGTAGTCGGGCTGCGGCTCCCACGGCTTGACGGGGCGCCGCAGAAACTGCGGCAACGAGAGGCCGTGCACGACGGCTCGCTGTAGAAGAATGCGGAGGTCGGCGCCCTGCGAGTTGTACCCGACCAACTGGGGACGGTGCTGTCCGACGGCCTCCAGAAATTTCCGCAGCATTTCGCGCTCGGAGGCCTGGGCCGGATCGTCTGGCCGGCGCGGCAGCCACAGGAGCTGCACGTCCGTTTTCCCGTCCGCCATGCGCCGCTGCACGGCCGCGATGCTGACGACGCGGCAGAGGATCGTCCGCAGGTACGGAAACGGGTTCTCCTCCGTCGCGCCGTGCCGCTTCCACATCTCGGCCATGACGGCTGCGTCGGGCAGGTCGTCGGGCAGGCCGTACAGCAGGCGGCCCGCGGCCGGGTCGGGCACCCATTCGCAGTCGAAGGCCCAGACGGTCTCGCGGATCTGAGGCAGCATCGCGTACCTCGCGAACGGTGTTATGCCGGAGCCCGGGGTGGCGCGCAATCCGGGCGGCAGCCGAACGCCAGCTCCGCGATTGCGTTCGAGCCCCGGCTGGGCCAGAATGCGGATCTCGTGAGCCTGTCGCCGCTCGCTGGGGACGGACGCGGGCAGGCTCGGGCACAAAGGAGAGCGGAGATGAGCCATCGAGTGTCGCGGCGGTCATTCCTGAGAAGGGCGGGGGCGGCGGGGGCGCTGGCGTGGGGCGCGCCGTCCATCCTGAAGGGGCAGCTCAACGAACAGAAGCTCCGCGTAGCCTTCGTCGGAGTCGGCGGTCGCGGCGCGGCGCACGTGAAGGAAGCCGAGCAGAACGGCTGCGTCTGCCCCTGTTACTGCGACGTGGACACCCGGCGGTACGGCGAGGCCGCCAAGCGATGGCCGGACGCCAAGGCCTACCAGGACGTGCGGAAGATGCTGGAGAAGGAAGCCCGCCACATCGACGTGGTCATGGTCGCCACGCCAGATCACCAGCATTACCCCGCCACGATCCTCGCGATGCAGATGGGCAAGCACGTCTACGTGGAAAAGCCGCTGACCCACACGATCTGGGAGGCGCGCCAACTGTACCTGGCGCACCAGAAATATCCCAACCTCGTCACGCAGATGGGCAACCAAGGCCACGCGAACGAGGGCAACCGCCTGATGGTCGAGTGGATCACGCAGGGCGCCATCGGCACGGTGAAGGAGGCGCACTGCTGGACCAACCGGCCGATCTGGCCCCAGCCGGTCCGCACACCGGAGGGTGAGGATCCCGTGCCGCCGGAGCTGGACTGGGACTGCTGGATCGGTCCGGCGCCGACGCGCAGGTACAAGGCCAAAACCCCCGATGGAAAGGACGTCTATCACCCGTTCTCCTGGCGCGGCTGGTGGGACTTCGGCGGCGGCGCGCTGGCGGACATGGCCTGCCACACGATGGACTGCGTGTTCTGGGCGATGGATCCCCTGCCGCCCGTCGAGGTCGAGGTCATCGAGTGCGGCGAGATGCCGGAGGGCAACTTCCCGAAGTTCTCCAAGCTGCGCTTCCGATTCCCGGCCAAGGGCAGCCAGCCGGCGTTCGACTTCTACTGGTACGACGGCGGTCTGACGCCCGACAAACCCGCGATCCTCGAGGCCGACCGCGACATGCCGAAGACCGGCGCGCTTTTCATCGGCGAGAAGGGCGGCCTGCTGTCCGCCGGCGACTACGGCGACAGTCCGCGACTCATCCCGGAGGAGCACATGAAGGCCGTCGGCAAGCCGACGCCGACGATCGAGCGGTCGCCGGGCCACTTCAAAGAGTTCTTCATGGCTTGCCGGGGCGAGAAGCCCCGCGACTACGCCCGCTCGAACTTCGGCTACGCGGCGCGCTTCACCGAACTAGTGCTGCTCGGCAACCTCGCGCTGCGCGCAGGTAAGGGGAAGACCTTCGGCTGGAATTCGAAGGACCTGAAGGTCACCGGCCTGCCCGAACTGCAGCAGTTCGTGGACAAAAAATACCGCTCCGGCTGGGAGTTTCGTAGCGTCTGAGCGGACAGCGAAGGGCGGCCGGCCGGCGCGGGGCCGCCGGGCCGGCCGCTGCCCCGTGCCCGCGGCCGGCGGTCCTGCGTTGACATCCGCCGCGCGGCGGCGTAGTGGGCCGGCGGATGAGCGGTCCGTTTCACTTGATGCTCAAGCCGGCCGGACCGAGGTGCAACCTCGAGTGCCGGTTGTTTCTACGCCGAAAAGACGGCCATTCTTCCATCCTCCCCGGCGGTGATGCCTCCGGAAGTGCTTGAGGCGTGCATCGCCGGGGCCGCACGCGCGTCGGGGGGGATATCTCCCTCGCATTCCAAGGCGGGGAGCCGACGTTGGCGGGGCTGGAGTTTTTCCGCCTCGCCACGCGACTGGCCCGCCGGCTCGCCCCCGGCCAAACCGTCCGCTGGAGCCTGCAAACCAACGGCCTTCTCCTCGACGACGAGTGGTGTCGGTTTTTGGCGGAGGAGAGATTTCTAGTCGGGTGGAGCCTCGACGGCCCCGCGCGTCTCCACGACGCCTACCGGCGGGACCGACAGGGCCGTGGGAGCCACAAGGTAGTGGTCGGGGCGCTGCGGCCGATGCAACAGCACGGGGTGGAGGTTAACGTCCTGGTCGCCGTCCACGCGGAGAACACCGCCTACCCGCTGGAGGTATACCACCATCTGCGCGGCCTAGGCGCGCGGCACCTCCAGTTCATCCCCGTCGTCGAGCGCGAGGCCAGCGGGCCGGAACAGGCCCTCGGGCTTCGCCTCGGCGCACCGGAGTCGGCCGGCCGGAGACGTACGCCGTGGAGCGTGCCCCCGGAGGCGTACGGCGAATTTCTGGTGCGCGTGTTCGACGAATAAGTCCGCCGCGATGTCGGCCGTGTCACGGTCCAGATCGTCGAGTCGGCGGTCGCCGTCCGGCTGGGGCTCGGGGCGGCCGTGTGTCAGTTCGCGCCGGAGTGTGAGCGGGCGCTGATCGTGGAGCGCAACGGCGACGTGTACGCCTGCGACCACTACGTCTACCCGGACTACCTCCGCGGTAACCTGCAGGACCAGCCCTTGGAGGCCGTTCTGGACAGTCCCGGGCAAGTCCGATTCGGCCGCGACAAACTGGACCAGCTGCCGGCGGCCTGCCGGGAGTGCGACGTGGTGGAGTTCTGCCATGGGAACTGTCCGAAGCACCGATGGGCTCCCTTGGACGACGGCGGCACCGGCGCCGCGCGGAGCGTATTGTGCCCCGCCTATCGGCGGTTTTTCCGCCACATCCGGCCGTCGGTGGAGCGGATGGCCGGATTGGTCCGCTCCGGCCGACTGGCGGCGGACATCTTGGCCGACGGCAAAGACGCCATGGAACGCCGCCACCCCGGTCGCAACGACGCCTGCCCGTGCGGCAGCGGACGAAAGTTCAAGGCGTGCTGCGGCCGCGTGACGGGAGCGGCCGGCGGCGCCCATGGCCACGAGGCGGAATTGGCGCGATAAACCGGCGAGAGTTTCTCGAGGTGGCCGGCGGCGATCCGAGCGACCACGACGCGCAGCGGTCGCACCAACCCCGACTGTTCTTCGACTGGAAGCGGCAGATGCGCGAGCGGGTCCGCGCGATCTGGCCGTCGGCGAAGATCGACGACAACGCCATCGGCCTGGCGTGGGTGGCCAAGCGCGCGCCACTGCACGACGTGCGCGCGCGGTTGAACCTGCCGCTGCGTGTGCGCCCGGCCCGGGCGGTGGCCGCCAACGAGCGCTTGCAGGTGCGCACCGCGGGGGAGGACACCGAGGTCGTGGTGCCGCGGGTTCGGATCTGCGAGATCGTCGAATTCGTTGTCGGCTGAGGGTGGCCGGCGCCCGCCTTGCGAATCGCCAGCGCCGGCGTACACTGCGCGCCCGGCCGTGCGTGGCGGCCCCCGCCGCCCGGGCCGCGGAGACCGGCGACGATGGTGCAGTTCGACACGCCCCACTACCTGATCGATGAACGCCGGCTGCTGCGCAACCTGCGGATCATCGGACGGGTGCGCCGCGAGGCCGGCGTGCGCGCGGTCCTCGCGTTGAAGTGCTTTTCCACTTGGGGCGTGTTCGACCTAATGCGCCGGCACATGGACGGCACCACCAGCAGCAGCGTCCACGAGGCGCGGCTGGGCCGCGAGAAATTCGGCGGCGAGGTCCACGCCTACTGCGTAGGCTGGCGCGCGGACGAGTTCCGGGAGGCGCTGCGGTACGCCGACAAGGTCATCTTCAACTCGCTGTCGCAGATGGAGGCGTACGGGCGGCTCGCCGCGGGCCGGCCGGTCGGCGTGCGGGTGAACCCGGGCTTCAGCCGATCACACTACGACCTGGCCGACCCAGCGCGGCGGTATTCGCGGCTGGGCGTGACCGACCGCGACGCGCTGCGAGCGGCGGCGGGCCGGTTCGACGGCGTGATGTTTCACTTCAACTGCGAGAACGACGACATCGAGGCGTTCGAGGCGGACCTCGCCCGGCTGGCCCGCGAGTTCGGGGACCTGCTCCGCGGCCTGCGGTGGGTTAGCCTCGGCGGGGGGTTGTACTTCACGCGGCACGGGTACCCGGTCGACCGTTTCATCCGTGCGCTGGCCGGCTTCCGGCGGGCATTCGGACTGGAGGTCTACCTCGAGCCGGGCGAGGCCGCGATCACCGAGTGCGGCGAACTGGTGACGACGGTGGTGGACGTGGTCCGCAACGAGCTCGACGTCGCGATCGTGGACGCGTCGGTCGAGGCGCACATGCTCGACCACCTCGTCTACCGCACCAGCCCCCGACTGGCCGCGCCACGCCCGGGGGCGCACGAGGTGATGATCGCGGGCCGGTCGTGCCTGGCCGGCGACGTCTTCGGCCGCTACCGGGTGGCCCGACCCTTGCGGGTCGGCGACGTCGTGCGCTTCGCCGACGCGGCGGGCTACACGATGGTGAAGAAGAACTGGTTCAACGGCCTGGCGATGCCGGCGATCCGCATCCGGCGGCTCGACGGTCGCGTGGAGACCGTGCGCGCCTTCGGCTACGAGGACTACGTCGGCAGCCTCGGTCGGGCGCCGCTCCGCGGTCCGTTGCCAGCGAGAGGAAAATCCGCCATAGTCGAGCGCCGCGGCACGGCGCACCGAAGACCGCCGCGCGGCGACCGGAGGAAGGGCGACGCATGAAACGAAACGTGCTGATCATCGGGGCGGGTGGCGTGGCGCACGTCGCCGCGCACAAGGCGGCGATGCACAACGACGTGCTCGGGGACATCTGCTTGGCGTCCCGCACCGTCTCGAAATGCGAGGAGATCCTCGAGAGCGTCCGGCGCAAGGGCCACGTGAAGGACCCGTCGAAAAAGTTGGACGTCCGCGCCCTTGACGCCCTCGACATCCCCGCCACGGTCCGCCTGATCCGGGAGACCGACTCCCAGATCGTCATCAACCTCGCCAACGCGTTCGTGAACATGTCGGTGCTCGAGGCGTGCCTGGAGACCGGCGCGGCCTACATCGACACCGCGATCCACGAGGAGCCGGACAAGGTCTGCGAAAACCCGCCGTGGTACGCCAACTACGAATGGAAGCGGCGCGACCGCTGCCGCGAGCGGGGCGTCACCGCCATCCTCGGCGCGGGCTTCGACCCCGGCGTCGTCAACGCCTACTGCGCGCTGGCGGCGAAGCATCACTTCGACACGATCGACACGATCGACATCATGGACGTCAACGCGGGCAGCCACGGGAAGTATTTCGCGACGAACTTCGATCCGGAGATCAACTTCCGGGAGTTCATTAAGGTCTGGACGTGGATCGACCGCCAGTGGCGGCAGTACCCGACCCACACCGTGAAGCGCGTCTACGACTTCCCCGTCGTCGGGCCGCGGCCGATCTACCTCAACGGCCACGACGAGCTGCATTCGCTCTCGCAGAACATCGACGCCAACAGCATCCGGTTCTGGATGGGGTTCGGCGACCACTACATCAACGTCTTCACCGTGCTGCGAACGCTCGGGTTTTTGTCTCACCTGCCCGTCACGCTGAGCACGGGACAGCAGGTCGTGCCCCTCAAGGTCGTGAAGGCCCTGCTGCCGGACCCGAAGTCGCTGGCGCCGAACTACGTCGGGAAGACCTGGATCGGCAACTTCGTCCGGGGCAGGAAGAACGGGCGGCGACGCGAGGTGCTGATCTACCAGGTGTCGGACCACCGGAAGTGCTATGAGGAGGTCGAGTCGCAGGCGATCAGCTACACCGCGGGCGTGCCCCCCGTGGCCGCCGCGATGCTCGTGGCGCAGGGTCCGTGGGACCGGCGGACCATGGTCAACGTCGAGGAACTCGATCCCGATCCCTTCATCGACCTCCTCAACCGGATGGGGCTGCCGACGGAGGTTGAGGACGTGCGGCCGGGCAGCCGCCGCTCGTTCGACGGCACGGTCGGACCGCTCGAGGAGGAGATGGCTCGTTCGACCGTCACGGTGACGGTCTCGGCGGCGAACCCGATGATCGCGGTCGCGCCGCCGCCCCCCGCGACGAAACCGAAGGCGGCGCGAACGAGGAAAACGGCGGCCGCGTCGGCGCGGGCACGCAAGGCTGTCGGATCCGCGCGCAAGCGGGCGGCGGGGACGGCGCGGAAACGGGCAGGACGGCGGCGGTAGCCTCGCCGCTGATCGTTCGCCGCGGCCGCGTGGGGGGAGGACGAAATGCGCTACGCGATCGTTTCCGACCTCCACGCCAACCTGCCCGCCTGGCGGGCGGTCCTGCGCGACCTGACCGCCAGCGGGGCGGACCGGATCCTCTGCCTCGGCGACGTCATCGGCTACGGCCCCCACCCTGCCGAGGTGCTCGAATCGGTCTACGCCGAAGTCTGGCGCGTCGCCCTCGGTAACCACGACGCGGCGCTCTGTGGCAGGATGGACGCCTCGGGCTTCCACCAGGATGCGCAGACCATCCTCGAATGGACTCGCAAACGGCTGTCGCGCGCCGCGCTGCGCCTGATGGCGACCTGGCCGCTGCAGTTGGCGGGCCGGACGTTCCGCTGCGCCCACGCCAGCACCGAGGAGCCGGCGCGGTTTCCCTACCTCGATTCGCCCGAGGCGGCGATGGCCGCCTGGACGGCCGCGCCGGAGCCGTTGCTCTTCGTCGGGCACACGCACCGACCGGCTTTGTATGTTCTCGGGTCCAGCGGGGTGCCGCGGGAGGTGCCCCCTCAGGACTTTGCGACGGAGGAGGGCAAGCGATACATCGTGAACGTCGGCTCCGTGGGGTGCCCCCGGGACGGCGACCCGCGGGCCTCCTACGTGATCTACGACGAGGCCGCAGGGGCGGTGGTGTTTCGCCGGGTCTCCTTCGATCTGGATGCCTGCCGAGCGGCCGTGGCGGCGGCCGGACTGCCCGAAGTCGCTTATGGGTTTCTGCAGGCCGATCCGCTGCTCGGCCGGCGGCCGCTGCGCGAGGTCGTCTCCTTCCAGCCACCGTCCTCGCCGCAGGCGGGCGCATGGGGGGCGGTGGAGATCGAGGACGTGGAGCATCTGCGCAGCCGCGCGCGCCGGTGGCGGACGGTCGCGGCCGCGCTCGGCGCGGCGCTGGCGGCTGCGGCCGCCGCGGGCGGATGGTGGGCGTGGAGGTATGGCGCGCGGGCCCAAACGGTGCGCGCCGCCTCGGAGCCCTGGGCCTCCGCACGCGCCGCGCCGTCCGACGCCAACCTGTTGACCGTCCCCTCTCCCGGCCCGCCGCCGTTCGACGGCTGGACGGTGCGTTATGGCGACCGTCACTCGCAGTCGGTCAAGGCCCTGCCCCCCTCCGCGCAGGACGGAGGGCGGCCGTCTCCGGCGTTCCGGATCGAGTCGCGCACAGCCTCCGACCCGGTCGAGCTAATCTCCTCGCCGATCGATGTGGTGCCCGGCCAGCGGATTCAGTTCGAAGCGGTGTTTGACCGGGAGCCGGGTTTCGAGGGCGATCTGGCGCTGGGGGTCGCACTGCTGATCTCCGGCGCCAGCCGAGACGAATGGCGGGAGGCCTTCGTCTACAAGCAGCCGGCGGTGCGCCGTCGCGAGGGCATCGCCGCGCGGGAGACGGCCGAAATCCCTGCCGGGGGTAGACAGGTCCGTGTCCGTCTCGTCGGTCGTTTTCGCGGTGTGGTCAGAGTCGTCTCCGTTACTGCCGCCAGACGCAGTTGAAGCCGTACGACGGCCGCCGAGCTTCTCCCTGCCGCCCTCTCCCCCGCAACGCGGTGCTTTCCAAGGATTGGAACCTACGGAACTGCTACCTTCCAATCCTTGGAAACAAGACCTTCGCGACCGAGAATATGGTCGTTCTGTCAATAGCTCGGCAGGGGCGATCCGCCTGCCTCGCCCGCATCTTCACAAAATAACAGCCTTGACAAGATACAATCATGTCAACGGAGCAACATGCCTTGACAAGTGTCTTGACTGGCCTCCCTTCGGCCATCTCAAAAACATGCCTGTCCTCAATTTTATGAACACAAGCCATTGTATAATAATAACTTATGCTTCGCGAAAAGGTGCCTGTCCCCAAATGCGGCGGCGTATGAGGCGACATGTCATTGCGTAGCGATGGAGTCTTCAGAAACGTGGATGTCAAGAATGGACTCTCGGACTCGCTGCACCTCCGATGGATCGGGAAGAATCGAAAGAGACCGAAGCCCGCCTTTGTTGGGAATGGAGACCAACGCTCGAGCCGCCGCCAACGCCCGGCCACACGGCGTGGATTCATCGGCGGCGTCGGCCCGTCGACCGGCCATCTTCAATAACTCGTAGTCTTCCAGACCTTCTCGTACCTGTTCCATGCGGATCGAGCCGATCGGTCCCTCGATCCCAAAGGGCGTGCCCGGATAAGCTAGGTAGCCGTCGCCGTTGGGATAGCGAATCCAGTAGTAGCGCGACCCGTCGTCGCTTTGCCGGATGAAGGGGTGCCACCCGAAACGCCACGGATCGAAGGTCCACCACGGCACGCCCCCGAATTCCCATCCGATGGCACCGTAGCGGAAACAGTAATACGGCAACAGTCGCTCTGTGGCGAGGTAGGGCGTGTCGATCGCCATCTGACCATCGCAGGTGAACATGACCTAACGGCCGAGGGCGCACAGACGCTCCATTTCCTCCACCTGAAAACAACCGTACTGCCCCACGCCCCACACGTCCAAGGCATCGTCCCACGCCGGACAATGCCGCCATGTGCTCGAATAGATCGGCAGGCCGGCGCCGGAATCGTGAAACATCCGGCAAAGCCGGATCATTTGCTGGACGACGAACCCGTGATCGAAATGCGGCTCGTCGGAGATGTAGTGAAGAAACCGGTTGTGCCAGCCCCGCACCTGCATTCGATCCGCAGACGCCCGGAGGGCTCCCTTCATGGCGGCCTCGTAGTCCGGCGTGAGCGGCTCCAACCCGAAGCGGGCCGCCGGCCGGTGGGCCCAGCCGAACATGTAAAAAACAGACGGCGTATAGGCAGCCGACATGCAGAGCCGGTCAAAACAGTACGCCGCCTCCTCCTCGTACGCGGCGGCGTCGATCGCAACGGCCCCGTCCTGAAGCTGGAAGACCGGATCGGGCAGGATCCGGTCAATGCCAACTCGGTGCTCGGCCAGAAACCGCAGCCATGCGCGGCGCGCCTCCGTTCCCGCCGCCCCGATGCCGTAGCCGAAATCGCCGCCGGGCCCCGTCCGCAGATCGAGCAGCACCTTGAGGGAAGGAGTCGGCGGCAGTCGGAGCGCCTCGACACGGACCGCCATCGGCAACCGCCGCACAGGCGGCTGCCCATCGGCCTCCACGACGATCCCGCCGCTGTACCATCCCGGTAAGGTGTCCGGCCCGGCACGCACGGTCAGCCAAAAAGGCTGGTTCTCCCCATCCGCGACGTCCGCCTCGGCGGAGGGAATCAGGGGATCCGGCCAGTCGCCAGCCCAACCGTCGGTGACGCCGGCGCCCGTCGGCACCGGCCGGGCACCGGGCAGCGGCTCGGCCCGGTAGTAGGCGGTCGGATGATCCACCGGCACGTACCCGACACAGCGCACCTCGACCACCGGCGCGGGACCGCCGGACGGTCCGCTTAACGGCTCGGCGCTTACGCGCACTTTTCGCGGCCGCCCGCCGACGGAAGCGACGATCTGCAGGCTCTCTGCCTCCCCTCGTACACAGCGCGCCGTCAACGCCCCGGCGGCGGCCGCCGGGGGCGGATCGTCGCGAAACACCTTGACGAGCGGATTCGCGGTCCATACGCGAAGGCCGCGCACGGGACGGCAGTCCGGGACGGCGAGCGTCGTGACCACCGCCGCCTCGACTTCGGCAACCAGGACGTCGGCGTGCGCGAACCGGCCCGGGCGGTTGGCGGTCAGGTGCACCGTCATCGAGACGGCCCCAGAGGGCGCAAGGAACGTGGTCGCGGTGACGGTCCACCCGCCCGTGCCAGCCGGGCGGGTGGCAAGGTACTGGAGCGGCGGCCATGTCCGGCCGTGGAGGTGGGCATGAATTGCGGCCCCATCCGCTTCGCCTGCGGCGCGGATGCGCCCCCCAAAGAGATACCGCCGTCCAGCTTGGATGGGCAACGGCTGGGAAACCCATCCGATCCATCTGTTGGACATGCTGCCTGGAATCGTGAATTCGAGATGCATTTCCCGCCCATCTCGAATCTCGCGAGCCCCGCAGGCCGCCGCGTCACCGACGAACCGCCAGCCGCCTCCTACAGTCAGCAACGGCGGGGCGAGGTTCACGCCGCCGGGCATTCCTAGGGTCCCGCCCGTCTCCGCGGGGCCGTCCTCCAGTGCCACGTCCCACTCGCTCACCCAGCCGGCCGATGGCGGAGCGGGGATCGCCACCATGTCGTGGAGCTGGAAAATCCCCTCGACCGGCCGGCCGCGTCGAACACCTTTGCCCGTCCGGCCGGGTTGCCACCCAACCACCGGCCGCCGGCGGGCCGCAGGTCGGCTACCGCCAGCGTGGACCGCTCTGCGGGAGCGGTCCGCACCATGCGCACACGGGCGGTCACCTTCCCCCCGGGCCGCAGGTCGCTTCGAGGTGGCGCGAAGGGCGGAATCTCGCGCCCCTCCTCCCCTCCGTAGGCCACCCGCACTTCGGGGAGGCCAGAGATGATGCGCCATTCGGCGTCGTCATACCGGACTTTTCCCTCACCTCGCAGGAACGTTCCCACGGTCGCCCTCACAGCGCCCGTAGGTGCAGTGAAGGACAGCGCCAGACGGGTCCAGTCGCGATCGGCGTCGTCCATCGTCACATGCCGGTTTAGAACCATCGCGCCGGCCTCGTCATGGAGGTGGATGAACCAGCCGGCGCTGCCATGCAGGCCCTCCGTGCGGACCCACCCGGCTAGCTCGTAGGTTTGGCCGACCGCAACGGGGATGCCCTCCGGCCGCCATTGCGCCCAGCGGTGCGGAGCGCCGGGGGCGACCCCGACCTGCAACGCCTTTCCGCCGCCACGTCCCGTCCCCGTCACCCACGACGCCCGGTGGAGGGCGTCCGTCTCCGCGGCCGTCCACGCTTCGGTCGCGTACCTCCCCCCTCGACACCGCCGTTGCGGAAAGGGACGCAGAGAAAGTCCGTCACAGACGCCGGCCGCGGATTGTCGAGATAGACCCACAGCCTGGTGGCCTCCCCTGGACCCACGCTCGCCGGCACAAACAGGCGGTCGCCGGATTCGACCCGGCCCGACCGGCAGGGGCGGCCATCAAAGGTCCGAAGGTCGTACAGCAGTTCGAGCCCCGCGGCGTCAGCCACTCGGAGTCCGACGGCATCCGCGCCGGCGAGGGGGCCGGCCGGAAGCCCGACGGGATCGGCGACGGCAGAGGTCGGCGGGCCATGGCGCGACGGCAAAGGCGACGGCCCACAGGCAGGCACTCATGCGGTCCCTTGTACTGGGACGGCCGGACGGCGACAAGGAAGCCGGCGCATCCTCACCGGGGGCCGGCCAAGGGCGGCGGCTTGAACGGCTTTCCTTGCGGCCGTAAAGTACGAGGCCCGGTCTCCCCGGCATGTGTTCAAACCGTCGTTCCCGCCGGGACGTTTGATGTTTTCGATCGATGGGCGCGGGGCCGCGCGCCGGAGACAGGAAGGACGCCATGCTGGACGCGTTGTTTTCGCCGGGGTCGGTGGCCGTCGTAGGGGCCTCCCGGTCGCCGGACAAGGTCGGCAACCGGATTCTCGCCAACCTGATCGAGTGCGGGTTCACCGGCCAGATCGTGCCGGTCAATCCGACGGCCTCGGAGATCCTCGGGCTGCGCTGTTATCCGAGCCTGAGGGAGTACGGGCGTTCGGTGGACCTGGGCGTGGTGGTGGTGCCGCGCCCCGCGGTGATGGCGGCGGTGGAGGACTGCATCGGGGCGGGGGCGAAGGCGCTGATCGTGATCACGGCCGGTTTCAAGGAGACTGGACCCGAGGGAGCGGACCTGGAGCGTGAGCTGGTGCGGCTCTGCCGCGCGCGCCAGGTGCGGCTGGTCGGCCCCAACTGCCTCGGCCTGCTGAACACCGAGCGCAACCTCAACGCCTCTTTTGCGAAGGTCTGGCCGGCGCGGGGCCACATCTCCTTCATGTCCCAGTCGGGCGCCCTGATGTCGGCGATCCTCGACCACGCGGCGCTGCACCGGTTGGGCATCTCGAAGATGATCAGCCTGGGCAACAAGGGGGACGTGGACGAGAACGACCTGATCGCGGCGCTGGCCGCGGACCCCGACACCAACGTCATCGTCGGCTACCTCGAGAGCATCATGGACGGCGACAAGTTCATCCGCACCGCGGAGAACGCCGCGGCGCGCAAGCCGATCGTGATCTTCAAGTCGGGCGTGACGCAGGCGGGGGTGCGGGCGGCCTCGTCCCACACCGGCAGCCTGGCCGGGGCGGACATCGCCTACGGCGCCGCGTTCCGGCGCTCGGGCGTGATCCGCGCCGAGACGTTCGAGCAGATGATCGACTATGCGCTCGCCTTCACGATGCAGCCGCTGCCGAAGGGCGAGCGGGTGGCGGTGGTCACCAACGCCGGCGGCCCGGGGATCATGGCCGCGGACGCGATCGAGCAGATCGGGCTGACGATGAGCCCGCTGTCCGAGGCGACGCGCGACTCGCTGCGCGGCGTGCTCCCCGAGGCCGCCAGCTCGGCCAACCCAATCGACGTCCTCGGGGATGCCGACGCCGGCCGCTACGCCGCCGCCGTCCACGCGGCGATCGCCGATCCGCAGGTGGATGCGGTGATCGTGCTCCTGACCCCGCAGGCGGTCACCCGTGTGCCCCAGACCGCCGCGGCCATTGCGGACGCGGCCGACGGCTCGAAGCCGGTGCTGGCGTCGTTCATGGGCGGGCGCGACGTGGCGCCGGCGATCAAGCTGTTCATGGAGCGGGGCCTTCCGAACTACCCCTCGCCCGAGCGGGCGGTGCGCGCGCTAAACGCGATGTGCGAGTACGCCCGGTGGCTGCGGCGCCCGCCGCGGATCGTGGCGCGGTTCCCGGTCAACCGCCGCCGCGTCGAGCGCATCATCGCGCGCCAGTTGCGCCTGCAGCAGCACCAAGTCGGCGAGGTCGCGGCCAAGGATATCCTGCGCGCGTACGACTTCAACGTCCCCCCGGGTTTTCATGCGCTGACGCGGGAGGAGGCGGTCGAGGCGGCCGAGCGGATCGGATTCCCGGTGGCGATGAAGATCGTCTCGCCGGACATCATCCACAAATCGGACATCGGCGGGGTGCGGCTGAACCTCGACTCGCCGGAGGCGGTGCGCGACACGTTCGACCTGATGATGCTCCGGATTGGCCAGCGGCTGCCCGAGGCGCGGCTGGAGGGCGTCTACGTCGAGAAGATGTGCCCCCGCGGGCGCGAGGTCATCCTCGGCATGACGCGCGACCCCCAGTTCGGCCCGATGCTGATGTTCGGCCTCGGAGGCATCTTCGTGGAGGTGATGAAGGATGTCACCTTCCACATCGCCCCGATCACGCAGGAGGAGGCGCGACAGATGCTGGAGAGCACACGCTCCTACGCGTTGCTGCGAGGGGTGCGCGGACAGGCGCGGGTGGATATCGATGCGATCGCCGTCAGCCTTCAGCGCATCAGCCAACTCGTCACCGATTTTCCGCATATCCTCGAGATGGACATCAACCCCTTCATCGTGGGGCCGGTGGGCGGCGTGTCGCTGGCCGCCGACGCCCGGTTCACCCTTCGTTCGGCGAGGTGAGGCACGATCATGACGACGTCCTGCGCGATGTCCCACGACGCCCACTGGGCCGCCCGCTACGCGGACCGCATCGCGACCGCCGAGCAGGCCATTGCGCGGCTCCGGCCAGGCCAGCGCGTCTTCGTCGGCACCGGCTGCGCCCAGCCGCTGGCGCTGGTGCGCGCGATGGCGGCGCGCCCCGACCTGGTGGACACGGAGGTCGTCCACCTGCTCACGCTCGGCGACGCGCCCTACGCGAACCGCGAGCTGGCCGAGAAATTTCGCGTCAACAGCTTCTTCATCGCCGCGAACGTCCGGGGCATCATCCAGGAGGGGCTGGGCGACTACACGCCGATCTCGCTCTCCGACATTCCCCGGCTCTTTTCCGAGGGGCGGTTGCCGCTGGACGCGGCGCTGATCCAGGTCACGCCGCCCGACGCGCACGGCCGCTGCAGCCTCGGCATCTCGGTGGACATCGTGAAGAGCGCCGCCGAGAACGCGCGCCTGGTCATCGCACAGGTGAACCCGTGCATGCCGCGGACGCTCGGCAACAGCTTCCTCCACGTGGACGACCTCGACATGCTCGTTCCGGTGGACGAGCCGCTGGTCGAGTATTCGCCGCCGGCCCCGGACGACGTGACCCGGCGCATCGGCGAGTTCGTCGCCGCGTTGATCGAGGACCGCTCCACCGTCGAACTGGGCATCGGCGGGATCCCGCAGGCCCTCGCCGGGTTCCTGAAGACCAAGAGGGACCTCGGCATCCACACCGAGATGTTCACGGACAGCATCATCGACCTGGTCGAATCCGGCGCCGTCACCGGCGCCTACAAGACACAGGACCGCGGTCGGGTCGTCGCCAGCTTCTGCCTCGGGACCCGACGGTTGTACGAGTACCTGCACGACAACCCGAAGTTCGCGTTCCACCCCACGGAGTACGTCAACGACATCGAGGTGATCGGGCGGCAGTACAAGCAGGTGGCGGTCAACGTGGCGCTGGAGGTCGACCTCACCGGGCAGGTGTGCGCCGACTCGCTCGGCAGCCGGTTCTACTCGGGCATCGGCGGGCAACTCGACTTCAACCGCGGGGCGGCGCGCAGCGACGGCGGTCGGGCGATCATCGCGTTGCGCTCGACCGCGGAGACCCCCGCCGGGCGCGTCTCGCGCATCGTCACGCGGCTGAGCCCCGGAGCGGGCGTCGTCACCACGCGCGGCGACGTGCACTACGTCGTCACCGAGCACGGCGTGGCCTACCTCCATGGCAAGAGCATCCAGGAGCGGGCGATCGCGCTGATCTCGATCGCGCACCCCGACTTCCGCGCGCAACTGCTGCGCGAGGCGGTGGAGGCCAAGTACCTGCGGCCGGAGATGAAAGACTTCGAGGGGCGCATCGTCATCGGCCCGCCGCAGTTCCGCACCTCGATGGTGTTGGAGGACGGCACGCAAGTGACGTTCCGGCCGATCCATCCGACGGACGAGCCGCGGATGCGCGAGCTGTTCTACGCGCTGTCGCAGGAGACGATCTACTACCGGTTCATGACGCGGACCCACCACATCCCGCGCCGGGAGTTCCAGGACTACGTCTTCATCAACCACCGCAGCGACGTGGCGATCGTCGCGACGCTGCCGGCCGCCTACGGCGAGGAGATCATCGCGATCGGCCGCTACTACCTTGACGAGACGACCAACTTCGCGGAGGTCGCGTTCGTGGTCCGCGACGACTGGCAGAACCGCGGCATCGGCACTTTCCTGCTCCAGCACCTGGAGACGATCGCCAAGCGGAACGGCATCGCGGGCTTCACCGCAGAGGTGCTGAAGGACAACCGCGCAATGCAGCGGGTCTTCGCGAAGAGCCACCACCGCGTCACCGCGACGCCGGCGGAGGATGTGATCAGCTTCCGGATCGAGTTTCGGTAGCGTCCTCCGCCGCGGCCGGGAGGCGCCGACCGCGCACCCACGTCCATCCCGCCTCGAGCCGGTCGGCGAACAGGCGGCCCGCCGCCCCGCCCGCCATCCGCACCATTCCGGCGACGGATTGCGCGCGTTCCTCGCTCAACCGCGCCGCCAACCCGACCAGCGCGAACCGGCCCAGGCTCGACGCGACGAACAGCACGTGGTGATTAACCCCCGCCGCTCCGCGGCCCTCCAGCGCATGCGCGATCGCGCCGCCGAGCAGGGCCGCGGCGGCCTGGACCATCCCGACCGAGAGGCTGCGCACCGCCAGACACGCCGTTCGGTACCCCGGCGGCGCCGTGCCAAGGGCGAGGTTGAACAGCGCGAGGTTTAGGCCCGGCCAGAACAGGCCCGTCGCCAGCGCGTCCAGCCAGATCGGCCAGAGGCGCCCCGGCCGCGCCGCCAGCCATAGCAGCGGCAACACCCCCACAGCGCAGACGTTGAACACCAGCGTCGGCCGATGGCCGGCCCGGTCGGCGATCCGGCCCCACAGCGGCTGGGCCGCCAGACCGACGAGCCCGGCGAGAATCGAGTACGTCGCGACCTGCCGCATCGTCATGCCGAGGTGGCGGAGCATGTGGGGCATGAAAAAGGGGCCCGCGACTCCGCAGACCGCCGCCCACAACATCGAAAACGTCATCATGCGGCGGAAGCCGGGATCGCGCCACGCCGCTCTGAACATGCCGTGCAGCGGCGTCGGAGGCTCTCGGGGCCCCGGCGGCTCCCACTGCCGAGTGTAGAGCCAGGTCGTCAGCAGCGTGAACGGCAGCGACGCCGCCAAAAACGGCGCGAGGACCTCCGGCCCTCCGCCGGCCGCCGCCCGGGCCCGCGTGACGAGATGGCCGACCGCGTAGGTCGCCGACATGCCGACGGCGTTGACCACGGTGTTGCGCAACGCGAAATACCGGCCGCGGCGGGCTTCCGGCACCATCGCGGCCATCCACGAAATCCACGGGTTTGCCGCGAAATTGACGAGAAAACTCGACGCAAACGCCAACGCAAGGAACCCCCACAGGCGCGCCTCACGCGTCAGCGGCAGAAACGGAAGGGCCGCGGCCACCGCCCACGAAAGCCGGCTGGCCAACGAGGGCCCCACCACGAGCGGTTTCCAGCGTCCCACCACGCCCGCCGCGCGCGCCCCCAAAAGTCCGCCCACGGTCGCCAGCGTTCCGAGGGCGGACATCGCGCCGACGTGGACGTCACCGCCGCCGAGGGCCAGCAGCAAGGCCGTGGCGATCGCTTCGCCCGTCAGCGCGCCGAACACGGCCGACGAACAGCCCTCAAGGATCGAGATGCGGAGGCTGCGCCATGGCTCGCCCGCCGGCGGGGCGGGCGTGGATCCCGCCGCGTCCATCAGGCGACCGGCGCGCGGAGATGTGGGCGGATCATAGGAGCGTCCCCTGCCGAGGCGGCGATGGCAACCCCAGCGCCTCGTATCCCAGCGCGGTGGCCATCCGGCCCTGCGGCGTTCGCTGGAGGTATCCCTCCTGGATCAGGTACGGCTCGTACACCTCCTCAATCGTGCCCGGTTCCTCACCGACAGCGACCGCAAGGCTGTTCAGGCCGACCGGCCCGCCGCCGAACCTGCGGACCAGCGTCTCGAGCAGCCGCTTGTCCATCTCGTCCAGGCCGCGGCGGTCCACGTTCAGCATCGCGAGCGCCGCGTCGGCGACCTCGCCGGTGATTCGGTTGCCGGCCCGCACCTGCGCGTAATCGCGCACCCAGCGCAGCAGGTTGTTGGCGATCCGCGGTGTGCCGCGCGCGCGCCGGGCGATCTCGCTGGCGCCGCCCGGCTCAAGGTCCACGTTCAGGATGCGCGCCGACCGGGCGAGGATCTCGGCCAGCTCGTCTTCGCCGTAGTAGTCCAGCCGGGCCGTCATGCCGAAGCGCGTCCGCAGGGGCGCGGTGAGCAGCCCGCTGCGGGTCGTCGCCCCCACCAGCGTGAACCGCTGCAGGTTCAGCCGCACCGACCGAGCGTGCGGCCCCTGATCGAGCATGATGTCGATCACGAAATCCTCCATCGCCGAGTAGAGGTACTCCTCGACCGTCTTCTGCATCCGATGGATCTCGTCGATGAAGAGGATGTCGCCCCGCTCGAGATTGGTCAGCAGCCCGGCCAGGTCGCCGGGCTTGTCGATCACGGGGCCGGAGCTGGCGCGGACGTTGACGCCCATCGCCTCGCCGAGGATGTAGGCCAGCGTGGTCTTGCCGAGGCCGGGCGGACCGCACAGGAGGATGTGGTCGAGCACGTCCCCCCGGCCCCGCGCGGCCTCGACCATCAGCTCCAGCCGCTCGCGGACCCGGCTCTGGCCGACGAAATCGGAGAAGCGCCCGGGACGCAGTTGGAGGTCGAACTCGCGATCGGGCCGGTTCAGCGCCCGCGCCACGGGCGGCCTGGACGGCTCCGCCATCGGGCGGGGAGCCTAGCGGACGGCCAGGGACCGCGCAAGCGGCGGTCCGCCTTTTCCGCGCTGCGGAAATTCGGCATGATGCCCGCCGCGCGGTGCCCGCGCGAGGAGTACCGTCATGGGCGATGCGTTGCCAGCCAACTTGAAGATCGGAGTGATCGGCCTCGGCTATGTCGGGCTACCGCTGGCCGTCGAGTTCGGACGCCGGTTCCCGACCTCCGGGTTCGACATCAACCCCATCCGCGTTCGCGAGTTGCGTGCCGGACGCGACTCAACCCGCGAGACGGATCCCTCCGACCTGCGCGCCGCCCGGCACCTGTCGGTCACCGGCGATCCCCGTCGGCTGCGAACCTGCAACTTTTTCGTCGTCACGGTCCCGACGCCGGTGGACGAGTTCAAGCGGCCCGACCTCTCGCCGCTGAAGTCGGCCAGTGAGACCGTCGGCTCCGTCCTCAAGCGTGGCGACATCGTCGTCTACGAGTCCACGGTGTATCCCGGCGCAACGGAGGAGGTCTGCGTGCCCATCCTCGAGCGGCGCTCGGGTCTGCGGTTCAATCGCGATTTCTTCGTCGGCTACAGCCCCGAGCGGATCAACCCCGGCGACCGCGAGCACCGGCTCGTCAACATCCGAAAGATCACCTCCGGCTCCACCCCCGAGGTGGCCGAGGTCGTGGACGCCGTCTACCGCGCAATCATCCAGGCCGGCACGTTTCGCGCCAGCAGCATCCGCGTCGCCGAGGCGGCCAAGGTGATCGAAAACACGCAACGCGACGTGAACATCGCGCTGGTCAACGAGCTGGCGATGCTGTTTGAGCGGCTCGGCATCGACACGGAGGAGGTGCTGGCGGCGGCCGGCACCAAGTGGAATTTCCTGCCCTTCCGCCCGGGCCTCGTCGGCGGACACTGCATCGGCGTGGACCCCTACTACCTCACGCACAAGGCCCAGCAGGTTGGCTTCCATCCCGAGATGATCCTCGCCGGTCGCCGCACGAACGACAACATGGGCCTCTACGTGGTGGGCCGCGTCGTCAAGCTGATGGCCTCCCGGAGCATCCCGCTGCGCGGCGCCCGGGCGCTGGTGTTGGGGCTGACGTTCAAGGAGGACTGCCCCGACATTCGGAACACCCGCGTCGTGGACATCGTCCGCGAGCTGAAGGCATACGGCATGAAGGTGGACGTGCACGACCCCGAGGCCGATCCGTCGGACGCCATCCGCGAATACGGTCTGCGCCTCGTGCGGCGGCTGCGCCCAGGCGCCTACGACGCGATCGTGATCGCAGTCGGCCATCGGCAGTTCCGCGAGATGGGCCCGCGCGGCATCCGGGCCCTCGGGAAACCGCGCCACGTGATCTTCGACGTCAAGTACGTGCTGCCCGCCGGCCAGGCGGACGGCCGGCTCTGAGGGTTGGCCGTGCATCGGCCGGGCGAGCGGCAGATGCAACATCTGGCGGCCTGCTGGGCCCGCCATCGGTTGGCCATCGCCGCGCCGGACCGGTTTCCCTCGTGGGACTGGGTGCTGCTGACGGCCGCCAGCGAGTCGCAGGCCGAATGGTACTCGCTGGCGATCGAGGCCGCCCGCGCCCGCGGCGTGCTGGCGCGGGCCACCCGCACGCTCGTCGTTCCCGACCCCGGCGGACGCCGCATCGGCAGCGGCGGAGCGACCCTCAACGCCCTGCGCGCCGCCGCCGCCCTCGACCCCGACCTCGCCCGCCGGCGGGTGCTGTTGATCCACTCCGGCGGCGACAGCCGCCGCGTGCCGTGGGCCAACACCTTCGGCAAGGCCTTCATCCCGCTGCCGCTGCTGGCCGACCCCGACCACGCGCCGCCGACGATCTTCGACCATCTCGTCGCCGTCAGTTCCGCCTTCGCGTTCCGGCTGCCGCGCGGCGGGCTGGTCGCGCTGTCGGGCGACATGCTCCTGCTGTTCGATCCAGCCGCGATCGAATGGCCGGCCGACGGCGCCGCGGTGATCACGTGCCCCGTCCCGCTCGACCTGGCCTCGCGGCACGGCGTCGTCGTCGCCGACCCCTCGGGCCGGGTGCGGCGCCTTCTGCAAAAACCGGCCCCGGAGGCCCTCGAGGCCGCCGGCGGGTTGATCGAGGGCGGGGCCGCGCTGCTCGATACGGGCGTCTGGGGCTTTGCCGGGACCGCGTTCGCGGCGCTGATCGCCGCCGCCGTCGAGCGGCCGGGCGCCTATGATCGGCTGCTCGACGCCGGCGCCGCCTGCAGCCTCTACGAGGAGCTCGCCGGCGCGATGATCGCCGCCTCCCGCGACGAACTTCGCGGCCGTCCGTGGACCGCGCCGCTGGTGGAGCGGCTGGGCGGCATCGACCTCGATCACCGGCGGGCGGACGACCTGGTGTTCCTTCACTTCGGAACAAGCGCCGAGATCCTCGATCATCTCCAGCGACCGTGGGCCGGGGAACTGCCCTCGCGCATCCTCGCCGACGGCGGGCCGGCCGTCTCGGGCGAGGCGCGTGTCTACCTGAGCGCCCTCGACCCCGCCGCGCAGATCGGCGGAGGCAGTTTCGTCTACGGATGCCGCCTAGGACCCCACGCCGCCATCGGCCGGCGCTGCGTCGTCGTCGGCGGCGACGACGGCGGCGAGGCCCTCGCGCTGCCGGACCACACCTGCCTCTGGCAGCTCCCTCTGCGCTCCGACGGCCGCGCGCAAACGGTGTGGGTTTGCTGCGGCGTGGACGACCATCCGGGTTCGACAGCGTCGCCAACGTTCTGCAATCGCGACCTCGACCTCTGGATGGCCGAGCACGGCGTCGGACCGGCCGACCTCTGGCGCGAGGGCGAGCCGCGGGCGGTGTGGTTCGCCCGGCTCTTTCCGGTCCAGGAGGAGCCGGCGAGCCTGCGGTTCGCGATGTGGCTGTCCGGAGACGGCCACGGGACGGCGGCCGAACGGGCGCGTCGCGACTGGCGGGCCGCCGAGCGACTCTCGATGGCCGAAATTCATGGCCGGGCCGACTTTCCGGGCTGGATGCGTGGGATGGCCGCACGCGAGTCGGAGCTGCTGTTGCAGACGCTCGGTCGGGCGGTGGAGCGGAGCCTCGACCGCAACGTGTACGAGCTGGCCCGCCGGCTACATACCGACGGCCTGCGTTCGCGCGCCGTCACGCTCGCCGACCGGCGGCTGGCCGGCGACGGCGGCGAGCGGGCCTGTCCGCGCAGCCGCCGCCGGCAGATGCGGGCCGACCTGCTGCGGGCCGGCGGCTGCCTCGAGGAGGCCGATCGGGCCGCCGCCGAGGCGTTCGCCGCCGTGCAGGACGAGGTCGCCGCCGCCGTCCGCTACGTCGAACCCGCCCCCGTCCGCGACCGCCCGCGGGGGCGGGTCGAGGTGGAGTTGCCCGTCCGGTTCGACATCTCCGGCGGGTGGAGCGACACGCCCCCGTACTGTCTCGAACGGCCGGCGATGGTCCTCAACTTCGCGCTACGGTTGAACGGGGCTCGGCCCGTGCGCATCGCCGCCGAGACGCTCGACGCCCCCCGCTGGGAGTTACAGGTGGAGGATCTGGACGCGCGCCGTGTCTTCGACACGCCGGTGGATGCGCTGCGCCACGACGGGGTGGCCGACCCCTTCCACCTGCTCAAGACCGCGCTGCGCATCACCGGCTACGGCAATGCGGCCGGCATCACGCAGGGCGTCCGTCTCCGCACCCGCGCCGACGTGCCGAAGGGCAGCGGCTTGGGCACCAGCAGTATCCTCGGCGCCGCCGTCATCCGCGCGCTGCAAGAGCTGGGCGGCCGACCGGCGGACACGCGCACCGTCAGCGATCTGGTCCTCGTCCTCGAGCAGCAGATGCGCACCGGCGGCGGATGGCAGGACCAGGTCGGCGGGCTCGTCGGCGGCGTGAAGTGCGTCCGCACCGTACCCCGGCGTCCGCTGCGGCTCGAGATCGAGGCCGTGCCGCTGCGCCCGTCCGTCCTCGAGGAGTTCCAACGCCGGTTCGTGCTGGTGTTCACCGGCCAGCAGCGGCTGGCGCGGAACATCCTGCAGCTCGTCGTGGAACGCTACCTGCGCCGCGACGCCCGCACGCTGGCCGCGATCCGGACGCTGGTCGAGCTGGCCGACGAGGGGCGCGCGGCGCTAGCGATGGGCCGGCTCGACGACCTGGGCGCCGTCCTTCGCAACGCGTGGGCGGCGCTACAGCAGCTCACCCCCGAGTGCAGCAACCCGTGGATCGACGCCCTGCTGCGCGACGTCGAGCCCTGGTCGGTCGGCGGAAAGCTCGCCGGCGCCGGCGGCGGCGGATTCCTCGGCATCCTCGCACGCGACGAGGCCGCCGCGGCGATCGTCCGCCGCCGCCTCGCCGAGCGCGACCCCGCCTTGAAGGTCTACGAATGGAGCCTGGACGTCGAGTGACGCGCCGCCGGGGGGCCCGATGACCGCCCCCGCCGCCCCGCCGGACGGCGGCCGGGTCTCCATCGTCATCCCGTCGTACAACGAGCGCGCCTGGCTCGAGCGCTGCGTGGAACGCGTGCTCGCGGCGCCCCTGCCCGCCGGCCTCGGGCGGGAGGTGATCGTCGTCGACGACGGCTCCACCGACGGCTCCGCCGCGATCGCCCGCCGCCTCGCCGAGCGCCACGCCCCGGTCGTCCGCGCCGTGTTCCAAGAGACCAACTTCGGCAAGGGCGCGGCCGTCGCCCGGGGCGTACGCGAGGCCACCGGCCAGTTCGTCCTGCTCCAGGACGCCGATCTCGAATACGACCCCGCCGACTACCCCGTGCTGCTCGAGCCGCTCGTCAGCGGCCTGGCCGACGTCGTCTACGGCTCCCGTTTCGTTCCCCGTCAAATGCGGCGCGTGCTCAATTATCATCACGAGCTCGGCAACCGCTTCCTGACCTTCCTCTCCAACCTCTGCACGGGCCTGAACCTGACCGACATGGAGACCGGCTACAAGGCCTTCCGCGCCGACGTCATCAAGACGATCCCGATCCGCTCCCGGCGGTTCGGCATCGAGCCGGAGCTCACCGCGAAGATCGCCAAACGCCGCTGCGTCGTCTACGAAGTGCCGATCAGCTACCACGGCCGCAGCTACGCCGAGGGCAAGAAGATCGGATGGCGCGACGGCGTGGCCGCGATCGGCACGATCCTGTGGTACTGGCTAGTGGACGACTGCTTCGAGGAGCGCTACGGGCACGAAATCCTGGCCGACATGGCCCGCGCGCGGCGGTTCCTCGACTGGATCGCCCGTACGATCCTGCCCGTCCTCGGCCGCCGCGTCCTCGAGGTCGGCTCCGGCATCGGGAACCTGAGCCATCGTCTCCCGCGGCGCGATCTGCTCGTGCTCAGCGACGTGGACGACGAGTACCTCCGCCTGCTCGCGGATGCCTGGCGCGGCCACGCGCAGGTGTGCGTCGAGCGCTTCGACCTCGACTCCGACGCCGACGCGGAGGCCCTCGCCCGCTACGCCTTCGACACCGTCGTCTGCCTGAACGTGATCGAGCACATCGACGATGACGCGGCGGCGTTGCGGCGCCTGCGACGGCTGCTCGTTCCGGGCGGGCGCCTCGTGCTGCTCGCCCCCCAGTATCCGGCGCTGTACGGCGAGTACGATCGCAGCCTGGGCCACCGCCGCCGCTACACACGCGGGCGCCTGCGCGCGTTGGCGGAGGAGGCGGGCTTCGTCGTGCACAGCCTGCAGTCGTTCAACTTCTTCGCGATCGTCGGATGGTGGGTCAACAGCCGGTTGCTGCGCCGCCGCCGGATCGGGCGACTGCAGATGAAGCTCTTCGACCTGGCCGTGCCGGCGTTCCAGCGGCTGGAGCGGTGGCTGCGGCTACCGGGCATCTCGCTGTTGCTCGTCGCCGAGGCCGTCGAGGCGTCCGCCGCCCCCTCCTTGGTCGGCTCGTCGCGCGGCAGTTGGGCGGGCATTTGCCCCTCGGAAGATGCCGGTGTACCTTGACCCGTTTTCGGATGCAAAAGGGGATGCGCCGCATGAACCTCCGAATCCGGATCTTGGGCGGCGTCGCGGTCGTGCCGGCGGTCGTTCGCGCCGCGGTCACCAACGTGGTCCTGATGATCGGCGATGGGATGGGCACCGGCCACATCGCCGCCGCCTCGTGGTACGCGCACGGACGCCCTGGCGCCCTCTTCATGGAGTCGCTGCCTCACCGCGGCGAGGTCGTGACCCATTCGGCCTACCTGGTGCCGCCCGGCGCCGATCCAGCGGCGGTCAAACCGCGCGTCACCGACTCGGCCGCCGCCGGCACCGCGATGGCCACCGGTCGCAAGGTCTTCAACGGCGTGTTGTCGCTGGCCCTTCCCGGCGACGGGTCCCGACTGGAGACCGTCGTGGAGACGTTCCGGAAGGGCGGCCGGAAAAGCGCGCTCGTCAGCACCGCCCACCTCACGGACGCCACCCCCGCCGCCTTTGCCGCGCACATGACGAACCGCGGCGAGGTCGTCGAGATCGCCCGGCAAATACTGACCGAGACGATGCCCGACGTGCTGCTGGGCGGCGCCGAGAAACACCCCAAGGCCCTCCTCCGACCGGAGGCGGCCAGGACGACGGGATACCTCGTGGTGACCAGCCGCGCCGAGCTGGCGGCCGCGGTCGCCAGCCCGCCACCCCGGCTGCTGGGCTTGTTCAGCGACGGCGGGCCGATGGCGTACGAGTGGGATGCCGCCGAGGGCCGGACGCGCGACTATGAATGGCGGCCGCACCTCTCGGAAATGGCGACGGCCGCCCTCGACATCCTCGCCGCGACCTCCCAAGGGTTTTTCGCGATGATCGAGGGGGCGTGCATCGACAAGGCCGCCCACAAAAACCATCTCGAGCAGGTGGTGGGCGAGACGCTGGAGTTCGACCGCGCCGTCCAGGCGGTCGTGAGGTGGGCACAGCAGCGAGGCGATACCCTCGTGATCGTCACCGCCGACCATGAAACCGGCGGGCTGGCCATCGTCGAAGGCCAGCCCGCCGGTCGAATGCCGAAGGTGTCTTGGACCTCGAAGGGCCACACGGCCGACCGAGTCCCGATCTTCGCGGTCGGCCCCGGCGCGGAACGAGTGGCGGGTGTTCTCGACAACACGGACATCCACCGGCTCATCCTGGGCACGTTCACCGGGCCGACTCGCTACGAGCCGGCCCACGGCGTCGAACCGGTGGACATCGCAGAGATGGATTGAGCCTGAGCGCGGTCCGGGCCGCCCGTTATTCCTATCTTGTCCCGACGATCGCGGCCGGGCCCAGCAGGCCCGACGGCATCGTCGGCCAGCCGGAGGCGTCGAACGGCCGGTAACGGATGTTCACGAAATTGATGTCGTGGAAAATCCGCCATTGCACGCCGCGCCGGTCGAGGTCGCGGATGCGGTTGGCGGCCAGGTTCGTCACCTCGACCTCCAGCCGGTTGCCGGCCGCCCGCAACAGGCCCGCGGGGATCGTCCACCGGTATGGCCGCTGGACGCGGGCGCCCAGATCCCGGCCGTTCAGGCGGGCGCGCGCGACGTGCCGCACGTCGCCAAGGTCCAACAGCCATTCGCGTTCCGTCCAAGGATTGGAAACCGTTCGGCTCTGTGTTTCCAAGGGTTGAACGTCGAACTCGATCCGGTAGCAAGCCGTGCCGGAAAACGCCTCAGCCGCGACGTCGCCGCGGTGCGCCCAGGATTCGAGACGGCGGGTGTGGAACGACGCAGGGCGCGCAGGACCGCCCTCAAGAAACTCGACCCGCCATTCGCTGTCGAGCCGTTGAGCGATCTCCCCCAGACGCCGCCAACGCCACTCGGGCAGGCCATCGAGGTCGTCGACCAGTCGCATGAGAACGGATTGGCCCGGCTCGAGCACCAGCCGTAACGCGCGCCGCCGGTCGGAGGGCGCGGCCAGCGGGACCCGGCCGGTTTCGCCGGTGAGCGGATCGATCAGTTCCGCGGTGCGTTCCGTTCCCTCGAACTCGTAGTCGGCGTCGAACGTCCGGGCCCCCTGCCATGCAAGCCAGACGAGTCGTCCGTGGTCCAAGCGTCGGCGGACGACCAACAGGCCGTCGCCGGGGCCGTGCGACGGCGGGCGCAGCCGGCGAGGGCCAGCAGCCCGTCGGCACCGCCGACGGCGCAACGGGAACCGGACGCGCGCAACCGGGCCTCGGCGCGGCCACGGGCCTCGCGCAGGCGGGCGCGGCGTTCGTCGAGACGACCCCAGCCCGGCACGTCCTCCGGCAGCCGGTCCTCCCAGAGGATCGCCGCCCCGCGCTCGCCGAGGTCGGCCAGCCGGGCCAGGGTCGTTTCGGGCATCGTCGCGCAGGGCGGCACCCAGACCGCGCGCCACCCGACGCCCTCGGGCGTGCGAAGCGACCCGTCCGCTCCGACCTCGAGGCGCTCGAGGAGGCGATCGGACACAAAATCGAAGGCCACTCCGCGCCGCCAAAGTCCAGCGGCGGAGCGGCCCACCGGCTGCCCGCGCAGCCAGGCGGGATGGTGGACGGCGCAGGCGATCGGCGCGGCCGGTTTGCCTGCCGGCGGCGGCGTCATCCAAAGGTCGTGCATCGGCCAGTAGACCAGGAGATCGTGGTCCGGCCGGCCGGCGCGGAGCGCCGACTGCACGCACGCGATCGAGTCGTTGAGCGTCCGGATCTCCCGCCAGAGCGGATTGCGCGGATGGAGTTGTGAGGAGGCGTAGAACAGCCAGCCCGGCCATGCGGCGTCGTCCGGCGAGTACACGGAACCATGGTAGATGACGTAGTCGACGCCCGCGGCGAACAGGAGGTCGGCGAGGCACTTCAGTTCTTCCAACGTCTCGCAGAAGTGCTCGGCCATCCACGTGCCCGTCTTGGCGGCGATCAGGGGGCGGCCGGCGAGGTGGGCAGCCGACGAGGCAAACTTCGATACGATCGGGTCGCGGTCGCCCTCGCCAAACCGTTCGTCGAATCCCGAGGCCAGCGGATCGCGGTCGCCGCGGCCAAACATCTCGGTCTCCGCAATGTCCGCCAGCGCGTAGAGGTCAAGCAGGTTGGCCGCCGCGCCATGGGCCTGCAGCCGGGTGAGGAAGCCGCACCGACGGCTGTCAGCGATTTGGAGCTCTACAACGCATTCGATCGCAATGTCGGACAACGCCGAGCGCTAATCCGCGGCGACGGGGGCGCGCCGGTCCACGGGCCCGCGTCCCGCAAGCGCGTCCAGTTCCTCGAGGGGGTCGTTGCCGTGCCGCTTGATCCAGAACCCGCGCAATTCGGGCGACCAAGTGCAACCGAAGTACTCGTAGGAGTCGTGGTAGACCGCCCGCGGCCGCGCGTCGGCGGGAGGCTGGAACCGCTCGAACCACCAGTCCAGCCACACGCGCATCGAGCGCGGCGAATATGGATTGGTCATGTACCCTTCTCCGCCAGGAGCGGCGCGTTTCACCCGCAACCGGGTCGGCCGCGTGTGGAGGCGACCATCCCTCACCTCCCATGCCTGGCCGCCGAGGTCCTCGGTCACCGGCGGACCGCCGAAACACCAGCCGGTTCCGACGGTCAGGTCCACGCCGAGGCCGAGGGCGCGGGCCTGGCGAACTGTGAACGCGAACAGCTCGAGCCACCGCGGCGAAAGGTACGGCACATCGCGCGCCTCGGCGCCGCGCACGCCGTAGATGGGGACGACGTGAACGCCGCCGAAGCCGCCGTCGCGGAATTCCCGGAGGCGCCGGGCGAGGTTGGTCTCGTCCACGGCGCTGCCGGGCCACCAGTGGTAGGCCCAAGGGCGGGCCTCCGGCGCAAGGTCAGAGGCGGCCGTCCCCGCCACGGCCAGGGCGGTGAGGAGAAGGATCCCCGTCACGGTTTCCGCCTGTCCATCCTCGGAGGCCTAGCGCCGCCGCCCGTCGGCGAGGGCGCGGGCGGCCTCGCGATCCGCCTCGCGCCGTTTCAAAGTTTCCCGGCGGTCCTCGTGGGCCCGGCCACGGGCGACGGCCAGTTCCACCTTGGCCCGCCCGCCCCGAAAATAGATTTTCAGGGGAATTAGCGTGAATCCTCGCTGCTGGACGCGGCCGGCGAGGCGGTCGATTTCACGTCGGTGGAGGAGGAGGCGCCGAGGCCGGCGCGGTTCGTGGTTGTGGACGTTGCCGCAGGCGTAGGGGGCGATGTGGCAGTCCACCAGCCACGCCTGGCCCCCCTCGATCTCGGCATAGCTGCCGGCCAGGGAGGCCTGGCCCTCGCGCAGGGACTTGACCTCCGTGCCGCGCAGTTCGAGACCGGCCTCGAGGGTGTCCGTGATCTGGTAGTCGTGGCGGGCCTTGCGGTTCTCCGCCACAACGCGGATGCCCGACGTATCGCCGCGTTTCACCGCCTCCAGCATCGCCCGGCCGGGCGGCCGATTGCAAGCCCCCGGAAAAACGGCCGCGCCCCGGCGGGGCCGGGGCGCGCAGCGAGAGAACCGCCGCGACCTACAGCCCCAGCGTCCCCTCCCACCGCGAACGCTCGCGGTGGCGGAGGTCCTCCGCCGTCACCAGCATCTCCACGGTCAGCTTGCCCATCGCAACCTCTTTCAGCGCGATGTCCATCTTCTCCATGTTCAGGTTGTCCGGCTTGACCAGGGGCCGCTGGCCGCTGATCAGTTGGCGCACCCGACGGGACACCATGTTGATCAGCACGGGCACGCTGGGCACCCGCGTCCGCGCCTGCTCGAGGTACTGCACGTTCATGCGACGCCGTCTCCGAAATGCTTGCGAATCAGCCAGGTTACCTACGATCGACCCGGCCGTCAACCGCCGCCGCGCCGCCTCACAAGCGGCTGCCGAGCGAGCGGGCGCCGTAGAGGGCGTCGTCGCCCAACGCATCGGCGATCCGAAGCAACTGGTTGTACTTGCTGATCCGGTCGCTGCGGCTCATCGAGCCGGTCTTGATCTGGCCGGCGTTGGTCGCCACGGCGATGTCGGCGATCGTTGCGTCCTCGGTCTCTCCGGAGCGGTGGCTGATGACGACGCCGTAACCGGCGCGCTTGGCCAGCTCGATCGCGTCCAGCGTCTCAGTGAGGGTGCCGATCTGGTTGACCTTCACGAGGATCGCGTTGGCCACGCCCGTCTCGATGCCGCGCCGGAGGAATTTGACGTTCGTGACGAAGACGTCGTCGCCGACCAGCTGGATCTTCGAGCCGAGCCGGCGCGTCATCAGGCGCCAGCCGTCCCAGTCCTGCTCGGCCATGCCGTCCTCGATGCTGACGATGGGGTACGCTTCGACCCAGCGCTCCCAGTACTCGACCATCTGTTCGGAGGTCCGGGAGGAGCCGTCGCTCTTCTTGAACACGTACCGCTTCTTCTTCGGGTCGTAGAACTCGCTCGCGGCGGGATCGAGGCAGATGGCGATCTGGTCCCCCGGGGTGTACCCGGCGGCCTCGATCGCTCGGAGGATTGCCTCGATCGCGGCCTCGTTGTTGGGCAGATGGGGGGCAAACCCGCCTTCGTCGCCGACGGCCGTGCTCAGGCCCATCTTCCGCAGCACGCCCTTCAGCGCATGGAAGACCTCGGCGCTCATCCGGATCGCCTCGCGGAAGTCGGGGGCGCCCCGCGGGCAGATCATGAACTCCTGTACGTCCACCGGCGCATCGGAGTGCGCGCCGCCGTTGAGCACGTTCAGCATCGGCACCGGCAGCGCCTTGGCGTTGGCGCCGCCGATGTAGCGGAAAAGCGGCACGCCGAGCAGGTTCGCCGCGGCGTGCGCGGCGGCCAGCGACACGCCGAGGATCGCGTTGGCGCCGAGCTTGGACTTGTTCTCCGTGCCGTCCAACTCGATCAGCAGCCGGTCGAGGCCGACCTGGTCGAGCGCGTCGAAGCCCAACAGCTTGGGCGCGATCACCTCGTTCACGTTGCGGACGGCCTTGCGGACGCCCTTGCCCAGGTACCGTTTTTTGTCGCCGTCCCGCAGCTCCACGGCTTCGTGCTCGCCGGTGGAGGCGCCGGAGGGCACGGCGGCGCGGCCGGTCGTGCCGTCGGCCAGCGTCACCTCGACCTCGACGGTGGGATTGCCGCGGGAATCCAGGATCTCCCGCGCGAAGACATCCATGATCTCGGACATGCGTCGGTTCCTCCGCCCTTCCCCTTCCGTGCGGGGAAAAGGGCGTTCAGTATAGCCGCGCCGTCTCCGCCCCGCAACTCGCCGGCAGCCGCGGCCGGGCTGCGCTGCCGGCCGGCAGTCCGACGGCGTCAACCCGCCGCCCTTCCTGACCGGGACGCGGCGGGACGAACCCCACGAGGCCCTGGCGGTTTCGCTTGCAGGTTGCGGTCCCCCTTCGGTCCGGTGGCGGCGCCACTTCGCGGCGCCTCACGGCGCGCGGCGGCCGCGGGGGCTGATGCAGGGCTGGTGCGCGGAACAGACACCGGCGGGCCTGCCAAAGGAGCCCCCGGGGATGCTCACCTGCTGGGGCAGGACCGGCCGCCGGACTGAGCTGCCCCCGCCCTGCACGCCCCGGCACGCTGGGCCGCGATGCGACCCGGCCGCCGAGGGCATCCGACCCGGCGTCAAACGCGCTTGTCCCATCCGCTTCCCGTGGACAATATCAGGCCGATGAAGATCGTCTGCGCCCAGAGCGTCCTCGCCGCACGGGAGGCGTTTTCGACGGTCGGCCAGACCGTGGTCCTGCCGGACCGCCGGATCGGACGCGACGACGTCCTCGACGCCGATGCGCTGGTGATCCGCTCGAAGACCCGCGTGACGCACGACCTCCTCGACGGCACACGCCTGGCGTTCGTCGGCACGGCGACCGCCGGCTTCGACCACATCGACACCCTGGCCTGCGCCGAACACGACGTTGCGTGGACCGCCGCTCCCGGCTGCAACGCGGAGAGCGTGGCCGACTACGCCACCGCGGCCCTGCTGGTCTGGTCCCTCCGGCGTGGCCGGCCGCTGGGCGGCCTGTGCATCGCTGTCATCGGAGTCGGCCAGGTCGGCAGCCGCGTCGTCCGTCGAGCCGAGGCCCTCGGCCTGCGGCCGCTGCTCAACGACCCTCCGCGCGCACTGGCCGAGCGCGATCCCGTCTTCCGCAACCTGGACGAGATCCTGCCGCAGGCCGACGTCGTTACGCTGCACGTTCCGCTCACGGACGAAGGGCCTTTTGCGACCCGCCGCATGGTGGATTGCCGGTTTCTCGCTCGACTGAAGCCGGGCGCGCTCTTCATCAACGCCTCGCGCGGCGAAGTGGTGGACGAGTCGGCCCTGCACCTGGCCCTTGATGGCGGCCAGGTCTCGGACATCGTCCTCGATGTCTGGGACCGCGAGCCGGACATCGATGCCCGGCTGCTCGACCGTGCCCTGATCGCCACGCCGCACATCGCCGGCTACTCGTGGGACGGCAAGCTCGCGGGCACGGCGCAGATCTACCGCGCATTGTGCGGTTTTTTCGAGGTCGAGCCGCGGTGGGATCCCGCCTCCGTCGAGCCGCGCGCGCGGCCCCCCGCGGCGGTCGTCCATGCTGCCGGCCGGCCTGACGAAGCCGTGCTGTCGGACATGGTCCGCTCCACGTACGACATCGAGGCGGACGACCGCGCCCTGCGCGGCCTTGGCGCGCCCGAGGGGGAGTCCCTCCCCGAGCGCTTCGAGCGCCTCCGCAAAACGTACCCGGTCCGCCGTGAGTTCCCGGCCGCCCGCGTCGAGGTGATCGGCGCGTCCGATCGCCTTCTACGCCGCGCCGCCGGACTCGGCTTTCGGGTGCCGCTGCCCTGAAGAGCGGAGGGTTCGACATCCCCAGCCGTCCGGCGTGTATGCTAGCCTGACAAAAGGAACCATGTGCGATGACCTCGATCCGGCATTTGCTCCTGGGTCTGCTGGCGACCATCGGTGGGGCGGTCGGCGTCTTGGGCAAGCCACCCACCGAGGAAGAGATGGCAAAAATCCGCGCGGCGTTGCCGGAGCGGCCCCAGGTGCCGCCCAAAAAGGCGCGACGCGTCCTGATCTTTTCGCTGACGAAAGGCTTCCGCCACTCCGCAGTCGAGTGCGGCGCATTCGCACTGCGGGAAATGGGTAAAAGATCCGGGGCGTACGAGGCCGAGGAGAGCGTGGATCCGGCCGTCTTCGGCCCCGACCGGCTGCGCCGCTACGACGCCGTGATCTTCAACAACACCAGCGGGCAGCTGTTCGAGGAGCCGGAGCGGAAGGAGGGCCTGTTGTCCTATGTCCGCGGCGGCGGGGGAATCGTGGGCGTCCACGCCGCGACCGACTGCTTCTACGAATGGCCCGAGTTCGGCGAGATGATGGGCGGCTATTTCGACGGTCATCCCTGGCACGAGGAGGTCGCCATGCGGATCGAGGAGCCCGACCATCCCGTCCTCGCCGCGTTCGGCGGCCGGACGGAGTTCCGCGTCAAGGACGAGATTTATCAGTTCAAGAACCCGTACTCGCGCTCGAGGCTTCGCGTGCTCATCAGCCTCGACACCACGAAGATCGACATGACGAAGAAGGGCATCAAGCGCACGGACAACGATTTCGCCGTCTCCTGGGTCCGCCCGTACGGCCGGGGCCGGGTGTTCTACTGCTCCCTCGGCCACCGCGAGGAGATCTTCTGGAACCCCGTCGTGTTGCGGCACTTCCTCGACGGCATCCAGTTCGCGATCGGCGACCTGCAGGGTCCGGCCGAGCCCCGACCGGGGAAGTGACCCATACTGGTTCCCCGCCGGTGGACGCGCGCGCGTCAGGGACGGACGGCGGCCCGCTGCTCGAGCTGGTCGGCCGACGGCGAAGCTGCCGGGCCTACCGGCCGGACCCGATCTCGGACGACGCGCTTGTTTACCTTCTCGAGTGCGCGCGCCTGGCCCCTTCCTCGTGCAATCGCCAACCGTGGCGGTTTGCCGTGGTCCGCGACCCCGCCCTTCGCCGCCGGCTGGTGCACGAAGGCTGTCTGCCCGGTCTGAAGCTCGGATGGGCCGAGTCGGCGCCGGTGCTGATCGCTCTGGGTATGGAACGCGAGGTCGTCACGCATATCCTCGGGGCGGCCGTGTCGCGGATCGATTACCCGTGGATCGACATGGGCATCGCCGGCGAACACCTCGTGCTGGCGGCGACGGAGCTGGGCTTGGGCACGTGCTGGATCGGCTGGCTGAAGCCCGCAAAGGTGCGCGCCCTCGTCGGCTGGAGGCGTTCCGTCTGGCCCGTCGCCCTGATCGCGGTCGGCCGGCCCGCGTGGACCGAGCCGCCCCGCCCGCCGGCCGAGCGCCGCCATCCGCTAGAGGCAATGGTGCGCTGGCTGTGACGCGGCGGCACCCGCACGCGGCCGTCCCGGTCGTGACGGCGTCGTTTCCCTTCGCCCCATCGTTGAAGTAAGGAATGGAAACCATGAGCATTGTCCGACTGAAATCCGCCGTTTACCGTCGCCGGTTCCTGCGTGCGGGAGGGGCGGCCCTGGCCGTTCAGATCGTGCCGCGCCGCGTCCTCGGCGGCCCCGGCCTTGTCAGCCTCAACAGCGAGATACTGCGTGCCGTGATCGGCGTCGGCGGCATGGGGCGGGGGCACCCGCGCATGGAGGGGCCCGCACGGTCGCCGTGTGCGACGTGGACGCCAAACGGCTCGAGGAGGCCCTGCGACAGTGCCCTGACGCCCGCGGCTACCGTGACTTCCGCGAGGTCGTCGCCCGGCCGGACGTGGACGTCGTCCACATCGCGACCCCGCCGCACTGGCACGGCCTCATGGCGCTCGCCGCGCTGCGGGCGGGCAAGGACGTCTGGTGCGAAAAGCCCATGACCAAGACCGTCGCCGAGGGCATCGCCGTACGCGAGGCCGTCCGCGCCCACGCTCAGATCTTCCGGGTCAACACCTTGTTCCGGTTCGGCAACGAGTTCTACAAATCGGGCACCAACGCCACGCAGCTAAAAAAATCGTCGCGGCCGGCCTGCTCGGCTGGCCGCTGCGCGTCGTGGTCAGCGAGGCGACCGGTTTTTCATGGAAATTCGACTGGTCCGGCCGGCGGACCGCCGCCCCTCAGCCCGTTCCTCCCGAACTGGACTACGACATGTGGCTGGGCCCCGCCCCGTGGAAGCCCTACCATCCCCACCGGGTTCGCAGCACCTTCCGGGGCTACTGGGATTACGACGGCGGCGGGCTCGGCGACATGGGCCAGCATGACCTCGACCCCTTCCAATACCTCCTAGGCAAGGACGACACCGGCCCCGCCGAGGTCACCGCCGAGGCCCCGCTCCAGCACCCCGAGGCCGCCGGGTCGTTTGACGAAATCCGGCTGCGCTACGCCGACGGCTGCAAGATCGTCCTCGACGGCCGCCCCGCCGCCGGCCGGCGCGTGCCGATCCTCGAAGGCCCGCGCGGTCGTGTCTATCCTGGGCTGGAGTCGGACCTCCCCGGTCTGCGCCGCCTCCTCGCCGGATTGCCCGATCCGTCCCCGCAGGAAAACAACTTCTACGAGTGCGTCCGATCCCGCCGCGCGTTCGGCTTGAACGAGCGGAACGGACATCGGTCGTGCACGCTCGTCAACCTCGCGGTGCTCGCGTGGCGGCTTGGCCGACCGGTCCGCTGGGACCCCCACCGGGAAACGCTGGTCGGCGCCGACACCGCCGCGGAGCGTCTGTTCCATCCGCCGATGCGCGCCCCCTGGAGCCTCGCATGAGCCTTCACCGATTCCGCGGCCCCGTCGCCGCTGCGTTCGCAGCCATCGTGTCCGCCGGGAACGCCTTGGCCGGAGACGCCCTGACGCCGGGATGGATGGACCGGATCGCGACCGGCAGATGGACGCAGGTCCGCGCCGAGGTCGACCGCGCATTCGCCGCCGGCGAGCCGGCGGTCTCCGAGGTCGTTCGCGCGATCCGTCCACCCGGCGACCCGGCTGAAGCCGCCCCACGCATGGCGCTGCACGCCCTCGCGCTCGCGGCGGCGGCCCCGGACGCCGGGCCACGGCGCGCCCTGTTTGCCCGCGCCGTCGCAGGTGGCCTCGCCGCCACAGACGATCCGGAGATCCACCGCATTCTCCTTGGTGCGCTGCAAATCAGCGGTACGACCGACGCCGTGCCGGCCATCGCCGCCTGCCTCGCCGATCCAGCGGTGGCCTCCGCCGCCTGCGCCGCGCTGGAGTCTCTATCCGACCCCGCGGCCGATGCCGCGATGATCGCGGCGTTGCGCACCGGCAGCCCGGCGACCGTCGGGCTCCTGTTCGCGCTTGGCCGCCGCCGCGCCGCGGCGGCAGCGGACCTTGCGCTGGCGCGAGCGCGCGACGCC
>OGCI01000597.1_pt1 | contig 38995 bp, 33 predicted proteins | sample 1570021 | NCBI WGS metagenome assembly OGCI01 (sample SAMN06264664, study PRJEB24512) | hot springs metagenome | isolation source: Hot spring water | place: South Africa: Tshipise | collected 2015-06-21 | reverse complement strand
GCGAGCCAACGAGCAGTTGTTGGTAGCGATCCGGCGCGAGTATGAGGCCAGCCGTCAGACCTATGGCAGCCCGCGCCGCCCATCAGAGTCGTGCTATACTCAGAGGTGCGTGCAAAGGGTGTCAGTGTTTCAGGGCTTTGTTGGAGTTGCAGGATTTGTTCCATGCGCGACAGACGACCGGTTGACGAGCTATCCATCGAAGAACTGGAGCGCATTCTCGCCATTCGTAAGCGCGAAGCCCGTCAGGCCCGGCTGCAAAAGCTGGGTACGCAGGGACGCCGCGTGCCGCTGACTGCGCCGCTCGACACGCCCCCGGAACCGCCCCCACCCCCGCCTCAGCAACACGAGGCCGCCGAAGATGTTCCACCGCCAGAGCCGCCCGTTACCTATGACATCACCGACGACGTGCCGCGTTTTGAGGACGAATTGCCGCCACCGCCGCCACGCCCTGCCGAGCCGGTGAACGCGACGACAGCAGCAGCGCCGTCTGCGCCAGCCCGCTCGCGTCGCCGCGCCGCGTGGGACAGCCTGTTGCTGATGGTAGAGATTGTGGCGGTGTTGGGCGTGATCGCGGTGCTGATCGCCGGCGCGTACCTGATCATCCTGGAAAGCGACCGGATCGAAGCGCTGGAGCAGAAATCGGCGGATATTCAGCGCGAGGCCGAAGCTCTGCGCGCTACGCCGACGCCCCTGCCAGAATTGAGCGTCCGCCTGTCGGATTACGTGCTGCCCGGCGGCCACTATTCCCCGGATGTAACTGGTGGTGAAGGTGCGTTCAACCTGGAGGAGCTGCCTGCCAGCATTCGCCCGGTGGCCATGGCTCAGCTCACCGCGCCCAGAGCCGAGCGCGTCACGCCGCAGCCGAGCAACCCCGTGCGCATTGTCATCAACACGCCGCGCGTGCAGGTAGACGCCTCGATCTACGGCGGCGACGACTGGTATAGCCTGCAAAAGGGCGTCGGGCATTTCCTGGGCAGCGCCAATCCCGGCGAAGACGGTAACATGGTCTTGACCGCGCACAACGACATCTACGGCGAAATCTTCCGCGACATCCAATATCTGGAACCGGGCGACGAAATTCGCGTGCAGGCCAACAACGGGCGCTGGTATACTTACGTTGTCTTCCAGAAGGAAGTGGTCGCACCGACCGAAGTGCGCGTCCTGGAACGGGGTAACGAGCCGATCGTCACGCTGATCACCTGCCATCCCTACCGGGTGGACAATATGCGCATGGTAGTCTTCGGGCGGCTGACAGATAGCGGACGCTAGCGGCTGTTTGTGGTACACTGGGGGTCGCCTGAACAGGTGATCTTGGCAAAGGAGACTGGCAACGTAAATGGCGAAGAAAGTACGCCGACCCCATCTGCCCGATGAAACGCTGGAGCGCGCGCGGCGTGAATTGCAGCGCGCTGGTCAATTGCCGGAGCAGCCGCAGCCCGTCGCGCAGGCGCAGGCTGCGCACGTGGCCGAAGCAGTAGCTCGCCCGGCAACCAGGACGCGCGGTCCGGCGGACCTGCGCAGCGAGTATGCGTATGTGCTGGCCGACCTGAAGAACATGGCTACGGTGGCCGCTGCCTTCATGGTTGTGCTGGTGATATTGTCGTTTTTCCTGTAAGGCGGTTGCTCTTGCGCCACGCCCAGGGGCCAGCTAGGGCCCCTTTTCTGTGTCGGCATCGGGCGAGGGCGGCTGCTGAGGTCTGGGGATGCCAGTTCTGCTACGCGGCGGTAAGGGGCGCAGTGGCCCGTTGATGGGTTTGCGCGGCGTCTCCGCGCCCTTGCGCTGCGCGGGCAACGGCTTGATGCCCCGCCCCGGCGTGCGGTGAACCGTGCGCTGACTCTGCAATTCCAGCGGCGGGGCGGCGTCCTGTTCCTCACCGGAATCGGCGCTCGCTTTCAGGGGCACCAGCACGCGGATGCGCGTACCCTTGCCGGGGGCGCTGTCAATGTGCAGGGTGCCCTGGATCAGTTCGGCGCGTTCGCGCATGTTGACCATGCCCAGGCTGCCGCGTTGCTCGTAGCCCGTCCCCATGGCCTGCAGGTCGAAGCCCACCCCATCGTCTTCGATCTCAACAGCTACGGCCCCGTTTTCAGCCAGCAGCCGTACCCAGATATGGTTGGACTGCGCGTGCTTGCGGGCATTGTTGACGGCTTCTTCGGCGATGTAGAAGAGCACGCCCTGCGCATTGGCGTCCAGCAGGCGCTCGACTTCGGGTGAGCCTTCGACCAGCACTGTCGTGTCGTAAGTGTCGCGCATTTTCTCGGCTAGTTGTTCCAGCGCGGCCAGCAGACCCTTGCTTTCCAGGGCCAGCGGGCGCAGCGTGAAGAGCATATGACGGATCTCTTTGGTGGTGCGGCGCGCCAGTTCTTCGATCTTCCACAGCTCTTCCAGCGCCTGCTGAGGCTGCCGCTCTACCAGGCGGCGGATGTAGTTGATGCGCATGGCGATCGCGGCGACGGTCTGTGTGGGGCCGTCGTGCAGGTCGCGGGCAAGCTTCTTGCGGGCGTCCTCTTCAACCTCGACGATGCGCTCTTTTTCCAGCAACAGGTTCTGGTAGAGCACGGCGTTTTGCAGCGCCAGCGCCGACTGTGTGCCAATCGCCGTCATCAGTTCCAAATGTTCGTCGGAGAAGGCGTTGGGGCGATCCGCCCCGAAGACCATCACGCCGTACACGTCAATGCCCGCCCGCAGCGGGATCGCCAGCACCGATTTGGCCTCTTGAAAGGCGACGAAATAGCTCAGTTCCGGGTCGCGGTTGCCGTCGCCGCCGAAAACAGGGGTGGCGCTGTTGAGTGCCAGGCCCAGCACGCCCTGTCTGCCTGGCACGGCGACTGTGGCATCGGCGCGGGTGAGGCCCTGCGCTGTGATCACGCGCAACAGATGATCCTCCCCCTGGAAGAGCAGCACGGCGCTGATCAGACGCACGTTGGGGCCCAGTTCGTCGCGCAGGGCCAGCGTGCCAATGCCCTGGGCCGCTTCGAGTACGCGGCGGTGATCCAGGGACGCGCTCAGCGCATTGGCCATCTCGTAGATGGCGCGCGCCCTTTCGCGGGCGGCGCGCAGGCGCTGCGCCTCGTCCAGCCGCTCCGCCCAGCTCATCTCGCGCAGGCTGCGCCGTGTGGCCCAGCCCAACGCGCCCACACTACCCAGCAGGAGCAGATTGAGCACCCAATGAGCAAGCGACTCCCCGGTGAGCGGGTCGAGCAGCGCGCCAGGCAGGCTGGCCAGCGTCACCAGCAGCAGCGCCAGCAGCATACCCCCCAGACCAGCGCGGAAGGCCGCGGGTAAGATGGCCACCGCGCCCAGTGCCAGCAATGGTGTGCCCGCGCCCCGGTAGGCCCAATAGAACGCTCCTGCCAGCGCTCCGTCCAGCAGAGTGCTCAGCGCAGCGAGCAGGCGCGGGGGAGCGGCCAGGCTCAGCACGCCCAGCAACAAGTTGGCGACTGAGCCTGCTGCCAGCACCAGCAATACCCGCTCATCGCGATAGCCTGGAGCGATTCCCAGCGCGTCACCGGTCAGGGGGCCAGGCAAGGCTACCCCTGCCAGCAATAGCCAGCGCAGCCAAAACAGGATGCGATCCAGATGCCGACCCGGTCTCATTCAGTCAGTCCGTTGCCCCAAAACAAAAAACCGCCCTACAAAATACGGCGGCTTCTGAAAAATCGGAGTGGGCGCGAAGGGACTCGAACCCCTGACCTCACGGATGTGAACCGTGCGCTCTAACCAGCTGAGCTACGCGCCCACGATTGCGCGCATTATAGCATCGTTGCCGGGCGCTGACAAGGCCATCGTTCCGATTTTTCTTCCCCGCCACCTGCGATTATACCGCGAACTGCCAGGGTAAAGCGATGGTTGGGTGCGCGCGCAAAACGTGTCAGGCTGTGTGCTGGGATGGGGGTGAGGTAAAGCGGCAAGCGGTTTGAGGCAATCCCCCTGTGTCCTCATTGCCGGACGAAGGCAGAACCGGTATGATCTGCGCATGACTGACCCGTCTCAGGCTCTTGTCAGGCGAGGGCCGGATCAACATACCTGGTATGTCGTGGCCCGCGCGCCCGATCTCACCGCCGCCGCCATCCCCGCCGGATTGTTGCGCAGTGCGGGGATTCCTGTGTTCCTGCTGCGCGAGGCGGCGGGCAGCGCTATCCCGCTGACAGTGGGGCGGCTGGGCGGCGTAGAGGTCATCGTGCCCGAAGCATACTACCTGGAAGCAAGAGCCTTACTGGACGCCGAACCGCTTTCTTGGGACGAGCTTTCCTCCGGCGATGAGGAATCCTGACTGGCATGGACAATGTGCATCTGGTTTCTGGCCAAGCTCACGAGCGCTCTCACAGCGATAGGGCGGCTGTAGCAGACAGCCTGGTGGTGCCGCCCCTGCGCCGACGCCGACGCGCCCATCCGTGGCATGTGTTGCTGGCACCGGCCTTTGGGCTGGTGTTGCTGGCGATCTGGACCTTGGTGGCGCGCTCCGGCCTGTACGCTTCCTTCATCGTACCCTCGCCAGCGAGCGTGGCCGAGCGCTGGTGGGGATTGGCGTCGAGCGGCGCGCTGGCCCGTCATACAGCGGTGACGCTGCGCGAAGTGCTCACCGGCCTGTTGGTGGGCGTGTGGACGGCGTTCTGGCTGGGCTACCTGATTGCGCGAAGTCGCCCGGTCGCCTATATGCTGACCCCCTATCTGGTGGCCCTGCAGGCGGTGCCCATCGTGGCCATTGCCCCGTTGCTGATCATCTGGTTCGGCGCGGATGTGACCAGCAAGGTAATCATCTGCGCGCTGATCGTGTTCTTCCCCATGCTGGTCAACACGGTGATCGGGATGCGCAGCATTCCGCCGGAACTGCGCGACCTGATGCGCGCGCTGGAAGCCACGCCGCTGCAAACCTTCTGGCATCTGGAATTGCCCGCCGCCCTGCCCATTGTCATCGGCGGGCTGAAGGTCAGCGCCACGCTCTCGGTGATCGGGGCCGTGGTCGGCGAATTCGTCAGTGCCAGCGCGGGATTGGGCTACCTGATCAACTTCGGGCGTGGCACCTACGACACGCCGCTGGTCATCGCCGCCGTCTTCACCCTGACCGCCCTGGCGCTGATCCTCTATGGCCTGGCGGCCTGGCTGGAGCGTATCCTGCTCGGCTGGCAACGTGTCAACGAGCACCCCTAGCCAACGTCGCCATCCTCGCTAAACTTGAGCGCGCAATCGCCCGTCTAATGAGTAGAAAGGGAGTGTCTGTATGCCTGACCAAGCCTCACGCTTTCGCCAACGCGCGCTGTTGCTGGCCGGCGTCGCCTTGGCCCTGGCTGTCTTGCTCATCGTCGCCTATGCGCTCTCGCGCGAAGACGAAGAGCCCGACGGCAAGACCAAAGTCACCCTGTTCATGAGTTACATTCCCAGTGTGCAGTTCGCCCCCGTCTATGTGGCGGCGGAGCGCGGCTACTTCGCCGAAGAGGGGATCGATATCGCTTTCGAGAACAGCTTCAACGAAGCGGATGGCGTGGAGCGCATCGCCAACAACGACCTGCAGTTCGGGCTGATCAGTGGTGAGCAGGTCATTCTGGCACGCGCGAATGATCGCCCGGTGGTGTACGTCTTCGAATGGTATCACCGCTTCCCGGTGGGGATTGTCTCGCCTGCCGACCTGAACATCACCAAACCCGAAGACCTCAAAGGCCGGGTGGTGGGCATCCCCGGCCCGCAGGGGGCCAGCTACATGGGGCTGCGCGCGCTGCTCAACGCCGCCGGCATGAGCGAAGATGACCTGGGCGAACTACGCTCGATTGGCTTCGCTGCGCCGGAGAACATTTGCGAGGGCAAGGTAGAAGCTTCGGTGGTGTACATCGCCAACGAACCGCTGACCATTCAGCAACAGTGCACCGAAGTCAACGTGATCGAAGTCTCCGACTACGCGGCGCTGGTCTCCAACGGGCTGGTCACCAACGAGCAGACCATCCGCGACAAACCGGAGCTGGTGCGGGGCATGGTGCGCGCGTTGCAGCGCGGGATCGCCAATGTCATCGCCGATCCCGACGCCGCTTTCGAAATCGCGGTGGCGGAGTACGTCAAGGACCTGCCCGAAGACCAGTACGACACACAACGCCAGGTCTTGCTCAACTCGATTGAGTTGTGGCGTTCCGACGAATTGGGGCGCACCGATCCCGATTCCTGGCAGACCACGCAGGACATTCTCATCCAGGCGGGGCTGCTCGACGCGCCCCTGGATGACCTGAGTGCCTGCTACAACATGGACTTCCTGCCTCAGTGAGGCGTGCTGCAGGGACAGGGCGCATGATCAGCACCGCCATACTGGCCGCCGAGCATATCACTCACATCTACCGCGCCCCCGAAGGAGACGTCCCCGCCCTGGATGACGTGTCCTTCCGCCTGGCGCGCGAATCCTTCACCTGCCTGGTGGGGCCGAGCGGGTGCGGCAAGAGCACGTTGCTGCGCATCATGGCTGGTCTGCTGACGCCCACCAGCGGGCGGGTGCTGCTCGACGGGCAACCCCTCACGCGGGCACAACGCCGCGTGGGGATCGTCTTCCAGAAAGCGAACCTGATGCCATGGCGCACCGTGGCGGGCAACCTGTCGCTGCCGCTGGAACTGGCTGGCCTGCCGCCCGCTGAACGGCTGGAACGCACCCGCGCCATGCTGGAGCTGACCGGCCTGGAAGGGTTCGCTGGGACGTATCCGGCGGCGCTCTCCGGCGGCATGGCGCAGCGTGTGGCGATCGGGCGGGCGCTGATCCACGATCCGGAAGTGCTGCTGCTCGACGAGCCGTTCGGCTCATTGGACGCTCTGACGCGCGAACAGATGAGCGAGGAACTGCTGCGCATTTGGGCGCACCATCGTAAGACAGTGCTGATGGTCACACACAGCATTTCGGAGGCGGTGCTGCTCGCCGACCGTGTGCTGGTGATGGGGCCGCGCCCGGCGCGCTTGGTGGCCGATGTGCCCATTCCCCTGCAACGCCCGCGCAGCCTGGAACTGCTCCATCAACCCGACTTTGTCGCCCTCACCGAGCGCGTCCGCCGCGCCATCCGCCTGGCCTGAGGGCGGTGCCCCTCATCCCCCAGCCCCTTCTCCCGCGCTGCGGGAGAAGGGGAGCGCTCGTGCGAGAGACAGTAAGTCCCCTCGCCCCGCGACGCAGTCGCGAGGGAGAGGGGATTGAGGGGTGAGGGGCGGCAGACTGCTGCAAACAGCCCGTCACATTTGCGCGCACCCGTCCAGCTTCTGCCTGGGGTGCATTTCAGTTGAGTTCACGAGTGCCAGCGAACTGAGGCGAATTTCCGAAACCGTGCTTTTGTGAAATGCACCCCTCAAACTGAGTGCGAGCAAAGCTTCTCAGCGATGTGCCCGGTGCGGAGGCGTTTACCTCACCCCCGCTCAGCACTCGCGCGAGGCTGGGAGTGAGGTAAAGCGTCAAGCGGTTTGATGCAATCCCCCTGGTCGGCTGGCTGTCACTTTTTGTTGACGCCCGCCGCGTTTCGTGCTATGCTGCACCTGTGCCTTACCAAGTGCATTGTCCGTAGTGGTAGAGGTGCTCGCCGCCCCGGATGGCAGAGCTTAAAGGCGAAGCTGGTGCGAGTCCAGCGCTGTCCCGCAACTGTGATCCGGTGACGCTCCCTTAAAGGAGACGCGCCGGAAAGCCAGGTCGCCCGCCTCTATCCGCTTTCATCGTCTCGCGGAGGGAGATGGAAGCACGGCGCCCGCCTCCCTGTTGTGACCAGCGCACGGGCGCTGGCCAACGCCTGCGTGCTCCCGAACCCGACCTTCGCGTCGGGTTTTTTTGTTGTCACAGGGCGGCTGGTTATGACGCTTGCCGGCGGCGTCAGGGCAGTTCCGGCGTCTTGATCTTCTGTATTCCGCGCGACGGACGGGCATGGGCACTGGTGCGGACTTGCAGGGTTGGTCACAGTAGCAGTGGAGGAACAGACCCTATGAATGCGCGCCGTTTGCTTGTCGTCTTGCTCGTGCTGAGCCTGGCCGGGCCAGTGCTTCCGGCCAGCGCGCAGGGACCGGCCACCAACCTGACCGCTGGTTGCGTGGACACCTACGACCCGTCCGTAGACTATTTTCCGCAGAAAGCTATCGTCGAATACGCTCAGAACTTCTCCGTCGAATACGCCAATCACTATAAGGTGGTCACCGTCAACCAGACCTGGCCCGGCTCTGATCCGGCTCGCTACGTGCTGGTGCAGTGCGGCACGCCCGCGCCGGAGGATGTGGACGCGGACGCTGTGATCGAAGTGCCCGCGGGATCACTGGTGACCATGGCCACCACGTACCTGCCCTTCGTCGTAGACCTGGGGCTGCTCGACTATCTGATCGGGCACGATGAGTTCGACTATGTGAATACGCCCGAAGTGCGCAGCCGCATCGAAGCGGGCGAGATGACCGAAGTAGGCAGTGGCTCAGGCGTCAGCGTGGAGACCGTCATTGACCTGGAGCCGAGCCTGATCCTCACCTCTGGTTCTGGGTTGGCCGAGTACGACGCCCATCCGGCGCTGATCGCTGCCGGACTGCCCGTCGTGTTGGCCGGTGACTGGCTGGAAATGACTCCCCTGGGGCGCGCCGAGTGGGTGAAGTTCGTCGCCCTGTTCTACAACGCCGAAACCAAAGCCGACGAAATCTTCGGTCAGATCGTCGAGAACTATCAGGCGCTTAGTGAACTGGCCGCCTCCGTTGAGGAACGTCCCACCGTCTTCGTGGACGCGCCCTGGGAAGGCACCTGGTACATGGCCGGTGGCGGTAGTTACACTGCCCATCTGCTGGCCGACGCTGGGGCGGAGTATCTGTGGGCCGACGACGAGTCCACGGGTAGCATGGCCCTCGATTTTGAGACGGTGCTGGAGCGCGCCGCCGACGCTGACTTCTGGGTCAACGCGGGCGGCTACTGGTTCACCAAAGACGATATGCTCGCCGCCGACGAGCGCTTCGCTGAGTTCGCCGCCGTCCAAAACGGCAATGTCTGGAGTAACAATCTGTATCTGAACGACTTCGGTGGCAACTACTACTACGAAGGCGGCATCGCGCATCCGGACTGGATTCTGGCCGATCTGATTGCCATCTTCCACCCGGAACTGCTGCCCGATCACGAGTTCGTGTTCTATCGGCAGTTGCAGTGAGCAAGGAGTAGGCAGTCGGGAGTAGGGGGTTGAGAGCGGCGAGAGCGCGATCGCCAATCAGCGGCTTGTGCCCTTTCGCCCACTCTGTTTCTCCCTACTCCCTACTCTCCAAGGAGCTTGCTATGGCCGAGATCACCCTTCGCCCCATCCCGCAGACACCGGCGGCGGAGGTGGCCCGTTCCGCCGAATGGCCCCGGCTAGGCATTCGCTGGCTGGCATTGCTGGGGCTGCTGGGGACGTTGATCGGCGTGTTTGTGCTCAGCCTGACGCTGGGATCGGTGGATATTCCCCTGGGCGACGTGCTCAAAATCCTGGCGGGCGAGGAACCGGCCCGCAAGACCTGGACGACCATCGTGCTCAAGTTTCGCCTGCCCAAAGCGATCACGGCGACGCTGGCCGGGTCGGCGCTGGCGGTGGCTGGCCTGCAGATGCAGACGCTCTTCCGCAACCCGTTGGCCGATCCGTTCGTGCTGGGGATCAACTCCGGCGCAAGCCTGGGCGTGGCGTTGGTGGTGCTTTCGGTCGGCGTGGCCGGCGTCTCCGCGACTTCCATGCTGGCCGGGTTGGGCCTGTTGGGTAACTTCGGCCTGGTGACGGCGGCTAGCCTGGGCGCGGGCGCAGTGCTGACGCTGATGCTGCTGGTGGCGCGGCGTGTACACAGCAGCACCACTCTGCTCATCCTGGGCCTGATGGTCGGCTATGGGGCGGCAGCGCTGGTGAGCTTGCTGCTCTATTTCAGCATCACCGAGCGCATTCAGGCGTACATCAACTGGACTTTCGGCAGCTTTGGCGGGGTGACCTGGAGTCAGCTACACGTCTTCGCGCCGGTGATCCTGGTCGCGCTGATGCTGGGGCTGGCGCTGGTCAAGCCGCTCAACGCCCTGCTGCTGGGTGAAACCTACGCGCAGACGATGGGCGTCAACGTGCGTTGGGTGCGACTGGCCGTCATCCTCAGCGCGGCAGTGCTGGCCGGAGCAGTCACCGCCTTCTGCGGGCCGATTGGCTTCGTGGGCGTGGCCGTGCCGCACCTGGCCCGTCATCTGTTCCGCTCGTCCGATCACCGGCTGCTGCTGCCCGCCTGCGCCCTGTTGGGGGCGCTGCTGGCGCTGGTGGCCGACATCATCGCGCAGATGCCCGGCACACAGACCGTGCTGCCGCTCAACGCGGTGACGGCGCTGCTGGGGGCACCAGTGGTCGCCTGGGTGATCTTGCGCCGCGGCAGTGCCCGCCCGGCTTACTCTGGCTGAGAATCGTAATGAGTGTTTCAGCGGTTCCTGTCCTCAGTGCCCGCGACCTGACCATCGGCTACACGCGGAAGCACGGCACGCCGGTAGTAGTAGCCGAGCGCCTATCGCTGCGACTGGCCGCTGGCGAACTGGTGTGCCTGGTGGGGCCAAACGGCGCGGGCAAGTCTACTCTGCTGCGCACGCTCGCCGCCATGCAACCGGCGCTGGCGGGCACGGTTCGGCTGGGAGACGACGACATCGTCGCGCTCGACCCGCGCGAGCGCGCCCGCCGTATGAGCGTCGTGCTGACCGAGAGGGTGGAGGCGGGGCACCTCACGGCTTACGCGCTGGTGGCGCTGGGCCGTCACCCCTACACTGACTGGACGGGTCGCCTGGGCGAACACGACGAGGCCGTTGTACGATGGGCCATCGAGACGGTCGGTGCCAAGCCGCTGGCCGCCCGCCTGGTGGAGGAGCTGAGCGACGGCGAGCGCCAGAAGATCATGATCGCGCGGGCGCTGGCTCAGGAACCACTGGTGATGTTGCTCGACGAGCCGACCGCCTTCCTCGATGTGCCCAACCGCGTGGAAATCATGCGCGTGCTGCGCGCCCTGACTCGCCTGACGGGCCGCGCGATTCTACTCTCCACCCACGATCTCGATCTCGCCCTGCGCACCGCCGACCGATTGTGGTTGCTGCCGCGCGGCGGCCCGCTCTTCTGCGGCGCGCCCGAAGACCTGGTGCTCAGTGGAGCGCTGGCGGCCACTTTCCAGGCCGAAGGACTGGCCTTCGACCCCAGCACGGGCAGCTTCACCCTCACCAGACTGCGCACAGAATACGTGGCGCTGGCAGGCGAGGGCCTGGCCGCGTTGTGGACGCGGCGCGCCCTGGAACGTGAGGGCTATCAGGTGGTCGAGAACGGCACGCCGTCGCTGTATCAGGTGACTGTGCTACCAGGCGACCCGCCCCGCTGGCGTATTGACCGGGGCGAACACAGCCAGGAACACGAGTCCATCGCCGCGCTGATCGCCGCGCTGCGTCAGCCGCATCCCCGCGAGACTGTTTGAAAACCTCACTCCCGGCTCCCTCAGCCACGCACGTCTGAGCAGATGGTAAGTGCATAATCAAGCCCCCTCTTTGCACGCGACTATGCATTATCTACAAGTTTCCCCTCACCCCTCAATCCCCTCTCCCAACGCTGTGGGCAAGGGGACTTACTATCTCTTGTGCAAGTGCTTCCCTTCTCCCGCAGCGCGGGCGAAGGAGCCGGGGGTTGAGGGGGCTTTTCAAACGGTCTCTAACCAGACGCTACCTTTCTGGCGTGCGCCGGGTGAGCGCTGCCAGTTGCGCTTCGAGCTCGGCGCGGCGCTGCCCGGCGGCGATCTCTCCGGCCTGTAACGCTCGCCGGTAACGGGCGCGCAGCCGTGCCGGAATGCTCCGCTCCGACGAGGGCGCGAACAACAGCGCCAGCGCCGTCCCGATGGCGCTCCCGCTCAAGACTCCCCCGACAAAGGCCAGCAGCCGACGCATTGCCTCACCTCACTTCTGGCACGACCAGATATCTTGTCTGGCAGGTTCCGGGCACAACAACCCGGAGCACAGTCACAGCAGCGCGCTCAGCAGGCCGCCCGCTGCACCCAGGATCACCAGGGCAGCCGCGCTGACCTGGTAGCGCCACAGCAGCAACGCCGCCGATCCCCCTAGCAGTATAGCATAGACATCCACAAACGCCGCGCGCCCCAGTTCCCAGGTCACTGCGGCCATCAGACCCAGCGCTGCCACATTGACCCCGTCCAGCACGCTGGAGACTGACCTTGAATTGCGAATGCGCGGGATGAGAGGATTACTGAGGGCGACCACCACGAACGCGGGCAGGTAGAAAGCGCCGGTAGCGATCAACGCGCCCGGCACGCCCGCCAGCAGATAGCCCACAAAAGTCGCCGTAGTAGAAAGCGGGCCGGGCGTCATCTGTCCTGCAGCGATGGCGTCAATGAGCACCTGTTCGCTCAGCCAGCGGTGTCGTTCGACCAGTTCCGCCTGCATGAAGGCGAACAGCACATAGCCGGAGCCATAGAGCAACGCGCCGATCTTGAAAAAAGCCCAGGCCAGGGCCAACAGGTTGAAGCTGCCTGTGACGGCGGCAGCGGGCAGTCCCACGCCTGCCAGGGGCAGCGGGAACAGCGCCCGCGCCCGCACACCCCGGCGACCCAGAGCAACCGCCAGGCCGCCCATCACCAGCACCAGCACGAAATTGACGCCCAGGAAGTACAACGCCAGGGCCAGCCCTCCGACCAGCGCCGTCAACGGGCCGGTGACAGCTTTGCGCCCCAGACTCCACAGGGCCGCGACGATGAGGGGGATGATGACCGGTTTGATGCCATACAACAGCCAGCCCGCCGCAGGGGTCGTCCCATAACGGGTGTAGACCCAGGCCAGGGCCAGGGTGATCACCATCCCCGGCAGCACGAAAGCGATCCCGCCCGCCAGCAAACCGGCCAGCCCTGCCCGCACGTAGCCGATGTGCATGGTCATCTCGCTGGAGTTGGGGCCGGGGATCAGGTTGGTTGCGCCGAGCAGATCGAGGAAATGTTGTTCGGAAATCCACTTGCGCCGCTCGACCAGTTCGTGACGCATGATGGCAATGTGCGCCGCCGGGCCGCCGAACGCTGTCGCGCCGATATACAGAAAGGCGCTCCAGACGCGGGCGATCTCGCGCCAGTCGCCCCGCCGGGGAGCGGGCGCATCCGTCACGGTTTGCGGAAGAGACATGGCGGTTCCTGTCCGCTGCTGACGACGTTGTCCTGAGCGGGCGTCGCCTGGCGGGTCAGCTTCATAACAGAGTACTCAGCAGACCCATCGCCGCGCCGAAGATCACCAGCGCCGCCGCGCTGATCTTGAAGCGCCACAGCAGCACGGCGGCCAACCCGCCCAGCAGCACGGCGTAGGCGTCGCTGAAGGCCACGCGCCCCAGGTCCCATAGCACCCCTCCGATCAGGCCGAGCGCAGCGGCATTGACGCCGTCCAGCAGGCTGCTCGCCCAACGGGACTGACGCAACCGCACGATCGCGCTGGCGCTCAGCGCGACGATGGTGAAGGCGGGTAGATAGATACCGACGATCGCCAGAAAAGTGCCCGGCACACCATGAAGCAGATAGCCGATGAACGCCGCCGAACTGGACAGCGGGCCGGGCATCATCTGGCCCAGGGCGATGGCATCTACCAGTTGTTGCTCGCTCAGCCAGGCATAGCGCTTCACCAGGTCGTCGTGCAGAAAGGCGAACAGCACATACCCCGATCCGTAGAGAATGGCCCCCGTTTTCAGGAAGACCAGGAATAGCGCTGCCGGGCTGAAGCCAGTTGAGGTCGAGGCTGCCAGCAACCCTGCCCCGATCAGGGGAACGGGTAACATTCCCCGGCGGCGCACCCAGTCGCTTACCTGGGCTGCGTTCTGCACCCCCCATACTAGCAGACCACCCCCGATCAGCAGGCTGAGCGGGCTGAAGTCGGCGAATGTCAGCGCGAAAACGCCTGCACTCACCGCGGCAGTGAGGCGGTTGTGGATCGCTTTGCGGCCTAGTCCCCACAGCGCCAGGGCAATCAGGGGGACGATCACCGGCTTAATGCCATAGAGCAGCCATCCAACGGTAGGCGTGGTCTGGTAGCGCGCATAGGCCCAGGCCAGGATCGTCATCACCAGCACTGCCGGGGCCATGAACCCCAGTCCGGCCAACACCAGCCCCAGCAGACCGGCGCGCGCCTGTCCCACGTACATGGCGACCTTGCTGGCCGTCGGGCCGGGGGTCAGATTGGCCGCCCCCACCATATCCAGGAACTGCTGCTCGCTGACCCAGCGCCGTCGCACGACCACTTCGTCGCGAATCAGGGCAATGGAAGCGGCTGGCCCGCCAAAGGCCGTCGTGCCGATGCGCAGAAAGAGGCGCGCGACGGCCCATGCCTCGCGCACCCTGGACGAAGCCCCAACAACAGGAACCGGAGCGGACATGGGCTGCTATTGCTCCAGGCGCTCCACGCCACTGCCCGCAGCGGCCTGGCAGACGTACAGATGCGGCGTCAGGCCAGTCCTGGCCATGTAGGCCGGGCCTACTGCCGCGACGAAGTCCTCGACCGCGTCGACGGCTACCACTGCCACCGCGCACCCCCCGAAGCCCGCGCCGGTCATGCGCGCGCCATAGCAACCGGGCTGGGCGTTAGCGATCTCGACGATGGCGTCCAGTTCGGTGCAGCTCACTTCATAGTCGTCGCGCAGGCTGACATGACTCTCGCGCAGGGCCTGCCCGACGGTCTTGAGCGTGTTGCCACGCAACGACATCACCGCGATCTGCACGCGCATATTCTCGCTGACGACGTGTCTGGCCCGCCGGTAGAGCACTGCGCCGAGCTTCTGCCTGGCCGTTTCCACCTGATCCAGCGTAGCGTCGCGCAGCGCTTCCACGCCCAGCATCTCCGCGGCGGCCTCGCACTGTTCGCGGCGGGCAGCGTATTCCGAATCCACCAGGCCGCGGCGCTTGGCCGTATCCATGATCACGATGCTCGCTCCCTGCGGCACGGGGACGGGCTTCGTCTCCAGGCTGCGGCAGTCAATCAGCAGCGCGTGCCCGGCCTGTCCCAGCGCCGAAGCCATCTGATCCATCACACCGCAGGGCATCCCGATGAACTGATGCTCGACTTCGACGCCGCCCAGCGCCTTGTCAAGCTGCGCCATCGTACCACCGGCCAGCGCCAGCCCCAGTTCGATCATCACCACTTCCACGGCTGCCGACGACGACAGTCCTGCGCCGATCGGGATGTCGCCGCCAATGACCGCATCGAAGCCCGGCACGGTGTAGCCCTGGTTTTCCAGCCACCACAGCGACCCGCGCGGATATTTGCTCCAGGCAGGCAGGTCGGGATCGTCCAGGTTGTAGAGCGAGAAAGTGGTCTCGGCGTGAAAATCTATCGAGATGAGGTGCACGGTGCGGTCGGGGCGCGGGCGGGCAGCGACGTAGACGGCCCGGTCAATGGCGGCGGGCAGCACAAAACCATCGTTGTAGTCGGTGTGCTCGCCGATGAGGTTGACGCGCCCCGGTGCGCGCGCCAGCAGGGTGGGCTGGCCCCCGAAGCGCTCGGCGAAAGTCTTGAGAACGGAGTCTTTGACAGTCATGGCTCTCTATCCAGCGGTACGGCCTGATACGGGCGGGAGTATACCGCAGCGCGCGCCCGGCGGGGTTACTGCGCGCGGGTGAGCTGATCGGCTTCGGCCCCGGTATCTACCAGGAACAGAGCCAGCCCGTTGAACAGCTTTTGATCCAGCAGACGATCATGACGGGCGCGCACCCACTGCGGCACATACTTCTGCGGCACCGGCCCCTCAGCGGCGCGGGTCAGGGTGATCTCGTTCTGGTGTCCGGTTTCGTCCGCGGCAGTGCGCACCGCGATCCACACGCGCGTCACTGGCACCTCGAAGGGTCTTTCTATCTGCGGCCCAGTCTCGTTCAGCCAAGCATAGGGGAACTCCTCATCGCCGGCGTAGCGCTTGAAGGCGATGAACTCCACCGGGTTAGCGGCCAGGATGCCGTCGCCGGGCTGCCGATGCTGCACCACATAGCGGGCCACGCCGCGCCAGTCTTCCTTGTAGTGATCACCTTTGTCGAACACGTCCAGCGCGATCGCGACGCCCGTCAGGCAGACCAGCACAACAGCCCCAGCGGCCAAGTAGGGGCGACGCGGCCCGGCCAGCCATATCCAGCCGCGCAACATCAAGACGAGCAGCGCGGGCAGGATGACCACGAAGTAGCGATCCACATAGAGCGGTTGCACCAGGTGCGAGATGACGAAGACCAGCGCCAGCGTCCCCACGACCAGCCAGAACCAGTACCACAGGTCCGCTTCAGTCCGGTAATGCCGCGCGGCGTAGAGCATCCCCGCGCCGAGGCCGGTCAGCGCGACCAGCGTCGCTGGCAAAGCCAGCGCGGGGATGGTGTTGCCCGTGCCCACCGTCATGGCGCCGAGGGTGAGCAGCACGTCCTGGGGCTTCGGCTTGAGAATCCAGCCCAGGCCAGCCGCGATGGTCTCTGCCTGGAGCATATAGACGATCCAGGCGAACAGAGGGATCGCGGCGATAAACTGCGCCCCGATCCAGCGCCGGAAGAGCGCCCGTTTGCGCCGCAGCAGAAAGCCAAACACCACATATTGGGCGAAGGACAGCCCCGCCGCGAAGTAGTGCGTGATGTAACCGGCCATGGTCGCCAGCACAAAGACCGCCCAGTGCACCCGCGCGCGTTCGCCACGCAAAAGCTTGAGGAAGGCGTAGGAGGCCAGCAGCGCCAGCACAAAGGCCAGCGCATACACCCGCGCCGTGCGCGACAGCCAGATGTGATAGGGGTTGAAAGCCAGCAGTGCGCCCGCCGCCAGAGCCAGCCAGGGCGAGCGATACAGCCGCGCGACCGCCCAGATCGTGCCCACGATCCCCAGCACGCCCAGCAGCGCCGAAAACGAGCGCAGCGCAAATTCCGAGTCGGTCGGCCAGGCGTGCAGCAGCATGTAATAAAGGGGAGCCTGGTTGCCCAGATCGCGCACGATCAGCAGAGTATCTTCCAGCGAGGCATGGGCCAGGATGTCGGTATACACCTCGTCTATCCACAGGCTCGGCCCGCCCAGGTCGTAGAAGCGCAGCGCCGCCCCGGCCAGCACGATCAGCGCGGCCCCAATCCACACCAGGCGGGAGCGATGAAGGGTGTCGGCAACCATACGCACGCTCCTTTCAGGCTTTGGTATAGTGCACGTCCGATTGCTGGCGCAGGCGATCAGCGGCCTGCTCGGCGGTGATGTCGCGCTGTGGCGTGCCCAGCATCTCATAGCCGACCATATGCTTTTTGATCGTCGCGCTGCGCAGCAACGGCGGATAGAAGTGCGCATGCAGATGCCAGAAGGGATAGGTCGCGCCGTCGGTCGGTTGCTGGTGAAAGCCCATGCTGTAGGGGAAGGGAGTGCGAAAGACGTTGTCGTAACGCACGGTGATCTGATGCAGTGCGTCGGCCAGGGCGTGCCGTTCGGCGTTGTCCAGCGCGGGAATGCTGGGGACAGGTCGGTTGCTGATCAGCAGCGTCTCGAACGGCCAGATGGCCCAGAAGGGTACCAATACCGTCCAGTGCTCGTTGGCGTAGACGATGCGCACCCCGCGACGACGCTCTTCGGCCAGATATTCGGCCAGCAGGGTGATGCCATAGGCATTGTAGTAATCGCGCTGCGCCACCAATTCCTTGTCAATCTCGCGCGGCAGGCGCATGGTAGACCAGATTTGACCGTGCGGATGTGGATTGGAGGCTCCCATCATCTCGCCCCGGTTCTCGAAAATCTGCACATAGCCGATGAAATCGCGCATCCCCAGGTCGAGCGTTTGCTCGGCCCAGGTGTCTACCACACGGCAGATGTCGGTGACCTCCATCTGCGCCAGGGTGAGGTCGTGCCGCGGGCTGAAGCAGATCACCCGGCAGATGCCCCGTTCGCCCTGCACACGAAAGAGGGGGTGATCGGTCGGTTCGTCGGTGGGCGTGTCGGGCAGCAGCGCCGGAAAGTCGTTGTCGAAGACGAACGTGCCCGTGTAGGGCGGGTTGACGTTCCCTCCGGCGCGCGCATTGCCGGGGCACAGGTAACAGGTCGGGTCGTAGATCGGGCGCGTCTCCGGCGGCGGGCTGGCGACTTCGCCCAGCCAGGGTCGTTTGGCGCGGTGCGGTGAGACGAGAATCCATTCATTGGTGAGGGGATTGAAACGCCGGTGCGGATGTTCCGTTGGGTCGAACATGAGCAGTCCTTCGCGAGCACATTCCGGGCAAGGTTGACCTGCGAAAAGTGTACTGAGCCGCGTTCGTTTGTGCTACCTGCTGTGCGCCCGGGGTGCGCGCAAAATGCGACAGGCAGCTTGCAGTAGTCTGCTGCCCCTCACCCCTCAATCCCCTCTCCCAACGCTGTAGGCGAGGGGACTTACTGTCTCTTGTGCGAGTGCTTCCCTTCGCCCGCGCTGCGGGCGAAGGAGCCGGGGGTTGAGGGCCATCGGGCGAGGCAAAGTCGCTGACAACTTTGTACGCACCCGCGACGAGCCATGAGGAAGCGCCGTCGGGCATTGTCCGCTGCGCCCCCGCGTGCTATAACCGGGAGCCGTTGACTCAGGGGATAGCGTGGGAGGAGCGATCATGCCGCTGGTATTCGAGCGGACCTTTCGGGTGCGGCACTACGAGTGCGATCCCTACGGGCACGTCAATCACGTTAACTATCTGCGCTATATGCAGCAGGCGGCCATGGAAGCCTCCGCGGCGGCGGGCTACGATGTGACCCGCTACCGGGAGATGGGACGGCTATGGTTCGTCCGCGAGACGGATATCGAGTACCTGCATCCGCTGGTCTACGGCGACACGGTGATCGTCAAGACTTGGGTGCAGGACTTCCGGCGGGTGCGCTCGCGCCGGGCCTACGAGTTGCGCCGCGCCAGCGACGATCTGCTGGTCGCCCAGGCCAGCACCGACTGGGTCTTCCTGGATGCGCGCACACAGCGCCCGGTCACCGTGCCGCCGGAGATGATCGCCGCCTTCGCTCCCGACGGACTGCCCGACCAGGGCGCGCGGCGCGACCCCTTCCCCACGCCTCCACCCCCGCCACCCCATGTCTTCACCACGCGCGTCCGCGTGCCCTGGCACGACCTGGACGCCGCCGGACACGTCAACAACGCCAACTACATGGTCTATCTGGAAGAATGTGGGATTCAGGTGGCAGCCGCTTATGGCTGGCCACCGGAGCGCATGTTTGCGGCAGGTTTCGGCATCGTCGCCCGTCATTATCGCATCGAATATCAACAAGCGGCACGCTACGGCGACGAACTGATCCTGGCCACCTGGTATTCGCACCCCAGGCGCAGCAGCGCCGTGCGACACTACACCATCACGCGCGCCAGCGACGGGGCGCTGATCGCCCGTGCCAGCGTCACCTGGGTATGGATCGATCTGACGACCGGCCAGCCGATCCGCATTCCGCCAGACTTCGCCGCCGACTTCGCCGCCAACCGCGCCCTGGAAAGCTGACGACGTCACAGCAGGATTTCCTTGAGCGCGGTCAACGTCACGTAGACTTGATCGGCGACCTCCGGCGAGGCTGTCCCCAGGCCACAGCTCGGAGTAAGCAGGCAGCGCCCCAGCAAGTCTTCCGCCGCAATGGACACGCCACGACCGGCGGCGCGTTCGCTGAGCTGACGCAGCCCGTCCCAGAGGCGCTCGGCCAGATCGCCAGCGCTCACACTGTGGATCGTCTCGTTGTTGGGCACGATACCCCAGGCGACGATGCCGCCGCGATCCAGGAAGGCGCGTAACTCTGCCGGATAGAGCGACAGCGCCTCCAGATAGCCGAAAGCGTCCAGGTTGAGCACGTCTACTGACGTATCGAGCAGCAATGACCAGTCGGTGTTGCCGCAACAATGTACCCCGGCCAGCGCCCCTTCGCTGTGAATGGCGGCGAAGACTTCGTTGAGCATGGCGATGACAGCGTCGCGCTCCAGGCTCACATAGGCGGAGCCGAACGAGGCCAGGTAGGGTTCGTCTACGAAGATGAGCACTTGCGGACGCACAGCGCGTAATTGCCGCACCTGCCAGCGCGCGTTCATGGCCAGCGTTTTCACCACCACATCGCCCAGCAGGTCGTGGTAGAGGATGGCGTAGCGATCCTGATCGGTCACGCTCAGCCCCAGGCTGACCGGCCCGGTCACCTGCCCCTTGGCCCACGTCCCCGGCATCACAGTGAGCACGTCCAGCATGGCGAAGAAGCCCGCCGCGTAGTCCGGTGTCAGGGCGAAGGCGTCCACGTAGTCTTCCAGATAGAGCGCGTAGAAGGCTTCCAGGTCGGGCGTCAGGTCGCCTGTGGTGTTGACCCAGATGCGCTCGCGAGTGGGATCGATCATCACGCGCGGCAGCGCGGCGCTGAATTGCACGTACATGTTCTCGCGGAACGAACGCCGCGAGAACTGTGCCCAGGCCGGAATGTCGAGTATGACAGCCAGGCGTTCGCTCACGCTATGCGGGTCGGCATAGGGGACGCTGCCCAGGTGCGTCGTCCCCAGGCGCGGCCAGTCGGTCATCGCAAATACTCCTTGTCAGTCTGCAGCGATTTCGTGCCCTTGGAGCACACCACACTCAACCAGAAACGCGCGCAGGGCCTCGCGCTGTGTCTCGTCAAGGGGCAGGATGGGCCGTCGCGCGGGGCCAGCGGGCAGGCCCATGATCGCCAGCGCTTCCTTGACCCCCACCGGGTACGAGCCGAAGCGCCCCAGCCCTTCGCGCAAAGCCGTCACGCGCTCCTGCCAGGCGCGCGCGCCCGCGTGATCACCAGCGCGAAAAGCGTCATAGAGGGCTACCGACCACGCCGGAGCGACATTCATCGTCAGGCCCACGGCCCCCGCCGCCCCATAGCACAGCGAGGCGTAGATCAACGTATCACGACCAGTGAAGACCCGGAAACCCGGCGGACAGGCGCGAATCATCGCCGCAGTGACCGTCAGGTCGCCGCTGGACTCCTTGACTCCGACGAAGTGTGGGATGTCCGCAGCCAGGCGCGCCAGTGTCTCCGGCTCGATGCGCACGCCGCCCGTGCGCCCAGGGTTGGAGTAGGCGAAGATAGGCAGCGACACTGCCGCCGCGATGTCGGCGTAGTGCGCGTAGAGTTCCCCCTGCGTCGGGCTGATATAGTAGGGCGTGATGATGGCGACGGCGTCCGCGCCGGCCCGCTCTGCCGCGCGTGCATAGGCGATGGCATCGCGGGTGGCGATGGCGCCCGCTCCGGCAATGACTGGCACGCGCCCGTTCACTGCCGCCAATACCGCGTCGAGCACTGCCGCGCGTTCGTCGGCGTGCAGAGCGTAAGCCTCGCCCTGACTGCCCGGCGCGAAGATGCCATGCACGCCAGCGCTCAGCACATGTTCTACCAGCGCGGGCACTGCGGCCAGGTTCAGCGACCCGTCTGCGTGCATCGGCGTCGCTAGGGGAGGGATCATACCATGAAAGCGGGATGCGTCCATCATCGCCTCATTTCGTAGCGTGCGCGAGAGCGGGTTTCACTGATCAGTTGACAGCGATCGGGCGGGCGCGGCAGACTTCGCCAGCGTTGCAGGGTGCAGACAGCACCGATTCTCTATCGGCGTACCCTGCCCCTTCAGCGCGCCGAAAGCCGATCACTGACAACTGTTCACTAAAAACTGAGCGCTCTATCTCTTGTACGTGCCCATCAACTGGCCCTGCGCCAGGATATGCCCTTCCATCGCCTGCAACAGCGCTTCTTTAGTTGCGCCAGGAGCCAGGTCAAGAGCGGTGTCGAGCGCATAGAGCTTGAAGAAGTAGCGGTGCGTGCCGCTGGGCGGGCAGGGGCCGCCGTAGTCGTTGCGCCGCCAGCTATTCTGCCCATGAACCGCCCCGCCCGGCAAATCGCGGTCGGAGCGGATCGCTTCGGGCAGCGCGGTGACGCTGGCGGGCAGGTTATAGACGACCCAGTGCACCCACGTTCCGCGCGGTGCGTCGGGATCGTCCATGATCAGCGCGAAGCTTTGCGTGCCCGCAGGCGCGTCGCGCCATGTCAGCGGCGGTGAAATGTCTTCTCCCGAACAGGTGTAGCGGGCGGGAATCGGCTGGCCTTCGGCAAAGGCCGAGCTGCTCAGTTCGAGCGTCATGGCCGGACTCTCCTCCGGGGTCGGCGGGGCGCTTTGCTCTTTGTCCCCGCAGGCCCCCAGTATTATAGAGAACAAGGCCCCGATCAGCCACAGACTGCGCCAGGCGTGCATCGCCTCATCCTCACAGTTGCTTTAGTTCTATTGTAGCGCCTAACCGCCTGCCATATGCAGCCGTTCGCGGGTTTGGGGTGCATCTCACAAAAGTTCAAGGTCGGCTGACAATGCATCAGACCTGACTTGAGGGGGGCGAGCAAACTGTGACAGGCTGTTTGCTGCGCTTTGGTTGACCTCACCCCCGCTCGGCGCTCGCGCGAGGCTGGGGGTGAGGTCAACGCCCTCCGCAGCGGGCACATCGCTAAATTCCTGGCGCGCAGCAAGCAGCGCCCCTACAGAACCGAATTCACAGATAGATACTAAAATACCCGCCGGTTTGCACACGCCGCACGGTCGCAAGCGACCGCAAACAGGTGAACATCCTGGCCGCCCAGGCCGGTGCCCGCGCGCAGACCTAATAGCCGATGAGTGGAGCGAAAGGCTGGCATAGGATTCCCTAGTTGTCTGCGACCGCGTAACCTGGGCAATGCCCCCAGGTGGGGCGAAAAATGCTCTTGTCAAGCTCCCGGCGCTATGCTATGATACGCGCACAACTGACCAGTGCCTGTAGCTCAGTGGATAGAGCGCTTGCCTACGGAGCAAGATGTCGGGGGTTCGAATCCCTCCAGGCACGCCAGGTCTGACCGCCAGCGAGATGATCGCTGGCGGTCGCTTTTTATGACCCCGCTGCCATCGCCCGGCTTGCCTCAGGCAACACGATGAACCCCTCTGCCACCGCCTGACGCGCCTCAGCGTAAGCGACGAGGACTTCGTCGCCCGCCAACAGCGAAGCGTCCGGCGGATCGATCTGCAGATCGGCCACGAACAGCGTCCCCGCCTCGTCATTGAGCAGCGTCAGCAGCCCGCTGTGCAAATCGCCGGCCAGGTCGCGGAAGCGATAGGCCACCAGGTAGCCTGTCCCTGCCTCGCGCTGAATGGCCTCTGCCCCCAACACTTCTTCTGCCGCCAGCAACTCGCTGTTCTCCGCCCAGGCCCGTGCTGCCTCCGCCGACTCTAGCGGTATCTGCGCTTCCGTCCACACGCGGACGCGCTCGTCGTTGTTCCCCGTGCCCAGCAGGAAGGTCATCGGGCGGCCAGGGCTACCGGCGACCTGCGACCACCCCGTGGGGTGCTTGAGCACCCACCCAGCCTGCTGATCAATCGCGGCAGGCCATGCAGCGGGCAGCGCCAGCAGCGTCTTGAAGCCGGAGAAGGCGGGCACGACCAGCGCCTGCAACCTGTCTAGCAAGACAGCGTTGTTGGCGGGCACAACCAGCCGCGTGACGAAGAGCCAGTCGTCGAAGAGGCGGGCGATGCTACGGCCCAGATAGTCGTGCCCCTGCGACACCAGCGCAAAGTTCACCACCACGCCCTCATCGGTCACCTGCCGCCCTGTCTCCTGCCAGCTATCGTAATCCTGCCAGGCTCCGGCAAAGTGTTGCCCGGTGAGGAAGTTCTCGCTCAGCGCCGCCAGACTTTCGTACTGCACGCCAGGTTGGATATAGTTATGGATGACGGCCAGCCGCTGCGGGCTGGAGATGACCACGCGAGCCGCAGCACTGGCCCCCACTGACTCGCCTTCGTCCACATACCAATCGGAGCCAGCGGGCATGAACGTCTGGAACAGCCCGCTGCTGTGAATGTAGACAGGCCGCCCTTCCAGTTGGGGGTTGGGGTCTGGGGTGGGGATGATCAGTTCGGTGGGGCGCGGCGTGGCAAAGGGATCGATCTCGCTGCTGGAAGAGCGGCTGCCCAGGTCGGGCGCAACCAGGGTCAGCACAAAGGTGACGATGATGATCACTCCAAGCGAAGCGCCCAGCAGAGTGGCCCGACGCTGGCCACGTCGTTTAGACTTGTTCATACCAGTACTCCCGTCAACGAATTTGGCCTGAGCGGTGATGCTGGCCGATCAGTCTTGCGACCCCAGACTATACCGCATCCAGGCCCGGAGGGTGAACCTATGTTGCCCGAAAACCATACCGAGCTTACCGAAAACCGCACCCCGCCGCCCGAAATCGAACCCATCGGGCTGGAACAGGCCCAGGCCATCCTGCAACGCGCTCTAGCCCCTTACCTGGCCGACGGCTGGCGAGTGCTGGAGCGCAACCCGACCATGGCTCGCCTGACGCGCGGCGATCGCAACCTGGATGTGCGGGTAGATCTGCTGGGCGAAGTGGAGGTCAAGGAAGTGACGCTGACCCCGTTGCAAGATAGCGGGCGATTGGTCGCCTGGATGTTGCTGCTGACATCGCTCTTGCTGGCACTGGCCATTGCCGCAGCGTTGGGCATCCTGTAAGAGACCATTCGAGAGATCGTGAGCGCAGGTTTCCCTTGGCTCTGAATCCTCTTTCCACGCGCGGAGGGTAGGGGTGAGGTAACCCAGCCGATCAAGCCTTCTCATACGGTCTCTGAACGATCCGCTAGCTGCTTTGTTTCGTGTTAAGATAAAAGCAGATCACCCTTGTTGAATCGTGAATCTGGCCGGCGGAGCTGCCTTCATGTCTGAGATGTCCGAAACCTCCGATATAGATAGCCTGCTACAGCGCAATCAGCAGCTCTCGCAAGAGATTCGTCGCCGCGTGGATCAGCTCTCGGCCCTGAACACTGTAGCAGCGGCGGTGAGTCAGTCGCTGGACTTGCAGATCACACTCCAGACAGCGTTGAAGGCCATTCTCAAGGTGATCCCGGTAGATTCGGCGGGTATCAGTCTGGTAGATGAGGCAGCGGGCGAACTCGTTTTGCGGGCGCAGCATGGCTGGCGGCGCGACTTCGTCACACAGCCGATGCGTATTCCCCTGGGCAAGGGCATGTCCGGCTATGTGGTGGCCAACGACGAGGTGCTTGTCACCGGTGATCTCGCCGGTGACCCGCGCCTGGCCGTGCCAGAGTTCGCCGACGAGGGGGTGCAGGCCATGGCGTTGGTCCCCATGCACGCGCGCGGGCGCGTGGTGGGCATTCTCAGTGTCATGAATCATCAGCCCTATCATTTCGGCGACGACGAGATCAGCGTGCTGCGCGTCATCGCCGACCAGGTGGGGGTGGCGCTGGACAACGCCCGTCTCTACGAAAGCGTCAAAGAACAGTCCAGTCGCCTGGAAGCGATCCTCAATTCCACAGGCGACGCCATCATCGCCACCGACAATCACGGCATCATCAACCTGGTCAATGCCACTGCCGAACATCTCTTCGGCCTGCGCCGCGCCGAACTGGTCGGCCTGCCGCTGCGCCAGGCCCCGCTGCATCCCAAGCTACGGGCAGGTCTGCGCCGGGCCATGAGCGAGAGCAGAGAAGCCAATACAGTCTTCGAGGTGCCCTTGGACGATGGCCGTTTCCTGTCGGCTATTGTCTCGCCAGTGTATTCATATCAGGAACCGGCGAGCGATCGGCAGGCCGAAGGCTGGGTGATGGTGGTGCAGGACGTGACGCATCTGCGTCAGGCTGAACAAACGCGCGTCAATTTCATCCGCGACGCTGCGCACGACCTGCGCAATCCCCTGGGCGTGACCATGAACGCGCTGACCATGCTCAGGGAAGAGTTCGGCGAGCAGAAAGGTTGTGCCGAGATCGTGAACATCGGTCTGCAGGGTATACACCGTATGCAGACGTTGATTGACAGCCTGCTCAATCTGGAACACATCGAAAGCGGCGTGGGGCTGCAATACAAAGAAGTGGACGTGCGCGACCTGGTGGAACGCTGCGTGGCCGATATCCGGCCAGCCGTTCAGCAGCGCCAGCAGACGCTTGTCTGCGAAGTGCCGGAGTCGTTGCCGCTGATTCAAGGGGACATGAACCGGCTGTACCGCGCGCTGATGAATTTGTTGAGCAATGCGCACAAATACACCCAGGAGGGCGGGGTGATCACCGTGCGGGCATACGTGCGGGACGAAGACCTGTTCATCGAGGTGTGCGACAACGGGCCGGGCATCCCCACCGAAGCCCAACCGCGCCTGTTCGAGCGCTTCTACCGCGTGCCGACTCTAGATCAGGAAGTCAAAGGATCGGGACTGGGGTTGGCCATTGTCAAGTCGGTGGTCGAGCAGCACGGGGGGCGCGTGTTCGTGCAAAGCCGGGTAGGACAGGGTAGCGTCTTCGGCATGGCCTTTCCGCTGAGCGCTCAGCAGGGCCAGTCCTCGGCGCAGACCTCATAAGCAGAGCAACCAGGCGCTGCGAAAAAAATCAGGGGGCACTTGCACGCAAGCGCCCCCTGTTTTGCTAGAGGACAGGCTTACTCGGACGCAGGCGGGTTGAGGAAACCGCCGAACAGGCCAGCGAAGTAAGTGAAGCTGCCATCGCGCCCGACATGCAGCGGATGCGCCGCGTCCCACTGCACGACATAGGACATCACCACATCGTTGGCGTCCAGCGATGAGCCATCGTGGAAGGTGACGCCAGGCCGCAGGTAGAACGTCCACTCGGTCAGGTCGTCGTTGACCTCATAGCGCTCGGCCAGACCCGGCTCGACATTCGTGCCGCCGACTTCGAAGGAGAGCAGCGACTCAAAGATTTGCTCGCCGGCGCGCAGCGATTCTCCGTCGGTCTCGTCCGCCAGATAGAGGCCAATCGGCTCGGCGTTCTGCATCCACACCAACGTGTCCTGGCCGGGGATTTGCATCACGGCGAAGTATTCGTTGCCCAGCGGGCTGGCGTGCGCTCCCTCGACAGTGGCCTTGAAGGCAGTCGCAGAGGCACCGTGCGCCACCGGGATCATGGGCACCAGGTCCTTGATGGCCTGGTTGGCCTGGCGGTAGTACACCAGACGCTCCGCCGGATCGGCGATCGAGGCGGCCTTCTGCAGTGGCTCGGTGATTTCGGGGAACTTCTCACCGAACTGCTCCGACGCGCCCGCGCCAAAGTGATAGTCCAGGAAGTTGGTGGCGTCCGGGTAGTCGGCGTTCCAGCCCAGCAGGTGCACGGGCAATTCGCCACGGTCAGCCGCGTCAATGAACGCGCCAGATTCCATGACGGTGATGTTGACCGTCACATTCAGGTTCTCCTTGAGCTGAGCCTGAATGTCCTCGGCCACGCGCCCCGGCTCCGGCAGGTAGGAGCGGAACACATCGCGGTAGTAGAGATCCATGGTGAAGCCATCCGGATAGCCCGCTTCGGCCAGCAGAGCGCGTGCCGCTTCGGGGTCGAAGTCATACCACGTCACTTCGGGCGTGTAGCCGAAGATGGTGGGCGGCATGAACTGCGTGGCCACAATGGTGCCCGCCGGATAGAAGTTGTCCACGATGCGCTGCCGGTCAATGGCCATGGCCAGGGCCTGACGCACGCGCACGTCGTCCAGCGGCGGATAGCGGTTGTTGAAACCGATGTAGAAAATGTTGGTGCCAGGACGATCATAGAGCACCAGGTTGGCATCGTTGCGAATCTTCTCGTAGTCGTCCGGGCTGGGGTTGTCAATGCCGTCCACCGTGCCCGCCTGCAGCTCGGTCAGACGGGCCGCGCCTTCGGAGTTCCAGCGGAAGACGACGCGCTCGGTCTTGGCTGGCTCGCCCCAGTAGTTGTCGTAGCGCTTGAGCACCAGGCTGTCGCCGCGCTTCCACTCTTCCAGGACATACGGGCCGGTGCCGATGGGCTTGTCAACCAGGTCACCGCCGCCGCCGGTCGCTTCCAGGTACTCGGCGCTGTTGATGGAGAAGGCGGAGAAAGCCACCTTGGAGGGGAAGGCCGGGTCTGGATAGCACAGCGTGAACTTGACGGTCAGCTCGTCGATCGCTTCGATCTTGTAGAATTCGCCCCCGTAACTGCAGTCCGGCGCGGAATAGGACATTGGCTGAAAGCCCTGGGCCTTCGCCCCGCCGGGCACCGCCACGATCGAGAGGGCCATCACCACGGCGATGAGCAATGAAAAAGCGGCATAACGCTTGCGGGTAAACATCTTGTCTCCCTTCTACTCTCCGTACAAACGTGCTAGGAACAAACGGGCCGAACAGATCGTGGGAATCATATGGCGTCGCGGCGATACTCTCTCCTTTCCAACTGTCGAGGGTAACGTGCCGGGCGCAAACCTGGCCTAAGAGGGATTATCCATGCTGTTTGAGAATCGTATCGGCACTAACAACCATACCCTATAAGTAAGCCTTAAGCAAGAAAAGATGAAATGAGTCTGGCAATGGGCGATGTCTGCTGCGGTATGATGCTCCTTGCTCCCCCGCGACCGAACACGCCCGCGGCGCTCAGGGCAGGTCTGCTGGAGAGCAAGCTGCCAATGGGTGACAGACAGCACCTGTGCTCAACGGCCACTGCTTTTATTATACGGATAAATTCTCTCATAAGGCAATCTGTCGCAGTAGCAGCCCAGGGGGATTGCATCAAACCGCTTGCCGCTTTACCTCACACCTAGCCTCCTTCGCTCGGCTTGCCCCCTCTCCGCGTCGGCTTATCATTACCCACATCTTGAGCCGATGGCCCTCAACCCCCGGCCCCTTCTCCCGCGCTGCGGGCTGTACACGGGCGAAGGGGAGCGCCTGAGCGACAGAAAGTGAGTCCCCTCGCCCCGCGACGCAGTCGCGAGGGCGAGGGGATTGAGGGGTGAGGGGCAGCAGACTGCTGCAAATGGCCTGTCACATCCTGCACGCGACCCGTTTCCTGCCCAGTTTGACAAACCACCTGCCCTGCGGTAGCACTACTACGCTTGCAAGTTGTTACCCGGGCAGTCCACAGAAAGAGGTAAGCGCGGCAGGCTGTGCGCCGTGCTGTCAGAAGCCATGAAACGACCACTGGTTGAGTGCATCCCCAATTTCAGCGAGGGCCGCCGTCCGGAAGTGATCGAGGCCATTGTCCGCGCCATGCGCTCGGCAGGCGGCGTATACATCCTGGACATCACCAGCGACCCCGATCACAATCGCTCGGTGGTGACGTTCGCGGGCACGCCTGCCGCGGTCGAAGCGGCCATGTTCGCCGCCATCCGGCAGGCCGCCGAACTGATTGACATGACACAGCACCAGGGCGAGCACCCGCGCCTGGGCGCGACCGACGTAGTGCCCTTCGTGCCGCTGCGCGACGTGACCATGGACGAGTGCGTGGCCATCGCGCGCCGCCTGGGTCAGCGCGTGGGCGAGGAACTGGGCCTCCCCGTCTACCTCTACGAATACGCCGCCACCCGTCCCGACCGGCAAAACCTGGCCGACCTGCGCAACGCCAGCTTTCAGTACGAGCAGCTTAAGGAGGTCATTTCCACCGACCCGGCGCGGATGCCCGACTTCGGCCCGGCAGAACTGGGCAAGGCGGGGGCGACGATCATCGGTGCGCGGGCACCCCTGGTGGCCTTCAACGTGTTCCTGAGCACGCCCGACGTGCGCATCGCCGATCAGATCGCCCGCGCAGTGCGCCATTCCAACGGTGGTCTGCGCTATGTCAAGGCGGCAGGCTTCCTGGTGGAAGGGCAGGCGCAGGTCTCTATGAACCTCACCGACTATCGCCGCACGCCCGTCGCCCGCGTGATGGAGATGATCCGCCGCGAAGCTGCGCGTTACGGCGTGACAGTGACCTGTAGCGAGTTGATCGGCCTGGCCCCGCAAGACTTCTTCGTCGAGGCGGCGCGCTGGTACCTGCAACTGGACAAGTTCGTCCCCGATCAGATTCTCGAAATGCGCATTCAACGTGCCGAAGCCGCCGAAGCCGAACTGATCGCCGCCGAGCCACCCGTGCCGGAGGACGCCGCCCGTCCCATGCCCGCCGTGGAGCCAGTGCCCCCCGCGCCGGCGGCTTTCGTAGAGGCTGTCGCCGCGGGCACGCCCACGCCTGGCGGCGGAGCGGTGTCGGCGCTGGCGGGGGCGCTGAGCGCAGCGCTGGCCGAGATGGTGGCCCGTCTGACGGTGGGCAAAAAGCGCTACGCGGAAGTTGAGCAGACCATGCAGGCAGTCGCTGCGGCTGCCGCCGACCTGCGCGCGCGCCTGCTGGCAGCCATAGACGAGGACGTGGCCGCCTTCGAAAAAGTCCTGGCTGCCTCCCGTCTGCCGAAAGACGATCCCCACCGTTCGCAAGCCCTCCAGGAGGCGACGATTCGCGCGGCGGACGTGCCGCTGGAAGTGGCGCGGCTGGCCCTGGAAGCCATGCGCCTGGCGGGGCAGGTCGCCGCGCAGGGCAACGTCAACGCGGCCAGTGACGCGGCGACGGCGGTATTTATGGGGCTGGCGGCAGTAGAGGGCGCGGCGCTGAACGTGCGCATCAACGCCGCCGGGCTGGACGATCCGCAGTTGGCCGCGCGTTATCGCCGCGACGTAGCGACGCTGGTAGAGACCGCGCGCGCCCTGCGCGAGTCCATCTTGCAGACCGTCGAAGCGCGCGCGGCCCTGGCCTGACGCCGCTGGCAGGTTCTAAGGCTTTTGAACCGCCGAGATGCCCAGGGCGCGGCGCAGAAAAACAGGCACCGCGCGAGACAGAGTGAAAAGGAAACAACTGTTGGCCGTGATGACACGCAGAGGGCCGCTGCTGATGATCGCCGCGCTGTTGAGCCTGGCGACCGCCTGCCAGGCAGGGAATGGCGCAGCCCCTACCCCCATCCCCTCACCGACGACCGACACGCTGGGCACGGCCATTGCGTTCCAGGCGCAGGCGACGCGCGTCCCCACGGCGACGCCCTGGCCCACAGCGACACTCCCCCCGTCCCCTTCCGCTACGCCGACCCCGACCGCTTCAACGACCGTCGCGCCGACCTTGGCAGTGCTTCTGGTCAGCGCGCAGGCGACGCCCACCGCTTACCCCACCAACACGCCGCGCCCGACGCAGGCCCTTTTGCAGGCCGCCGGGGACAACGCACCCATCGCCGACACATTCGAGCAGACGGGCGAACTGCGCGATCACTACTGGCTGGGGCGACCGTTCCCCCGCGACCCCAGCAACCATATCCGCGACTACGCCAGCCGCAATTACCCCTACGGCTCGACCGGCGGCGGGCAGTTCCAGACGCATCACGGCATTGATATTCAGAATCCGCTGGGCACGGCGATTCTGGCCGTGGCCAGTGGGTGGGTGATCTACGCGGGCAGCGACTCGGTGATGCAGTTCGGGCCGAGCACCGACTTCTACGGCAACCTGGTGGTGATCGAGCACGATCAGAAAGCGCCGACCGGTGAGCCGCTCTACACGCTCTACGGGCACATGTTGCGGGTGGACGTACAGGCGGGGCAGCGTGTCGAGCAGGGGCAGAAGATCGGGCAGGTGGGCGCGACAGGGGTGGCCCTGGGAGCACACCTGCACCTGGAAGTGCGCCTGGGCAATCCCTACGACTATGGCCGCACCTACAACCCCGACCTGTGGATTCGCCCCTGGCCCACCCATGGCACGCTGGCCGGGCGTATCACGGACGCGCATGGCCATCGCCTGTACGACGTGGCGATCACCATTCAGTCGGACGGCGGACCCAGCCGCACCGCTTATTCTTACGCCGACGACACGGTCAACCCCGATCCGTATTACGGCGAGCATTTCACCTACGCCGATCTACCTGCGGGGGAATACCAGGTGATCGTGCGCAAGAACGACGTGCTGCGCTTCAAGGGCACAGTGACGGTTGAAGCAGGGCGCACCAACTGGATTGACATCCGCCTGAACTGAAGGCAAAGAGGGTTCGGGGAGCTGGAAAGAAGAGCGCCCCGCTGCGGCGAACGCAGGGGGCGCTTCCTGTTTGGTATGGCCTCTACTGGGGCAGCGCTATGCTTTCGCCAGGGCGCGGTAGGCGCGGATGTAGCCCATGCCCCACTCGTCGCGCCCCAGCATCAGGTCAATGGCGCGGATGGCCAGCCCGTTGGTGAGGGGGTTGCAGATGGGCGCGTTGACTCCCTCGTGCGCCAGTAGCGCCAGGAAGACGGTATTGAGCACCTCGCGTTCGGGCATCCCGTGCGATACATTGCTCGCGCCCGCGGTCATGTTGCAGCCCAGGGTCTGCCGGATCAGGCGGGCAGTGGCCAGCGTCACCGCGCCGGCGGTGTGATCGGCGCTGATGGCCATCACCAGCGGATCGAAGAGGATGTCTTCCGGTTTGATGTTCAGCTTAGCCGCCTCATTGAGGATATTCTCGGCCACGCGCAGCCGCGCCTCCGGCGTAGTCGGGATGCCGTTGTCGTCCATGCACAGGGCGATCACCGCCGCGCCATACTCGGCCACGATGGGCAACACGGCTTTGAGCTTGGCCGCCTCCCCGTTGACCGAGTTGACCAGGGCGCGTCCGCGGGCGGCTTTCAGTCCGGCTTCGAGCGCCGCGGGATTGGCCGAGTCAATGCACACGGGCAGGTCTACCGTCTCCTGCACCAGTCGCACAGCCTGCGGCAACAGCGCTACTTCGTCCACGCTGGCCGCGCCGACGTTGACATCCAGCACGCGCGCGCCCGCGTCCGCCTGAGCCTGGGCATCGCGCGGGATGCGGCTGAGGTCGCCCGCCTGGAGTTCGGCGCTGAAGACCTTGCGTCCGGTGGGGTTGATGCGCTCGCCGATCATCACGATCGGCAGATCGGGGCCGATGATGACCTCGGTCGAAGGGCCTTTGAGCACAGTCTGCATGAAAAGTCTTCACTCCTGCTACTTATAACGTTCGAGGGTTTTGAGCCGAAGAGTTCGATGCTGCGAACACGCTGACGCCCAGCGCCTCGTTGCGAGAGGCAGAGAACGCTGCGGGCGGAGTGTACTGCACTGCTGCGCCCCTGGCAAGAGCGAGGCGGGCCTAAGCAGGAGGAGTGCATTCAAACCGGCCAGCAGAACCATGGGCAGAAGTAAGCTCAGGTGTGATCTTTTGGTTGACCTCACCCCCGCTCGGCGCTGGCGCGCCTCGCTGCCCCCTCCCCGCGTCGGAGCTGAGGGGGCAGCGCGCGGTCAGAGAGGTCGTCAGTGCGTCCTGTCCATCGCGCACCCGCTCACCAGGACAGCGCCACTTCGGCCCGCAGGTCGTTGGAACGCGCCGCTGCCAGCACCAGGTCGAGCGTTTTGGCCCCTTCGCGGATGGGTGTGCGCGTTTGTCCATCGGTGCGGATGGCCCGCAACAGGTCTTGCATTTGCGCCTGGCGGAAGTCCCGCTCGGAGGTGATCAGCAGCGGTTCCCGTTGCGGGTCGTCGGTGAAGTAGAAAGTCGCCTGGTTGGCATTGCTGAACTCCGCCGTCAGGCGCTGCGCTACCACGCGGTAATCGCCGATCCATTTGCCGGGGATCGCCCCGTTGGTGGCATAGATCACTCCCAGCGCGCCATTGGGGAAGCTGATCACCGTCGCGCTCACGTCTTCGGCAGTGTAGCCGGGCACGTCGCGGTGAAAGACGTTCTCCTGGCGGCTGTAGACGCAGACCGGATCGCCAAAGAAATAGCGCAACAGATCGAAAATATGGATGGCCTGTTCCACCAGTTGCCCGCCGGACTTCTGTTTGTCGCGCCACCAGTCGGCGTGCAGGGCATTGCAGAAGTAGCGCCCGCTCATCAGGCCGGGCCGCCCGGCTTCGCCAGAGACCAGCAGTGCTTTCAGGCGCTCCACCGCCTCGCCGAAGCGGAACATAAAGCCCACCTGTGTCTTGATGCCGGCGCGTTCCGCCGCCTCGACCATGCGCCAGGCGTGTTCCGAGTGCAGGGCGATGGGTTTTTCGATCAACAGGTGAATGCCCCGTTCGGCAGCCAGGTCTACCTCGTTGCTGTGCCCGTAAGGTGGCAGGCAGATGACCAGCAAATCGAGGGCGGCGCGGTCGAAGAGGGTGTGATGGTCGGTGAACACCTGGCCGCGCCCAGGGGCGTACTGGTCGGCGAACGCCTGGGCTTTCCACTCGTTGCGGTCACAGAAGGCGATCAACTCCACCTGCTCGGTTTCTGCCAGGGCTGTCAGAATCTGCGCGTGCCGGTGCGCGAAGTTGCCACAGCCCAGAATGCCCGCTCGTAGCGTGTTCATCGGCGTCTCCTCGCTCAGTGAGCCGGGAATTCCAACACGGCCTGCATGACCTGATCGGGCGTCTGATCCAGCAGGCTGAAGAGTTCGCCCGCGCGGTCGAAGGGGGCGGTGTGCGTGATCAGCGGGCGCAGGTTGAGCAAGCCGTCCGCCTGAAGCTGAATCGCCGCCTGCCACAGCCGCAGCTTGTCCCAGCGATAGCGCAGTTCGGGATCGGTGCCGCCAATCTGCGAGCAGACGATGTTGATGCGGTTGTGATGGAACTCCTCGCCCAGGTACAGCCCGCGCGCCTCGCCCTGGAAGAAGCCCATTGCCACCACCCGCGCCGAATAAGCCGCCGCGCGGATGGCCTCTTGCAGCGCTGCCGTCGAACCGGCTACTTCGAAGCACACATCCGCGCCGCGCCCGCCCGTCAGGTCTTTGATCGCTTCGGCGACGCGCTCGCGGCTGGGGTTGAGCGTCACATGTGCGCCGAGCGCCCTGGCCGTCTCCAGCCGCGCATCGAGCAAATCCACAGCGATCACCCGCGCACCCGATTGGCGCGCCGCCTGCGCGACAATCTGCCCCAACACGCCCAGCCCGAAGACGGCCACCGTCTCGCCAATGCGCACGCGCCCATCGTGCACGCCGTTGAGCGCCACCGCGCCGATGTGCGAGAAGATGCCCAGCACTGGCTCCAGGCCGGCAGGCATCAGATGCGCCCGCGCGTATTCTGCCGTCGCCACGTGATGGGTGCGGTGTCCCCAGGTGCCGAAGATAAATGCTCCCAGCGGGATATCTTCCACCGCCGCGCCACGCTCGATGACCTGTCCCACTTCCTCGTAACCCAGGGTGCGGATGGGATAGGTCAGCGTCGTCTCTTCGCCGGGCAAAAACAGACGTGTGTTGGCATCCCAACGCTTGTGCAGATAGGGGTTAGTGCCGCGATATTGCGTCAGTTCTGTGCCCGCGCTGATGCCCGAAAACAGGGTCTTGATGCGCACGCCGTCCGGTGGCAGGAGATCGTCGGGATAATCTTCATAGTCCACGGTGCGGGGAGCACTGAAAACGAGCGCTCTTGCCATGATATAATGACCTCTTTCCGGTAAGTGACTTGTCCCAAGACAACGCGCCAAGTATAACGTATATTTCTGGGCGGGGATCAGCCTGGCGGCACGCATTCCCCTCAGCGAGGGTGTATTTCAGTTGAGTTCACTAGTGCAAGCGAACTGAGGCGGATTTCTGAAGCCGCGCTCTGGGGTGAACTGTTGTGAAGTGCCCCCTCAAACTGAGTGCGAGCAGAGGTTCTCAGCGGTTTGCCCGGTGCGGAGGCGTTGACCTCACCCCCGCTCGGCGCTGGCGCGCCTCGCGCCTCCTGCCCGCGTCGGCAAGCCGAGCGTAGCGAGGCTGGGGGTGAGGTCAACCACAGCCCAGCAAACAGCCTGTCACAGTTTGCGCGCACCTCTCAAAGTGGGTGCATTTCAGGTTAGTTCCAGTACCCGACAAATCCGAACGGGTCTGAGGCCTTATCAGCCGACCGTGAACTTTCGTCAAACGCACCCCTCAGCGAATCATCCTTGACAGCCCCCCCGCCTGATGCTAAGATGAGCCTGCTTTTCACTCAGGCGGCGCTAACCCTGCTCGGTTCAGGGCGCTGGCGACCGAATTTGATGTGTTCTCGATCGTGAGGCCACCCGTGCCGTTAGTTGTTTGGATGGCCTCGCGTTCTGCCAGCAGGACGGGCGCGTCAGAGAGTGAGCGCCCGTCGTCGCGCCTAACGTAGCGAAGAAGCCAGGGCTACTGACCGGTCAAGGCCCTGGCCTAGAGATGGAGGCAGGTATGCCGACTATCAATCAATTGATCCGCAAGGGTCGTCAGCCGAAGCGCAAGAAGAGCAAGGCACCGGCGCTGCAGTACACCTTTAACTCGTTCACGCAGCGGCGCACGCGCCAGCCCAAAGGCTCTCCGCAGAAGCGTGGCGTCTGCACGCAGGTCAAGACGATGACCCCTAAGAAGCCGAACTCGGCGCTGCGTAAAGTCGCGCGCGTGCGCCTGACCAACGGCATCGAGGTGACGGCGTACATCCCCGGCGAAGGGCACAGCCTGCAGGAGCACAGCGTGGTGCTGGTGCGCGGGGGCCGCGTGAAGGACCTGCCCGGCGTGCGCTATCACATTGTGCGCGGCACGCTGGATGCCGATGGCGTGGCCAAGCGCGAGCAGGGCCGCAGCAAGTACGGTGCCAAGCGGCCTAAGGCGAAGACCCAGGCCAAGAAATAGGCTTTCTGGAGAGATAGAGGATGCCAAGACGGTCTACACCTCCCAGACGACCCGTGGCACCGGACGTGAAATACAACAACGTCCATGTCGCCATGTTCATCAACCGCATGATGCGCGGCGGCAAGAAGAGCGTCGCCCAGCGGATGCTCTACGAAGCCTTCGAGCTGATCGAGCAGCGCGCCAAGCGCGACCCGATCGAAATCTTCGAGCTGGCCATCCGCAACGCCACCCCCGCCCTGGAAGTCAAGCCGCGCCGCGTGGGCGGCTCGACCTATCAGGTGCCCGTGGAAGTGGAACCCGGTCGCGCTCTGTCGCTGGCCATGCGCTGGTTGTTGCAGGCGGCGCGTGCCCGTAGCGGTCGCAACATTGCCGAAAAGCTGGCCGCCGAGTTCATGGACGCGGCTGCCGAGCAGGGCAATGCCATCAAGAAGAAGCTAGACACGCACCGTATGGCCGAAGCCAACCGGGCGTTCGCACACTATCGCTGGTAATTGAGAGAAACGTCGTAGAAGTCATGGCCAAGAAAGCCGCCGGTCCTGCTCTGGACCTGGCCCGTGTCCGCAACATCGGCATCATCGCCCATATTGACGCTGGCAAGACAACCACCACCGAGCGTGTGTTGTACTATGCCGGGCGCATTCATCGCATGGGCGAGGTGCACGACGGCGCGGCGACCACCGACTACATGGAGCAGGAGAAGGAACGCGGTATCACCATCACGGCAGCCGCCGTCACCGCCTTCTGGCGCGATCATCAGATCAACCTGATTGACACGCCAGGTCATGTGGACTTCACCGCCGAAGTGCAGCGCAGCCTGCGCGTGCTCGACGGCGGCGTGGTGGTCTTCGACGGTGTGGCGGGCGTTGAGCCGCAGTCCGAAACAGTGTGGCGGCAGGCCAATCAGTATCATGTGCCCCGCATCTGCTTCGTCAACAAGATGGATCGCGTGGGGGCGGACTTCCGGCGCTGTGTCAAGATGATCGCCGAGCGGCTGAACGCCAACCCTGTGCCCATTCAGATTCCCTATGGCGAAGGGCCATCGTTCAGCGGCATTGTGGACCTGCTGAATATGCAACTGGTCACCTATGGCGACGACCTGGGCACCGCCATTGAGCGTCGCTCTATCCCCACCGACATTCTGCCGGAAGCTGAAGCCGCGCGGGAGCACATGGTCGAGCTGATCGTCGAGACCGACGAGACGCTGACCGAGAAATATCTCAGCGAAGAGCCGATCAGCACCGAGGAATTGCTGGCCGCGTTGCGTGCCGCGACTATCTCCGGCGCGGTGCACCCTGTGTTGTGCGGTTCGGCGCTGCGCAACAAGGGTGTGCAGTTGCTGCTCGATGCAGTGGTAGACCTGTTGCCCTCGCCGCTGGATATTCCGCCCATCCGGGGCACCAACCCCAAGACCGGCGCCATCGAGGAACGTCAGGCTTCGGACGACGAGCCGTTGGCCGCGCTGGTCTTCAAGATCGTCACCGATCCCTTTGTGGGGCGGTTGGCGTTCTTCCGCGTCTATTCGGGCGTGATCCAGGCCGGGACGATGGTGCTCAACTCCACCAAGGGGCGCAAAGAGCGCATCGGGCGCGTAGTGCGCATGTTCGCCGACCGTCGCGAAGACATAGATGCCGTATACGCAGGCGACATCGCCGCCACGCTGGGCCTGAAGGACACCTTCACCGGCGAGACGCTGTCGGCGGAGAATCACCCCATCGTGCTGGAGAAGATCGAGTTCCCCGAACCGGTCATCTCGGTCGCCATCGAGCCGAAGACCAAGGCCGACCAGGACAAGATGGGCGTGGCCCTGGGCAAGCTGGCTGAGGAAGACCCGACCTTCGTGGTGCGCACCAACGAACAGACCGGGCAGACGTTGATCTCCGGCATGGGCGAGCTGCACCTGGAAGTGTTGGTGGATCGGCTGTTCCGCGAGTTCAACGTAGATGCCCGTGTGGGCAAGCCGCGCGTCTCGTACCGCGAGACGATCACGCAGCGGGCGCGGGGCGAAGGTCGCTTCGTCCGGCAGACGGGCGGCAGTGGGCAGTATGGTCATGCCATCATCGAGATCGAACCCCTGCCCGAAGACGCCCAAGACGATGTGATCATCGAGAACAAAGTCATCGGGGGCGCTATTCCCAAAGAGTTCATCCGCTCGGTGGAAGAAGGTATCCGCGAGGCGGCACAGAGCGGCATCATCGCGGGCTACCCCCTGGTGCGCTTCAAGGTCTCGATCGTGGACGGATCGTATCACGAGGTGGACTCGTCCGATCTGGCCTTTAAGATCGCCGGTTCGATGGCCCTCAAAGACGCTGTGCAGCGCGCGGGTGGCATCCTGCTGGAGCCGTACATGCGCGTGGAGGTGGTCGTGCCGGAGCAGTACGCAGGCGATGTGCTGGGCGATCTATCCGCCCGCCGCGCCAACATCGGCGGCGTGGAAACACGCGCCGACGGCCTGTCGGCCATCAAAGCCGAAGCCCCTCTGGGCGAGATGTTCGGCTACGCGACCAGCCTGCGCAACCTGTCGCAGGGGCGCGGTAGCTTCACCATGGAGTTCGAGAAGTACGTGCCGGTGCCGGATGCGTTGATGGAACAGATCATCCGCGGCGGGCGCTGAGCGCTCACTGGCACTTGCTTGCAGCACGCCGATGAGGCGGTTACTGGATAGGAGGCATCATGTCCAAAGGCAAATTTGAGCGCAAGAAGCCCCATGTGAATGTGGGGACGATCGGCCACATTGACCATGGCAAGAC